>Ga0137415_10003669_pt1 | contig 15261 bp, 13 predicted proteins | sample CZODoug3_1_1_16f_FD_183082 | JGI IMG/M metagenome (GOLD analysis project Ga0137415, IMG submission 183082) | Vadose zone soil fungal communities from Angelo Coast Range Reserve, California, USA - CZODoug3_1_1_16fungal (Hybrid Assembly) | ecosystem: Environmental > Terrestrial > Soil > Vadose... | reverse complement strand
GAGACTGATGGGGCGGTTAGCCTGGCTCACAGTGGCAGAAATTGGCACAATGCCCCAAACGCGATTGGCAATCGCCGTTACGCCTCAATTGGGCGCGAGCCTCTGCGTCATGAGCCTGGCTAGCGCCACGCGCTCCCGGCGTGGAACACGGCCGCGGTCGCATCGTCAGCCGGAAAGAACGACTCGATGGCGAGTTCCGACAGCGTAATATCTACTGGCGTTCCGAACATCGTAGTGGTACTGAACAGGTTGAGACGCCCCTCCCCAGTTACCAACAGCAGCGGTCCGATCACACCGGCGTACTCCTCGAAGGCCGAGGTCTCGGCCGGAACCTGCGCGACTGCCTCCGAGGGAACGGGATAGGCCGCGATCTCCTGCATCAGATCGGCAAGCGGCTTGTCCGCCGTGGTTTGGATCTGCCGGCGCAGTCGCGCAAGCAGGTGCGCGCGCCACTCTTCGTAGTTGGCGACGCGCGGCGCGACACCTCGCGGATGAAGCGCCAGCCGCAGCACGTTCACAGGCGGGCGGAGGAGTTCAGGGTCGACTCCCTTGAGCAGCGGAGGTACAGCCTTGTTCGACGAAACCATCGTCCAATGACGGTCGATTGCCAATGCTGGGTACGGTTCGTGTCCCGCCAGGACAAGTTCCACCGCTTTGCGCGCGATACGCAGAGCCGGATCGGCAAGAGACCGCTCCCCATAGGTCGGAGCGTAGCCGGCCGCCAGCAGAAGCGCATTCCGCTCACGCAGCGGAATGTCGAGCGTCTCGGCGAGGTTCATGATCATCTCACGGCTGGGCTGCGATCGTCCGGTTTCAAGAAAGCTCAAGTGCCGGGTCGAAATTTCGGCCTCACAGGCGAGCTCGAGCTGGCTTAATCGCCGCCGCTGCCGCCACTCGCGAAGAAGGCTTCCCACCGGCTGCAGAGTTGCCGTCATGTCTCGACGATAGCGCGCTTGCCGAGCGCGCGCCATTACGTCCGAAGTAATCGACTTCACTCCCTGTTGCATGGAACCATGCAATCAGTCGCGGCGCAAATGACGATCGCCGCGCGGGAAAGGAATCATCATGAGACGAAGAGACGTTCTATTTGCAGGTGCTTCATTGGTAGCTCTCGCGGGTTCCGCAGGCGGCAGAGTCAAAGCCGTTCCGGGAGTCAAAGCTGCTCCGGGCCCTTTCATCGAGACCGGAGATGGCGCATTCTTATTCTGCAAGGAATGGGGGACGGGCAAACCAGTCCTGTTCCTACACAGTTGGGCGGTCCATTCCGACCTGTGGCAGTACCAGATGATCGACCTGTCCAACCGGGGCATACGATGCATCGCGTATGACATGCGGGGCCACGGCCGGTCATCCGATCCAGGAAGCGGCTACAATTTCGACAATCTGGCCGACGATCTCCACACGGTGATCGAGCGCTTCGGCCTTCGCGAGGCTTGCGTCGTCGGCCACTCGGTTAGTTGCGGTGTGATTGTCCGCTATCTCCTCCGTCACGGATCCAGCCGCATCTCGCGCGCGGTGCTGGTCAGTCCGAGCATGCAGCTCAAGACGGACGATGACCCGCAAGGCAGCGGCCGGGCAGCGGCCGACCAGGCGCGGCCGTCCTGGATCAAGGACTTTCCCAAGTGGTTGGGCGAGAACGCACGGCCATTCTTCGTGCCCGAAACGTCGCAGGAAATGGTGCAGTTCGGCGTTGACATGTGCCTGCAGGCCTCGCTGAAGGCGCTTCTTGACGTCCATCTCGCGGACAACGGGACCGACTTTCGCGCGGCGTTGCCGAAGGTTCACGTGCCGACTCTGGTGATTCACGGCGATCGCGACCACAGCGTTCCCGCCGACCGCGGGCGCGAAGTTGCGAAACTGATTCCCGGCGCTGAATTCAAGCTGTACGAAGGCGCGCCCCACGGCCTGATGCTCACCCACATCGACCGGTGCACCGGCGATCTGTTGGCATTCTGCAAGAGCTGATCGCGCGAGGGGCACACAGCGGCACCATGTCGCCGGGTGCCCCTTCAAGCCACGTTTCGCTAGTTATCTAGGACAGCCCCTTCCAATTTTCCGGTAAAAGAGTTGGGCTTCAGAGTCTGTGTGAGTACTTGTTTTCCACGGGCAGAGTAAGGCAGAAGTAGATATGTCTCGTTACCTGCCATATTGCCCTGATCAAGCCGAGCTTCTTCCTGCCAGCGTGCGTGATGTTCTAGGCTTGGAGCATCTGTGTTTCTTTGTGCATGGAGTCGTAGAGCGGCTGGATCTGAGCCGGTTTTACGCCAGTTACGGCGAGGAGGGCGGTCAACTGTACCATCCCTCGCTGATGCTGAAGGTGTGGCTGTATGCCTATGCGTTGGGTATTACCAGTGCGCGGCGGTTGGAGCAGCGGATACGCGAAGACTTGGCTTTTCGCTATCTGGCGGGTGGAGCGCATCCCGATTACTGGGCGCTGAACGCATTTCGCAAGCGTCATCCTGTGGCCATCAACGACTGCTTTACGCAGGTACTGGAGCTGGGGTGTGGGATGGGCATGCGGCAGTTAGGCACGGTAGCCGTGGACGCGACGCGGATCAAGGCTTCGGCTTCTCCGGATAAGATCGTGCTGGAGAAGCGGCAGCAGCGGGCGCGGCTGCGGCGCAAGGTGCGCCACTGGCAGCAGGCCTGCGATGCTGAGGACAACAACGAGGGAGCGGGCACGCAGTTGGGCATTTCTGCTGAGGCAGTTGCCGAAATCCAGGTGCCAGCCCATCTGGAGCCTCTGGAAAAGCCCGGCAAGCGGTCCACGACCGATCCCGATGCGCGTTTTCTGCGCGCCCGGCAAGGCTTTGTCTTGGGTTACTCGGCGCAGATCGCGGTTTCGCAAGATCACCTCATTGTGGCGCAGCGTGTGATGCAGCGCGGCAACGACAACGCCTCGCTCGTGCCCATGGTGGAGCTCATCATGAGCACTTGCGGCAAGCCCCCCGAACGCGTGGTGGCCGACTCCGGCTTTTACACGAACCAGAACGCAGACATGCTGGAACAGCGCGGCATCGAGGCCTATGTGCCGGACTCGTGTCTGGCCCGAGAACTGAACCTAGGACATCCGGCAGTGGAGTTCACCCATCCCCATCCGCGCCTCAGGCAGATGCGGGAGAGGATGCGAACGCCGGAAGGAAGAGGCATGTACGCCCTGCGCAAAAGCATCGTCGAACCGGTTTTCGGGGTTTTAAAAGAACAGCGCGGAATGCGTGCCTTCCGGATGCGCGGGCTGACCAGGGTCGGAACAGAATTCGCTCTGGCTGCCACCGCCTACAACGTTACCCGCATGTACCGCCACCACTAGAAACGATTTGGACTTGGCAAAGTCCCAACCATTTCCTCGATGGAAACTGGCATAGCACTACGCCCAAAATCTCAATAGCTCAGACAAACCTCGTTCTCACACAGACTCTGAAGCCCGACGCTTCTACCTTGAAAGCCCTTTTGATGGATAATTTCTTCCCTATTTCTATTTTAGAGTTTTTGGTTAATTGAAGTGCCAAGAGAATTGGCTTTGGAATGTTGGAGTTAGATGAATTCAGACTTGACAAAGGATGAGAGCTAAAGGAAAAGGACAGATATTGCGGGAAGGAGAGAAACCGCAGGTCCTTCGACTACGCACTGCGTTGCTCCGCTCAGATGGGATGAAAGAGGGCGTACCTTCCTGGTACGTGCTCTAGGCACAGAAAATCCATCGGAGGAAGGTACGCGATGAAGAGCCACATAGGAGTAGATCTTCACCAGAGATTTTGCTATTTGACGGCAGTGGATGCAAGTGGGAAGCGCTATGGGCAAGCGCGTGTAGCCAACGACGCGGGAGCGTTGCAAGCCTGGTTAGGACAAATGCCCCGACCCCGGCAGGTGGTGATGGAAGCCAGCGGGTTCTGGCCTGCGTTTGAGCGGGCGGTGCGACCAGAAGCCGAACGCGTGGTGATGGTGCATCCACAACGGGTGAAGGCGATTGCCTCGGCGCGGCTGAAGAACGATCGGGTCGATTCGGAGATATTGGCGCGCCTGTCGCAGGCCGACCTTCTGCCCGAGGCGTGGATGGCGGACCCGCAGACGCAACGGCTACGGAAGTTGGCGCGGCTGCGCATCGCGCTGGGACAGCAGAGGACAACCGCCAAAAATCAGCTGCAGGCAGTGCTGCATCAGGAAGGCTTTGCCAAACCGGTGACCGACGTATTCGGCAAACGCGGACGGGCATGGCTGGGGAAGCTGGAGTTGAGTGCGGCCGGACGCATGGTGGTCGATACATGGTTGCAGATGGTGGATCATCTGGATGGGCTGATCGCACAGCAGAAACGGGAACTGGAACGGATGGCGGGCGAGGATATGCGGGCGCGATGGCTGCAGACGGTGCCTGGGATTGGGGCATATTCGGCGATGGTGATTCTGGCCGAGATAGGGGACATTGCGCGGTTCCACAGCAAGCGAGCGCTGGCCAGCTATGCCGGCCTGACTCCTTCGGTGCGCGAGTCGGCCGGCAAGCGGAAACGAGGCGGCATTGGCCATCACGGCTCGGGCACGTTGCGCTGGATCATGCTGCAAGTGGCCCAGGTCGCGGCCCGGCACTCGCCCGCGGCCAAAGCCTGGATTGCCAGGCTGCGCAAGAAAAAGCCAGCCCAGGTAGCCAAGATCGCGCTGGCGCGCAAACTGCTCACTGCCGTCTGGGCCCTGCTGCGCCAGGGCGTGTGTTTTGAGGAATCCGTCTTCGGCCAACCATAAAACAGGCGGCCAGCAAGACAGAAAGGCGTTTGCGACGATTGCAAGGAGAACCCGGCCAGCTCGCTCATCCTCTGTACTGCGAGTACATCCTCAGATGGAGCGGCCGGGATTCGAACCCCCTTATGTGCCCTGAGCACGAATAGAAGTCTGTACGCAATCTATCCGCAATCGCTCCTGGACACCTCTGCCTTTTTCATAGAAGGATGACATTATTTATGTTATGAATTTTAGGCTCAGGACACTATAAAAGTGAGCCGCGCATTTGGTAAGCGACCTGTACCAATCGCTTGGCTCGATGCAATTGAAGAAATTATGACACTGTGGCTTCTTACGTGATAGCTTGCTCTATGGATTTCGCGCCTGCTCCGCGTGTCCGCCTCAGACCACGGCTGTAGATTCCTTCCCCCTTCAATCAGGAGAACGATTCATGGCAACAGAAGCTCTCGGTGCGTCCAAATCCCTGCCTCGCCAACCTTTATACCGGCCCGTCAATCGCGCCGGCGAACGCGCTTTCTTTGCGGGTATGGCGATCCTGCTCTGCGTGGTTGTTTTCATCGGTTTTTCGCCGACTTACTTCCGCGCTGGAATGATGCGCGCTCCATTGCCCAGTCCTATCCTTCACGTCCATGGAGCGGTTTTCACGCTCTGGATGATTCTTTACGTGGTCCAATCCGCTCTCATCTCCGCCCGCCGTGTCGCCTGGCACCGTTCACTTGGCACCATCGCATTCTGTCTTCCGCCTGTCATGATCATTCTTGGGCTGATCGCCGCTATCGATGCTCTCCATCGCGACGTTATGATCGGCCCGCTTGATCCGGCTGTCTCCCTGGCCATCCCGCTCATCGGTGTAGCCTGCTTTACCATCGTCATTTTCGCTGCATGGCGCACACGCCGCAAGCCGGACACCCACAAGCGCCTGATCCTGTTAGCCACCATCAGTCTGACCGAGGCGGCCTTTGGCCGTTTCCCCTGGAATCTGATAGGCCTTCCGCCCGCCGCCGGTGCTGTGACTGGCCTTGGTTTCCTGATTCTCCTGGTGATCGTCTACGATCTCGTTTCGCTTCATCGCATTCACCGGACTACGCTTTGGGCCGCTCCCCTCATCTTTGCCGTGGGAGCTTTTTCCGTACCGATTGGAATGACCGCAGCCTGGCACAACTTTGCGGCGTTTCTGAATCGCGTTCTCTAATAGCTCTGCGGATTCGTGACGAAGCACGCGCTAGGATTTGACTCAACTCGAGGTTCAGTGAGTGCACTAGCGATTTTGCTCTCATTGAGCGTAAGCGGCAGTGTCTAGGCTTCCGCCATGCCGTGTTACTCCAAACAGCTAATGCAATCAGCATTCATTGAGACCGAACAACGAGCCTTCAACAGGAGCGGTCTTGCAACGGCTCTAGAATCAACGCTGTAATCTCAACCAAATACCTGCATATGGCAGTAGTGACAGTAGCGAGGCTCGTCAAAGTGCTGCCCTGGATATCTGTGTTCGATAGGAGCCCGGACTACATCCAAACATCCTCTTGAAAGAGGAGCTGAACGCTGTGTCGGATTCATACCCGATGTTCTCTGCGATCGTCGCGAGATTGGAATCGTTCCTTCTGAGGGCGCTACGCGCAATGGTCATGCGCCAACGCGTCAGGTATTCAAGAGGGGCTAAACCAACCATGGCTTTGAACCGCTCCGCGAACGTGGTGCGAGACATGCCGACCTCGTACGCAAGGTCTTTGACCTTCCATCGCTTTGCGATGTTTCCATGCATCAATCCCAATACAGAGCCAATTTGAGGATCGGCCAGCGCGCCAAGCCAGCCCTCGGGACGTTCGTCCGCTAATAGGTAAGCTCGCAGAATATTCACCAGCACGATGGTACACAAACTCGCTCCCACCGCCGAGGTGCCGGGCTTTGTCGCTTCTGTTTCGAAGCTGATCAATTCGAGTGCAGAACGCAACGCGCGTGCTTGTGACAGACTGCCTCGAATGTGAATAAGTGGTGGAAGGGATTTCAGCAGAAGCTCACTCATCTCATCGTCAAAGGTGAACCGTCCGCCCGTTCCTACAGTCCTCGGTTGACCATTGCCGTACCGAACAACGCCGTCAGCCTCCAAGTGCTCGGCCATAAAGGTCATTCCGTCGACCACTTCTGTGTGCAGGTCGGTTGCAAAGCAGTAGGGCGCACCATTGGTGAGCAGATAGAAGTCTCCTGCTTCCAGTTTCAGGGGCTCGGTCACGCCTTCGATCCATACCCAACGAGAACCTTCGATAACGCCGCCGAACTTCATATGTTTGTACTCGGGAAAGCGTAAAGCCCAAGGCCCCGAAGCCTCCAACCGTCTGGAAAGGAGGCTCTGGACCTCCAGAAGCGACAAAACGTCTGAAAGCGGATCAGAGGGCGGATTTTCGGACGATCGAATAGAAATCACGGTCTGTTCATTATGGCGTAGCGGGCCAGCACAAACAAGAATGGTTAAGTGCAGCCGTCGTGGCGCACGCCCCAGGAGGCTTGTACCGATGACGACGAAGCAACAGCCTATTGGCTCTGGTTTTGGAGCTGCTACGACTGCCGAGGAGATCACAGGCGGTGCTAATTTAACTGGCACAGTCGCCGTCGTTACTGGTGGATACTCCGGCATTGGTCTGGAAACGACGCGCGTGTTGTCCGCTGCGGGAGCGACCGTCATCGTTCCGGCGCGAACCCCTGAAAAAGCACGAGCTGCATTGCAAGCCATCCCGGGCGTTGAGCTGGAACAGCTTGATCTTCTTGATCCGGCTTCTGTCGATTCCTTCGCAGAGCGGTTCCTTGCCACGGGCAGACCATTGCATCTGCTTATCAACAATGCCGGGATCATGGCAGTCCCTCTGACGAGGGACGCAAGAGGCTTCGAATCTCAATTCGCAGCGAATCACCTTGGCCACTTTCAACTTACGCTGAGACTTTGGCCGGGGCTGAGGAGAGCTAACAATGCGCGTGTTGTGACGCTTTCTTCGGGAGCCCACCGCTACTCAGAGTTCAACTTCGATGATTCAAACTTCGAGCATCGCGAATATGACAAGTGGAAGGCATATGGACAGTCCAAGACAGCAAATATTCTCTTCACTCTGGAACTAGACCGACGAGCTTCAAAACACGGTGTGCGAGCGTTTGCCGTTCATCCGGGAAGAATTGCCACCGACTTGCAACGGTCGATCCCTTTGGAGGAACTGCAAAAATTAGGTTTCCGAGATGAACACGGCCACATTCCGGAAGATCAACTGAGGCTTTACAAAACGGTGGAACAAGGGGCGGCAACATCCGTTTGGTGCGCCACTAGTCCAGCACTCAACGGAATGGGCGGCGTGTATTGCGAGAACATCGATATCGCCCAAGCAGTCCCTGCTGATCATAAGGAAATGAACGGAGTTATGCCGTGGGCGATTGATTCCGACGCCGCGAAGCAGCTCTGGATATTGAGTGAAAGTCTGACAGGGACAGGCGTAGACAAACTTCCTTCGCCGGTAGCTGATGAAGAGCGGCTGAGCTGGTGAAAGACGACAGACGATGACACGAGATTTGAAGGAGTATTCGATGCCTAAGACAACCCGACAATGGATTTACGGAAAGCCGGTTGAAAACGACAAGCTCGGCCCCGAACAGTTTGAGCTTCGAGAAATTCCTCTACCCGAGCTGATGGACGGCGAAGCCCTGGTCCGGGTAAAGCTGATCAACATTCATGCAAACACACGTATGCGCATGGCGACACGAAACATTCCCCTCGGCGAGACGGACACGGGAAACTATGCATGTGCGGAAGTCATCGAGTCGCGCACCCCGACGTTTAAGAAGGGTGACATCATCGCCTGCCAGACAGGCTGGCAAGAATACCAGGTCATCAGCACTGCGGCGGGTGCTGCTGGGCACGGCGTCGCAACTGAACTTACCAAAACTCTTAACGGAACGAACTCTCCATGGACTTACAGCTTCCGGCCGGCCATGGTGAAGATGTGGTCTACAGAGGTGTTGATGGAGATCTTCGGGACCTCTGGAACGACTGCATATTTCGGCATGCGCGAGTGTGGCCCGCTCATGCCATCGGATCGTGTCGCGGTCGCGGGTGCAACTGGATCGGTTGGCTCCATTGTGGCGCAACTTGCGAAGACTGCTGGCAGCTACGTTGTTGGATTTGCCGGGGGTCAGGACCGCTGCGACTGGGTCGTTGAGAACCTCGGGATCGACCGGTGCATCGACTATCGTGCCGCTGACTTCAAGGATCAACTCAAGGATGCCTTCCCGAACGGCATCGACGTCTACTCGGATGGCGTTGGTGGCTCTCTCACCGAAGCTGTCGTGGAACAGATTAGGCAGAACGGACGACTGTTTTCTTATGGAGCCGCAGCAGCCTTCTATGCGGATGAATTTATACCGCTAAGCCAGCCCTTCAACATGCGCAAGTTCTTCGGTATTTCAGATGAGGTTGACGCGCTCCTCAAGAAGAAGAACATCAAGACCGAATTCTGGATGGTCGATACGTTCTATCACGAGCGGCTAAAGGCTGAGGACGATCTCTCACGACTCGTGCTCTCCGGCAAGTTGAAGGCGGTTCACAACGTCGTAGAGGGTTTCGAGAACCTGCCTCAAGCTATCACCGATCTCTATCGAAACCATCGCTCCGGCAAGCTGCAGGTACGCTTCGACGTTGGTTGATACGTCGTCACGCTAACACCAAGAGAGTACGCAATTGGTCATCCCGGCGAAGGCCGGGATCAACCCCCAAGGAGGATTTATGAAAGCCTGGCAAATTGATCGTTTAGGAGGACAGCTTCGTCTCAATGACATCGCAGTTCCTGAAACGCGGTCTGGTAGCGTGCTCGTCCGCGTTGAAGCGCAGTCGCTCATGTCTTATCTGAAGGACTACGTCGAAGGAAAGCTGCCTGCGTATCGAGTGCCAGAAGGCGGCTTCATCCCAGGCGGAAATGCAATTGGCGTGATCGAAGCGATCGGCGAAGATGTTTGGCATCTGAAGCCAGGTCAGCGGGTTGTCATTTCCTGTCACCTTGTCGCTCGGGAGAACGTACCGGAACCGGCGCAAATCTTGATCGGCGTCACTTCACCAGGCGGCATTGCCGATGCTGTACAGCAATCATGGCGAGATGGAACGCTTGCCGAATATGTTCTCTTCCCGGCGTCGACTGTTACACCCCTCGATGGATTCGAGGATTTCGACCTCGCACAACTGACCGTGATTACTCGTTGCATCGTGCCTTTCGGCGGTTTGTTACGAGGACGTCTAACAGCCGGGGAGACGGTGATCATCAATGGAGCGACAGGAGCCTATGGGAGCGCTGCTGTTTTGGTAGCTCTTGCGATGGGAGCCGCTCGGGTGGTGGTGGCAGGGCGAAACAAAGAGGCGCTTGACGTTCTCGCGAAGACAGATGAATTGCGAGTATCGTCGGTTATGCTTACAGGCGATGTGGGTAAGGACACCGAAGCGTTGAGGAAGACGGCCGGGGGCGGCGCACATCTGGCGTTCGATATGGTTGGCGGGGCGAAAGATCCGAACTCAACCCTGGCTGCGCTTGGCTCCTTGTATCGCCAAGGCCGGCTTGTGCTCATGGGCAGCACAGTGACTCCGGTTCCGATCAACTACATGCTGATGATGTTTAACAGCCTGGAGATTATCGGCAACTTCATGTATCCCCACAATGCCTATCTGCCGCTGCTCGCATTGCTGCGTACCGGTCAGCTCGACATGAGCCCCATTGTTCCCAAGGAGTTCTCATTGGCGGATTTGCCGCAAGCGATGGAGTACGCTGCGAAGGCTCAGAGCCTAGAGTGCGTCGTGGTCACCACCAAGGACCGTGGCTGAGCATCTAACAAACATTTGCTATCAGCTGCGATTCTCAATTGGCGATAACAGGCCAACCACTTCTTGTAATTTCTGCTTGCTCGTTCGTTGAAATTGAATCGTCAAATTCCGGCTAGAATTGTGAAGCATTCTATATCGCCGTTGCTGCGAGAAGGAGTTTCATGCAATTCGCATTGGATGAAGGTGTAGCCGTGTTGAGCCGTACTCCTGCGCAACTGGATGCTTTGCTGCGAGGGTTGCCGGAGGGCTGGATTCTTGGCCGGGAAGGCGAGGGTACCTGGAGTCCTTTCGACATTGTTGGACACCTGATTCATTCGGAGCGGACGAATTGGATTCCACGTGCGCGGATCATCCTGGAGCAGGGCGAGGCTGGACAGTTCGAGCCTTTTGACCGCTTGGCTCAGTTTCGTGAGAGTGAAGGGAAGCAGCTCGACGAGCTCCTCGATACGTTCGCTCTCCTGCGCGAGAGCGGCCTTGGGACTCTGAAGGCATGGAAGCTGACGGAAGAAGACTATTCCCGGCAAGGATCGCATCCGACCTTTGGATTAGTGACTTTGAAACAACTGCTGGCTACTTGGGTGGTTCATGATCTAACCCATCTGCATCAACTGGCACGGGTGATGGCGCGCCAGTATGCAGATGAAGTGGGGCCCTGGAGCGGATATCTGGGCGTGCTGCATTGTCAGCCTAGTGGTGGTTAGGTTCGTTCCTGGTTTGATGATACGTTCTACGGCGTATCGACATATAAAAGCAAAGGCAAGAATATTGGGAAAACTTGTGTGCTGCATTTTGGCTTTGCCAGATTCTCTGGATTCCTCGGCGGGTTACGCCTCGGAATGACGCTCTTGAAGAAGACTTCTCTTTCAGACAGCTATATGTCAATGCAGCCTAGTGAATTTCAATTCATGGATGGTTTGCGGTGCTCACTTCCGTTTTGACGGCAGTTTTTACATTCTGGCGCGGAGCTGCAAAAGGCATTGCCAGCAAAATGACAAGAACAGCTATGTTCAGCCAGGCGAACCAATCGCCGAAACGCGCATAGATAGTCGCATCGTGTCGAACGGGAATTGTAGCTACTACTGTTGCAAATGGAGCAGTGAGCGTATTGCGCTCGGCCAGAATGTGGCCGCGGTCATCGGTTGCTGTAAGAATGCCTAGCTTAGCCGAGCGGGCGATGCTGAATCCGCTTTCAACTCCGCGCAGTACTGCCATTCGGCCATGCAACCAGCCGTCCTGCACGAAATCCCATGCAGGCACAATCAGCAATCCGATACCGTCTTGGGCATATTGCCGGCTCAGACGAGGGAAGTCCATGTCCTTGCATATTTGCAGGCCCCATTTACCTGAAGGTTCTGTAACTACGGAGCGCTCTGTGCCGGGAGTTTCATCCTCCAAATGTCGCAATAAGTGATGTTTGTTGTAGGAAGCCGTCAACGATCCATCTGGTGAATAAAGCCGCTGCTGGTTCCATGTCGCCGTAGAAGTACTCCGGTCAATTCCAATGGCGACATGAGCGCCGCTCTGCTTTGCCAATTGTCCGAAGAAGGCATCGAATCCTGGCTGCGATGCGTCCGTCACTGGCCCGCTGTGCTCAGGCAAGACAAAGAGCTGAACTCCCTGTGAGGTCAGGGGCTTCATCTGCTCCGCATACCGCCGGGAAATAGTCAGGACTTGCTCAGGGGTACTGGCATGCATATTTTCTGCTTCATCGGAAGCTATGAGAGCGACTTTTACCGTTGGCGAGTCTTTCGGCGTTGTGGAAAGACGCCACATTCCGAATCCGAATATGCAGGCAAGGAAAACAAGAACAGCGGCAGTCAGCGGAGCCTTTGTCCGGATAGAACCAGCACCGAGAACCGATGCCGCAGCAGCCGCGAAAAGGAAAATGCAGAAGCTGATGCCCCAGATGCCTGTAACGGAGGCGATCTGCACGATGGGAAGAAAATCCATCTGCGAGTAGCTGATGTTGCCGAATGTTCCATGAACGGAAAGCACGGACGCTATGTATTCGGCTGCAACCCAGAATGCAGGAAAGATAAGCGCAGCCTGCCAGAGTTTCTCCTTCTGTATCCGGCTGCGGAAGAGCACAACTGCGATAGCGAAGAGGCATGAAGTTCCAAGCAATATGAACACGACAAGCCATGTTGGCAACACAGTGTGGGAGTAACTCCACTCATTCAATCCACCCAAAGCGTAAACAGAAAGAGCGATCAAAAAAGCCTCTCCGCTCGATAAGCGTGACGAAATCCACAACACAGGAATTGGAGCAAGCCAGGTGAGCAGCCAGAATGGAGAAAGGCCAGTCCCAAGAAAGAACAACGCTGCAGAAAGAGTGAGGCAAAGTACGATGAATAAATTATTGCTTGGCTTCGAGACCATGAATCATTCTCCTGATAGAGCGGCGAACGAGCGCACGGAATTCCTCTTCCGACAGGTGGAAGCGTCCGGCGCGATAGAGTGCGACGTATCCGTGAGTGTGCGCCCAGAGTTGCAGCGCAATCTCCCAGATGTCGTAGCGTTTCAGTAATCCGGCCTCCATAGCCTGCTCTACGAGGTCGGCTATCGGATTAAGGGTCGGCGAGCGCCGGGCGTGGAAATCATCGGGATATCGCCTGGCATTTGGCCGTGGTTGCGAAAAAACATAGTCGAAGATGCAGGGGCGGTCGAAGGCGTAGTCCATGTAAGAATCCATGCAGCTCATCAGGCGAGACACGATGGAGCCGCGCATTGGCCGCGCCTGAATATATCCAAGGAATTTGGTAAACTCGCGGTCGACTACAAAGTTAAGCAGCGCCTCACGGCTAGGGAAATGGTGATAAATGGCCATCGGCGTGATGCCGACTGCCTGCGCAACACGCCGCATGCTGACGCCGTTCTCGCCCTTTTTTTCAAGGATATTCAGAGCTTCTTCGACAATGCGTCCCGCTGTGGCTGCTTCCTTCATTGCTATACACTGTATAGCAATGAACTATACGCTGTATAGGCAAGTTTGAGAAATTTTTGTGGCGATCTGGATATATAACATTGCGAGCCGTGCGGAAGTTAGCGCGGCGAGGGAACAGATCGCAGAAAGTCAAAGGCAGCCGCTCTGGTTTGTGGCATAAAAGCCTTGCCTCTAGGTATAGACGATGGAAGGAGCGTGGTGATTGCTTCGCAATGACCATAAACGCACCTTACGGTGCGGGTCCTTCGACTGCGCGCCTATCGGCGCTCCGCTCAGGATGACCACCTATTTTGATAAGGGCTTCAGAAACAGGGCACTAGTGAGCAGCCTCGGACTGCTTTTTCAGCTCTGCCTGGAACGCCTGTTCCCGGTCTGCTATGTAGCTTTTGTATCCGGCGGGATCGATGAAGGGGTTTGTGCCGCTTGAATTCAGGCGGGCGTATTTTTCTTCCATATCGTAGTAACCGCCGTGTGCTCCGAGAAAGATGTCGCATGGGAGAGCTTTCAGTGTTCGGAATCCTCTCTCGTAGTCCTGGGCGATCTGCGGGTATTTCGTATTGCCTACCAGTTTGTATCCGGGATTTACGTTTGGACTGCCCACGATGACCACATCATAGGTCCTGCCGCCATCGCGTACTTTGAGCGTCCAGGTGGTGCAGCCTTTGGTGTGTCCCGGAGTGATGTGCGCTACAAGCACCACATCGCCTAGTTTGACCTCGTCTCCCTCGTGCAGGACGCGATCTACCTTTGTTGGCGGATAGAACATGTCAGGAGAATCCCCATATCGGAAGTTGCCTTTGCCTCCGGCTTCAATCTCCGGCACGTCGGCATCCATCACCATGTATTTGGCGCCGGTGAGCTGCTTGATCAGGGCGCTGCCGGCGCAATGGTCGAAATGCGCGTGGCTGATGAGGAGAATTTTGATATCGCTGAAACGGAATCCTAGTTTTTCGACGCTGGCGCGAATTTGCGGGATGGAGGTCTTCAGGTTGCTGTTGATAAGGATGTGGCCCTGCGATGTAGTTATCAGATACGAAGCCAGTCCTTTACTGCCGACGTAATAGACATTCCCGATGATGTGATGCGGGGGAAATGGCTGGGAATACTCCGGGTCATTTTGCGCGAAGAGGCTGGTGACGAATAGCAGGGAGACAAGCAGCAGGCGAAGAGGCATGTCCATAAGTATGTCACTGCGCGTCGAGGAAAATTCTGTGGCCATTTTCCGACGGAATCAAAGTGTTTACTCCTTCCTCTGGATCATTTTTCCTGTTGCTGTGTTCCGTCTAATACCTACTCAGTGCCTCCGGCTTTGCGGCCGGAAGCAGCAGGCATCTTTTCCTGGTCTACATCCACAGGAAAAATGATCTGGCGTAGTCATGGTTTCGGGAATACTTTCAAGAATGGAGAACCCATCGGATGAGAATCATTCTCTTTGGAGCAACTGGCATGGTTGGGCAAGGTGTTCTGAGGGAGTGCCTGCTCGATCCCGAGGTGGAGGCCATTCTTGCTATCGGACGCTCTGCAACTGGCCAGCAACATGCGAAGCTACACGAGATCGTACACAAAGACCTCTTCGATTACTCGGCTATCGAGCAGCAACTCTCAGGCTACGATGCCTGCTTCTTCTGTCTCGGAGTTTCTTCCGTAGGTATGTCCGAGCCTGATTATGAGCGCATTACCTATGGCATCACTCTCGCAGCCGCGCAAACGCTCGCCAGACTGAATCCTGAGATGACTTTTATCT
>Ga0137415_10003668_pt1 | contig 15261 bp, 11 predicted proteins | sample CZODoug3_1_1_16f_FD_183082 | JGI IMG/M metagenome (GOLD analysis project Ga0137415, IMG submission 183082) | Vadose zone soil fungal communities from Angelo Coast Range Reserve, California, USA - CZODoug3_1_1_16fungal (Hybrid Assembly) | ecosystem: Environmental > Terrestrial > Soil > Vadose... | reverse complement strand
CCGGAACACCGCCACCTTGTCCCCGAGCTTGATCGCTTCGTCGATGTCGTGGGTGACGAACACGATCGTCTTGCCCAACTCACCCTGCAGCCGCAACAGCTCGTCTTGCAAGCTCTCCCGAACCACCGGGTCGACCGCGCTGAACGGCTCATCCATCAGCAGCACCGGCGGGTCGGCGGCCAGCGCCCGGGCTACTCCGACGCGCTGCTGCTGGCCGCCGGACAGCTGCGCCGGGTAGCGCTTGGCCATCTCTGGTACCAGCCCGACCAGCTCCATCAGCTCGGCGGCCCGTTCCCTGGCCCGTTTCTTGTCCCAGCCCAGCAGCAGCGGCACGGTGGCCACGTTGTCCAGGATGGTGCGGTGCGGGAACAGCCCGGCCTGCTGGATGACGTAGCCGATGCCCCGGCGCAGCTCGGCCGGATCGCCGGCCATGATGTCCTCGCCGTCCACCAGGATGGTGCCCGAGGTCGGCTCGATCATGCGGTTGATCATCCGGAGCGAGGTGGTCTTGCCGCAGCCGGACGGGCCGACGAACACCGTGATGCCACCCGACTCGACCTGCAGATCCAGGCTGTCGACCGCGACGGTGCCGTCGGGATAGCGCTTGGTCACTCCCCGGAATTCGATCACCCGGGTGCCCCCGTCTCTCGCCGACAGCGCCTCGCCGGCCGCCGCGATCGCCACAGGCTAACCCGATGGTGTCACCAGGGCGAGAAAGAACGGGTCACGGTCCGGCCTGGACCAGACCCCGCGCGCGAAGCCCCGGACACCCCATTTCGGTGATCATCACCGAACCGGGCCCCGAGGCAGTGCCTAGTGGGGTGCCAGCGTTGTTCGCCGGGTTGGCGACAAGTTGAGCGGTGTGCCGGGTGTAGTCCTAAACGATCATGCGGGCCGGCCATGCCGGCCGCCCGAGTCTCGGTCAACATCAACGCAACGTGAGGGCGCGGATCAATAACACGCTGATCTTGCTGTTCTGTCGAAGCCGTCCGACGCCGAGCGCTACACCAGCGGGGTTTTCGATCGAAAACCCCGCTGACGTAGATCTCGGCGGGCTCGGACCTACTCGCTGTGGGGTCCTTGCGAGCTGTTGCCACAAAGCGCACTTGATCATGGACTTTGTGCGGTTTCCCGCAACAATGCTGGAGAGCGTCCGACCTGCTCCCGGGCGCGGGCAGGCACGACTGGAGTAGTGGCAGGCGTCGCAGGCTCTGCCGGTGCCACCGCCCGTACCGCATCAACCAGCTGAAATTGCGGAATCGACCATCGCCAACGCTCTAGGCGCGGGCGGGCGGTTCCCCAGCGGCACGCGGCGCGTTCCCGGCGGCACGCGGCGGGCTTCCGGCGGCACGCGGCGCGCTCCCGGCGGCACGCGGCGCGCTCCCGGCCGGCCGCGACTGGTCGGCGCGCGGGTCGCCGACGGGGGCGGCGCCCATACCGAAAGCCAGCGCGCCGCTGAGGTCGGAGCGGCTGGCGTGGCGGCTAGCGCGCTCTGGCTGGCTGGGCTGGTTGGCCTCCGGCTCCGGCTGGTCCGCGTCCCGGCGGGACAATAGGCTGGCCAGCAGGTCGGCGATCGGGGTGGCGAAGGCATCGGGGGCGGCGTCGAAACCGCCCAGTGGCCCGGGACTGGGCGCCGCTGACCCAACCTGACCGGGGCCACCCAGCGCCGCCGGGCCACTGCCAGCCACCGCGCCAACCGGGCCACCAGCCACCGCGCCGGTCGGACCGTCCGGGCCACCGGCGCCCAGCGGCTGGGGGCTGGTCGTCTCGGTGGGCAGGGCCTGGGTGGCCAGGCCGTCCGGGGCCGGGCCGGGCTCACCGGGGGGCACCGGGAGCGGCGCGCCGGCCAGCATGCTCCGGAACACCGAGGGCTCCAGCGCCTTGGCGAACAGCCAGCCCTGGTAGGCGTCCACCCCGAGCCCGCGCAGCGCGTGGAACTGCTCGGCGGTCTCCACGCCCTCGGCCACGCAGTAGCGGCCCATCGCGGCGGCCATCTGCACGACCGCCCTGGCCACCGCGAAGTCGGCCGGGTCGGAGCTGATGCCCTGCACGAAGGTGCGGTCCACCTTGACGATCTGCGCGGGGAGCTCCTTGATCCGGGACAGCGAGCTGTACCCGGTGCCGAAGTCGTCCACCGCGAATCGCACGCCCCGCCCGGCCAGCTCGCTCATCGCGGCCAGGGTGCGCTGCGGCAGCGACACCAGGCTGGTCTCCACCAGCTCGAGCACCAGCCGGTCGCCGGCCAGCCCGCTCTCCGCCAGCGCGGCGCGCACCGTGGGCAGGAAGTCCCGGTCGCCGGGCAGCAGGCCGGCCAAGTTGACCGCCACGCCGACCGGGCGGCGGGCGTGCACCGGCCAGCCGGCCGCCTCCTTGGTGGCGGTGCGCAGCACCCAGTGGTCCAGCTCGCGCATCAGCCCGCCACGCTCGGCCACCGGGATGAAGTCGCCGGGGAAGAGCATGCCGCGCTCGGGGTGCGGCCAACGGATCAGCGCCTCGGCCGAGCGGATCGCGCCGTCCGGGCCGACCACCGGCTGGTAGTGCAGCACCAGCTGATCGGTGGCGAGGGCGGCGCGCAGCTCGTCCTCCATGCGCAACTGGTGGTTGGCCTTGATCGCCGTGTCGGCGGTGACGAAGCCGAGCTGGCCGACACCCCGCCGCTTGGCGTCGTACATGGCGGCGTCGGCGAAGCGCAGCAGATCCTCGGCACTGCTGACCCCGCCAAGGCCGTCCCCGTCCGCCGGGGTGGCCACGCCGATCGCCGCGGACACCCGCACCGGCTGGCCGTCCACCTCCACCGGTCCGCGCAGCAGCGAGGCCACCGCCTCGGCCAGCCGGGGCACCCCGCCGACCGCCGCGACGTCGTCGCACACCACCACGAACTCGTCACCGGACAGCCGCGCCGGGGAGCAGCCGATGGGCAGCTCGCGCTGCAGCCGGGCGGCCAGCATGATCAGCACCTGGTCACCGGCGGCGTGCCCGAGCGCGGTGTTCACCCGCTTGAAGTCATCCAGGTCGCAGCACAGCACGGCCAGCTTGGTCCGGTCCGGCCCGGCCAGCAGCCGGCCGATCCGGGCGGTCACCGAGGAGCGGTTGGGCAGTCGGGTCAGCTCGTCGTGGGTGCCGGCGATGCGCAGGACATCCGCCGCGCGGCGTCGTTCTGAAATGTCGGTGAACACGACCAGCCAGAACGGCCGGCCGTCGTCCCCGACCGACACCGTGACGGACAGCTCGCACCACACCGAGGTGCCGTCCGCGCGCCGGATCGCGTACTGCGGCACCCGATAGCCGTGCTGTGCTCCGGGCCGCACCGACCGCAGGAAGGCCAGCTCCGGGTTGTCCGAGGCGCCGCCCACCGGGTCCACCGACAGCCCGCGCGCGGTGACCCCGCGCAGCTTCTCCCCCGGGACGCCGAGCAGCGAGCACAGCGCGCCGTTGGCGTCCACCAGCTGCCCGGTGCGGTTGAACACCGCCACCCCGACCGGCGCGATGGACACCAGGTCCAGGTATCGCTGGGTGGCCCGGCCCATCCGCTGCTCGGCCTGGCGCAGCTCGGTGACGTCCTGGACGGTGCCGACCAGCCGGATCGGGGTGCCCTCGGCGTTGCGCTCCACGCTGGCCCGGCAGCTGAGCACCCGCTCGGCGGGCGGCGCGGTGCGGTGCTCGATGTGGTGCGAATCGACCGGGCCCGCCTCGCCGGCCTGCTTGGCCTTCTGCCGCAGCGTGGCGCACAGCAGCGCGACCTGCTCCAGCTCGATCGGCCCGCTGGGCTGGGCGTCCGGGGCGATGCCGACCTCGCGGTAGAGGTCCAGCAGCGCCGGCCCGCGCTGCAGCGCGCCGGTGCGCAGGTCGTAGCTCCAGTTGCCCACCCTGGCCAGCTTGCGCAGCTCGGCCAGCTGCCGGTCGGTGTCGTCCCGGCTGGTCACCGGCGGCGTCACGTCCGTGGTGTCCACCAGCATCACGGCGCGCAGCCCGGCCAGCGCCCCGACCTCGGGCAGCACCCAGCGCACCACCCGGACCCGGGCCAGCGCGCCGTCCGGACGCACCAGGCGAGCGTCGCTGTCCGGGCCGACCACCAGCTGGGCCAGCGGGCGGCCGACGATCCCCTCGGCGGCGGAGGGCTGGCGAGGGTCCCGGCCGGCCATCCGCAGCAGCGCCGCGTTCACCCGGAGCACCCGGTCGGCGGCGTCGCAGAGCATCGTCGGCGCCGAGGGCAGCGCCACCGCGTCCACGCCGGCCGGCGCACCCAGCGACCGAGCCGTACCGATCGGTCCAACCCCGACCGGTCCGGCGCCCGATGGCGCGGCCGCGACGCCCGAGGTCCCGGCCACACCCAGCGCCCCGGTGGCACCGACCCCGCCGGGCGGGCCGAACGCCGCCGCGGCCCCGGACACGCCGGTGGTGCCGGCCACCCCGAACGACCCGCTCAACGCGCTCAACCCGGCGGGCGAGTCCGGCACCGAGGACCGCCACGGCCCGGAGACCGGGTTCGACCGCGGGTCCGACACCTGGCTCGGCACCAGTCCGGAGTAGATTCCGTCGGACCGGTGGTCGCCGCCGGCCTGGGCCAGCCCCGCCGCCACGCCTCGTCCCACCGGGCCACCTAGCCGGGGATCGAGCCACTGTCCGAGGTCGGCCACTCGCTATCCCCTCACGATCCGAATTCACGCCCCCGTGGGCGTTGTCATGCGGCCCAACGAGCGATCCGCACGGACGATCCGGGGCCTTCACTCTTGTGGGGGACTCTCAATTAGCCAGTTTCCCTAGTGGTCAAACACGAAGGGTTACATTCTGTGAGTGAGAGCAAGAAAGCCCAGGTAGGAGGCCTACAGGCTACTACCGTCCGTGACAGAGCGCCACCCTCACTGGTCACATCGCTTCCACTCGAATGCTGCCCCACCACTCGCTGCAACCCCGCCCGCACCGCCTGCACCACCTGAATAACGCCGCCCCGGACACATCAGCGGCCCCGCCGGCGACGCATCGCCGCGGGGCCACTGGTGGTGACTGTGTGTACCCGGCCAGCCACACCTACTGACCGAACTACTGACTGGACCGGCCTAGTGGCATGCCCTAGTTGGCCGCATGGCCACCCTCGGGCTCGCCGGCGGCCCGCGCCACCGCGGCGGCCACGGTCGAGGCCACCCTCGGGTCGAACGGGCTGGGCACGATCCGGTCCTCGGCCAGGTCGTCGCTGGCCACCGCGAAGATCGCCTCGGCGGCGGCCAACTTCATCCGCTCGGTGATCCGCGTCGCCCCGGCGTCCAGCGCGCCGCGGAACACCCCCGGAAAGGCGAGCACGTTGTTGATCTGGTTCGGGAAGTCGCTGCGCCCGGTGGCGACGATCGGGGCGTAACGCCGCGCGACGTCGGGGCGCACCTCCGGGTCCGGGTTGGACAGCGCGAACACCATCGGCTCGGCCGCCATGGTGGACAGCAGCCGCTCCGGCAACGTGGCGCAGGACAGCCCGATGAACACGTCCGCCCCGGCCAACGCCTCGGCCACGCCACCGGAGCGCCGGCCCGGGTTGGTGCGCTCCGCCAGCTCCACCTTGACCTCGTTCATGCCGGCCCGGCCGGGCACCAGGATGCCCCGCGAGTCGACCACGGTGACGTCGGTGACACCGGCCGCCATCAGGATCTCCGCGCAGGCCACCCCGGCCGCGCCGGCGCCGGTGATGACCACCTTCAGCTCGGCCAGCCGCCGCCGTTGCACCGCGCAGGCACCGCGCAGCGCGGCCAGCACCACGATCGCGGTGCCGTGCTGGTCGTCGTGCATGACCGGGCAGTCCAGCGCCTCGACCAGGCGGCGCTCCAGCTCGAAGCAGCGCGGCGCGGCGATGTCCTCCAGGTTGACCGCGCCGAAGCTGGGGCGCAGCCGGACCAGCGTCTCGATGATCTCGTCCACGTCGGTGGTGTCCAGCACCAGCGGAATCGAGTTCAGCCCGCCGAACGCCTTGAACAGCGCGGCCTTGCCCTCCATGACCGGCAGCGCGGCCCTGGGCCCGATGTCGCCGAGGCCGAGCACGGCGGTGCCGTCACTGACCACCGCGACCAACCGGTCCGACCAGGTGTAGTTCTTGGTCAGCCCGGCGTCGGCGGCGATCACCCGGCTGACCTCGGCCACGCCGGGGCTGTAGGCGATCGACAGGTCCCGGGCGCCGCCCAACGGCACCGACGGCGTGATGTTCAGCTTGCCGCCGTGGTGGGCGGCCAGGATCTCGTCCCGACAGAGCTCTTGATCGACGTTGCGGTCAACCTCTGGCAACGTGATCCGCTCAGGCACGATGGTCACAACTATCCCCTTACAACCGGTGCGGTTCATGAGTTCGGGCGTATCGAGCGCCCGAGCCGTGCACCGGTGTTCGCGGGAGTGTCGCGACTGCCACGGTGCCCGACAGCGCCTCGAATCCGCCGCGGGATGGCGCGGCGGCCGACGAGGAGCGTGTGTCAGGTAGGTAAACAGTGTGACATCTCGTGGCTACGCTGTCTGCCCGCCAGGTGCACAAATCACACTAGAAGATCGCCACCACCCCTGATCTCGTGAGCTCGGCCTGGGTAGCGTGACGGGCGTGCAGAGCAAAGCGCTGTCCATCGCCGGTGCCTGGGTGTTCGAGCCGAGCCGGTTCGACGACGACCGGGGACGCTTCGTGGCGCCGTACCAGGAGGCCGCCTTCGTCGAGGCGGTCGGCGCGCCGATCCGGGTCGCCCAGTCCAACCACAGCGTCTCCGCGCGGGGCGTCGTGCGCGGCGTGCACTTCGCCGATGTGCCCCCTGGCCAGGCCAAGTACGTGTACTGCCCGAGCGGCGCGGTACTGGACGTGGTGGTCGACCTGCGGGTCGGCTCGCCGACCTTCGGCCAGCACGAGGCCATCGTGCTGGACTCCGAGTCGTACCGGGCGGTCTACCTGTCCGAGGGGCTCGGCCACGCCTTCTGCGCGCTCGCCGACCAGACGGTGGCCAGCTACCTGTGCTCCACCCCGTACGCGCCGGCCATCGAGCACACGGTGTCCCCACTGGACCCGGCGCTCGGGCTGCCCTGGCCGACCGACCTGACCCCGATCCTGTCCGAGCGGGACGCCGCCGCGCCTACCGTGGCCGAGGCGGCCGAGGCCGGCCTGCTCCCGCGCTACCTCGGCTGACCCCAGCTTGCGGACCCCGAGCTGTCAAGCTTGTGGACGCCGACCGGCCCAGCCATCGCTTGCCGCCGCGCGGCTGGCCTGCCCGTAGCGCCGCGGGGCTCTGCTGCCGCGCGACTGCCCTGTCCGTGACGCCTCGCCGGCCTTTTTTCACATAGCGGTAGCTCGATCACTAGTTCACGACATTGGCGTGGAAGTACCAATCAGCAACCTGGCAATCGTGCCGCCCCGGCCACCAGAGCTGCCGCTCCCTCACCGACCAACCCTGGCCCGAGCCTGACCACGCCAACCGACCCGAGCCCGAGCCCCGCTACCTCGGCTGACCAGGTTCGGAGCCCCTCCGGCGGCCCAATCGCCCGGGCGACGGCCACAGCCGGCAGCGCACCACCGCGAGCACCAGTGCCGGCCCGAGCTGGCGGGAATCCGTACTGCCGAACGGGTTGTCCCCCCGCACCTCCCAGAGCGACCCGCTCGCCCCAGCACCGCCGTCCCCGGCACCACCGGCCCCCACACCACTGGACCCGGCACCGCCGTCCCCACTGGACCCAGCACCGCCGTCCCCAGCACCGCCGTCCCCGACCGGGCGCACGGCGCGCTTCACCGAGAGTTGCTCCGGGCGGGCCGCCCAGCGCACCAGCACCACGGCCCCCGGCCGAGGGATCGCGCCGAACGTGACCAGCACCACATCCCCTTCGGACAGCGCGGGTGACATGGAAGGACCACGCACCACAACCCGCCGCCAGCGCATGCGCACCCCGCTCCGAACCCGTTCGACCTGGGGCGCGCGGGCCTGCCACGCGCACGACCTCGGAGTAGTGTCCCGAGTGTCGGAACGATCACCAAGCACACTAAGGGAGCAACAATGGGACTGCTGTCTCGCGTTCTCCGTCCTCGGCTGGAGGCCACCGCGCACTGCGACCTCCCCTGCGGCGTGTACGACCCCGCGCAGGCCCGGATCGAGGCCGAGTCGGTGAAGGCCATCCAGGAGAAGTACCAGGGCAACGACGACGCCGCGTTCCGCGCGCGCGCCATCGAGATCAAGGAGCAGCGCTCCGACCTGGTCAAGCACCACCTCTGGGTGTTGTGGACTGACTACTTCAAGCCGCCGCATTTCGAGAAGTACCCGGAGCTGCACGAGCTGTTCAACAAGGCCACCAAGGCCGCGGGCGCGGGCGGCACCAAGGGCTCGAACGACCCGGCCACCGGCCAGCAGCTGCTGGACTACATCGCGCAGATCGACAAGATCTTCTGGGAGACCAAGCAGGCTGCCTGATCAAGGCCCCGGAAACGGCGCTGACCAGCGGGAACACCTCCCGTCGGTTGGCGTCGTTTCTCGTTGTTGGGTGACTTCCGACGGCCCACAGACGGCCCAGCCGTAGCCTGCTCCGTCGGTGGGAGCAGAGGCTGGCACGCAGTACCAGAGACGCCGCGCGGGGCACGAGCTGAGCGGTCTCCGAACCGAAAGGAACCACCATGACTACTCCGGTCACGATCATCGGCGCTGGCCTCGGCGGCCTGACACTCGCTCGCGTTCTTCACGTGGGCGGCATCCCCGCAACGATCTACGAGGCCGAGGCCTCAGCGGACGCCCGCACGCAGGGTGGCCAGCTCGACATGCACGAGTACAACGGGCAGCTCGCGCTCGAAGCGGCCGGCCTCACCGACGAATTCCGCGCGATCATCCACGAGGGCGGCGAGGCGGCGCGCGTGCTCGACCAGCAAGGCACGGTGCTACTCGACGAGCCCGACGACGTTACGGGCGGGCGCCCCGAGGTGCTCCGCGGGGACCTGCGACAGATCCTGCTCGACTCCCTGCCCGACGAGATGATTCAGTGGGGACGCAAGGTCACCGGTGTCCACCCCCTCGGAGACGGCCGGCACGAGCTGACGTTCGCCGATGGGTCGACCGTGACCACCAGCCTCCTCGTCGGGGCGGACGGCACCTGGTCGAAGATCCGGTCGCTGCTCTCCGACGCGAAGCCCGAGTACGTCGGCACGACGTTCATCGAAACGTACCTGTACAACGCCGACGAGCGGCACCCCGCGGCAGCCAAAGCGGTCGGCGGCGGCAGTCTGTTCGCTTGTGTGCCTGGCAAGGGGATCCTTGCCCACCGAGAGCCCGACGGCGTTCTTCACGCATACGTCGCGCTCTCCAAGCCGCGGGAATGGATCGCCGACATCGACCTCGCCAGCCCCGCCACGACGACGGTCCAGGTCGCGGCGGAGTTCACCGGGTGGGCGCCTGAACTCACCGCACTCATCACCGACGCGGAAACCGCCCCCGTCCTTCGCGCAGTCAATGCCCTGCCAATTGGCCACAGGTGGGACCGAGCCGCTGGCGTCACCCTCCTCGGCGACGCCGCCCACCTCATGTCACCGTTCGCCGGGGAGGGCGCCAACCTCGCCATGTTCGACGGCGCCGAACTCGGCAAAGCCATCGCGGCACACCCCGACGACGTCGAAGCCGCCTTGACCGAGTACGAGCAAGCCCTCTTTCCTCGGAGCGCGAAGTTTGCGGCCGAATCCGACAGGAACCACAAGCTTCTCTTTGGCGACAACACCCCCGACGGCCTGCTCGACCTGCTCACCGGCAAGGAGCCGGCACCGACCGGGCGGTAGCTGTCACAGCGCGCGCGAGGCCGACACAGCGGCCCAGGCCGCTGTGTCGAGCCAACTGGAGCTGTGTGAGCGCGCCGACAGCCGGATCGCATGCGTACAGTCGAATATCCGAATACGTTTATTCGCCTTTTGTCGCCTAGCCGGGGGCTTTCGCAATATCTCCGGAATGCGTACCGTTGAACGGGTCTGTTACCGACCTCAGGAGGATCACGGTGTCGCTCACAGTTCCGGCGAACTTGCTTGAGCAGGCGCAGCGCGGGGCAATTTCCGACGACGACTTCATCGAATGCATACAGAACTCGCTGCCCTATGCTTGGTCGGTGATGGCCGGCCTGGCCGCTCGGCTGCGGAGCACCGACGGTCGAGTCGCCGTCGACGAAACCGAGCCGCCTGACGAGGCCAGCTGGGGCCAGCTGTTTCGGCTGGTCGGCAGCGATGCGATGCGCGGCGCGGTGGAGCGGCACTTCGGCGTGAAGATGGCCTTCCAAAACTGCTGCAAGGTGGGCTTCTTCGATCCGGCGGCCACCGGGGAGTACGCCGAATTCATCACCCCGAGGGCACAGGTGCTCAACCAGAAACCCGAGCTGATCAACTGCTGAGAAACCCAGAGACGTAGTCGCGGCGCGATATCAGAATATCGCGCCGCGATTACCCCGTTATGCGGCGGCGGGCGGCGCGGGTATTTGCTCGATCGGGCCGAGCACCACGGTGAAGAACACGATCCCGGCCGCCATGATGACCCCGGCAACCAGGAACGCCGGAGCGAAGCTGCCGGTGGCCTGCAGCAGGAACCCGGTGACGATCGGCGCGGACAGCGCGAACAGGGTGTTCACGAAATTCATCACCGAGGCCACCGCGCCGACGCTGCCTTCAGGCGCGATCAGCGCGGGCAGGCTGTTGCAGACACAGAAGGCCAGCGTGATACCCACGGTGCCCACGGTGATCCAGAACAGCGCGACCGCGACACTGCTGGTGAACGCGGCGCCGGCGATGCCGAGCGCCACCACCATTCCTACGATCAGCACCGCCTTGCGCACCGTGGTCTCCCGCCGCCCCCGCTTGATCAGGAGATCTACCAGCAAGCCCGGAATCAGGAACTCCACCACCACCGCCACCAGCCACGGGATGGCGGTGAACAGCCCGCTCTTGAGCATGCTGGTGTGCAGCGCGGTCTGCAGGTAGGTGGGCAGCCAGGTCAGCAGCAGCCACGCGGTGTAGCCGGCAGAGGCCAGCCCGAGCGAGAGCCCCCACACCTTGCGGCGGCGCAGCACGTAGCCCAGATTGGCCAACGGGTTCGGGTTGGCCACGTCCTCGTCCTGCGCTCCACCGTCCCGGATGTAGTCGTACTCCTCCTGGCTCAACCGCCCCGCCCGGACCGCTTCCTTCGGATCCCGGTAGCTGATCCAGAAGACGGCGGCGAACACCACGCTGAGGATGCCGGTGGTCCAGAACGCGCCCCGCCAGCCCAACTCCACCACGGCCACGGCCACCAGCGGCGTGCCGATCACGTTGGACAGCCGCTGGCCGGAGTCGAACACCGCGGTGGACAACCCCCGCTCGGCGCGCGGGAACCAGTAACCGGTGACCTTCATCGCGCCGGGGAACACCGCCGCCTCGGCCACCCCGAGCAAGATCCGGGAGGCCAGCACCAACCCGGTGCCGCTGGCCACCGCGGTCAGGAAGCAGGCCAGCGCCCACACCCAGGTGGTCACCCGCAGCACCCACTTCATCCCGATGCGGTCCAGCAGCAGGCCGGCCGGGATCTGGGACAGCGTGTAGGACCACAGGAAGCTGGACAGCACCAGGCCCAGCTCGCCCGGGGTGAGCCCGAACTCCTTGCCCATCGGCCCGGCGGCCACCGAGATGTTGGTGCGGTCGAAGTAGTTGATCAGCACCCCGAAGAACAACAGCACCGCGATGCCCCACCGCACGTTCCCGATCCGCCGCGGCCCTCGGGCGGCGACCTCGGTGCCGGGGCCCGCGGCCGGGCCGGTCGGCGCGCCGGGCTCGGCGGCGGATGCGGGCGGATCGTGCGGAGTCGTCACTAGCTGGTCCCCCGGTCGGTCGGTGGCGGATCCGTCGGCCGCCATGGTCACGATTTCCCAGCAGTATCAATCCATGTGGGTGTTACCGGAAGATTCGTGACCCGTTAACACCGGCCGCCAGCGCCGCCACCGCTCGGCCAGCGCCGGGCCCGCGGTTTCAGCTGGTCGCCGGGGCGCCGAGCGCCGATGATGGGCGGCGTGGCAGCCTCCTCCGGCCCGCCGGCGCCGACCCCGGGAACCGTGCCGACGCCGGCGGCGGTGCTGATCCCGTTCTATCGGGACACCGACGGGACGCTCCGGCTGGTGCTGATCGAGCGCACCCGGCACGGCCAGCACGGCGGCCAGATCGCGCTGCCCGGCGGGAAACGCGAGCCCACCGACACCACGATGCGCGAGACCGCTGTCCGGGAGACCTGCGAAGAACTGGGGCTGCGGCCCGCCGACCTGGAGGTGCTGCGCGAGCTGGAGCCGGTGCGCACGCGGTCCACCGGGTTCGAGGTGTGGCCGTTCGTGGGGCGGCTGCGCCGGGTGCCGGACCCCTGGCAGCCCGGCGAGGCCGAGGTCGCCTCGGTGCTGGACGTGCGGGTGGACGAGCTGGCCGACCCCGCCGCCGAGGGGGACGAGGAGATGGAGTTCGCGGCGTGGAACGTGCGCCGGCGGGTCCCGGTGCGGCGGATCGCCGGACACACCGTGTGGGGGCTCACGCTGCGCATCCTGGACCCGGTGCTGGCCCAGGCGCTGGCCGGCGAGTACCCGGTCTGACCGGCTGGGCACAAATCTGGCCTCGGCTGCGTCGACTCCGCTGACCTGCTGCCTTCGCGCCCGGCGCAAGCTACGGTGACCGGGTGCCCGTCATAGATCAGACCCACGGCCGGATCTATCTGCTGCGCCATGGCGAGACCGAGTGGTCAGCCACCGGGAAACACACCAGCTACACCGACATCCCGCTGACCGCGCGCGGCCGCGAGCTGGCCACCGCCGCCGGCCGGGTGCTGGCCGGGGTGCGTGGCCCGGACGCCCCGCCGTTCGCCCTGGAGCTGACCAGTCCCCGCCGCCGAGCCTTCGACACCGCCGAGCTGGCCAAGCTCAGCCCCACCGTGGACGACTCGCTGGTGGAGTGGAACTACGGCGAGTACGAGGGCCTGACCACCCCGGAGATCCGTGAGACGGTGCCCGGCTGGACGGTGTGGACCCATCCCAGCCCGGGCGGCGAGACCTGGGACGAGGTGGCCGCGCGGGCCGACGGAGTGATCAGCCGCTGCCAGGCGGTGCTGGGTGACGGGGACGTGGTGCTGATCGGCCACGGCCACTTCAGCCGGGTGCTCACCGCCCGCTACCTGGGCCTGTCACCGTCCGCCGGGGTGGGTTTCAAGCTGGACGCCGGCGGGCTGACCGTGCTGGGCGACGAACGCGGCGAGCCGCGGCTGGACCACGTCAACCTGGTCGAGCTCAACGAGGCCTGGCTGTCCCGCTGAGCGGGTCGTCAGCTACCGGCGCCGCGCGTCATCCAGCTACCGGCGGCACCGCTCGTCGTCCGGCTACGGCGGCGCCGCTCGTCGTCGGCTACCGGCGCCGCTCGTCGTCCAGGTCCAGTGCCCAGATCCGCGCCGGCGCGGAGAGCAGCAACAGCAGCGCGGCGAGCACCACCACACCGACGACCGCTCCGGCCACCACCTGCCGCGAGGGCACCAGCAGCGAGTAGGCCACCGGCAACAGCAGCAGCTGCACCACGATCGCCGGCGTGCGCGCCCAGAACCGGCCTCTGGCCAGCCCCCAGCCCACCCAGCCGACCGCCGCCCCGATCACCAGGAACATGCCGCTCTCGCCCAGCACCGCGCCCAGGCCCTGTGACTCCCCGGCGGCGTTGACCACCAGGTAACCGGCGAACCCGGCCGCCAACAGCCCCTCCGCCCCGACCACCCCGGCGGCCGCGCGGATGACCGAGGGCGGGCGCGCCCCCCGGGCGTCCGAGGTCGGGAAATCCGGCCGCGTGCTCACCCGGCCAACCCTAGCGTCTCGCCGCCCCACTACCCGGCGGTTACCCTGCCATCGTGCGCGCCCTGCTCGTGGTCAACCCGCAGGCGACCTCGACGACCGCCGCGGGCCGCGAGGTGCTGGCGCACGCGCTGGCCAGTGAGCTGAAGCTGGATGTGCTGCGGACGAGGTACCGGGGGCACGCCGCCGAGGCGACCGCCGCCGCGGTGCGGGCCGGCGTCGAGCTGGTCATCGCGCACGGCGGGGACGGCACCGTCAACGAGGTGGTGAACGGACTGCTGGAGGCCCACCCGCCCGACGAGGGCCAGCCCGCCGGCTCCGACGCCCCGCTGCTGGCCGTGGTACCCGGCGGATCGGCCAACGTGTTCGCCCGCGCGCTCGGGTTGCCCAGGGACCCGCTGGAGGCCACCTCGGTGGTGCTCCACGCCCTGGCCGACCGGCGGACCCGGACGGTGGGTCTTGGCAAGGCCGACGACCGCTGGTTCACCTTCAACGCCGGACTGGGCTGGGACGCCGATGTGGTGGCCTCGGTGGAGCGGGCGAGGGCGCGCGGCCACGAGGCCAGCCCGCCCCGGTACGCGCGCGCCGCGCTGCGACACTACCTGCGCCAACGGCGCCACCCGAGCTCGCTGACGGTCGAGCTGCCCGGTGAGGAAGCGGTGCCGGAGGTCCGGTTGGCGCTCGTCTGCGCCACCGACCCGTACACCTACCTGGGTTCCCGCCCGGTGCGCACCAACCCCGGCCGCGGGGTGGCCGACGGGCTGGCGCTGTTTGCGTTGCGCAGTCTCAGCGTGGGCACGGTGCTGCCGGTATTACGCGAGATTTTGCGTAAACAAGGAGATCCAACCGGCCCGAACATCCTGAGTCGCGACGCATTGCCACTCATTCGAGTGATTAGCCACACCCCCGTAGCCCTTCAGGTGGACGGCGACTACCTGGGAGAACGCAGCGAGGTCGAGTTCGTCGCGGTCCCCCGCGCGTTGCGAGTCGTCGTGTGAGAACCGCGGCTCGCCGCAGTTACCAACCTGTCAGGTGAACGTGTCCAGACCGTTTTACGCCATTCACCGACCGAGCTGAACCGTCGATCCCGTTGGGACTCGCGCCTTTGGCCGTGATCGTTCACCGTTGTTCTCGAACTCGAAGCCAGTACGACCGCTGAGGAGAAATCCTCTGGCACGGTCGGCCCGGACTCAGCACACGAGGACGGGCCGGCGGGTTCGGTCAGTCGTTCAGCGTAGTTGGTGACACGGTGTAAGTGGCCGTTGCCCTAACTGCGATGACTGGGTGAGCAAGCTCTCACCCAGCTGCCCAAGAATCCTTGAAGAGATCCGTTGCTCGTGAAACAATTCACAAGCGACACGCCCGAAGAGACGAGATAGGTGCGCGCCGAACAGCGCGCAGAAGCAAGGAGCAGAGCAATCATGGACTGGCGCCACCGCGCGAGCTGCCGTGACGAGGATCCGGAGC
>Ga0137415_10003667_pt1 | contig 15264 bp, 12 predicted proteins | sample CZODoug3_1_1_16f_FD_183082 | JGI IMG/M metagenome (GOLD analysis project Ga0137415, IMG submission 183082) | Vadose zone soil fungal communities from Angelo Coast Range Reserve, California, USA - CZODoug3_1_1_16fungal (Hybrid Assembly) | ecosystem: Environmental > Terrestrial > Soil > Vadose... | reverse complement strand
ATGGGTCCGCGCGGCGCCGAGGATTTGGCGGCTCTCGGCGGGACTGAAGACTCCCGGCTCGCAGAAGACGTCGCAGCTCTTCGCCAGACCTTCGCGTGCGACGACGGGGATCATTTCCTCACACACGAGCTGCACGTAGGCAGCGCGATTACCGCGGTATTCGGGTGGGACCTCATGCGCGCCGAGGAACGTCGGCACCAGCGTCGCCGGAAGATCGTGAGCCAGTCGGCGGATCACCTGAAGCTGTTTCAGCTCCGCTTCTAGCTCGAGTCCGTAGCCTGACTTCACCTCGATCGTCGTTGCGCCGTGCGCCAACAACTGGGCGAGCCGTGACCGGGTGAGCGCCTCGAGCTCGGCGGCGGAACGAGCGCGGACGTCGCGCACGGATTGCAGAATGCCGCCGCCCGCCGCGGCGATCGCCTTATAGTCTACGCCGAGCGCGCGGCGTTCTTGATCATCGAGCCGCGGCGCGCCGAATACGGCGTGCGTATGGCAGTCGATGAATCCGGGAAACATGACGCCGCTGACCTCGACAACTTGTCCGGGCGAGGCGGGCGCCTCAGAACGCGGACCGACCCAGGCGATGCGCTCGCCGTCGATGAGAACCGCCGCATCGCGCAGCACTTCGACATCGGCCATCTCGCGCCCGCGTCGCGCGCGCGCAGGACCACGGCAGGTGACCACCTGGCGCGCGCCGACGAGCAGCGTCTTCAGTCGAGATTCTCACGCATGGGAAGACGGATATGATGGCGACGCGCCGTCTCGATGGCTTCCGGATAGCCGGCATCGGCATGACGCGCGACTCCCAGACCGGGATCGTTCGTCAGCACTCGCTCGAGCCGCTTCCCCGCTGCCGGCGTGCCATCAGCGACGATTACCTGCCCCGCGTGCAGTGAGTTGCCGATGCCGACACCGCCGCCGTGGTGGAACGAGACCCACGACGCTCCGGACGCGGTATTGAGTAACGCGTTCAGGATCGCCCAGTCGGCGATGGCGTCGGAACCGTCGCGCATCGCTTCCGTCTCGCGAAACGGCGAGGCGACCGATCCGGTATCGAGATGATCGCGCCCGATCACGATCGGCGCCGACAGCTCGCCGCGTCGCACCAGATCGTTCAACGCGACGCCAAAGCGCGCGCGCTCCCCCTGACCCAGCCAACAGATGCGCGCGGGCAATCCCTGAAATGCCACGCGCTCTTGGGCCAATGTGATCCAGCGACGCAGATGCTTGTTGTCAGGAAAGAGCTCCAGCACGAGCTCGTCGGTGCGCCGGAGATCGGCGGCATCTCCGGAGAGGGCGACCCAGCGAAACGGCCCCTTCCCCTCGCAGAACAGCGGTCGGATGTACTCCGGCACAAAACCGGGGATCGCGAACGCGTCGGTCACACCGGCGTCACGCGCCTCGGTGCGGATGTTGTTGCCGTAGTCGAACGTGACGGCGCCGGCAGCCTGGAAGGCGAGCATCGCTCGCACGTGCACGGCGATGCTCTCGCGCGCTCGGCGCACGTACTCGTCCGGGGAAGTGCGCCGCAATTCGGCGGCGGCGGTGAGCGTCAAGCCGGCGGGGATATACCCGCTCAGTGGATCGTGCGCCGACGTTTGGTCCGTCACCACGTCGGGCCGGAAGCCGCGCCGAACCAGCTCGGGCAACACGTCGGCGCAGTTTCCAATCAGCCCGATGGAGACAGCGGTTCCGCGTCGCCGAGCGTCCTCGCACCACGCGAGCGCCTCATCGGTCGAAGCAGTCGAGCGATCGAGATAGCGGGTCTCGAGACGACGCTGCACGCGCGCGGGATCGACTTCGACGACGAGACAAATCCCCTCGTTCATCGTGGCGGCCAGCGGCTGGGCGCCGCCCATGCCGCCTAATCCACCGGTAAGAACGATTCTGCCGCGCAGCGATTCTTGAAACCTGGCTTTGGCAACTGCGCCAAACGTCTCGTACGTGCCCTGGAGGATGCCTTGAGTCCCGATGTAGATCCACGAACCCGCCGTCATCTGACCGTACATGATCAGCCCGCGGCGCTCGAGGTCGCGAAACACTTCCCACGTCGCGAAGCGGCCCACGAGGTTTGCGTTTGCGATCAGCACGCGCGGCGCATCGGCGTGCGTCGTAAAGACACCGACGGGTTTGCCCGACTGCACGATCAGCGTCTCCTCGTCGCCGAGCGTCTGCAAGGTGCGACAGATCGCGTCGAACGACGGCCAATCCCGCGCGGCCTTCCCGGTGCCACCGTAAACGACGAGATCCTGCGGCCGCTCCGCGACGTCGGGGTCGAGATTGTTCATCAGCATTCGCAACGCGGCTTCCTGCACCCACCCTTTGCACGACTTCGTCGACCCGCGTGGCGCGCGAATCGTGCGCGACGAGGAACGCTTCACGGCGCAAACCTGCCTGCACGGATATGCGCCGCGACTGTTTCGATGTCCGTAGTGAGAGGCCGGTCGGTCGCCAGCGCCGCCGAGTCCTCACGGACGGCGGCATACAGGCGCGCCACCGCCTTCGCCGGGCGCAACGGCTTCAGGTATTCGAGCCCCTGCGCGCCCGCCAGCAGCTCGATGGCAATGACGCGCTCCGCGTTGCCGAGGATGCGCTGCGCTTTCCACGCCGCGCTCATCCCCATCGGCACGATGTCCTCCTGATTTCCTTCCGTGGGGATCGACTGAACACTCGCCGGTGTCGCCAGGATACGACAATCGGCGACAAGGGCCGCCGCGGCGATTTGCGCGGTCATGAACCCCGATTCCAGGCCCAGATCCCGCGCCAGAAAGGCCGGCAGCCCGGATGACAGATCGGGATTCACTACACGCTCCAACCGCCGTTCCGCGAGACCCGCCAGTGTCGTGAGCGAGATCGCGACCACGTCAAGCGCGAGCGCAATGGGCTGGCCATGGAAGTTCCCACCCGAGATCACGTCATCCCCGAACACGAGCGGGTTATCCGTCGCCGCGTTCAGCTCCGTCGTCACTAGCCGCTCGGCGAATGCCAGCCCCTCTCCGGCGGCGCCGAGCACCTGCGGGGTGCAGCGCAACGAATAGGCGTCCTGCACTCTGGGATCGTTCTCGCGATGCGATTCACGGATCTCGCTATCGGCGAGGAGGTCGCGGAGTAAGGCGGCGGATCGCTGTTGCCACGGATGCGGGCGGGCGTCGTGGATGCGCGCGTCGAACGGATCGGGTGTGCCGCGCACGGCCTCGAGGCTCATCGCCGCCGCGGCGTGCGCCGCGCGCCACAGCATCCAGGCGTCGCTGACCAAGAGCGCCGCCAGGCCGGTTTGGGCCTGCGTCCCGTTTACGAAGGCGAGGCCCTCTTTCGGCTCGAGCGTGACCGGCTTCAAGCCCTGCGCCGTCAGCGTTCGTCCGTCCTCCCCCTCGCCGATCATCGCCAGCGCAAGGTGAGAGAGCGGCGCGAGATCACCGGAGGCGCCCACGCTCCCCTGGGACGGGACCCGCGGGTGAACGCCGCGGTTCAGCATCTCGATGAGCAGCTCGGGCAGCACCGGGCGCACGCCGCTGGTGCCGCGCATCAGCACGTTGGCACGGAGCACCATCATCGCGCGCACGGCATCGACGCTCAGTGGATCGCCGACGCCGGATGCGTGGCTGCGGATCAGATTGAGCTGGAGCTGCCGAGCTTGTTCGGACGGGATACGGACGTGGGCGAGCTTTCCAAAGCCGGTGTTCACACCGTAGATCGTCTGGCCGCGCGCCACGGCAGCCTCGACTACTTGCCGCGACTCCGCGACGGCCTTGAGCATTTTCGGGTCGAGCGCAACGGACACGTTGCGCCGCGCGACGGCGACGACGTCATCGATGGAGAGCGACCGGCCGTCGAGTGTGACTGACCCCGCCATGGGGACCAAAGCTAAGGCGCCGGAGTGGCTATTGACACTCCGGCGCCTTGTCTTCGTTGCTGCTATTTCGACCCTGGAACGACCGAACCGGTTGGCAGCGATGTCGTGAGGCCGGCTCGCATCAGGAGCTCGGGATTCCCGATGTCCGTCTGGAAGCTCCAGTCGAAAATCAGATAGTCTCGCCCGACGTGCGTGATCCGCAAGGCGCCGTAACGGAGTGTCGTGCCTTCAATGATCTGGAAGACGTAACCGTAGCCGGGTACCGCCTGGATCATGTTCCGCGAGTAGCCGGAGGCCGGCGCGAAGTCGATCGACGTCAGATCGGCGATCGGGCTCGTGCCGTAGACCTGCATGCTGGTGCCGCTGAATCCGGGAACCAGCCACAGCGTGGAATCCGTCGGATCGCGATGCACCCAGAAGTCGACGGAGCTGCCGTGCCCATCGACGACCAGCCCGAGCTCGGACGTTTGGGCGAGGCCGTCGCCGTTGACGTCCTGCCAGAAGCGGAAGCCGGACTGCGCGCCGTTCGCTTCAATTGCGTACACGAGCGTATTGCGCGCGTCGGGACGTGGCGTGTCCTGGTGGAGCGGCGACCAGAGACTCTCGTACCCTTCGCGGCTTACCGCCGAGACTCCGAAGCACCGCGGCACACCATTCGTCAAGGCGCTGGCGAGGAATTCGGGCGCGACGGTCGTGCCTTCCAGTAGCCAGTTGGTGTCGCAGAGACCTGTATCGAGGTTGTACGCGGTACTGTAGATGCGATACCACTTGAAGCGCGTCGGCGCGCTGGCGTAGGACGTGTCATCCCACTGGAGATGGATTGCCCCGTTCAACGAGATCGAGGACAACCACGCCGGCGCGACGAGCTGCAGCCGCTCGTCAACCGTGATCGCGTTGCTGTACCCGCTTTCGCCACCATTCGCGTCGACGGCAGTAACGACGTACTGCAGGTGGGGCACGCCATTGTCGTGGAAGGTGTTCGACGTCGTTGCGCCCCGCAGTCCAAACGCGGCGCTGGTGGAGGCGCGCGAGTAAACGCGATAGTTGGCGAGATTGGCATCGGTGACATCATCCCAGATGAGCAGGATTCCGAGCGGGCGATTGGGATCGCCGCTCGGCTCGAGCTGGTAGGCCAGATTCGCTGGCGTCGACGGACCGCCTCCTGGAGCGACCAACTCGCTCCGGCAAGCAACCGCGACCAGCACCAACAACGACAAGAGGTAGCGCATGGGAGCCTCGGACGGAGGTTGCCCCGGGTGTACGCACGCGCTATGCCTCAAGCGAAGTACTGAATTCTTCGTGAGTTAGCGCAGCGTTCCGAGTTGGATTGTCTCCGCGAGAGGACAGCGATCAGCGCACGTAGGTGCGTTGATCGTAGTCGAACTTGATGTCGGGCTGATCGGTGAGCGTGATGTTGAAGGCAAAGGAGAGATTCCCAGTGCTCGTCTTGCCGAAGACGAAGCTCGCGCGCCAGCGCCGCAGGTCGCGCTGCAGGCTCACGGCGTGATACGCAAACTGGCGCGTGACCAGGTCGTAGGATGTGCCCCAGTTTGCCGTCCAGTTGCGCGTCGGGCTGAAAGTCAGCTGCATCTGCGCGGTCTGCTGGCCGGCGAGATGACGTGTGGCTGCCGTCGTATCGCCGCGGTTGCGTGAGCTTGAGAACTGAACGGTGAGAGAAAAGTTTCCGCCGGCTCCTCCGCCTATGCCTCCTGCACTATACGGTGACCCGAACGGTTCACGTGAGGCGCCCTGATAGCGACGGAACTCGTTGTCGCGGGGTCCTCCTGGAAGCTGTTGACCGGTCGTGTCGGTCGCCGGTTTGGGTGCCACCGCGCGCGGGCGCAGGCCGAGTAATCGCCCGAGCCCAGCGATCGTGTTTGGACCGATCGAGAACGAAGCCGAAACGTTCTGCAGGAATGGATCGAAGTGGGCCGAATCGGTCCCGACCTGGCCTGGGCCTCTCCACAGATCGTGCACGATGCTCAACTGAAATCCGGGCAGCAGGTCCGACAGGAACGTGTTGCTGAGCGAAGGGGTCTGCCATCCGACGCGGTGGGGCTGCTTCGCCTGCTCGAAGTTGTAGCCGATGGCACTCGTGCTGATGCTCAACAGGCGAATCTTGCGCGGTTCTTTCTCGGCGGCGGTATCGCCCGCTGGTGGCTTGAGCTTGGCCTCAAAGTTCTGCGACAGCCCGATGCTGATGGTCTGCTGTGGATCGCTGCGCGCATTCAGCGCCCGCCCGGTCGGATCGACGACGTCGGCGAATTCCTTCGGAACTCGGGCCCCCGGCGCATACTGATAGCTGATCTGCGGCGATATCGTATGCCGGATGCGCAAGAGCGGGCCGAACCCTGGGAAGAATCCGAAGAAGGTGGGCGATGCGCTGGCGGTAAACGCCAACCGCTTTCCCTGATGCACAAACTGGCCCTTTGAGAACTGATTGCGCACCCAGAACGCCCCGGCGCCTGTCTGATTCACGATCGACACCCCGGGCTGGATTTTCCACGTGCCCGTGAGCAGCGGCGGCAGGTTGATGCCCGTCTGCCAATCGACGGTCGTTTGAAATGTCTCTCCGAACAACACGCGCCGCATTACCGTGTCCCCAGGCGCGATGACTGCGGGAATAAGGAATTCCTGCCGGTCGTGCGTGAAGACGTCCAGTGCGGAAAAGTTATTCGCCCACGTCCACCGCCCGATTTGGATAGGCGTGCCGAACGTGAGACTCGTTGTCCGGTCGCTCCTGAAGAGGGGCAGGGTTCGTACGGGCGTCGTATCCCCGGGCAAAGCGGGAGTGAGTAGCGAGCCGACGGCCGTATGGAAGTTCTGGGTGTTCGTGAAGGCAAAGCTGGGAGACCAGGTGATCGATGGCGTGACGGTCACGACCCGCGGTGCCAGGTGAATATCAGGCAGCGTCTGATTAATCTGATCTTGCGACAGGTCCTGCCGTCGTGTCCCGCCGATGCTCAGGGTTCCCCACGAAAACTGCTTGTTGAAGCTCAAGCTCGAAGACGCCGTGGAAGTGACTTGATACGGATTGACCGAGTTCCGCCTGATGATCGACGCGTTCGTGTAATACGTCACGTTCGCATTGAAGTCGGTCCGCGAATCGAAGCGCTGTGAGTGGCTCCACGAAATGCCCGTATTGGTCGAGTGCTGATCCAGCTGCGTGCTGTGCGTGTAGCTGAGTGACCCCTGCAAGAACCGGTCGAGCCAGCGGTATTGTGCCTGCCCGTGCATCGAGACGTACCGCCCAGCGTACCAATCTCCGGAAAACAGCACGTCCAGGTAATCGTTGACCGCGAAATAGTAGCCGAGGTCGGAAAAGTGTCGCGAATAATGCCGCGTGGGCCGGACCAGGTCGTTCAGGCCAAAATGCGGAAACAGAATGCCGCTGCGCCGGCCGCCGCGAATGTCCTGAAAGATGAAGGGCAGCCACATGATCGGCACGTCCCGGACGTAGAGCACGACCGGGCGCGCGATCATGGTGCGCTTGTTGATCCACTTCACCTGTCCGGCGGCAAAATGATAATCGGGCACAGGCTGAGGATCCGACGTGAACTTCGCACCTCCCACGTACACCCGCGTGGATGCCGAGTCGAGAGAGATGTTACCGCGCACGTACCACTTCTTCCCACCCTGGTCAAAATCAGTGAGCGCCTCGTGCACGATGCCCCGTCGGGCGCACGTGTCGTAGTCCATCGGGTCTCCGACGAGCACGGTGCTCTTGTCGAAGAGCTTGGGGTCGCCGACGGCATTCAGCCGGCAGCTCGCCTGGTGATAGCGAATCGAGTCGGCCTCGACTTGCGTGCCCTCGCGCTCGACGAACGCCTGCCTGCGCAGGAAGATCGTCTGGCTGTCGCCCTGCACGACGAGCGTCTCGGCCACGTAGCGGGTGATGCGGTAACCGGGCAACTTGAGCAACGAGTCGATCACGTGATCGGGAGTGGGAAAGCTGCGGGTCGGTCCGGTCGGCAGGCCGAGTCGACGCGCGGTTGCCGTGTCGACGCTGCCGTTTTGTCGCCCTGCGGTGTCCCCCATGATACGCCGTCGCGCCGCTGCGCTTGTGTCCTGCCCCGGGGGTCCGACCCGCGACGCGGCAGGCGGGCGCGGGGGGGGCGGGGGGGGCGGGGGGGGCGGAGGCGGATTCTGGGCAACCAGTGAGCCCGTGCCAAGCAGTAACAGCACGATGATCGCCGCCGCCGTGCGACGCGCGCGCCGGCGGCTCGCGATCCATGCACACCAGATGCTGACCTCATAGAGCAACAGCAGCGGAATGAGCATCAACAGCATGGAGACCGCATCCGGGGGCGTGAGGATCGCCGCCAGCCCGGCAGCGATGGCGATCGCGTAGCGCCGCTGCCGTCCCAGGAATTCCGGCGTGACGACCCCGAGTGCCGCGAGAATCGTGATCACGAGCGGCAATTCCGTAATGAGACCACATCCCACGACGAACGGCACCGCCATCCCGAAATAGCGGTCGATCGTGATCATCGGGTTCAGATCGTAGCGCTGAAACCCGAGCAAGACCCGGAGAGCAGCCGGCAGCAGCCACTGGTAACACGCGATCGCGCCGATGAGAAACAGAAAGACGCCGACGACGAGCGCCGGCACGACGAGTCGCTTTTCACGCTCGTACAAGGCCGGCGAGAGAAATGCCCAGATCTGATAGATGACGACCGGTGATGCCACCAGGCAGCCCAGCGCGAACGCCACTTTCACCGTGAGCATGAACGGCTCGGCGGGGCTGGTGAAGATGAGACGGCCGCCGGGGAGATAGGGAGCGATCGGACGTTTCAGCCACTCGATGACATCGATGCGGTCGAGTAGGAACCAACCGACGACCGTCCCGATCACGATGGCAAGCAGGCTCCACAGGATGCGCCAGCGCAGCTCCTCGAGATGATCGAGAAACGGCATTTCACCGCGCGAAGGTCTGGGAGCCGGCGGGGGCGTCACAGTGTCAGCCACGAAGCCCCTCGGATGCTACGGTTTGAGGCGCTGCTGATTTTGACGCGCGAGATCGGCTTCGGGAGAGCGGGGATACCCGGCGATCACCCGGGCGTAATACGTCCGCGCGGTCGCGCGGTCACCGTGCTGCTCGGCGAGGAGACCGAGCTTGTAGAGGGCGGAGGCGGCGCGCGGTGAGTTGGGATAGTTCTTCACAACTTGATCGTACACCGCAGCGGCGGAATCGGGGGCCGCCTGCTCGAAGCTCTCCCCGACGTAAAAGAGCGCGTCGGGAGCCCGTTCGTGCGTGGGGAAGACGCGTAAGAATTCGCGGAAGCCGAGCCGCGCGGTGGCGAGGCTGCCACGGCGGTACTGTTGCAGCGAGAGGTCGTACATCTGATCGGGACCGGGACCGGCAGGATTGCCGGACGGACCGACCGGCGCGCCGCCTGCCCCGCCCGCGCCCGACGGTCCCGCATTGTCTTGCTGCTGGTTACGCGCTTCGATGCGCGACCGAAGCTCGGTCAGCCGTTGCTGACTCTGCCCGGTCAGCTCCTGCACCGAGACCAGCTGCTGCTGCACCGAAAGCAGCTCGGTGCGCAGGTCGCCGCGCATTTGCACCAAGTACGCCTGCTGCGTCGCCAATGCCTGCTGCAACAGCCGGACGGCGGCCAGGATGGTGTCCCGTTCCGCCGCCCGCGCCGCGTCACTCTTCGCGAGATCGGCGCGCAGATCCTGGACCTGGAGCTCGACTTTCCGGACGTCGCCTTTCAGCGCGCATCCGGCCAGGAGCCCCAGGGCCAGGACTACTGCGTTACGACGGGCGACGGAGGTTATCGCCACCACTGATGATTTCGAACTCGTCGCGCCGGTTCTGCGACCAGGCGGCTTCGTCGTGGCCCTGCGCGAGCGGTTTCTCCTCGCCCCACGATTGCGTCTCGATGCGGCTCGCGTCGATCCCGTGACTGACGAGGTACTGCTTGGCCGCCTGTGCGCGGCGATTGCCGAGCGCCAGGTTGTACTCGTCGGAGCCGCGCTCATCGCAATGCCCGGCGACGCGGATGCGGAGATTGGGGTTGGCCTGCAGAATCGCCACTTTCTGATCGAGGATCGCCGCATCCGCGGGACGGACGGTCGCCTTGTCGTAGTCGAAGTGGATCATCGTCGCCAGCGTGGCGCGCACTTCTTCGGTCGTCCGGCCGAGTGCGGCGAGCGAATCCGCCTCGCGCTGGTGAGCCACACGTTCCGCTTCCTCGCGCGCGCGCCGGTCCGCCTCGGCCTGCGCCGCGGCGATCGAGTCCTGCCGCGCCTTCTCGGCTGCTGCCGCCGAGTCCGCGTTCGGTTGCGGAGCCACCTGCGGCGGCGGGTTCGAGGAACACGCGCCCGCCCCGATGGCGACGCCGAGGCCAATCACGAGGAGCAACGATACCGATTTCATCCTGTCTCTCCGATCAGGGGGTGGAAGAAGGAGCCTCCGAAAGCCGTGGAGACCAAGCCGGCAACCGCGCGCCGCTCTGCTGCAGTAGCGGCCGGATACGGCCGGTTTCAAGATCGATGATCCACAACTGGCGGTAGCCTGACCGGTCGGAAACGAAGGCGAGGTGACGACTGTCGGGCGCCCAGGTCGGATCCTCGTTGCGCCCCACCGAGGTGAGCTGACGGACCGTACGCGTGCGTACGTCCAGCACGAACACCTGCAGCGTCCCTGCCACGTCCCGGTGAAATGCCACCGATTGCCCGTCGGGCGACCACTCCGGCGCGTTGGACGCGCCGGTGACGCCATAATCGAATGGAGCGAACAACTGCTGATCCGTTCCATCGGCCGCCATCACATAAATCTGCGGCAGACCCGGGCGCGTCGAGACAAACGCGATGCGTTGTCCGTCGGGACTGAACGTCGGGGACAAGTTGTCTGAAAAGTGCCCTACGGTCAAGCGCCGTAAACAACAGTTGTTCTTGACGTTAATTGTGTAGACGTCGGTGCCTTCTTCCGTAGCCCGACTGAACGCGAGCGTCTGCCCGTCGGGCGAGAAGGCGGGCGTGAAATCGAGTGCGGTTCCCGTGGTCGCAACCGCGATGCGCTTCCCGGTCGCCATTTCCTGCACGTACAACCAGCCGTGGCCTGCCTGAAACTCCATATAGGCGAAGCGCCGGCCGTCGGATTCCCACGCCGGCGACATCGCCTGGCGATCCGAGGACGACACGAGCTTCTGATCCGCGCCGTCCTGATCGATTTGATAGGCCTTCCCATCTTTCACGAAGAGCACCCGCGTGGCCGCTATTCCCGCGGTGCCGAGCGCAGCCTGGACCAGCTGATCGGCCAACCGATGCACGGCCTGCCGGAACCCCGGATCGGTCGATCGTGGCAACACCGCGCGCACGGCCCGGCGGACACCGGCTGCCGCGATGTCGTGCAGCGTCCCCACGGTGGTATCAGCGCTGGCGGTGATATCGAGTGCGAAGTCGGCGCCGAGCGCCTGGTACAGCGGGTAGTTCAACGCGCTTGAAGAGGTGCGATCGCTGTGGGCGGTCTTCGTGCCTCCAGACGATGGCGTCGCCAGGCGGATCGAATCGCCACCGGGCAATGAAATGATCTCGAAGCGATCGCTGTAGTCGAGATCGCGAGCGACGATGGCGCGCGCCGAATCGAGTCCCATGCCTTTGCGCGGCAACATCACCATGCCCGGCCGGACGCCTGGACGGTAGATGATACCGATGCGCACGCCGCGGTCGATCGTGGAGGTATCCTGGGCGGAAAGATGGAAAGATGGAATGATGGAGAGAAACGCAAATGCCAGAGCTGCGCACTCTTTCCATCGTTCCAACGTTCCAACGTTCCGTTGTTTCACTGTCTCTGCCCCGAAAAGTAAAACCGCACGAACAACACATCCGCGGTCCAGCCGTTGGGAAGCGCGCCGAACGCCTTAAATCGCCCCGCCTCCTCCACCGCTCCCTGCGCCTCGAGATCGAACGCAAAGTTGCCGGAGCGGCGGATGAACTGCAGGTCGGTCACCGAGCCATCGCGGTGTACGAAGAACGACACCTCCGCCTCGAGCGGCGTGCTCTGCGCGGGCCGTTGCCAACGCCGCAACACCTGCGACACGATGTTCTGCAAGTACTCCGGAAACGGAAATGCGATGCCTTCCGTGCTCACCGTGGCGACGTCGTTGCCGGTGGACGGCTTCTCGCCGGGCAGCGGTTGCGCCGTCGGTGTGGTTCGTGGTGCGGCCTCGCGATGCGTCTGATCGCGCGTTGGCGGCGGCGTCGCCCGCGAGACGGTGCTGCGCGGAGTCTTCGCGGCCGGCACCGGCGCCGGCTTCTCCTCGGCGGGCCGCTCGAATGCTTCGGGCGCCTTGCGCGCTTCGAGATCCGCCTGCGGCGCCGCAATGAGCCGGACAGTGTACGTCGGCGGCAGTCGTACGTGACCGCGGGGTGTCGCGAACAGGAACACACCGACGAGCCCGTGCACGACGAGCGTGCCCGTCACCGCCATGCCCACCGGTACCTGCGCGCGACTGCGTCCTCTCATCGATTGATCGTCTCCGGCTCCGCAACGAGACCGACATCCTGTACGCCCGCGCCGCGAATCACCGCGAGCACCTGCACCACGCGGGCGTAGGCCACCCGACCATCGGCCCGCAGATACACCCCGGTGGACCGTTTCGTTCGGACGAAGGCGGGGAACGTGGCCTGGAAATCGTCGTACGAGAGCCCAGCTTGATCAAGATAGATCTTGCCATCGGCGTCCACGGTCACGACGAGTCCCTGCTTCGGCTCGATGGCGCGCACCTGCGCGCGCGGCAACCGTACATCGACTCCGCCCTGCATGATGGGCGCGGTGATCATGAAAATGATGAGCAGCACGAACGCGACGTCCACGAGCGACGTCACATTGATGTCGGCGTTGAGCGGCAGCTCGCCATGCCCGCGCAGACCACCACCACCGCCGCCGAGGAGTCCCCCACCACCGGCCATTAGATCCGTCCTTCCCGGGCCAGCGTGCCGACGATCTCCTGCGCGAAGCCCTCGAGCTCGCCCGCGAACAGGCCGAGCCGGTTGACGAAGAGGTTGTAGGCCATCACGGCCGGGACGGCCACCGCCAGGCCGCCGACCGTCGTGACCAGTGCTTCGGCGAACGGCGTCGGCGTCATTCCATCGGGCCCACGAATAATCAGAGGATCACCCGTAACACGACGCAGTCTTGCGATCACGTTACTCATACTGGGTTGAGAAATTCCAAGCTTGTCCCCCGCCCTGGTTACGCTGCGCTCTTTAACAACGAGGTGGAGGCACTCCAATGCGTAAATATCGATCTGGGTGATGTCCATGATGCCCCCTCCATATTCTGGTTCTTGGCCCTGACTTAAGCCTTGAGAGGGTACATGACTATTTCATTCGGTAAATCTTCTTATCGCTGGAGCCCTATGGACCACGGAGCCGAGGCACACCTATTATTTCGACAATTGATCGCTGGAAATTCGGAGATGGTGATGAAATTTGGCCTGTTTGGAGGAGCGAAAGTCAGCGTATCGCCGTCAACGGGAACAACTGGCGGTATGAGTGGCGACAGTCTGAGCCTCCCGGAATACCTCAACTATGTGGTGCTCGCCGAGGAACTCGGCTTTTCGAATCTCTTCGTCGTCGAACATCACTTCACCGGCGGCGGACAGGTCTCATCTTCGCTGAGTTTATTGGCCTTTATCGCAGCTCGCACGTCCAGGATACGCCTGGGGACGGCCGTCATTGTTCTCCCGTGGCACAATCCGGTCATATTGGCCGAAGCGGTGGCGACGCTTGATTTTCTATCCGGCGGAAGGTTCGACTTTGGCGTCGGCAAAGGCTATAGGAGCCAAGAATTCCACGGCTTTGCCATCGATCAGACCGAAGCGCCGGAACGCTTTGAAGAGACGCTAACCTTTCTTCGCAAGGCGCTCGGAGCCACCGAACGCTTTAGTCACAAGGGAAAGTATTGGGCGTTTAACGACGTCGTGGTTGAGCCCCGCTCCCTGCAGGCGCCGCACCCCCCTATCTGGCAAGCATCCAATAGCGAAGCATCGATTCGCCATGCTGCACGCGAAGGCTTTAATATCCTGCTCGACCAGATAAGCCCAATCGACCAGATTTTGGATCGAATCGCGATCTACCGGGACGAACAAAAGCGCGCAAAAATTTCCAAACCCGGACAGGTGGGCGTTACTCGTGGGATGAACATCGTCGAGAGCGATGAAGCCCGACGAGAAATGATCAAGCGCTATGCCTTTCTTCTGAATAAAGCCGGTGTTCTCAAGTGGACGGGTGTCGATGGCGACGAGGGCGAGCGTCTATATATTGAAAGCGACGCGCCATTGATTGGACGTCCGGAGCAGCTGATCAGCCCGCTGCGGCGGCTCGAACAAGGTGGCGCCGATGTAGTCCTGCTGGCGGACATGAGCGGCTCGGCGTCAGGCCTGCGCTCATTTGCGGCGAATGTGATGCCGACATTCAACGCCTCAGCTTGCGCTGTCGACGCGGCATGACGAAATCTTCCCGGCAGCCAGAGGACGGCTTTGTTGCAGGTCCGTTTGGGCGTATTCACTATCTGGAAATGGGAGCCGGCGCTCCCTTGGTCTTACTTCATAGCGCTGGGAGTTCTGCCCACGAATTCGCGCACATCATCGGACGACTGGCGGAATATTTTCATGTTGTTGCGTGGGACATGCCGGGCCACGGCGATTCCGATCCACTGCCACATCACCTGACCATTGCCGATTACTCGACCGCTCTTCTCTCACTCATCGAGCGTTTGGGGTTAAAACAACCCCATCTCCTTGGCACATCCATTGGCGCGCAAATCGTGGCTTGTGTGGCGAAGCAGCCCATGGAGGTGGCGAGCGTGTCCCTTGTCGAACTTCCGCTTCGTTCACGCGCGGAATGGACCAAGATCTGGCCTCTTGTGGAAACGATGTTTTCTTGCCCGACCCAAAGCTTCGAGCAGGTGGCGCCTCGGTTCCGCGATCTCCAGCAAAGCGATTTAACGCGCTGGAATATCGATCGTAACAAGGTGGGCGCGAAGGCGATGATGTCGGCGATGTGGGCGCTCCGTGATCATTGCCTTGATCTCAGTGCAATCGTGGCGCCGACGCTTTTGCTCTATGGGGAAATGGGCGCCGTGGCTGAGAGCATCCCCCTGGCCACCGCGGCGCTGCCAAGGGCAACGGTCGTTAAAATTCCCGAATGCGGTCATTTCCCGATGATCGATGATCCGGTGGCGTTCGGTGAGATCATTCGTGTTTTTGTTTCTTCCCTTATCGATTCGATCCATTCGGGAATGACGGATGAGAACAAGCGATCTCGACCAAGTAGCTGATCGATCATTTGCGGAGCCTCTCCTCCGAAGGTTGGCGAAAGCGGCCTTGCACGCGATCGCTGCCACCCCTCGCTGGTTACTGCACCGAAGGTTTAAGAATTTGCCCTGAGTAACGCGG
>Ga0137415_10003665_pt1 | contig 15267 bp, 18 predicted proteins | sample CZODoug3_1_1_16f_FD_183082 | JGI IMG/M metagenome (GOLD analysis project Ga0137415, IMG submission 183082) | Vadose zone soil fungal communities from Angelo Coast Range Reserve, California, USA - CZODoug3_1_1_16fungal (Hybrid Assembly) | ecosystem: Environmental > Terrestrial > Soil > Vadose... | reverse complement strand
AGCGTCAGCAGCCATACGCGGAGGTACCCGAGGACGGTCGTGGTCTTGACCTCTTGTCCGAAGGCCGGACGGCCGTAGGGCCAGCGCCGCTCGGCCCAGCGCGCGAAAGGCGCGACGAGCCGGTCGGGTAGGATGCCGTAGATCTCGTCGAGGTCCGGCTTGAGGAAGTCGGTGACGACGATCTCGCCTCGCTGCGCGCCTTTCTCCCGTCGGATCCGCTCGAACCGGCTCGGGCGCGTCTTGAGCTGGGCGACGCGGATCGCGTCCTCGTACGTCATCCAGACCGCGAGGCTCCGCGCGAGGAGGCTCTGCAGCGTGACGTCATCAAGCGCGACGAATGGTCGCAGGCGCGCGAGGTAGCGCTCGGCGTACGCGCGGTTCTGGTACTCGGTGAGCCGTTCGATCGCCTGCCCGAGGACCGGCCGCAGCTCCGCCGGGAATCCGGCCGTCATCCGCGCGGCTCCGGCGTCGGTCGACGCCACCGCCCGGCCGTCCGAGCCGGGGCGCGGCGCCGGGGCAGGGCTCGTCGGCGGGTGTCGTTCCGAAGCCTCGAGCGCCGCCCCGGCGCCGGCCCCCGCCGCCGCCCCGAGCCGCTCGACGGCGACGAGCCCGGCATCGAAGCCGCGGAGATTGGCGTCCACCTGAACCCCTTTGCGGCGAATCGCCTCGCGGAACGCATCGGCGCGGATCGGCAGGGCGCCCGAGGCTCCGAGGGCGCCGAGCAGGACCGCGTTCGCCTCCGTCCCGTTCTCGCGCGCGAGCGCGAGCGCATCGAAGGCGTAGAGCGCGCGCGAGAAGGCGCGCGCCGCGCGCTGGAGATCCTCGCTCGGGTAGATCCCACGACCGGTCACGACCTTCTCGTGAATCGAGTACAGGCGGTGCGTGCTCGCGACGATCGTGGTGCGCGCGGGCGACGGAAAGCCTTGCTCGATCATCCGCCCGACCTCGAGGAACTCCGCGGCGAGCAGAACGTCGAGGGCGCCGGGCACCGGGTAGAGCGAGAAGACCGGCGGCTCGGCGTCGCGCGCGCTGCACAGCTCGATGTAGTAGGTGGTCGAGCCGGTCCGCTGGGCGACTCCCGGGATCGAGGTGCCGTGGACCGGATAGCCGTCGATCAGCGCCGCGTCGACGACCCAGTCGAGGAGGACGCCGCCGCCCTGGCCGCCGACGGCGGGGATCAGGACGCTCAGGACCCGCGGCTCGCTCACGCCCCGATGGCGGCGAGGCGGCGGATCACCGCGCGGCGCACGCCGGCCAGGACACGCGTCCAGCGCGTCGGGTTGGTGACGATCCTCACCTCGTAGAACGACGGGCAGAGGACGGCCGCGTGCGCGACCTCGCCGCACACGCCGCAGCCGACACACGTGTCGTCCACGTGCGCGATCGGGTCGTCGCGGAGTGGATCGGGATTGTCCCGGAGGGTCAGCGAGGGGCAACCGTTCAGACGCATGCACGAGTGGTCGCCCGTGCAGACGTCCGGGTCCACGCCGAAGCGCGGCTGGATGACCTCCTCGCCCGCGGCGATCGCCTTGCGCGCGCGGGGCTTCTCCCGCCGCTGGCGCTCGAGCATGCATTCGTTCCGCGCGATGATGACTTTCAGCCCGGGCACGCGCGTCGTCAGCGCCTCGCGTAGCGTCGTCATCACCTCGGCGATGCGATAGGAGTTCACGGTGCGGATCCACCGCACGCCGAGACCGCGCAGCGCGTCCGGAATCGTCATCGCCACGGGTTCCCGCCGCGCGTTGGTCCCCGTGGACGGCACGTGATGCTGGCCCGTCGCGGCGGCGTAGAAGTTGTCGAGGATCACCAGCACCGAATCCTGCTTGTTGCCCATCGCGTTCGCGACGCCGTTGGTGAGACCGTTGTGCCAGAAGCCGCCGTCGCCCATGACCGAGACCGTCCGCTTGCCGAAGAGGGGCGCGACGGCGCTCGAGGAGGCGAGCCCCATCCCGTAGCCAAGGACCGAGTTGCCGACGTTGAACGGCGCCTGCGTCGAGAACGTCGAGCAACCGATGTCGGCCGACACGTGCGTGTCGCCGATCTCCGGCTCGCGCTCCCGGAGGATCTTCATCGCGCTGAACACCGGCCGCTCGGGGCAGCCCGTACAGAACGACGGCGGGCGCTTGGCGACCGGCTGCGGCAGCACGGCGCCGACCGTCTCACGGTGAGCGTTGAGCGCACGATACCGCGCGTCGATGGCGGTCGCGGGGTGCGACTTGAGACCCGCCTCGACGAGGAAGCGCCGGAGCCCGCCGATGACGAGCTGCGGGATGTACTCGCCGTGCGGCGAAAACACGTCCTTGCCGTGGATCTCGACGTCGAGCTTCGCGTCGTGGGCGAGCGCCCCCAGCTCGCGCTCGATGTAGTTCGGCATCCCCTCTTCGACCACGAGGAGGCGGCGCTTGCCGCGCATGAAGGCGATCAGCTCCTCCGGCACGAGCGGGTGGATCGCGTTCAGCACGAGGAGCGGCACCGGCGTGCGGCCGCGCGCGTCCGCCAGGCCGAGCACGTGGAGGCCGCGGAGGGTCGTGTTCCAGAGACCACCCTGCATCACGATGCCGACTTCGGTCTCGTCGCCTGGAAAGTGCTCGTTGAGTCGATGCTCGACGATGTAGCGGCGCGCCGCGGGCAGCCGTCTCTCGAACTTTTGCGCCTCCATCTGATAGGTGAAGGGCGGCAGATTGATCCGCTCAAGGCTGAAGCTGGGCGCGGTGAGCGGCGAGAGCATGCTGATCGCGGGGCGCACGTTGTCCTTGCACCGGAGCGTGCCGCGCATGTGGCAGGCGCGGATCCTGAGCGAGAAGAAGACCGGCTCGTTGCACGCCTCCGAGAGACCGAATCCCTCTTCCGCGAACCGCGCGAACGACTCGAGGCTGTTGCGCGGATCGAGGAGCGGGACCGACGACTTGAGCGCGCTGGAGTGCGTTCGCTCCTGGAGGATCGAGGCGCCCTCGCCGTAGTCCTCACCGATGACGATGAGCGCGCCGCCGATGACGCCGGCCGAGGCGACGTGTGAGAGCGCGTCAGAGGCGACGTTGGTACCGACGACCGACTTCCACGTGACCGCACCGCGCATCGGGTAGTTGATCGAGGCCCCGAGCAACGCCGCCGCGGCCGCCTCGCTCCCCGACTGCTCGAAGTAGATTCCGAGCGATTTCAGGATTGGCTCGTTGGCGTCGGCGAGGACGTCGATCAGGTACGAGACCGGCGCGCCCGGATAGCCGCCGACGTAGCTCACCCCCGACTGGAGGAGCGCCTTCGTGATCGCGAGGATGCCCTCGCCGCGGAGGAGCTCGCCGTGCCCGTACGCGAGCTGCTTGACGTCCTCGGCGAACGATATCTCTCCCATGGCAGGCCGTAGTCTACTACGTCCGTGGACGTCGTGATGCGCCCCGCGCTCCCGTCGGAGGCGCCCGCGCTGACGCGCGTCGCCCACGCCGCGAAGCGCCGGTGGAAGTACCCGGAGGCGTGGATCGCGCTGTGGCGCGACGGCCTCACGGTGACGCCGGTGTTCATCGAGCGCCATCCCGTCCGCTGCGCGGTCCGCGGCGCCCGCGTGCTCGGCTTCTACGCGCTCGCGGGCCTGGGGCCCACGCGCGAGCTCGAGCACTTCTGGGTCCTGCCCGCGTCCATGGGCCGGGGCGTCGGCGCGCGACTCTTCACGGACGCCGTCGCCACGCTCCGGGCCGACGGCGCGCGCCGGCTCAGGATCGCGTCGGATCCCTTCGCCGTGGGCTTCTATTTACGGATGGGCGCGCGACTGGCGGGCGAGTGGCCGTCCACGCCGCGTGGAAGGACGCTGCCGCTGCTGATGTTGGAGGTATCCTAGTGCGGAGCCGGGGTGTCGGAATGGCAGACGATCCGGACTCAAAATCCGGTGCCCGCAAGGGCGTGCGGGTTCAAGTCCCGCCCCCGGCACCATTCCTTGACAAGATTCCGCGGCGGCCTGTAACGTGAGCGTTCGCGTGGGGCTGTAGCTCAGTTGGGAGAGCACAAGGCTGGCAGTCTTGGGGTCAGGGGTTCGAATCCCCTCAGCTCCACCATTTCCTGATCGCTACTCAACGCGACGAACGTCAGGACGGGCGATCGGGATTGCGCGGTAGTGGCTTCCGTGAGGCGGACACCATGCGGTGAAACTCGCTGCTGTCAGAGTCAGTCTTTCCGCCGACCTGGGTGCCGCACACGCTGCAAGCGTAGTCGTACTTGTTGCCGTCCGGCAGGACCAGGAGGAGATTCTTCCGCACCGGGTTTGCCTGCTTGCAGCGGGGACAGAAGAGGCTCGTCGCCTCAAACTCGCGAAAGCTGTCTACCATGTCGTCATTCTAGACCGCCGGACAACGCTTGGTCCATAGGCCCAGCCGTGACCATTCTCAACCACCTTGACAACCTCTGGGTGTCCGCGGATGATTCCGCCACTGCCCCGACGGCCGGGCCCGGAGGCGGGGCGGGATGGCCCCGTACCGGCCATTGCGCGTGCAGGAGGGCAAAGTGACTGAGCAAGGCGAGAGGTTACTGGCGGCGCTCGAGGCGGAGATCAAGAGCATCTCCAAGCTGGAGCACGAGCTGGCGCGCACGAAGGTCCTGTTGCTGGAGCACGTGACCCGCCTTCGGCTCGGCGCCAACCCTGAGCTTGTCCTGACGGCCCTCCGCGTGGCCCTGCCGCATGAGAGGACGCTCGCGCTGATCGAACGGGTCGATCCGGTGCTCTCCACCCCCGCAGAGCCGCCGGCCCACCGCGCAAACGAAGGTCTGAATTCGCGGGACGACGACGCTTCAGCCGGCGGTCGCCGCTAGGGCCGGCGGCCGGTGCCCCGGCAGCCCGGTTCTCGTCAGGGCCCTTCTTGCGCGATCAGGTCGAAGGACACGACCGACAGCTCGTAGCTCTCGCCGTCGGCGATCGGTGACAGCTTGAAGAATGCGCGCCCGCCGGGGACCACGTTGCCCCACACCGACGCGAAGCTCTCGCGGACGACGCGACCCGAGCCGTCCACCACTTGCGCGCGCAGCACGACGTTGGTGACCCGCCAGCGCGAGTCGTTGTAGACGTAACCTTCCACGCCTGGCCGGAACGTGGGCGGCAGCCTCGCCCATTCGGTCCGGAACGAGTGGGGCTGGGGGCGACTCGAATCCTGCGCGTGGGCGGCCGCGCCGAGCAGCAGGAGCGTCAGCGCGAGCAGGGCAGTGGGCCGCATCGTGGCGCGAGTCTATCCGGGTAGAATGGACAGGGTCAAGCACCGGGATGTCCGATGACGATCCTCTATAACAAGAGCGGCTGACCCACCTGCACGAACGCGAGAGAGGCTCTCTCGCGCCGGGGCGTCGCCTTCGAGAGCCGCCTCGTGGACACGGCCCCGGTGGACCGTGCGGCCACGCTGGCGCTCGCGCGCGGCGCCCGCGCCCTCCTCGTGAAGTCTGGCGACGGCGTCCTGCGCCTCGACGCGCCCCTCACGGAGTCCGACATCGTCCGCTCCCTCGTCCACGAGGACGGATTCCTGCGCGTGCCGGTCCTCGTGCTCGATGACGTGCTCGTGCGCGGCTACACGGAGGAGCTCTACCGCGCCGCGTTCGGCCGTTAGTCGAGAACGGTGGCCGTGAGCGTCAGGAGCGTCTCGCTCGTGCTCTGGCGCCGGCCGACGCCGAGGATCTCGCGGGTGAGCTCGTGCACCGTTGCGGCGGCGCCGCCGATCCGGACCGGGCGGCCGCTCCTCACGACGAGCTCCATGGCCGCCTGAGTGGCCTCGATCACCCCGGCGCCGTCGGCCGAGAACCAACTGATCGACGGCGTGACCCGGACGCGCACCTGGTTATCCGGCAGGACCGTGGCGCGGACTCTCAGCGAGGTGCCGACATCCCTGAACTGCACGCTGCTCGCGAGCATCCCGGCGCGGGTCAGCCAGTCGCGATAGAACGTGACCTGTTGGTACGGCACCGACGACGCCACGACCAGCGTCGACTCGCCGCCGTCCTGGACGATCGTGAAGAGCCCGCTCGTCTGGGTCACGCGCCGCTCGCTCGACTCGACACCGACCCTTCCCGAGGGGCGCATGCCGCCGCGTTCCGTCGTGACCCGGCCGCTCCCCCTGACACCCTCGCGTGTCTGGGTGCCCGATTGCCGGACATCGAGGCTCACCTTCACCTGCTTGCCCGGTTGCGCGAGTGTCGCGCCCGGCCAGCCGGCGGCCAGAAGGACGAGCGTCAGGGATGCGATGACGCGCGTCATTGTCGCGAGGGCCGGGGATATCATCCGCCGAGGTAGAGGCGCTTGACCTCGGGGTCGGCCAGCAGCGCGGTGCCCGCCCCTTCGAAGCGGTTCCGCCCGAGCTCGAGCACGTAGGCCCGGTCGGCGATCGCCAGCGCGCGCGCCGCGTTCTGCTCGACGAGCATCAGCGTGTAGCCGGCGCGCCGCAGCGCGACGAGCTTGTCGAAGATCAGGGTGACGAACCTCGGCGCGAGGCCGAGCGACGGCTCGTCGAGGAGGACGAGCCGGGGCGACGTCATGAGTGCCCGGCCGATCGCGACCATCTGCTGCTCGCCGCCCGACATCGTCCCGGCCTTCTGGCGGCGCCGCTCGAAGAGCACCGGGAAGAGGGTGTACACGGCCTCGAGGGCCGCGGCGACCTTCGCTCGGTCCGCCACGGTGTAGGCGCCCATCTCGAGGTTCTCGAGCACGGTCATCTGGGCGAAGACCAGATGGCCCTGGGGCACATAGGCGAGCCCGCGCCGGAGCACGAGGTCGGGACGGAGACCGGTGATCTCCTCGCCGTTGAACACCACGCGCCCGCGCCTCGGCTGGACGAAGCCGACGATCGTCTTGAAGGCGGTGGACTTCCCCGCGCCGTTCGGCCCGATCACGCTCACGATCTCACCCGCGCTCACATGGACCGAGACGTCGTGCAGGATGTCGAGCGGACCGTAGCCCGCGGTGATCCCGTGCGCCGTGAGCAGCTGCGCGCTCACGTCCCCGCCTTCCGCGGGAGGCGCCGGGACTCAGCGACCGAAGTATGCTTCAATGACGCGCTCGTCGGTCTGGATCGTACCCGGCGGCCCCTCGGCGATCTTCTCACCATGGTCGAGGACGAATACCGTCTCGCACAGCCCCATGACGACCTTCATGTCGTGCTCCACGAGGAGGATCGTCTTGCCCCGGTCGCGGAGGCGGCGAACCGCGTCGAGGAGGTCCTGGAGCAACGTGCGATTGACGCCGGCCGCGGGCTCGTCGAGGAGGATGAGCGAGGGGTCACGCATCAGGACGCGGACGAACTCCACGAGCTTCTGCTGGCCGTAGGAGAGGTTGCCCGCGTACTCGTCGCGGAGACCCTCGAGTCTCACGAAAGTGAGCAGCTCGAGGGCGCGCTCGCGCGCGGCGACGCGGCTGCCGCGGGTGACGACCAGAAGGTTCTCCAGTGCCGACAGCTCGGGGAAGACGCGGATCACCTGGAAGGTCCGGCCGATCCCCTTCCGTGCGATCTGCCACGGTTTCAGTCCGTCGATGCGCTGGCCGTTGAACGCGACGCGGCCTGCGTCGCGCCGCTCGACCCCGGTGATGCAGTTGAAGAGCGTGGTCTTGCCCGACCCGTTCGGGCCGATGAGGCCGTAGATCCGGCCCGGCTCCAGCACGAGCGAGACGCCGTCCACGGCGCTGACTCCGCCGAAGTGCGTGTGAAGCCCCTCGACCTCGAGCGCCGGCGACATCAGATGACCCTCCGCGTCCCGCGGCCGATGGTTGGACAGGGTCGGCGCCGCATCAGATGGTCCGCGGCAATCGGTAGCGGATCTGCAGGAGTCCGAGCACGCCGCGCGGCATCAGGAGGACGACCGCGATGATGATCGCGCCGAAGAACAGCTGGTGGAGGTAGATGAAGCGCGCCCAGACCAGCTCCTGGAAGACGAAGAGGACGACGGCGCCGAGCACCGGCCCCCAGACGGTTCCCTTCCCGCCGAAGAGCACCATGACGATCATCGTGATCGTCGTCGCGAGCGGGAACACGCTCACCGGCTCGATGTAGCCCTGGTCGCGCGCGGCGAGCCCTCCCGCAATCCCCGGACCCACGGCGGAGAGCAGGAAGGCGTACAGCTTGTGGCGCGCGGTGTCGATGCCCATGGCCTCGGCGGCCACCTCGTCCTCGCGGATCGTCATCAGGCGGAGGCCGAACCGCGACGTGATGACGAAGTACGTGAGCGCGACGACGGCGGCCGCGGTGAGCCCCATGACGTAGTAGACGGGGATGGCCGCGTCCAGCGTCGGCAGCGAGAGCCCGTTGCCGCCGCCCGTCAGGCCCTCGAAGTACGACACGAGCGCGCGCACGACCTCGTTGAGGCCGAGCATCGCGATGGCGAAGTACGGCCCCTTGAGCCGGAGGCACGGGTACCCGATGACCAGCGCGAGCAGGCACGCGGCGACGCCGCCGGCGAGCGAGGCGGGCAGCCACGGCCACCCCGACTTCACCACGAGGATTCCGGCGGCGTAGGCGCCCGCGCCGAAGAACGCGACGTGGCCGAAGGACACGTACCCGGTGAGCCCGGAGATGATGTTCCAGGACCCCGCGAGCGCGATCCACATGAAGAGCTGGAGTCCGGCGCGCACGCCGTACCCGCTGGCGACGCTCGGATAGACGGCCAGCAGCGCGGCCGCGGCCGCGAGCGCAGCGAGGAATCCTGCGCGCCGGCTCACACCTGGCGACCGCCGAGGAGGCCCGTGGGCCGGACGAGGAGGACGACGACGAGCAGCAGGTACGCGATCACCTCCGAGAGCTGCGCCGTGAGGAAGAGCGACGAGAGCTGCTCGATCAGACCGAGGAGGAGCCCGCCCACGAGGGCGCCGGGATAGTTGCCGGCGCCACCGAGGACGATCACGAGGAACGATTTGAAGGTCCAGATCTGGCCCATGTCGGGCTGGATCGCGACGATCACGGAGAGGAGCGTGCCGCCCGCCCCCGCGAGCGCCGCGGCGAAGCCGAAGGTGAGCAGGTGGATGCCCTGCACGTTGATGCCGCACGCGAGGGCCACGTCACGGTTCTGTGAGGTGGCACGGATGGCCTTGCCGAGCCGCGTCCGGCCGAGGACGAGGAAGGCGGCGCCGGTGAGGGCCAGCGCCACGCCGAAAGCGATCGTGCGCGCCTTCGACAGGGCGAACGGCCCGAGCGGCCACGAGCCCGTGATGTACTCGATCGCGCGGAGGTCGGACGTGAAGCCGAGCTGGGCGAGGTTGACGAGGGAGATCGAGATGCCGAACGTGAGCAGGAGCGAGGAGAGCTCGGGCGCGTCCACGACGCGGAAGACGAGCGTCCGCTGCAGCAGCGCCCCGAGCGCGAAGAGCAGGAGCATGGACGCCGGGAGCGTGAGGTACGGGTCGAGCCCGAGCGCTTGGTGGAGGACGAACGTCGCGTAGGCCCCGAGCATCAGGAAGGGGCCGTGAGCGATGTTGATGACCCGCATCACCCCGAAGATGAGGGCGAGGCCGAGCGCCACCATGGCATAGAGCGCCCCCGACAGGATGCCGGAGATCACCACCTGCCCCAGCATCCCCGGGGTGATCACGACGTTCATGACGCCACGACCGCTGACGGGTTCGCCGAACGCTCGGCGGGGCGGGGGTCCTCCGGCGCGTGTCGCTCCGAGGCCGGGAATCCCCGCCCCGTCGAGCGGTTCACGGGGACGGTCAGCGCTGGTTCCAGGGCGGCGTCGGGAACCGCGGCTTGCCGTTCGCCAGGTCGTCCGGCCAGACGACCATCTTCTTGCCGTCCTGCCACTGGAGCAGGACCATCTTGTGGGCGATCTGGAAGCCGTCCTGGTCGACCTGGTAGTCCCCGAACATCGACCGCGTCTTCATCGCGAGGAGCGTGTCACGCAGCTTGTCCGAGTCGAGCGTGCCCGCCGTCTTGACCGCCTCCGCGTAGAGCGTGCAGCCCGCGTAGCCCGCGGCCGAGTGGTAGCTCGGCTCCTGCCCGAACTCCTTCTTGTACGCCTCGAAGAACTCCGTGGCGCCCGCGTACGGGAGCACGCTCTCCCACTGGGTCGAGCCGTAGACGTACTCCGACGTCTGCTTGAGCAGCTCCTGGAACTTCGGGATGTCGCCGCCGACCGTGACCCCGAACATCTTCGGGTTCACGTTCAGCTCCTTCATCTGGCGCGTGACGGCGACGGCGTCGTCGAAGTAGGTCGCCGCCGCGAGCACGTCGGCGTTCGAGGCCTTGACCTTGGTCAGGATCGCCGAGAAGTCCTGGTTCCCCTTCGGGTAGGCCTCCTGGAAGACGATCTGGAGGCCCGCCTTCTTGGCGAGCTCCGCGGTGCCGGAGGCCGAGGCCTTCGGGAAGAGCGTGTCCTCATTGAGGATGGCGATCGTCTTGAGACCGCGCTTGGCCGCGATGTCCACGAGGCCCTCGAGGTACATCTCGGCGGGCGTGAGAATCATGAACACGTACCGGCGGCCCTTCTTGAAGATCTCGGTCGCCGCGGCGAGCGGCGCCACCATGAGCTTCTTGTACTTCTCGGTGACGTTCGCGACGGCCTCGCTGACGGCCGACGAGTACGGCCCCATGACCGCATCCACCTTGTCCTCGGTGATGAGCTTCTCGTAGAGCCGCACGCCGGTGGCGGGCAGCGACTGGTCGTCGTAGACGACCAGCTCGACCTTGCGGCCGAGGAGCCCGCCCCTGGCGTTCAGGTCCTTCTGGCAGAGCTTATAGCCCTCGTGCTGGTAGCGGCCGGGCTGCGCGTAGGTTCCGGTGAGGGACAGGGACGCGCCGATCCGGATGGGGCCCTGCGCGCCGGCGGGGAGGCCGGCGGCGAGGACGGCGAGCACGGCGACGAGAGCGCCGAACGCTTTCATTTGGAGTTCCTCCAGACGTAGTCGAAGCCCACCACCGATAACACCCGCGCCTTTGACGTGTCAAGGCGCGGACACGTACACTGACCTCCGCCATGATCCCGACCGCGCTCGACGGCCTCCGCGTCCTCGACCTCTCGAGCCAGCTCTCGGGCCCGTACTGCGCGATGCTCCTCGGCGACCTCGGCGCCGACGTGATCAAGGTGGAGCACCCGGTGGGCGGCGACGCCGCCCGCCAGGGCGCGCCGCACGTCAACGGCGAGTCGGCGCCCTTCATGACCTTCAACCGCAACAAGCGCTCGATCACCGCGGACCTCAAGACGCGCGAGGGCCTCGCCGTCGTGAGGCGGCTCGCCGCGCGCGCCGATGTGGTGCTGGAGAACTGGCGGCCCGGCACCGCGGCGCGCCTCGGCCTGGGTCCGGAGGACGTGCGTGCGCTCAATCCGCGCGTCGTCTACTGCTCGATCTCTGGCTTCGGCCAGACGGGCCCCTACGCCTCGCGCGGTGGCTTCGACCGCATCGCGCAGGGGATGTCCGGCGTCATGTCCATCAACGGCGAGGCGGACGGGCCGCCGCTCGTCGTGCCGATCCCGCTCTGTGACATCGGCGCCGGCATGTTCGGCCTCATCGGCATCCTCGCGGCGCTCGCCTACCGCGAGCGCACGGGGGAGGGTCAGTTGGTGGATGCCTCGCTCCTCGAGACACCGATCGCGTGGTCGGTCTACGAGGCGGCGCACGTCTTCGCGACGGGCCTCGGGCCCGCGAAGCTCGGCCAGGGCCACCGCACCAACGCGCCCTACCAGGCCTTCCGGACGGCGGACGGCTGGATCAACGTCGGCGGGGGAACGCAGCAGCTCTGGCGGGACGTCTGCAAGGTGCTCGGCGTCGAGCACCTCCTCGACGACCCACGCTTCGCCACGCCGGCCCTCCGCGTGGAGCACCGCCAGGCGCTGGAGGACCTCCTGCAGCCGCGCTTTCTGACGGCCCCCACATCCGTCTGGCTCGCCACGTTCGAGGCCGCCGGCGTGCCGGCGGGCCCGATCCTCACCTACGACCAGGTCTTCGAGGACCCGCAGGTGCGGCACCGCGAGATGGCCGTCGAGGTCGAGCACCCGGTGGCCGGCAAGACGCGCGTGCTCGGCATGCCCTTCAAGCTTTCGCGGACGCCCGCCGGTGTGCGGCGGCCGGCGCCGACGCTGGGCCAGCACAGCGAGGAGATCCTGCGCGAGCTCGGCTACGACGCGGCGACGATCGCCGACCTGCGCGCTTGCCGGATCGTCTGAGGCGGAGCGCCGCGGGCGCGGCCTACTCGCGGAACTCCTGATCGAGGATCTCGCGGATGAAGCGATCGAGCGAGACGGGATAGAAGCGCACGTCCGGCGAGACGATGACCCCCGTGTTGATGACCTCGCGCTGCGCCAGCTCCTCGAGGACGCGCTCGAGATGGTCCTGCGGGTCGCGCTCCTGACGGCGGATCTTCAGATCCTCGCTCTCGAGCGCGACGCGCGAGGCGTAGCGGAAGCTGAAGACGCGAGCGACCAGGCGCCGGTCCATCAGCTCGGTCTCGCCGAAGATCTCGCCGTAGGTGGGCCCGTCGCGTCCGCCGGGCGCGACCACGAGCCTCGGCGAGACCTTGATGCGCCCCCGCACCTCCACCGCCCGGCTCGGCTGCTCGCGCTCCTGGCCGACCAGGATGTAGGGCAGCACGTGGTAGCCGCTGATGATCCCGGTCAGCGGCTTCCGCACGACGCGTGTCGCCTCGAAGACGTGCCGCAGGAATTCCAGATCTTGCCACTCCTCACTCATCGGGTGTAGTTTACCCGCAGCCGATGGAAATCCCGCCCGATACCGCGAGGGCGCCGCGCGCCTGGGAGCAGCCGCGGGTCCACCACTGCGAGCGCTGCGGCGAGCGGATGGAAGAGAGCCACTGCAAGGTCATCTGCCCGAACTGCGGATTCTGCAGAGATTGTAGCGATCCGTGATCCGCCCGCCGCGCCTTCCCTAGATCACCGCGATCGCCTCGACCTCGATCATCCAGTCCGGGTGGGCCAGCGCCACCACTTGCACCAGCGTCGAGGCGGGAAGCTTGCCGGCAAAGACCTCCTGTCGGATGGCCGTGAAGTCCGCACGGTAGCGGATGTCGGTGACGTAACTGTTGATCTTCACGATGCTCTGCACGCCGCCGCCGGCGGCCTTCACCTGCGCCACCACCGACCGGAACACCTCACGCGCCTGCGCCTTGAAGTCGCCCGGGTGCGCGGCGCCGCCCTTCTTGTCGTAGGGCACCTGGCCCGCGACGAACACGATGGCCTGGGCGCCGCTCACGCGAATCGCCTGACTGTAGGTCGGCGGGTCGTACACGCTCTTCGCTGCGATCTTCTCGATCTTCGCCATGGGTTCCCCCTTCGGCATCGTCGGAGACGCGACCCTAGGGCGCGACGCGGATCGAGGCCGGGTGGCCCTTGACCTTGATCCGGGTACCCGTGTCCTCGAGCCCCGTCCCCGTGACGCGGAAGACCTGGAGCTCCTGCTCGACGTAGTTCTGCACGTAGAGGTAGGTGCCGTCGGGGGTGAAGGTCACGCCCTGGGTGTTCCGGCCCGTCGGCGCCTCGGCGACTTTCGCCGCCTTCGTACCCTGGAGCGAGAACAGCAGGAGCCGCCCCTGCTCGGCCCGCATCGGGTGGTTCGTCGGCCGGTTCGTCCCGTTCTGGAGCGCGACGGCCAGCCATTTGCCGTCGGGCGACAGCGCGAGCCCCTCGGCGCCGATGCCCACGGTGACGTACTCGACCGCCCGGATCGGCCGCGGCGTCAGGTCGATGAGCGTCACCGTATCCACGTCCACGCCGGGGCCGACGTTCGCCACGGCCGCGATCCGCCCGTCGCGCGAGATGTCGAGTCCGTACGGGCCGGAGCCCACCGCGATGTCCTGCTTGGCGTACACGAGCGTCGCGCCGTCGAGCGTCAGCACGGCGACCTTGCCCTCGCCGCGCTTGGTGGCCAGCACCCATTGGCCGTCGGGGCTGACCGCCGCGTGGCTCACCAGGGACTTAGCGTCACCCACCTTCACATTCGAGCCGAGAGCGACTGTCTTGCCGCTGATCGTCAGCAGGGACACGCTCCCGTCGTCGGGGTGAGCGACGAACGCGAGCGTACCGGCGCGGTTCACCGAGAGGCCGCACGGCCGGCTCGGCAGCGCGAGCCTGGCGATGACCGCGGGCGGTGAGGCCCCGAGGTCGACGACCTGGAGCTCGTTGTGGGAGACGAGCTTGGTCTTGTCGTTCGGGTCTGACTTCATCGGGCACGACACGAGCGCGAGCTTCTCGTCCGGCGTCAGCGCCACGCCGAACGGCGGGCCGATGACGCTGTGGTTGGTCTCGATCTCGGCCAGCGCGCGGGGCGGAAAGCTCCTGACGTCGAGGATCGTGAGCGTGTCGGGCGGCATCGGGTCGGCGACCTTGTACACGCCGTCGACGTTCGGGTATTTGCCGTCGTTGGCGGAGAGGAGGAGGTGGCCGGCCGACGCGGCGCCGACGAGGCAGAGGAGCGCGGTCAGCGTGCCGAGGGCGGTGCGAGCGCGTGTCATGGGGTCTCCTCGCGTTTCACGACCGGGTGTCGGGCGGCGCCGCCCGGGGCCGGCGACCAGTCCACGGGCGCGATGTCGTGCATGTCGGACTCGAGCTGGAGAGTGTCGGCGATCTTCGTGTAACTCGAGAACATCTGTGTCACGCCGAGGATCTCCATGATGCCGCGGGCGCCCACGCCGCAGCGCCGCATCTCGGCCAGGTGGAACTCCGTGCCGAAGGCCGACCGCGTCGTGACCGAGACCGCGAACGCGAGCGCCTCCTTGAACCGGCGCGTGAGACGGCTGTCGGCGAAGGCCCGGCGGGTCGCCGCCCAGACCTCCGCGAGGTAGCCCGGGTCGCCGGCGAGCCGCAGGAACGGCGTGGGCACCGCGCGGTTGTAGAAGGCGCGGATCTCGGCGTAGACCGCCTCCGCATCGGCGCTCGTCTCGGAGCTCTCGAGGGAGCCGAGCGGGGAGTCGGCGACGACGTTCAGCGCGTTCGTGATGCCGACCAGGAGCGCGGCCTCGTACCAGAGCGCGTCGCTCGTCAGTCCCTGCAGCTTCCCGGCTGCAGTGTGGCCGTGCGCTCAGTAGGCGCAGGCGTTGACGCCGCTCACGGCCGCCGCGACCATCTCTTTCTCGCCTCGGGTGAACTCGCCGGGCGCCATCGCGCGCTTCATCGCGCGGCCGTGCGGACCGCCGAACTCCGGGTCCCACGCCATCACACGGCTCATCGCCGGCGGCCGCCCGAAGTCGTGCTCGAACCACGCCTTCGACAGCTCGAACAGCTTCTGCGCCGCCGCGGGGTACTCCGACGCATCCCTGAGCCTCACCGTCGCCATGTCGACTCCTCCTTCGCCGCGACCACCCTACGCGTGCA
>Ga0137415_10003664_pt1 | contig 15267 bp, 10 predicted proteins | sample CZODoug3_1_1_16f_FD_183082 | JGI IMG/M metagenome (GOLD analysis project Ga0137415, IMG submission 183082) | Vadose zone soil fungal communities from Angelo Coast Range Reserve, California, USA - CZODoug3_1_1_16fungal (Hybrid Assembly) | ecosystem: Environmental > Terrestrial > Soil > Vadose... | reverse complement strand
TTGGAGGTCACCAACTGAAGGCCGGGAATCTGCATGAACTGACGCTCGAGCGGGGTGGCCACGTTGTTCGCCATGGTTTCTGGCGTTGCGCCAGGATAGCCTACATTGACTTGAATGACGGGATAGTCGACGGTCGGCAGGTCATTGACCGGCAAGGCAAAATAAGCGAGCACACCAAAAACGATGGCCGAGATCGTGAGCACCGCGGTCATCACCGGGCGGCGAATAAATGGTTCAGACAGATTCATGGATCTTCGTTCCCATTACTTTGTGCTCGCTGGCGCACCCGCCGGGGTGCCCCCTGCAGGCCCAGCGCCGGCGCTATCCACACGCACCTTGCTGTTCGGAGCTACGGTCATCTGGCCGGCCACGATGACGTTCTCTCCCGCAGCGACACCTTGGGTAATCACGATGTTTTCGCCTTGCCGCTGGCCCAAGGTCACGAGTCGAAGGTCCGCGGTGCTATCGGGTTTCACCACGTAGACGAAGGGACCCTTTTGGCTGATCTGTGTGGCTTGGTTCGGGATCAGCACCGCCCCCTTCTGCGTTGCCAGGACTAGCCTGACGTTGACAAATTGACCGGGCCAGAAATGATGATCGGCGTTGGAGATGGTGGCGCGCAAATTGACCGTGCCGGTGCCGTTCTGGACGGTGTTGTCGAGAAATGTGAGCTTGCCGCCGCGGGCGCGGTCTTCCGGATCGGAGGGCAGCCTCACGAAGGTCTGCAGCGTTCCGCGAGTCATCTCCTTCTGCACGTTGGGGAGGTCGCGCTCGGTTATGGTGAAGTCCGCATAAATCGGATCCAGGCGCTGGATAAGCAACAACCCGGTCGTGTTGGGCTGCACGACGTTTCCGATGTCGACCAGTCGAGCGCCGGCGCGGCCTTGGATCGGCGAGTGGATATAGCAGTACTCCAGGTTGAGCTGGGCGGTTTCGAGCGCCGCTTCCGCCGATTCCACCTGTGCCTGATCGACCTCGACGGTGCTCTTTTTGGCGTCGAAATCCTGTTTGGAGGTCACCTTGGATCCGAATAGCTCCGAGCTGCGCGCGAACTCCACCTTCGCGAGTTCGAGCGCCGCTTTTGCCTGGGCCAGAGCGCCCTTTGCCGAATCGAGCTGGGCTTGATACGGACGCGGATCAATCACAAAAAGCAACTGCCCTTTGGCCAGATCGGCGCCATCCTGGAATTGCCTCTGCGTAATGCGGCCGCCGACTTGCGGGGTTACGGTGACCGATTCGAAAGCGAAGCTCTTGCCGATCTCATCGAGGTAAACGGGCACATCTTGGGCTTGCGCCTTGACTACACTCACCAGGGGCGGAGGCGGGAGTTGAGGACCAGAAGCTTGGGGATTTGCCCGGTTACACCCCGACGCTGCGATTTGCAAGGCAAATAGCGGTAGGACATACAGAAATCCGAGCTTCAACTTCATTCTTAGCCTCCCCTCGTCTGTCTATACGCTACCAGCCAAGGGTATATTGCGGGCCGAGCCCAACAGCCCATAGTCGACACCACGCCCCAAACGTATCTCTGAAGTTTGTGAGGCCCGATTCCACTCATAAAGCGAGGAATACCCAAGACTAGATTAGACGCTAACGAGGGAAATGCGTTACTTTTCGCGAGTTGCATTGTGAGCCTGCGGCAATCTGCGCCTCGGAAGCCACCGTGTTAATTGTACCCCGCCGGCAGCTGGCTCGCCGGGCCCATTCTTCCGGAGTCGACACTCAATAGAAGTCGCGGGAATTGATTCTTTTTCCCGAAAGCCCGAGTTGCAGGACATCCATCTGTTCCGGCCGGTCAAAAACCTTGCCCGGAAACAAGATTTTCGCCAGCACTCGTACGCCGCCGAATGCTACGCCCAGAACCACCGCCACTACCATGAATACGCCCGTCGCAATAAAGATCTTGGCAATCGTGGAAAGCAGCGGCGGGTCCGTAATCGTCTGGTGCGGCTCATTCCAGGTCACGTTCGTTTCGTAATTCATCGCGTTCCGCACTGCGTTCCCATAGGCCGCTGAGGAAGGCCGCAGCACCAGCGAGAGCAGCGTGCCTTTGCGCTCAATGCTTGTTCCTGCCTGCTTGGCCGCGGACGAGATCGCTTGCTCCAGATGACGCAAATGCTGCTCCGCCAGTTGCGGGGTAGGGTAGTCGATCAGCAGCAGTGCGGCGGAGTCCTTGCCACGGTGATATTCCGCCATCATGGCCTCCGCCTTTGCCGCGGAGCCAAACCCGACTTCATCCGCGAGGTTGGCAAATTCCTCTCGCTTCAGTGTGCTCAGCGCAAGCAGGAACCCCTTTGGTCCCAGCGTATATTTTTGCGTTCCGTCCGTAAAACCTTGCGGCAAGTACGCTCGTATCGGTGGCAGAGGCGTCTGTTCGGAATGCGCGCGCACCGATGTAAAGAGCTGTTGGAAGTCCTCGGCAGAAACTTCGCGCGGCTGTTCTACTCTCATGAGCACATTTCCTACGAGTATCAGCAGCTTCTCGCGATCAATAGCTGAATTTGGTCCCAGCGTCGAGGGCATCATTTCCGGGTTGATCTGGCTTGTGTAGACCTCATACGCACTGCTGGGGTCGAGAAAGCTTCCCGCCCACACCGTGATGCTATTTGTTCCGTGGGAGGAGAATTGGCAGGAAGCATTTTCCCGTTGACCTGTTTCGTCGGCGAGGCTCGTGATCGCAGGTTTGGCGGGACAGGAGCCTTTGGTCCATGCCCCGAAGTGATCTGGCAGGAGTTGCGCGGACGAATACGGCGCAGCGGCAAGCACCAGCAACAGCCCGGCAATGAGGTAGAGCTTTCGCATCCCGGCTTCTATTAGACACCAACTGACTAGTTTTGGTTGCGAGATTGTTCAACCGCCGCCGGCGCGGGGCGCCCGGAGTTGGGTTTGGCGGGCAGGTTCATCGTCACGCTATTCATGCTCTCCAAATAGCTGGCCACGCCCTGATACAGCCCTTCGGCCACTTTTTGCCGTTGCTCGGGCTTTTTCAGCATTTGTTCGTCCGCAGGATTGCTCAGAAACGAAATCTCCGTCAGGATCGACGGCATGTCCGCTCCGATTAGCACTACGAAAGGTGCCTTCCTCACGCCGCGGTTTTTTACTGGTTTGCTGGTCTTTTGAATCCGCCTGGCTAGGGAATCCTGGATGTCTTCGGCAAGTTCCTTGGACTCATCGATTTTTTCTGTCTTGGCGATTTTCATCACCAGATCCTGCAATTGGTGCACGCCTTCTTGTGAGGAAGCGTTTTCGCGCGCAGCCACTTCCATCGCTTCCGCCGACCCCTTCAAGTTCAAGTAGTACGTCTCAATGCCGCGCGCCGCGTGGTCCCTGCTCGAATTTGCGTGAATGGAAATAAACAAATCCGCCTTGGCCTGGTTTGCAATATTCGTCCGCTCTTCCAGCGGAACGAACGTATCGTCCGAACGCGTGTACACCACGTCCGCGCCCGGCAGCCGCTGCTCGATGATTTTCCCGAGCCGCAGCGCTACATCCAGGCACAGGTCTTTCTCCATCAAGCCCGTCGGGCCAATCGTTCCCGTATCGTGGCCGCCGTGGCCCGCGTCGATCACAATCCTTCCAATCTTCAATCCCAAGGTACGCGTCAGTGTGGACTGCCCGTCACGCGTCGGCTGCGGCGCGCTCGCGGCTTTGATCAAATCCGGTTTCGCGTTCGTCGGCGTAACTCTAGCGGATTTCGCTTTGGCGGTTTTTGCGCTCGGCAGGGAATTGCGCGGTGTTACTGAAGGAGTGCTCCCCGCAGTCGCGACGTTAATTGACTTGTCGATCGGGCTCTTCGATTTCTCCGCCGTGTGCTCCGTATTAGCGGAGTCCGCGCCTTCTGCGGGGCCCTTCGCCACTGCGTTAGTAACGCCGCGCGTTTCGTTCTTCGCCACCGCTGCGTTCTCGTTCGAGTCTACGGCCGCATCCTGCTGCGCCTTGTTCTCCTTGGCGGTTCGCACCGGCGCTGCTGAATTTCCATAGAGATCAATCAATAGCTGCGGCGGATTGTTGGCCAACGAAGCGGCATAATCCTTCACGCCGTTCACGTCCAGCACCACACGCACCACGCCATTGTGATTCTGCGCCACGCGCACAGCGGTCAGCAGCCTGCCGTCAACGCGTATATTCCCACGGGCGACTTCCGGCGTCAGCCGCGCCGCGTGCAAATCGAAAAAGATGCGGTCGGGATTCGTGATCCGCCCGGAAAAAAATTGCACGCTATCTTCAAGATCGATGGTCACGCGCGTCGAGTCGCCGTTGGCAGCAGCTCGAATCCGCCGCACGGATGAAATTTCCGTCGAGCCCGGCCGGCTTGCGGATTTGCCTCCAGCGTGACCGGCGGCATTCGCGCGCGCTTCCTCAGCGACGGATGTTGGCGCACTCGCGTTTGTCGCCACACCGTTCGCCGCGGCTGGCGCGTCGCCGTTCTGGAGCAGCGCCAGTTCCGCCAGTGCTTCTTGCGCTTCGCGTTTTCTCGGCGAACGCGCGTAGCGTTTCAGGAAATCTTCATAAGTCTTTTTCGAGAGCGCGGAATCTCCCAGCTGCTCGCGCTGCAGCTTCGCCATTCGCAGCATCGCATCCTGGCAATATTTGCTTGTCGGATATTCGTGCACCAGGAATTGGTAGGAATCCACGGCGGACTGGTAGTAGCTTCGCCCAAACCGGTCGCCCATCTCGCTGTAAAGTTCCGCGACCGCCAGCAGGGAATCGGGCACTTCAGGGGCTCGCGGCGTAATCATGGCCACGCGGCGATAGCCCGTAACCACCTGTTTGTAATCCGCCAGCGTGCGTTTTTCGGTAGGCTTGCTATTTAGCGCCGCGCGTTGTTCTTCAGCTCGGGCAAATTGCGCGGACGCAGACTGTCGCTTCACCGACGCTGTCGCAGTTGCCGCAGCTTCCGCACTCACCAGCGCCGCCGTCGCAAGAATCAGAGCAACGCACGCCGCCGCAAAAACCGGCGAAAGGCGGGCGAAGCTCCTGTGCGAAATTTTTCTATCCCCCAACATCTAACTTCATCTCCCCAAACGGGCCAAACTCATTACTGCATCCAGCACCTACTCTAGCAAAAAACTCAAATCTCCAAGGCCCCAATTCCGCCTTCTCGCACAACTAATAACCGCCCACGAACAGAGCCTCACTACTACTTAGATGCAAAATCCATAAATTGGGAGGTGAAAACCGAGAAACGAGCCACCAGGTTGAAAACGGAAAACTGAGAACTGAAAGCGGGAACTCTTTTATTCGTTCGTGAATATGATGCGGCCTTCCGCGGTAACGTCTTTGTGGATTGCGTGGGAGTTGATGTAAGCGTCAGCAAGACGTCCTGAGCCCGGCCGGAAGTAAGCGTTCTGCACTTTCTGCACATAATTCCGCGTCTCTCGAAACGCGGGGACGCCGTGAGCTCGGTCAACAGCACCTTCTCCCGCATTGTACGCCGCCAGGGCCAGGTCGAGGTTGCCGTTGTATCGTTCCAGCAACCACTTGAGATGTTTAACCCCCGCGTCGATGTTTTGTTGCGGGTTGAACACGTCAGAAGCCCCGTATCGTTGCGCCGTCGTGGGAATCAACTGCATCAGTCCGCCGGCGCCTTTGTGCGACCACGCTCTTGGATTCCAGTTGGATTCCGTTTCGATCACCGCGCGCACCAGCGCCGGATCGACGCTGTGGCGGTCCGCTGCTTCTCGAACGATCTTTTCGACGCCATCGCGGCCGATTTCCACGGCTGGCCGGCTATGTCCTGTAAAAGACGATTCGGCAGGCAAGTAGATGTTGGGGCGTGGCTTCGTGGAAGTCAGATTAGCTTTTGCTGGCGGATCGGAGTTCACAAAAAAACGCCGTCCGCCATCGTCAACAACCGAGGCAATGTGTCCGCTGGTGTTCTGCGCAAATAACGGCGCAAAGGACGATGCCGCGAAAATCGCACAAAAAGCGAGCGTCGCCCTTAGAAACCATCCCCAGTTTGTCGCGCGTCTATTCATTCACCATGCCTCTGCGGTAAGGCACACCCAACATTCGAGTTCCAGCCACACCGCGGCCATTATTCTAGAGTGCCTCGTCGCGGTCAATGCGACTTCCGTACTATGCGCTCTGGACCTGCCGTTCGGCATGCCCTGAGCCGCTGGAAGTTACGACCGGCCCCCCTCGAGATTGGTCGGCCAAAACACCCCCGGGAACGCCATCTCTGCCCCATCCCGCGGGTTCAGTGCGATGAATCTCCCGATTGGCGTCGTCTCATGGAACCGCACTGCACTCGCACACAACGGCACAACAAGGCCCGAGTCCATTATAACAACGCCTCCACTAGGGACGGGACGCTCTGCAAGGCCGTTTTTAGTCCAGTTGTGTCTTTTCCGCCAGCTTCGGCCAGGTCAGGTCTTCCGCCCCCTGAACCGCCCACTTGCTTGGCCAATGCCTGTATCAGCTTGCCAGCATGGACTTTAGCGGTCAGGTCCTTGGTGACACCCGCAATCAGGGCGACTTTTCCGTCCTCGGGCATTCCCAGCGCTACCACCCCAGAACCTAGCTTTTGACGCAAAGTGTCCACCAACTGCCTAAGTCCTTCGCGATCAACGTTTTGCACTTCTGCGGCGATAACCTTAATCCCCTTAACAACTTGCACGCGCCCCGCCAGCTCATCAACCTGGCTGAGCGCCCCTTTGCGCTTTTGCGCTTCCAGCTCCTTTTCAAGCTGTTTGGCGGTTTGGGTGAGCTTCTCGACTTGGGCCTGGACGCCATCCTCTCCGACATTGAGTTGGCTGGCCAACTGCCGAAGGATGTCCGCTTGCTTTTGAAAGTGCTCCAGCGCGCCGATACCGGTGACGGCTTCGATGCGGCGAACGCCGGCGGCCACGGACTCTTCGCTCACGATTTTTAGCACGCCAATGTCGCCAACGCGCTGCACATGCGTGCCCCCGCAAAGCTCTTTCGAATAGAAGCCGCGAGTGGCGCGCGGGTCGGGAATCGTCACCACGCGCACGTTGTGCTCAGGATACTTGTCCCCGAAAAACGCCAGTGCCCCGGAAGCCAGCGCCTCTTCTAGCGAAGTCACGTTCGTCTCGATCTCCGTGTTCAGGCGAATCTCGTCGTTCACCTGCTGCTCGATGTCGCGCAGCTCTTCTGCATCCACGTGTGCAAAGTGTGAAAAATCAAACCGCAGCCGCTCGGGCGCATTCAGCGACCCCGACTGCTTCACATGCGTCCCCAGAATATTTCGCAGCGCCGTATTCACCAGATGCGTTCCCGTGTGATTGCGAATGATCCGCGCCCGCCGATCCGCGTCCGCGACAACCGCAACGCGATCGCCCACGCGCAGCGTCTCCTTAGCCACAACTTTGTGCGCCACCAGCCCCGCGAGGGGATAAAACGCTCCCGTCACTTCCGCGAGCAGTTGCGATTCCGAGTTGTCGTAAAACGCCCCGGTGTCCGCCACCTGCCCGCCCGACTCCGCATAAATCGCCGTGCGGTCCAGAACAATCTCGCCGCTCTCTCCCGCCTTCAGCTCGTTTACCGAGCCGCTTTTTGTGATGATTGCCTCGATGCGAGAATCCTTCGCGGTCGTCCCAAAATAAAAATCCGGCTCCGTCTTAAACGTCTCCGCCAACTTCGCATAAGCCGGATTCGCCGCATCCTTCGTCCCGCCCTTCCACGATGCCCTCGCCTTCTCTCTCTGCTTCTTCAGCTCCTCTTCAAATTCGACATCAGCACTTGCCGAGATCTTCCAATCGCGATGTCCCAATACATCTCGCATGAAATCCGGGCGTAAACCGAGGGTGTCGTACGCAAAGAACAAGTCTTGTCCGGTGATAGTGATTGCGTTCTCAAATTGGGGCATCCCACCCTGGCCAAAACCTGATGACATTGCTCCCTGAACTCTAGGCATCACGTGAGCATCGAATCGTTGCAGAGCAGGAACCACCGACCGCTTGTAGCGCTCTTCCTCTACCTTTATCACGGCCATCGTATTCTTAACGCCATCAGCAAGCTCGGGATATGCGCTCTTCATCCAATGCGTGACCCTTTCCGCCATCACAAAAAGGAAAGGTTCGTCGAGTCCAAGTGCTCGGCCAAAATCGATGGCCCGGCGGAGGATCTTGCGAAGAACGTAGCCGCGGCCCTCATTTGACGGGAGCACTCCATCAGTGACTAAGAACGTGGCAGCCCGGCTGTGATCAGCAATCACTCTGAGGGCCACATCCTTCCTGGAGTCCTGGCCATATTTCGTTCCGGTCTTAAGTGCTAACTCGGCAATGAGCGGCTGAAAGAAATCAGTGTCGTAGTTAGAGATGACCCCTTGGAGGACAGCGGCGACGCGTTCGAGGCCCATGCCGGTGTCGATGGAGAGCTTGGGCAGAGGATCGAGACGAAAGACTTTTCCCAACTCAGGGTCGAACGGCCCTACTTCCACCTGGTTGAACTGCATGAAGACAAGGTTCCAAATTTCGACGAAGCGGCCGCACTCGCAACCGAACTTGCAATCCGTGTGGCCGAGGTCGGAAGCTTGGGGGCCCATGTCGTAGTGAATCTCGCTACATGGACCGCACGGTCCGGTCTCGCCCATGGCCCAGAAGTTTTCTTTAACGCCGAATTCGTAAATACGGTCTTCCGGGACGTGCGCAAGCCAAAGGTCGTGAGCTTCGCCGTCACGTGGGAAAGCATCTCCTTTGCCCGAAGGATATTTTTCACCTTTGAAGGTAGTGACGTAGAGCTTGTCTTTTGAAATTCCAAACCATTGCGGAGAGGTGATTAGCTCCCAGGCGTAAGCAATCGCATCCTTCTTGAAATAATCGCCGAAGGAAAAATTGCCCAGCATCTCGAAAAAGGTGTGGTGGCGCTTGGTAAAGCCTACATTTTCCAGATCGTTGTGTTTACCGCCGGCGCGCACGCATTTCTGTGCGGTCGTCGCCCGCGTGTATTCCCGCTTTTCGAGGCCAAGGAAAACGTCCTTGAACTGGTTCATCCCCGCATTCGTAAACAGCAGGGTTGCGTCCCCATGCGGCACCAGCGACGAGCTCCGTACCCGCCGGTGCCCCTTGCCCTCAAAGAAGCGCAAGAAAGCCTCGCGGATATCGTTGCCACTCCAGAACTTGGCGTTTGCCTGTGCGCCTCTTACCGGGGGCTGTATCTCGTTGCTTGTCATTTTTATTGCGTGCCCTTCCCGGGCACGTCTGCCCCAGTTTTGCAGGATTCAATCTCCAGATTATCGCAGACGCAGCACGGCCCCGCAATGAACCGAAATTAATTTACTTCTGTTGGCTTCTGCTTATTGGGACACCGGTTTTGCAGCTGCAAGGGAGGGCAGTGGCGCCTGAAATTCTTCCGGGAGCCAATGGAAAGCCCCAAAGCCAAGACCTCCGCGGGGATGACCAAGTCCCATGTCAGCCGTAATGTCGGTGCTTGGCTCAGTCTGGTGCGCATTGGGCTCGCTGTAGGTCAAACGCAAAGTCCTGGGGACCGTGGGAGTCGCCGGAGGAAACGCCTTCCATCCTTCCTCTGTTTGAATGTAGAGGACGTCTCCGGCAGCAGGCTTCGGCAGGTTGATGGTTTCATGCACGCCGCGCGACATCACGATGACCACGCGACTGCTGCTCGGTGATCCAAAAAAATGGTGGTTACCGCAAAACCTTAGAGTTCCCGTAAAGCCTGCGGCTCGAAGCTCCTCAATTTCAGACTCTCGCAGGCGAGGAAATGTATCGTCGAACTTTCCCATTGGCACTTCTCGGATTTCGCCTTCGGCGGGCGCCCATTTGACAAAGAGCAAATCGACCGACGGATCGTTCAGTGAATGAACCTTGTGAACCGAGTACGCCCAATGGCCGTATGCCACAACAAGATACAATGTCCACGCACTGATGAGGGCCCAGTGGCCGCGCCCGAGGGGGGCAGTCTGAAAGGCCTCGGTGTGGGAACGCGATGGCAAGAAGAAACCAAATAGGCCGCCAAGCAATCCTGCAATAAGCATCATGAAATAAAGTGCAGGCAGGCTGGGCCACACGGCTGGCGGCAACAAAATGACGATTCCGCCGGAAACGATCATGGATACCAGGGCCAGCGCCAGGCGCGGAAAAATTCCGTTACCGAACAGTTTTATGAGACCGAGAGCGCAGAGGTACAAAAGCGCTCCGAGCAAAAGCCAAGCCAGCACCAGCAGACTGCCCAGAATTCTGAGGAAAAACACGCTGCCGGACACCAGGGAGGCGCGAAAGCCCGGATGAATGTATCCATGGGAGTCAAAATACCAGTTGCCTCCCAGAGCAATCCGAAGGGTGATGAAAAGCGCCGTGCCTCCCATCACTATGAGGACGTATTCGAGAGCCGTTCGGAACGCGCCTCGATGGAGTTTTCGAGCCATGGGACCCGCCTTCGAAGACTGCACGCAACGGATTTGCCCTCAGTTTCTCACAGTGGCTGTCGCGAGCTAGCACGAACTCCGTTCATGTTTCCTGGTCTCATCTCCTCTAGGCAAAAGGCAAGGCGTTTGTCATAACATAGCGCTTGAACACCAAATCGCGGAGGGCTTCATGGGTGAAATGATTCAGTTCAAGCGGCCGGATGGAAAGACTTGCCCGGGCTATGTGGCAACACCCAAAGTAGGAGTGGGCGCGCACGGATTTGTCTGCATCCAGGAGTGGTGGGGGCTCAACGAGCAAATCAAGAAGACCGCCGACCGGTTCGCCGAAGCCGGATACCGCGCGCTTGTGCCGGATCTTTACCGCGGCAAGGTCGCCAAAGCTTCCGACGAAGCCAGCCACATGATGGCTAACCTGGATTTTCCCGATGCCGCCGAGCAGGACATCCGCAGCGCGGTGCAGTACCTCAAGCAAAGTTCCAAGAAAGTGGCCGTGGGCGGCTTCTGCATGGGCGGCGCGCTGACTGTCCTGGCCGCTGTGCGCGTCCCGGAAATGGACGCGGGCGCTTGCTTCTACGGTCTCCCGGAACTCCCCGCCGACGAAGTAAAGAAAATCAGAATTCCCCTGATCTGCCATTTTGCGAACAAGGACGGCTGGATTACCCCCGCGAAGGCGAACGATTTTGAAGCCATGCTGAAACAATCCAAATCGCAGTTCGAGATCTATCGATATGATGCCCAGCACGCCTTCATGAATGAAGCTCGCCCCGGAGTCTACGACGCCCCCAGCGCCAAGTTAGCCTGGGACCGCACCCTCAATTTCCTGAAAAAGACCCTCGCGTAACCCGCTGCGACAGTCTTATTCTGGCTCTATCTCAGGCACATCTTCCTTCACCAGTGCCTTCAACTCCCGCCGCACCACGTCCGCCGAAAATCCTGCCCGCAGAAGGCTCCCGTATATGGAAGCCATTTTCTTCTCGTCAATTTCGCCGCGGTAGGAGCGCAGCTTGCGCTCGATGCGCTGGCGGACCATGGTGGCTTCGTCGGAAGTCTGGGCGACCTCTTCGAGTGCGGAGGAGATGTGGCGGTCGGGGATGCCGCGGGCTCGGAGGTCGCGAGCGACGCGGTATTTTCCTTGCTTGCGGATTTGGGTGCGCTGACGGGCGAACTGCTTCGCATACTTGGCGTCGTCAATCATGCCGTTTTCTTTCAGACGCGCCATCACCACTTGCACCAGCAGCTTCTTCTCGCTGCGCCGCCCCAGTTTTTGCTTCATCTCGTGGACGGAATGTGCCCGGCGCATCAAGGCCCGCACCGCCACCTCGTACAGCTCTTCTTCCGTCTCAAGTTGCCGCGGCTTCCCAAACATGCAGGAAGCATAGAAGAGAAAGTGCCGAGTGGCTAGGGGCTCGTGAGGAGTTTGACAGATCGGCTCAGTTTGGATTTGTTTGGGCGGATTGGATGGATTGGGTACGGCGCTCGATCTTGGCGGCTTCGTCGGCGCGGCCAAGTTTGCGAAGGGCGTCGGCTTCGGCGGTCAGATCGCGGACGAGATACGGGCTGTCGGGGCCGAATTGCTTTTCGGCCAAAACAACTACGCGGGCGTGACAAGGCGCGGACTTTTCCGGTTTGCCCCACTGGTCGTAGACGTAGCAAAGGCTGGTAAGGGGAACGGCCATACGGAAGTCATCGGGTCCGTAAATGTTCTCGTAAAGATCTATGACGCGGAGCAAAGTGGATTCGCTCTTAGGGAAGTCCTGTTGCATGAGGTAGGTGTGGGCGAGGCCACGCAGGAGATTCGCGTACTCAGTGCTGTCCGCTCCATAGGTTTTCTGATTGAGGTCGAGCGCGCGAGAGTAATAAGCTTCCGATCCGGCGTAGTCCTTTTGCGCGAGCGCCGCCATCGCGAGATTTCGGAGCGCGGCGGTAATCATAGGGGATTGCGGGCCGTAGAGCTTTTCGGTGAGGAGCAACTGTTGGTGGAAGGCTTCTCCCGCTTGTTTGTGGTCCAATCGCGAACCGTAGACGTTACCTAGCTGGCCGAATGCTTCGGGAAGGCGGCCGTCCTGTGGCTGGATTTTTTCCGCAATTTCGATGGCCTGTTTGGCGGAAGTTTCCGCGTCGTTGAAGCGCTTTTCCATCATGGCTTGCGTTGAGGCTTGCATAACGGCATGGAATTTTTCGTCCAATTTGGGTGTTGCTTCGCTGGCATGCAAGCGAGCTTCGAGAGCGGCGGCTTCCGAGGACTTGCCGGAGCTGCGAAGATCGGCGAGGCGTTGCTGGAAGCGTTGCTGGGCGCCCTGATATTTGTGCTGGGCGTCAAAGTCACGCTGAGGAATACCGCGCTTGGGCGGGGGTTCATCGAGAGCGGCCCGGTGATAGTTATCCAGAGCCGCGACCCAATCTCCCTTTTTTTCGAGTGCGAGAGCGAGGTCCAAGCGCGCTTGCAGTTCCTTTGGCGCGATGGAAAGCGCTTCTCTGTATTCAGCAATGGCAGAATCGCGGTCGGTGGAACCCTCCAGCGCCTGGCCGCAGAGATCGTGACTGATCCAATCGGTTGGGTCGAGCTGCTCGGCGCGCTTTAGCTCGGCGATGGCGGTGGGAAAGTCTTTCTTTAGAAGGAGAACACGACCCGCATTCCTGTAAGCGCTGGCATCGTTGCTGTCGAGTTCCTCAGCTCTACGATATTCTCGAAGCGCTTCGTCGTAATTCTTTAGAGCCTCCTGGATGTTCCCAATACCATTGTGCGGATCCGGAACCGCGGGATCGAGTTCCACGGCGATGCGGTACTCTTTTTCGGCTTCCTGCAATCTACCGGTTGTTTGGAGAGCACTTCCCAGGCATTGGTGGCAGATAGGGAAATCAGGGGCCAATGCAGTAAGCTCGCGGAATTCCTTGATAGCCGCCGCGGGATCCTGATGCATAAGGGCGGCGCCAAGATTCTGGCGCGCGTCGAGGCGCTTCGGATCGCGGCGCTTGACCTCGCGGTATTCGCGGATGGCGGAAACATAGTCTTCCTTTTTGCCATAAGAAACACCGAGGTTATAACGTGTGCCTACGTCATCGGGTTTGAGAGTGAGAGCCTTTTTGTACTGCGCAATGGCGCCATCGAGGTCGTTCATGTCGGCTAGCAGGATTCCTAGATTGGCATAGGCCAGCTCGTAATCGGGCTTGCTGCGAATCGCTTGCTGCAATTCGGACTTGGCGGCGTCAAACTTGCGCAAATTGCTCAAGGCGTTGCCTGCATTCATGCGGGCCACCGGATCATTGGGATTCTGCTCCTCAGCCGCTTTCGCTTCGCGGAGCGTGTCCTCAGAATCGCCGGTCTGAAAGTAAATAAAGCTCAGTCTGGTGTGAACCTGAGGAAAATCGGGGTCCTGACGCAAAATCTCTAAATGGACTTGCCTGGCTTCCTCAATGCGTTCCTGTTCGATGAGGACCTTGCCCATGACAAATCCGATTTCAGGTTTTCCCGAATTGCCGGCAAGGGCTTCAGTGAGTTCGTTTGCGGCGGCATCGAACTGCGAGGAGATAGTCAGACTTCCCGCGCGGCTCAAGTGGCGAAGTAGTTCGATTTCGGCAGCGCTGTCCGACTTTTCGGAGGAACTGGTTTTGGCTGAGTCCAGTGCCGCGAAAACTTTGGCGTCGGCTCCGGCAGATTTCAACAATGCCCTGTAGCTTTCGTCAGGAACGAAGCTTAGCCCCTTCGAGCGGATCTCATAGGCGGTGTTTTCAGGGAGGACCCCGGCAGCAACGAGAGCAAGGAGTTCGCTTTTGCGGAGAGGCCGCAGGGAGGTATTCGCGAGCAGGCGCGAACCAAAAGCTGTACAAACAAGCGCAAGCAGGATGATTAACGAACGGATTATCCTCTTTTGCATGGAGCCCTCCAGTGTCGTTTTCTCGCGGAAGAGAAGTGACTATTTTCGGGCGAAGCGCTCGAAGTCGGCCATTTGCGAGGCCATTTCCTCGCGGGCGGCGTCGGCGGCCGAGCGGATGCCCTGAATGCGCAACTTGAATTCGTCGGCGTTGGAGGCGCGAGCGAGGGCTTCGTCGAGGGTGATGAGCTGCTTCGAGTAGAGGTCGAAGAGCGATTGATCGAACGTCTGCATGCCGTACTGGCTGGTGCCGGCGGCGATGGCGTCATGAATCAAACGCGTTTTGTCCGCGTTGATGATGCAATCGCGAATGTAGCCAGTGGCGATCATGATTTCGCAGGCAGGGACGCGGCCTTTGTCATCGGCGCGGCGAACAAGGCGCTGCGAGACTACAGCTTTCAAGGTGGCAGCTAGCTGCAAGCGAATCTGTTTCTGCTCCGGCGGCGGGAAGACGGCGATAATACGCTGAATCGTTTCCGTAGCGTCAAGAGTATGCAAAGTGGAAAGAACCAGATGGCCGGTTTCCGCGGCGAGCAGCGCGGTGGAAATGGTTTCGAGGTCGCGCATTTCGCCGACCAGAATCACGTCGGGGTCCTGACGCAAGGCAGCGCGCAAGGCGGTGGAAAAGTTTGCGGTGTCCACTTCGACTTCGCGCTGATTGATGAAACTCTTCTTGTCACGGTGCAGGAATTCGATGGGATCTTCGATGGTGATCAAGTGATCGGCGCGGTTGGCATTGATGCGGTCGATCATCGCCGCCAGCGTGGTGGACTTACCGGAACCAGTGGTCCCGGTAACCAGCACCAAGCCGCGCTGCTCCTCGCAAATCTTGTTAACAACGGCGGGGAGGTTCAATTCTTCCGTGGTGCGAATTTTCGTGGGAATAACGCGCAAGACCATGCCGACGTTGCCGCGCTGCTGAAAGACGTTGACGCGGAAGCGACCCAGGCCGGCAACCCCGTAGGCCATATCCAATTCCGCCGTTTCCTTGAACTTTTGCTTCTGGCGGTTGGTCATCATGCTGAAAGCCATGGAGAGCATTTCTTC
>Ga0137415_10003663_pt1 | contig 15273 bp, 16 predicted proteins | sample CZODoug3_1_1_16f_FD_183082 | JGI IMG/M metagenome (GOLD analysis project Ga0137415, IMG submission 183082) | Vadose zone soil fungal communities from Angelo Coast Range Reserve, California, USA - CZODoug3_1_1_16fungal (Hybrid Assembly) | ecosystem: Environmental > Terrestrial > Soil > Vadose... | reverse complement strand
GATTGAGAGGCTCGATTGTCGGCTTAAAGCGTTTGGAGGCCAACTATGAAACCTTGAGAGGCGCGCACGCGCAATGCTATCCCTGCCAAACATGTTTACCGCAGGTGCAGTGCACGGTATCCGTTGGTCCTTGCTTGGTTAATTGCCGTTTGCAGATTGGGCAAGGCTTGGTCATTACGTACGTCATAATCTTGCCTCCCAGTTAGGCTAAAGCCGCCTGTTCTGGTGTCATGCATGTCGCGTACCACAATACTTGACCCTTCTCGAACCAAGGACTGCCCAGTGCAGAGGTCGCTACTAACAATAAGTGAGTGACACCCGCGTCAGGCTATGCCAGCACTCAACTGGCCATTTGTCATTGGGTTGCCGGGTGAAGCCCGCGCCCATGTGAGCCCCAGTCGTGGCATTTTTGGTGGAGAATGGTTTGAGCGGTATCGGGGCTTTCCCCTTCCCTCGTCAGGTAAATCCCTTCTGCTTGTCCGAGAGATACAGCATTTTCTGTAGCGCGGATTTTCTCGATCCGTGCCCAAACCTCCCAGCCGGCGGTGAATATCTCCGGCAACACCCATCTACTTCTCGACCGCTGAGCCGCCGCCATGCCATCGACTCGCAGCCTGGATTCTGTGACCACAAGATCCCTGACAGTCCACCCGCGGAATCGCGTGAGTTCCCAGTGAGATCAGTCAAGGCTCTTTCGCCGATGCCGGTTTGCTTTAGGCCGGCGTACCCAATGCGTGACCACCACCAGCAGAGCTGCTGACATTAACAAGAAGAGGCTCTTCCGAGGAAATGCTGGCCGCTGAAGCCACTCTCTCCTGGGACAGTCATCACAGCCCTCGTTTGTGCCGTCCAACGACCTCTGGCGTGCCTGCTCCACCGCCGAGCACGGTTGTGCCGCACGCACCGCTGCTGTGCACACAATCTGTAAGAGGCTCCCCTGTGACGTAGCATGTAGATCCTGCGCGGCTTCGGCTGCAGCCAGGGCGGCCTGCTCATCGCCTGCCTGCAAAGCTTGCCGCGCCGCCTGCCGCAGTGAATATGCCCGCGTCACGAGGAGCATCAGTGGCGTGAGATCAGCGCCGCAACGTGAACAAATCGCTCCCCCGCGAAAGCGCGCCTGACACACCGGACACCTGCCGGACTCAGCCGGCGCGGGGTCGTTCATCGCTTTCCTTCAACAAAGAACAACAGTTCGCGAAGCTCTTTGGCTGCGCTCTTGAGGGCTGTCTCATCTGTGGCGGCAATTGCCGTCTCGATTTGCTCACTGAGATCGATCACTTCTTCGCGGTCCTCTTCGTGCATCTGGTCGAGCAACTGGCGCGACCGTTCCACCAACAGCCGGCCCTCGCGGCTCACCTCGGCCCAAATGCCATTGGGGGGCACGGATTCGGCAGCCGCAGTATCCGCCCGGTCCTCTCCGTCGATCTCCGCGTCGATTTCCTCCGACTCCTCCTCATCCTGCTCATCCATTTCCGCCTCGAGCCACTCACCTTGTTCGACTCCATCGCTGCTGCGCGTCGCATACAAAGCCTCAAGCCGTCTGCGCGCTTCGGCGATGTCGGCTTCGCTCTTCGCCTCGAGGGCCTGGGCAATGGTGATGTGCTTTGATCTTCCAGTACACTTCTCGATAGCGGTAACGTGCAAGATGCCGTCCAGGTCAACGCTCATACGGCAGAGGACCTCGCTCGCATCGCGAACTGGCTTCAATTCCTGGACTTGGAAGTCACCGACCAAAATATTCTTGAGTGCATCTTCATCCTCGCCTTCGTACACGCAGATCTCGACCGTTTCCTGATACGCAGCGCTCGTGTAGAAACGCTCGGTGCGGGTCAACGGCAGAGGGCTGTTGCGCCGGATGATCGGTTTGTAACAGTAAGGATAAGGAACACCGCCCCGCTCTCCGAGATAGGAAATCCCGAATGAATACGGCGACACATCAACCAGCACTCGCTCGACCTCGTGTCCTGCCAACCGAGACGCCAGCACGCCGGCGCCCAGAGCGACGCACAGGTCCGGGTGGATCTCCTCCCGCGGCACGAGACCGGTGCGTTCGTGGAGCATGCGGGAAACCAGCGGGGTACGCGTGGAACCGCCGACGAGCAGGATCGCATCCATGTCACCGGGACTCTTCCTGGAATCCGACAAGGCCTTGGAGACACTCTCCAGAGTCTTTTCCAGCAGCGGGCGGATCATCGCTTCGTAGTGCTCCCGCGTGACCTCCAGCTCCAGGTGCAACGGTTTGCCCTTCACGGATACCAGTGCGTCTTCGCGAATCGTAACCTCGGGCTCGAAGCTCAGTCGCTTCTTGGCCTCTTCGGCTGCCCACCAAAGGCGCGCGCGCGCGACCGTGTGCCCCTGCCGCAAATCGATGCCATGCTTGCTCTGAAAAGCTGCGAGCAGATGTTCCGCCAGCAGATCATTAAAGTCGTCGCCACCGAGCTGATTGTTGCCATGGCTGGCCAATACCTCGGTAATGTCACCTTCCAAGGCCACGATGGAGACATCAAACGTCCCGCCACCCAGATCGTAGACCATAGCGGTGTGCCGCGTCCCTTCGCCGTATGCCAGGCTTGCCGCTGTGGGCTCGTTTAAGATGCGGATGGCCTCCAAGCCCGCCAGTGCGGCCGCCTCCCGGGTTGCCTGGCGTTGCGCGTCCGAGAAGTAGGCCGGGACGGTGATAACGGCTTTGTGAACAGGCTGCTGCACGCTACGCCAGGCCCACGCCGCCAGTTTCCGCAGGATCAAGGCCGAGATCTCAGGGGGAGTGAACTGGCGGTCCCCCAGCATCACGATTTCATTGCTTCCCATCTTGCGCTTGATGCTGCGCACGGTACGTTCCGGGTATAACACCAACTGGTTACGTGCCGGTTCTCCGACCAGCAGTTCTCCGGAAGGCGACAGGCCCACGACCGAAGGCAACATGTTGTTCTTTTCGTAACCAAGAACTTGCACGTGGTCGTCCACAAAGGTGGCCACTTCGGAATTCGTGGTGCCCAGATCAATGCCTACAATCAGATCGCTCATCTCAGATTCCCTGCTCCTTTCGTGTTTGCTCCCGGCGGGCGCCGGCTACTTTGACTTGAGCCGACCGATAAACTTCACCCTCCCACTCATAACCGGTGCGATAGACGCCTACTACCGTTCCCTCGCGTAGCGAGTCGGTCTCTTCCAGTTCCACCGCGGTCATCCGATGGGGATCGAATGCCTGACCCTCACAAAGAATTGGACTGAGATGATAGTCCTGCAACGCCTGATCGAGGCGGTCCAGGGTGAGGGCGTAACCCTTCTCGAGCGCCGCCAAAGTCTCTTGCGTCTGACGCATGTGCCCTCTGCCCACGCCAAAGCAGCGAGCCCATATGGACTGGCTGGGGCCTGCGCCGAGCCCCCCGTCGGCTTCGTGCACGGACCTTATTCCGCGTTCAAGACGATCGCGCAAGTCAAGCAGGAGATCTACCTGTTCCTGCCGAACCAGGCGTCCGGTAGGCTGCTCAGCTGAAGACTCTTCTTCTTGCTCTTGTTCCCTGGCACTTGCCGCGGAAGAATCTGCCTGCATTGCCGCACGCATCTGTTCCAACGTATCATTCAACTGCTTGAACGTCCGGCTTTGCAGCTTGATCTCTTGGGTCAGAGCGGTCATTGCCGACCACAGAGAATAGAGGTCGCAATGGCCCTCGATCGGCGGGAGAAGTCTCCCGTTTTCGAGCCCCGCGAGCAATTCAGGAGCTATGCCCTTGGGCGATTCTTCGCCCGCGAGCGCGCCGTCCAGCCAAGCCTCGAACCCACGCAGAATTTTCTCGCGGAGCCCTTGTGAAACCCTCGAGGCAACAGGATTCATTTCCATTCAGCTCTATTTTTCCTTAAACACCGCCAGCCAGGGTTCCGGTCCGACGAACTTCCTCGGGCTAGGATTATGATCGAGCACGGATTCCACACTCGCCTGCGGATCGATTGCGAACAAGAAGTGTCGGATGCGCTGGCGCCGGTCCCGCAGCAATTCGTAAGCGTCTCTTACCTGCTCGAACTCGACCGGGTTGCGATCCGGCGGGAACTCCTTGACCTTACGCAAATAGGCCGCCCGAATCTGTTCGTCCGTAGCATCCGGAGCGACTCCCAGCACTGCACGCGGGTCCGACGGCAGACCAGGCTTTTCCATGACTTTCTTCATGCTCTAAAACAGGCTCCGCTGCTCCGGCGGCGGCAGATTGAACGGCCTTTTCTTTCGCGGACGCCGCCGCAGCTCTGCTTCCTGCTCCCCGCCAAACAATACATCTTCCATCTCTTCCAAAATCTGAGCCGGACTTACGCCTCGGGCCGTAAGTTTGCTGATTTCAAGTGCGAATACATGAGGCAGGTTCTCGATCAAATCCTGAAGGCCATGTCCAAAAGTATCGTCCTCTCGAGGATGCCACGGGGACTCCCGCTCCGGCGAATCTTCTGAACACGATAGCTGTTGCAAGATCTGCTCTGGACTTGCGCCGCACTCGATAGCTTTATTCACTTCGCGCGCGACTTCTGGAGGCATGTTTTCGAGCAGTTCCTGAAGCTCGGCAAAATCCTTGTCTTGGTCGAGTGCGTCCCGCCTGCGGCGAGACTTAGGAGAATCCCATTCTTTGGTTTCGCGCTCACGAACATGACGCGGCAGTGCGCTCCGTCCGGGAACTGGAAACTGTTTCTCCGCTCTCTCCTCTTCCAAGACTTCGTTGACAAGTTCGGGTTCCAGGGAGTAACCCTCGTGCGCGATTTCATCCATGGACTCATCCAGTCTAAACATGTCCCTGGAGTGTCCTCGCAGTTCATCGAGAAGTTTTCCGGCCAAGTGCGTGTTCCGCTCACGCCGGGCCAGTGCCAAGGCAGCGGAGAGGCAATGGTAGCGTCTTTCTGATGCCGACGGCGGCAATGCCCGGGCTCTCAGGAACAGGAATCTCGCATCTGCGCCGCCTCTCGCCAGACCCGCGGTGGAGATAGCAAATGCCAGCTTGGGGGCGTGGCTCCGCATGCCGGCTTCGCCGAGAACCAGCAGCTGGGCCGTGTCCAGCGAGAGGTCGCAATAGATCAACACAGCGCTTAAACGGTCCTCCCACTTCTCTGGGATGGCCAGAGCAACATCCACCAAATCTCCCAGAGCGCAGGCTTTGGCCAAACCCGTCAACAGGCTTACTCCATCGTCAGAAGCGATCTCTGGAGGCTGTAAGAAGGCATCCGTAGGCCTTAAGACTGCGGCATCCAACACGCCCCTCAGCAGAACATAAGCTGTCGCAGGGTTCCCCAGCCCAGTTTCGAGTTCCGCTTCATGTCTTCTCACGGCCTCAAGGTCATTGTCGAGTGCCGCGCACGCGCCACGTAGAGCGCTCACAAAAGGTGCCAGGGTCCCGTCCAGCGCATCCGGCAAAGCCTCGATCCGGCCTATCCCCTGAGCGGCCAATTGAGTCTTGCGCTCGCGTAAATGGCGCAGAACGCTCGACACCAGCAGTCGCAGTTTGGCTTTGCGAACTTCCGGGTTAACCCGATCAAGCTGCTCAGCCTCTTCCAAAAACTTGAGCGATTTCTGGTACGCCCCGCGCTTCTCAGCCGATTCCATCAACCAGAGCAGCGGAGCGACATCCTGCCGCTGGCTTTGGCGCCACAACTCGGCTACGCGATCGGGTATTCTCCAGTCTCGCTGCTTTTTCGCCCAGTTCAGCCATTTTTGGAAAGCTTCCGAATGAGCGTCCGCGCGGCAAGCTCGTTCATACAGGATGTTGGGGGAAAGCAGCCTGGCCCGTGGCAAACTCCCGTCACGGCTGGGACGATAAGAGCTTCCTAGCATATCCTCTTCAAGCATAAGGTCTTCCAATATTTCCTCGGCCAGGTCCGAGGGGATCTGCTCGACGATCTGCGCCATGTGCAGCGAGAGCACTCCGTCCGCGGGGCTGTGCGCACAAAGCCACTTCTCTTTGAGAGCCTGCCGTCGAAAGTCCTCCCATACAAATACAGAATCGGCACGCCCTTCGTAAGTCTCGGACACCTCCAAGCCGCGCGCCATCAACCTATAGAAGTAGGCATCCTGCCGAGGCCTACCGATAGCCCCATAAACCGGTTCCACTGCGAAGCCCAGGAGCATACAGCGAATGGCAATGTGCTGGCGCAACTTCTCGCTCAATTCGGGGCAACACTGGCGGCAGAGGCTAATCACCTCCTGAGCTTTGGTCAGGATCGGGTTCTTTTTCCCCGTGACCATGGCCTGTTCCAGAGAAGCCAAAGTGGGGCGCAGAAGATCGCGACCTGATCCCACGGAAACCGTCAGCTTCAAGGCCGCCGGGCTGCATGCGGAACCGGGTGCTGTGCCCAGCATAGCCTGTATAGGTGGAATTAGGCGGGCCGGCACGGAATGTGGCGTGATCGCCTCCAACCACTTCTTGCAAGCCTCATCATTCCCGCGGTAAAAGCTCGCGATAGCATTGACCAACGCTTTCCAGGACGCCAGCGGGCTACGGCGAGATAGCTGCGGTAGCAACAAAACAGTATCTTCAACCGGTCCCCGGGTCACCGCCTGCATTGCAGCAAACAGCGCTGCCGCCCCTTCACGCAGAGGATGTGTGGCCGGAAGGGATGAAGCTTTGGCCAGCGCGGGCAAATCGTAAACCCGTTGCCGGATGGCGGTTTCTATTTTCTCGCGAACCATCGGAGCAAGATTAGGATCTTGCAGGGGACCCACAAGGTCGTCGAGATTACCTTCCCCAGTGCGCACCTCGAACTGAATTTCCTCCAGCCGGTTACGCGCAGAAGGGAAGCGCTCGCCCACCAAGTTCAACAGCGCCTTGGCCTCGCGGGACATCCCCTGTTTCAGCAGATCGCGAATGCGAGATTCATATGCCTCAATCAGCAGGCTCTCCGATTCCGGCGTGGCATAACGTTTGTGCAGCTCTTTCGCAACCTCGACGGCGGCTTTGGAGTGCCGTCCGGCTATCAGCTCGCGTGCGTGAAGTGCCTCAGCAGCCGGCAGGGCGCCCTGGAACTCAGCGCCCCTGTCCCCAGCAGCCTGTGGCGGATTGCTCGTGCCAGTCCTGGTTGGCAGTGGAGCACGACTATCCCTCTTCTGCTTCTTCGACATTGCGGATCAAGTCCACTCTACCGCATCGGCAGGAAAAATTGGGCACCACGACCTGTGCATACACTGTGCAGAATTAAGACCGGGACGGCCGGTACCATGGAGGTCAGCGCCATGGAGGTTCAGTACCATGGAGGGTCAGCGACCACACGCAGTTGCAACAATTCAGGTGCCAGCGCGAAGCACGCGAGGTCGAGGGTCAAAACCCTGATGAACCGGTCCGACGCGAATGGCGGTGTACTAAAAACCGCGTCTTATGGCTGATCCCGTCGCGCGGAACCGCGATTGGCGGTCATTATCGCAACGTGCCGATCTCTAAGTAGAGTTTTCTTGCCCCGGGACACCGCCGTCAGGCTGGTCACTCAGCCTACCTCGGATAGGGGCGGGACGGGACCGCTGATCTGGGTTGTTTTTCCGCGAAGTAATAAGCACGAGAGCAACATCAGTTTTCCACAGGTTCGTGTGGTGGAATAGAGATCAACCCTTCTCGCTCATGGCATCTATCTGCCCGATGGCACAGCAACGCTTCCACCACATGCTGCTGACTCTCAGGTAATGTCCGGCGTTGCAGACGCCACGGAGTGTCGCATCTGACGCTAGCTTGACTAAGCGAAGTTGAGCATCATGACGTCGCTCCGGCCATCTTCAACCAAACCATGCGCCCATCCTCGATCTTGCTGTCGACATATCGTATAGTGTATCTATACACTATACGAGTGATCAAGAGCTATCGGCACAAGGGTCTGAAACGCTTTGCGGAGACCGGCTCTAAAGCCGGGATTCAGCCAAAACATGCCGGCCGTCTTCGCAGACTTCTTACCGCTCTCAACGTTGCCAGCGTTCCGCAAGATATGGACGCACCGGGCAACCAGTTGCATCCATTGGAGGGAAACCTTGCCAATCACTGGGCCGTAAGCGTCAGCGGCAATTGGCGACTCACATTCTCATTCGACGGGGAAGACGTCATCTTTGTCGATTACCAGGACTACCACTGAGGTGAACAACATGATTTTCAATCCTGCACATCCAGGCGAAGTTTTGAAGGACTACTTGGGCGACATGACCGTTGCCGAGGCCTCAAGGCGTTTAGGCGTCACCCGGGCGCATCTTTCGCGGATTCTGAACGGAAGGGCGGGCATTTCCGCTTCCATGTCCTTGCGTCTTTCAGCGGCGCTGCGCACATCGCCCGACTTCTGGCTAAAGATGCAGATACAGCATGACCTCTGGCAGGAGCAGCAAAAGAAGCAGCCCAAAATACAGCCGTTTCGAAGAGCGGAGCTCTTGGCCTAGCAGCCCGCGTCTGCAGGTGACCCTAGCGTGTGGCGAGCAATTCCCCACGACTGTCACATTGAGCAGCGCTCCTGTGATCGCGCGAATCTCACCGACGACTTGCCGCAGCAGGTACCGGGATCCGAACCTGCGACCTTTCGGTAGAGGTCACCGCGAATTCCGCTGAATCCCTGGCTAGGGCTAGGGTTGCAATTGGAGGGTTTACATTAACCCCAAACTGGCATCATTCAGCAAGACTAAAACGGTTGAAGCACCACTCAAATGATTGAATAGCAACAAAATTGCCTCTTTGCCCCCAAGTTCGGGACCAGGGGGTCGGAGGTTCAAATCCTCTCTCCCCGACCATTTTTTTCAAGCACTTAAAGCGCGCTTCTGGATTTCCGTCTACAGCGCTGTGGTCAAATTTGTAGACAGTCAGAGCACATAGTTCGATGGGCACGCAATCCTCTGGAGCTTCTGTCTTGTGGACCTGGGCACGCCCCAAGCATGCTAGTCTCACCAGCACCGAGTCAAACGACTGACGACCAGTGGTTCGGGGGTTGAGGAACATTGTAAGCTGTTTCTATGCCGTTGACTCATGTCGAGCGCCGGATAACCCAGGTGGTTGTAAGGCGGTTCTTGGAACTGAAGGACTCCACCCCCCGAAAGCTCCTGGTACGCCAATTCCGGTCTCTTGAACCACTGCAGCGGCTGACCACCTTTCCGATACTGAAGAAGGTGAACCGGAGCGGGAGCAACGAGGAGGAATACCTCCCTCTCGCCTTTGGCATTCCATTATTCGGACGACCCCGACGCCGTTACTCGCGCGCGCACCTCTGTTGAGGTCGTTCTTCGCGTCCTCCAGAACATGTTCGACGTCGAGCTTACGGTTACGATGAGAGCGCTGTGGTTTCCTCCGGCGTCACACAGCAGCACGTATCCATCACTGGATCTCGTGGAAATTTAACCACCGTCACTTAACGCGCTCGCGAATGAGGTGTTGATCCCGATAAACTCCGCGGACCTTGAAGAATCTACGTCAGACTGATGGTCTCGGTTCTTGAAGGCGTGGAAAAGGCGCTCTGCGAGGCGAGTCACCGGTGCTCCTGATCCACTGTACCTAGATGTGGTTCATCGCGATAGGCTCCAATCAGCACGTCTTGAAAGATACCCCTCGAAGTGACCGGGAAAAGCGAAGCGTGAATCTGGTACTCAAATCCGGCCTGCTCAAGCTGCCTTAGAAAATCAGCCAAGCAGGAACGATCATTCCCCATGCGATGGTGGTATTCGATAACCATCTGCTTGATAGATTGAGCCTTCCCGCTGGAAAGCAAGTCACAGAGAACGCGATGTTCCGCGCCTTCCACGTCCAACTTGAGAAGGTCAACCGGTCCAAGAATGAAGTCGGACAGCCTTCTGCTCGGAACTTGAATGACCTTACCTCCAAGCCGGGAGCTGTCTGTACTCATCAAGAGTGAGCCGGGAGTTGTAGGATCGACGAAGAAATCAATCTCCCCATTCTCACTCCAGAGGGCGCAGTTGTGGGTGACGACCCCGGTAAGGCGGTTTTGGGTCACATTTCTTTTCAAGACAGCGAAGGTGGTCGGATCTGGTTCAAAGGCTTCAATTAGGGCCCTCGGATAGAGCCATTTGAAATAAAGAGTGGCCATGCCCAAGTTGGCCCCACAGTCAAAGATCAGGGGAGAGTCAGTGTTGGCATGGAAGTAGTAATGCTGGCGAACAAAAATCTCCCGGTAAAGATTTACGAGACTCGGACGGTCAAAATAGGCTATGTCAAAACCTAACATTTTCCCGGAAGGGCGAATGCGATTGAGCCACAGCGCAGTTTTCTTCCCGGCTGAATGGGGGGTCCGCAAAAGATAGTACGCGTCGTTCGCGAGTCGCGCGAGCCCTTTAATCATTGCCTGATCCTATCGCGCAGTTCCAATCGCATTGAGGCAAAAAAGACTCATAACGTTCAAGGGCAGGCCAAGTCTACACGAGATGTGGGCCCCCATTCTCCACGACGAAAGTCCCGACCATTCTTACATTTGGAGGCTAGAGGATCAAATCGTATCGTCTGCAGACGCACATTTATTGTTGAATGCGGTTCTCGTCCATCCTAGGGCCTCGACGCGAAGGTGCAGAGCATATTTAGGGCTTCCCATTGGATTTGAAACCGTGGTCGCGTAAGTAATGTTCGTGCTAGCCGCACAATAGACGGTGACTGCGAAAGGAGCCTCCCACCCTGAGTGTTCGGTCATCGACTCATTGACGATCTGATCTGGATAGAGCGAGGGCGCCTTCACGCTGGCCATGAACTGCGCTTTATTCATCAAGGTACCGTCGTAGTCGATATAGACCAGCGTGGCAGCGAGCAATCCACCGAGCGCCCCGGTATCTTTGTGCTCTTCCGCTTCGTTCCAGGCGTTTTCCAATGCCAGAATCTTGGTCCGCTGGCTGTCCGTATCATCCCGCGCTACCACCAGCATACAAGTCGCGAAAAGCAACATCGAAGCACAGATTGTCCTCATCGGAACTGCTTCTTGCTCTACTACGGCGCGTGATGGCAAGCGCCGGTTACCACCGCGCCCCTGGACGTCGGTGTCGTGTCAAATCAGTTTCGCGCGCGGGCCACGGGCTCAGTCGAGATACTTCAAGTGCGGCCAAGACTCGAGAAGGCTCAATTTTGGATTCCGGCAGACGAAGATCGTCAAATCCCTCTCGTCGGGCAAGGCATACTGCGAGTGGACGTGGGCGGTCGGTAGGACATCGCTGAATAACTTGCCCAGCTCCGCTTTGCGAAATCCTATCGCCACCACGACTGCCGTCGGGCGCTTATCCGGCCCCCAGAAACCATACTGATTTTGACCGCACGTGGCTCGGGGCAGACCATAGCGCCGACCGAAATAGTCGATCGCACTGGCCTCGCCATAGTTGTAGGCCAGGATTGCGGCGCCGCGTCGGTCTTCGGCAGGCAGAGCCTGGTAGACTTCTGCCACCGCTTCTACTTGCTCCTGCCAGCCAAACATGTCCCCAAATAGCTGGGGAAGATCGTCCTGGGGAACGTTTTCGACGCGGATGGCCTGCACATTCCAGAAGTTCGAGTATCGGATCGCGCTCTTGACCGGAAGAATTGGCATGGCGAGCGGCGCGGCAATGGCTCCGCCGGCGAAAAGCGTCATCACGATGGCAGGCTTGCGCCACTGTCTCGTTCCCAACCATGCCTGCTGCTCCATCCAGACGCAGCCCGCGGCCAGGAGCATCACGTAAGCCGGCGCCATGTAGTAGATCTTGCCATGGAGCGTGAGCATCTCTGCCAGGACCACCAGATAAGCCCAGCCCAGGACTCTGTAGGTCTTTCCACACGGGTCCGCAAAGAAGAACCACAACCCGGCCAGCCAGATGGGTGCACAGAGCGGGTGAGTCAATATGCTCTGTTGCCAAACGTAGTCCCAGGGCCCCACGGAACAATATTTGGTTCCGATGACGGTGTGCAGCAAGGCCATTGTTGGCCAGCCACGATGCATTTCCCAAAGCAGATTCGGCACGACCAACAGCATCGCAATACCGGTGCCCAGCCAGAACCACCGGTTGAGTAACTCGCGGCGCGCAGAACTCAGCAGTAGCCCGGCAACGATCCCCGAGACAAAGAACAGCATCGAGTGTTTGTTAAGAATGCCCAATCCCGCTATGGCGCCGCCCAAAAGCCATAAACGGCGGTCTCCTCCATTGAGGATGCGAAGCACGATCGCAACGCAGCCCATCCAGAAGACAGGTTCAAACGCGTTCATGGAAAGGAAGTTATCGAAGGCCAGATAGATTGGTGCGAGGAGAACTGTGACCGCTGCGAGAAACTGCGCAAACTTGCCTCCGCCGATTTCACGCGCAATCCAGCCGCCCAGAAACACCTTAGCAGCGCCCGCGAGAGCCGGGAAGAAGCGCAGCGCGAACAGGGAGTCTCCCAATATAGCCCGCGTGACGCGCGACACCACCGCAATTAACGGCGCGTGGTCGACGTAGCCCCAGGCAAGATGCTCGCCACAGGCCGCGTAATAGAGCTCGTCCCGGAAAAAGCCGTAGCGGCTATTGAATAGGAAGTGCAGGAGCGTGGCACTGGCGGCGAGCACATAGACCCAGGGGCTCATGCCACTCAACATGGTGTCCGCGCGGTGGTTGCCTGCAGGAGCCTGTGTTGCCGCAGAGGTCCTCGCCTGGTCCATTCGAATGGCTTGAAACAATCCTCGTCTCTCAGTAGAGAATTGTTGGGATTGTACCTGAACGACTCAGACGACATGAAGGATTGATCTGCATCCCCCCTAAGAGGTACTCTCGGGGGCCTCACGCCGATGCCGGCGCTTGCTACGATCATCGCTACGCTCACAGCTGTGACCTGGTCTTACCTCGCCTTGGCCAGGGGGGCCTTCTGGCGTCTGAAGAGCGCTAGCGTCCGTGCTAGTGACAAGTCGGGATTTTCGGGCTGTGTCGCCGCCGTGGTTCCGGCCCGCGATGAGGCAGAACTGATAGGACCGGCGGTCACATCCTTATTAAATCAGCGCGTGGCCATGCCCGTCATCCTCGTGGATGACGAGAGTAGCGACGGTACCGCAGACGTGGCACGGCGCGCCGCAGAAAAAGCAGGCAAGGCCGATGCGCTTATTGTGATTCAGAGCAAGCCCTCGCCGGCGGGGTGGACAGGAAAATTGTGGGCGATGCACCAAGGCATTGAGCGGGCACGCGCGTTGAATCCCGCGTGGCTCCTGCTCGCGGACGCTGACGTGCTGCACGATGCAGAGACAGTGGCGAATCTGGGTTTCATTGCTTCGCAGGGTCATTACGATCTGGTCTCGTTCATGGTGAAGCTGCATTGCGAGAGCCTTCCGGAAAAACTGCTCATTCCCGCCTTCGTGTATTTCTTTTTCATGCTCTACCCGCCAGCCTGGATTCGCGATACCCGGCGCTCGACCGCCGGCGCGGCTGGGGGCTGCGTGCTTGTGAGATCAGAAACTCTGGAACGCGCCGGAGGACTGATAGGGATTCGCGGCGCGCTCATCGATGATTGCTCGCTGGCGCGGCTCCTGAAGCAGCACGGCGGCCGATTGTGGATAGGATTGACAGATCGGAGCCACAGCTTGCGACGATACGAGACCTTCTCGGACATCGAGCGCATGGTCTCGCGCACGGCCTTCAACCAGTTGAAGCACTCTTCGCTGCTGCTACTGTGCACGATTGCCGGCATGGTGATCACGTATTTGGCGCCGCCGCTGTTGTTGCTCGCCGGCAGCAGACCGGCGTTCTTTATGGGCGCTGCGGCCTGGGCAGCCATGACGATGACGTACTCGACCATGGTGCGCTACTATCGACTGAACCCCGCATGGGCATTGGCCCTGCCGCTGGCGGCTCTGTTTTATCTGGGCGCGACAATACATTCGGCGGTGAAGTACTGGAACGGCAGTGGTGGCGACTGGAAAGGGAGAGTCCAGGACGTTCACGACCGCCACATTATCGAAACTCCCCTCCCTTAGACCAGCAGTTTGAGTCGAGCAGACGCAACGAGCAAATGCCACCCGATCTTAGGCGCGGATCCGCCACCGTAAGGTTGGCAGTTACATCAAGCGCTCAGCCTCTGCAGGTCACGCATACGACTACCGGGTGTACATCCCGCCGGCAGAACTTTCAGGCTGACCATTCCCTGGTGTTCCACAAACAAGTGAGAATGTTGAAAAACTCTTTTTCCTTCAGGGGTCACCCAAATCCCCAATGATGGTCAACGTCGTTATTGTAGCGAACAAAAGACGAAGATGCTACCATTACCCACGTCACTTTGCCAACAACAAGGTGAGCCACTTGCCGGGCGAGTACGGAGCCAGCATGTCGGCCACGCACTGGTACTGCTTGGAAGGCATAGGGCTACAATGCAGCCCTTGAAACTCACGTCTACGGTTGATTGAAATTGAATCGTTCTGAGGGGTGTTATCCGGCTGCTTCTGGTAGGGCATACTCAGAACATACGATCCGATTTCCTGCGTACTTGACCTGAACCACAGTATTGGTCAGATCTCTTGCGCCGATATGCTCGAGCGCCGCCCTGAAGAGTTCTCGCTGCCGAAGAGGCGTCACACTGGGAACAATAATGATCACTCCGGGATGTAACGGTTCTTGTCCATGGAGAACAAGAAAGTCGGAACGATTGTTCGTTACAAACGTGTAATCCTGTGCGCGAATGGTAGCCATGAGCTGCCAGTCTTTCGAACTACCGAGACCGAGATAGTTGACGTGATCGGCTACGTGACCGGCAGCATGCGCCAGTTCAACCAGAGAAGTGTGCAGGCATTCATCGATCAAAAGTTTCACCGTGCCCCCGAAAGGGCACGGGCACGCCGGGTTGCATGAATCGGTTTTTGCTTCGTCCAAGGGCGAGAAGCCGGACGCCCGCGGCGCGGAAAGGCTTGGACATAAAGAGGAGCGAGGTCGATTTTCTCTCTATCAAGAGCTGGGTAACCCTCTAGGATCTCTTCTGGCCTCATTTTATGTTCTAAAATATAATCTCTCATTATATTTCCCCACACAGCTTCCTTAGCTCCATAAGAGGGTAATATAGTTAAAAATGGAATGTATTTTTCAAATTTTTCATTAAGTAACTCGAGTCCATGTTGTAAGAAAACAATTGGAATTTTCTTTTTATTTGCAACATAAAATACTGGCTTGTCTTCCATTCCTACATGAGACCATTCTATAATACTCTTAAAATTGATATTATCAAATAGTCTGTGTAATAAAATTATTCTCCTAATACTCTCTTGAAATCTTTTAGAGCCCATCAGAATAAATTCATCTTTGATAGCATTCCAAAATGAAACTTCTTCCACCGAAAAAGTTTTTTCTAGGATTTCCTCATTTGACCAAACTGTGTTTAA
>Ga0137415_10003661_pt1 | contig 15276 bp, 15 predicted proteins | sample CZODoug3_1_1_16f_FD_183082 | JGI IMG/M metagenome (GOLD analysis project Ga0137415, IMG submission 183082) | Vadose zone soil fungal communities from Angelo Coast Range Reserve, California, USA - CZODoug3_1_1_16fungal (Hybrid Assembly) | ecosystem: Environmental > Terrestrial > Soil > Vadose... | reverse complement strand
ATCGCGCTGCACCGGGTGTTCGACTCGCCGGCCGAGCCGATCCTGTTCGACGTCGGCCACCAGGCCTACGTCCACAAGATTCTGACCGGACGGGCCGAGCAGATGTCGACCCTGCGCCAGACCGGCGGCCTGTCCGGCTACCCGAGTCGCGCCGAGAGCCCGCACGACTGGATCGAGAACTCGCACGCCTCAACCGCGCTGTCCTACGCGGACGGCATGGCGAAAGCGTTCGCCGTGCGGGGCGAGCGGCGCCCGGTCGTGGCTGTCGTCGGCGACGGCGCGTTGACCGGTGGCATGTGTTGGGAGGCGCTGAACAACATCGCTGCGTCGGATCGTCCGGTCATCGTCGTCATCAACGACAACGGCCGCTCCTACGACCCGACGATCGGCGGCTTCGCCGACCACCTGGCCGGGCTGCGGCTGCGTCCGGGCTACGAGAAGATGCTCGGCACCATCAAGCACCGCCTGCCGCGGGTTCCCGTCGTCGGTGCGCCGATCTATGACGCACTGCACGGCATGAAGCGTGGCATCAAGGACCTGCTCGCGCCGCAGGGCATGTTCGAGGACCTGGGCCTGAAGTACGTCGGCCCGGTCGACGGGCACGACCTGCCCTCGCTCGAGCACGCGCTCGAGCTGGCCCGTCGCTTCGACGGCCCGGTGATCGTGCACGCCGTCACCCGCAAGGGCTACGGCTACGCGCCGGCCGAGAACGACGAGGCCGACCAGATGCACCAGACCCGGGGCTTCGACCCGGTCACCGGCGAGGCGAAGGCGTCGTCCGGTCGAACGTGGACCTCCGTGTTCTCCGACGAGGCCCTGCGCCTCGGTGGCGAACGCGACGACATCGTGGCGATCACGGCCGCCATGTGCGAGCCGACCGGCCTCGGCGCGTTCTCGCGGAAGTACCCGAATCGGTTCTACGACGTGGGCATCGCCGAGCAGCACGCCGTGACGTCGGCGGCGGGGCTGGCGACCGGCGGGATGCACCCGATCGTCGCCCTCTATGCGACCTTCCTCAACCGCGCGTTCGACCAGTTGCTGATGGACGTCGCGCTGCACCGGTTGCCCGTCACGTTCGTGCTCGACCGGGCCGGCCTCACCGGTGACGACGGCCCCAGCCACAACGGCATGTGGGACCTCTCGATCCTGGGCGTCGTCCCGGGCCTGCGTATCGCCGCGCCGCGTGACGAACCGACGCTGCGGGCCGAGCTCGCGGAGGCGGTCGACTGGGCGCAGGGCCCCACGGTCTTGCGGTTCCCCAAGACGCCGCTCGGCGACGACGTGCCGGCGCTGCGCCATGTGGACGGTGTCGACGTGGTCGCCGAGCCCGCGCCGGACGTCGACGTGGACGTCCTGGTGGTGGCGGTCGGCGCGACGACATCGGACGTCGTGGACGCGGCCGAGGCGGTGCGCCAGGCCGGCTACACGGTCCGGGTGGTTGATCCTCGGTGGGTGCAGCCGGTGCCGCCGGCGATCATCGAGCTCGCCCGGTCCGCCGGACTGGTCGTCACGGTTGAGGATGGAGTGGTCGCGGGCGGTGTCGGCGCCCGGGTATCGCAGGCGCTACGCGCCGCCGGGGTCGACACACCGGCGCGTGAAATCGGTGTTCCGGTCGTTTTCCCGGATCACGGTAAGGTCGCTGATGTTCGAGTCGCAGTTGGACTTACGGTCCAAGATGTCGGAAGGCGCATCGTTGAGTGGTCCGCACTCGTTCAACGAGGTGGTGACTCCTCGAGCGACGCAGTGAACGAACAGGTATCCGAGCGCCGCGCGGATGAGATTGCCGGTGATTGATTCCCCCCGTACTAGCTGGAGGCATGACGGATGCGTGTTCTCGTCGTAGAGGACGAAATGCAGTTGGCGGAGGCCGTGGCCCGCGGGCTACGCCGCGAAGGAATGGCGGTTGACGTCGCCTTCGACGGCGATGACGGCTATCGCAAGGCGGCTATGACCCGCTATGACGTGATCGTCCTGGATCGTGACCTGCCCGGAATCTCGGGTGATGACATCTGCCGCCGGCTCTCCGACGAGGGACTGCTCACCCGGGTCATGATGCTGACCGCGAGCGGCACCGTCGAGGACAAGGTGTCCGGGTTGGCCCTGGGCGCCGATGACTACCTGGCCAAGCCGTTCGCGTTCGCCGAGCTGGTCGCCCGGGTTCGCGCCCTCGGCCGGCGCACCACGCCCGCCGCTCCGCCGGTGCTCTCGGCGGGCGACATCGAGCTCGACTCGGCGCGCCGCACCGTCGCGCGGGCCGGCGAGATGATCGACCTGACCCGCAAGGAGTTCGGCGTGCTCGAGACGCTCATGATGGCGCACGGCGCCGTCGTGAGCAGCGAGGAGCTGCTCGACCGGGTGTGGGACGAGAACGCCGACCCGTTCACCACGACGGTGCGGGTGACGATGATGACGCTGCGCCGCAAGCTCGGCGAACCGCCGATCATCGACACGGTCGTCGGCTCCGGGTACCGCATCGACCCGGCGGCGCTGGCGCCGGCCGCTGAGGAGGCCGGATCGCTGCAGTGAGACTTCTCCGCCCGACGCTACGCATCCGAATGGCGTTGCTGTACGGCGGATTAGTGTTGCTCGTCGGCGTGTCCTTGCTGTTCACGTCGATGGTCCTGTTGGACCGATCCATCGCTCGGTTGCCCTTCTTCAACACCAAGGGCACCGTCACCATCACCGACAGCACGGGGTCGGCACAGGGAGTCGACCCGGATCAGCTCGGCACGCAGGCCCGGAACGACTCCCGTGAGTACCTGTTGCACACCGGGCTGATCTACTTCGCGGTCATCGTGATCGTCGGCGCGTCGGGCGGGTATCTGCTCGCCCGACAAGCGCTGCGCCCGATCGCGAGGGTCACCCGTACGGCGCAGCAGCTCTCGACCGAGACGCTGGACCAGCGCATCGATCTCGGCGGGCCAGACGACGAGCTGCGCGAGCTCGCGGACACGTTCGACGAGATGCTGGCGCGGCTGGACGCCGCGTTCGACGGTCAGAAACTGTTCGTTGCGAATGCGAGCCACGAGCTGCGAACTCCGCTGTCGGTGATCCGCACCGAACTCGACGTCACCCTGTCCGACCCGCAGGCGTCGACCGATGAGCTGCGCCGGATGGGCGAGGTGGCCCTCGCCGCGACCGAGCGGGCCCAGCGGCTGGTCGGGTCGTTACTCATCCTCGCGCGGCTGCAGTCCGGGCACCGCAGCGAGCTCGAGGTGCGCGAGCCGGTCGATCTCGCGTCGTTGGTCCCCTCAGTGCTGGCCAGCGTCGCCGCCGAGGCCACCGCGCGGTCGATCTCGATCGATACCGAGCCCGCCACCGCCCCCACGCTGGGTGATCCGCGCCTGCTCGACCGCCTGATCGGCAACCTGGTCGAGAACGCGGTGCGGCACAACGTCGACGGCGGCTGGCTGCGAGTCAGCTGCGGTGAGGCGTCCGGACGGGTGTGGCTGCACGTCGCGAACGGGGGACAGGTCATCCCGCCCGGCGACGTCGACGCGCTGTTCGAGCCGTTCCGGCGCGGTGCGGGCAAGGTCCGGACGGCCACCCGTGGCGCCGGGCTCGGCCTGTCGATCGTGCGACTGATCGTCGAGGCGCACCACGGGCGGCTACAGGCAGCCGCCCCGCCGTTCGGCGGCCTGGCGATCCGTATCGAGTTGCCCCGGGCCGATGCCGAACCGGTGGCCGCGGTGGTTCCCGAACTATTGGTTGAGCGCTTCCGCCAGCGCGGCGCTGGTGAGGTCGACCTGCCAGGGTCGCGCGCCTAACCGGGTCAGTGTCGCGCGGATCGCGTCCTCGGACGGGGGTTGCGGGGGCGACCACGCCAAGGTCCGCAAAACGTCAGAGGCGAGCAGGTTCTGGCCCAGCACCTGATGTTGCTGGGAAAGCCCGGCGACGGCCGCCCGGCAGCGGGCCAGCCGATCAGCTGCTTCCGGGGCCCGGTCACGCCACCGCGACGCCGGTGGCACCGGGTCGCCGCCACCGGTGATCGGTGGCAGCTCGTCCTCCGTCAGTGCGCGGGCGTCGGCGATGGCCGCGAACCACCGGCTGGTCTGCCGGCGCTGGCGGGGTCCGCCGAACACCGGCAGCTCGATGAGGTCGGCTGGACGCCGCGGATTGGCCCGAGCCGCCGCGATGATCGCCGAGTCGGGCAGCAGACGTCCCGGTGCGATGTCGCGTTCGGCCGCGTACCGGTCGCGGGCGTACCAGAGGGCGCGCACCGCCGCGAGCTGGCGCCGGTTGCGGACGACGTGGATACCCGACGTCCGGCGCCACGGGTCCTCGCGCGGTACCGGCGGCGGGGCGGTACGGACGGCCTCGAACTCCTGCTCGGCCCATCCGATCTTGCCGGTGCTCTCGAGCTCGGCGGCCAGGGCCTGCCGCAGCGCCACGAGCAGCTCGACGTCCAGGGCCGCGTACACCAGCCAGTCGTGCGGCAGCGGGCGGGTGCTCCAGTCAGCGGCGGAATGACCCTTCTCCAAGCGGACGCCGAGGTGCTGCTCGACCATCGTCCCCAGCGCCACCCGGTCATCGCCGAGCAGCCGCCCGGCGAGTTCGGTGTCGAACAGCCGTGGCGGGTGCAAGCCGACCTCGGCCAGGCAGGGGAGATCCTGGTTGGCGGCATGCAAGATCCACTCGGCGTCGCCGAGCGCCGCGCCGACCGCGCTGAGGTCGGGGATCCCGATCGGGTCGATCAGCGCGGTTCCCGAGCCGGCGCGGCGTAACTGCACCAGGTACGCCCGCTGGCTGTAGCGATAGCCCGACGCGCGTTCGGCGTCGACGCCGACGGGTCCGGTGCCGCCGGCGAACGCCTCGACGGCGCGCCCGAGCTGGGCCGGCGTCATGATCGGATCGGGGACGCCGTCGCGCGGCTCACGCAGCACTGGGACGGCGCTGACCTCGGCGGGTGGTCCCTCCGCGTCTTCTGACATGGTCAGTGGCTTACCGCATCCGTCCAGCCCTACTCAAAGGGGCTCTTGAGAACCGTGACCCCCTCGGGCGGCACTCCGGCCGCGGTGCACAGCAGATCGACGAACGCCAGCAGGTGCGGGCCGAGTTCGGTGGTGCGCGCCGTCCAGGAACCGCGCAGCTCCAACGCCACCGAGGTACGCGGCCCGTGCAGGTCCCCGAAGCGGGTGGATGTGGTCTGGGTGACCGTCCCGCCCGCGGCGAGAAAGGCGGCGCCGCGCTCGGCGAGCGCCTCGGTGAGCCAGCTCCACCCGACCTCGGGCAGCAGCGGGTCCCCCGCCATGTCCGGTTCCATCTCGGCCGACGCGAACGCCACCAGCCGCAGCACGCCGTCCCAGGCCTCGGCGCCGTCGGGGTCGTAGAGCAGCACGAGGCGTCCGCTGGACAGTTCGGTGCCATCCGGGCCGCGGACGTCGGCGGCGAGCGCGTGGCTCCACGGCGCGAGCCGCTGCGGTGGCCGGATCGGCTCGACGCGGACCTCGGGCCGCAGGGCGGTGCGCCGCAGGCTGCTCACCGCGTCGCGGAATTCCACCGGCGCAAGACCGGCGTCCTGCTCACGCGTCGGGGGCTGCTCGTCGGTCATGTCGATGGGTTGGACAGGAGTCATATGGCTCACGTGGCTGGCAGTCCAGGCTCAGGCGGCGGGCCGCAGCCGGCCACGGCGCGCCGGCCGATCGGTGGACAGTGGTGGGTCGACGAGTAGCGCCGTGCCGCATTCGACGCAGGCACGATCCGGACAGGCGCCCCGGTGATCGTCAGCGCAAGGCGGGACCTCGGCCTCGCACAGCTGCCCGCAGCTCGGGCAATCGAGGTACAGCATCATGCAGACCTCCGCAAAGGCAACTCGCTCAGTGCCGTGACGTTCGCACGCGCCACCGACAAAACTGGGTAGGCGCGCCGTTTATACCCCGCGAGCGCTCATCGCTGGTCGTGGGATCATCGAGCTTGATGCTCGCAGACTCCCTTCTCGTCCGCGCCGCCAGGGCGCATCCGGGGCCCCGTCCGCCGGTGTGGTTCATGCGCCAGGCCGGGCGTTCGCTGCCCGAATACCGGGCTCTGCGCGAGGGCAACTCCATGCTCGACGCGCTCCGCACACCGGATCTGATCACCGAGATCACGCTGCAACCCGTGCGCCGGCACGGGGTCGACGCCGCCATCCTGTTCTCCGACATCGTGGTGCCCCTGGTCGCTATCGGGGTCGGCATCGACATCGTCGGCGGCGTGGGCCCGGTGATCGACAAGCCCATCCGGACGCCGTCCGACTTGGATGTACTACGCGTGCTGCGTCCGGACGATGTGACGTTCGTGTCCGACGCGGTCCATACGCTGACCCGTGAGCTCGGCGACACCCCGCTGATCGGGTTCGCCGGAGCCCCCTTCACCCTGGCGAGCTATCTCATCGAAGGCGGCCCGTCGCGCGAACACGCCCGGACCAAGGCGCTCATGCACGGTGATCCAGAGCTGTGGCACGCGCTGATGGGCCGGCTGGCGGCGATCACCTCGGCGTTCCTGCGCGTGCAGGTCGAGGCCGGCGTCTCGGTGGTACAGCTGTTCGACTCGTGGGCCGGGGCACTGTCAGCCGTTGACTACCGCGACTACGTGCTGCCGCACAGTCGGGCGGTGTTGGCGTCGGTGCCCGAGGTTCCGCGCATCCATTTCGGGGTGGGCACTGGCGAGTTGCTCGCGCTGATGCGCCAGGCCGGGGCGGACGTCGTCGGCGTCGACTGGCGGGTGCCGCTGGACGAGGCCGCCCGCCGGCTCGGTCCGGGTGCCGTCGTGCAGGGCAACCTCGACCCGGCGCTGCTGCTCGCCGACTGGTCGGTGATCGAGCGCGAGGTTCGGCGCATCGTCATCGAGGGGCGGGTCGCGGCCGGGCACATCTTCAACCTCGGCCACGGCGTGCTGCCCGATACCGACCCGGACCTGCTGACCCGGGTCGTCGACCTGATCCACGGTCTGTGACGCTCAGTCGAACGTGACCGCTCAGCCGAGCCCGTCGATCACGTCCTTGGCCTCCTTGAGGCCGACGCCGGTCTGGTCCCGGTAGCGCTTGATCGCCTGGATCTTCAGCCCGCGCCGGACGAGGTCGACCACCTCGGCGGACACGCCGGTGGACGCGGGCACGTGCGCCACCGCGTCCGGGTAGCCGGAGTTGTACCCGGACGCGCGGTAGAGCCAGTCGACCTTGCGCTCCAGGTCGGCGATCCGGGCTGTCATCTCGGTGATCTGCTGCTCGTCCATGTTCGCTGCCCCCCAGGTGATCGTTGCCGTGCGGTGCCGACGACGATAGGCGGGTGCGAGTCGTCGTGATCGGAGGGGGGATCGCCGGGCTGGCCGCGGCCTGGGCGGTGGCCGAGCGATCGCCCGGTGCCGACGTCCTGGTCCTGGAAGCGTCGGCGATCCTCGGCGGCAAGCTGCGGGTCGCCCCGGTGGCCGGGCTGCCGGTCGACGTCGGGGCCGAGGCGATGCTGGCCCGCCGCCCGGAAGGGGTCGAGCTGGCGCACGCGCTCGGGCTCGGCGGCTCGCTGATCGCGCCGTTGACCACGTCGGCGTCGGTGTACGCGGCCGGAGCGGCCCACCCGCTGCCGGCGCGCACGATGCTGGGTATCCCGGCCGACGTGTCCGCGCTGCGGCAGTCCGGCGTCCTCGACGCGGCCGCGGTGTCCACTGTGGAGGGTGAGCCGGGCCGGGCGCCGATGCCGCCGCTGACCGCCGACGTCGCGGTCGGCGCACTCGTCCGGACGCGGCTGGGCGACGAGGTCCTCGATCGGCTCGTCGAGCCGCTGCTCGGCGGCGTGTACGCCGGACGCGCGGACGACCTGTCGCTGCGGGCCACCATGCCGGGGCTGGCGGCCCGGTTGCGCGGGGGCGGTTCGCTCGTTCAGGCCGCGCAGGCGGTGACCGACGTCGGGGCGCGCGATCCCGCGTCCGGACCGGTGTTCGCCTCGCTCGGCGGTGGGCTGGGCGGTCTTCCCGCGGCGCTGGCGGCGTCGGGCCGGTTCCGCGTGCGCACCGGCGTGACCGTCCGGGAGGTCCGGCGAACGACGGCCGGCTTCGTCCTCGAGTGCGGTCCGGTGCCGGCATCGGAACTGGTCGAGGCCGACGCGGTGATCGTCGCCGCGCCGGCCGCCAAATCGGCGCGACTGCTCGGCGACGTCGCCCCGGCGGCAGCCGCGGAACTGTCCACTGTGGACGCCGCCAGCATGGCCATCGTCACGTTCGCGTTCCGGAACGTGGCGTTGCCGCCGGGCAGTGGCCTGCTCGTCAGCAGTCGTGAGGGTCGGCCCGTCAAGGCGGTGACGCTCAGTTCGCAGAAATGGCCGGGTACGCCGGCCGGGCTGACCGTCCTGCGGGCGTCGGTGGGGCGAGTGGGGGAGACGGTCGACCTGCAGCGCGATGACGCCGAGCTGACCGCGCTCGTGCTGGCCGATCTGCGCATCCTGATCGGGGTCGACGCCGCGCCGATCGACTCGCTGGTCACCCGATGGGGCGGTGGCCTGCCGCAGTACGCGGTCGGCCACGTCGAGAAGGTGGCCCGCATCCGGGCGGCGGTCGCGGTCGTGCCCGGGCTGGCGGTCTGCGGGGCGACGTATGACGGGGTGGGTATCCCGGCGTGCATCGCGTCGGCCCGGCTGGCCGCCGACCAGGTGCTCGCGAGCCTCGCCGGCCAGGGACAATGAACGGCATGGTGGACGGAAAGCAGGCCCGCGAGCTCAACGATGTCATCCGGTACACCGCGTGGTCGGTGTTCCGTATCGCTCGGCCGATCGGCGAGGGCGATCGACCGGCGCTCGGGGCCGAGGTCACCGAGCTGTTCGAGCAGCTGGCGGCCAAGGACGTGACCGTGCGCGGCACCTACGACGTCAGCGCCCTGCGGGCCGATGCCGACCTGATGATCTGGTGGCACGCGTCCTCCGCCGATGCCCTGCAGGAGGCCTACGGGCGCTTCCGCCGCACCCTCCTCGGCGGGCACCTCGAGGCGGTCTGGTCATCGATGGCGTTGCACCGTCCGGCCGAGTTCAACAAGACCCACATCCCGGCGTTCCTCGCCGACGAGACCCCCCGGGCCTACGTATGCGTCTACCCGTTCGTGCGCTCCTACGAGTGGTACCTGCTGCCCGACGCCGAGCGCCGCGCGCTGCTCGCCGAGCACGGGAAGATGGCCCGCGAGTACCCCGACGTGCGCGCCAACACCGTCGCGTCGTTCGCGCTCGGCGACTACGAGTGGATGCTGGCCTTCGAGGCGGACGAGCTGCATCGCATCGTCGACCTCATGCGGCACCTGCGCGGCTCGGAGACGCGCCGGCACGTCCGCGAGGAAGTGCCGTTCTACACCGGCCGCCGGCGCAGCGTCGACGAGCTGGTCGCCGCACTGCCGTAGCGTCCGCGTCAGGCGTGCTGCTCCTCGAACGTCATCGAGATCGAGTTGATGCAGTAGCGCAAGTCGGTCGGGGTGCCGTATCCCTCGCCCTCGAATACGTGGCCGAGGTGGCTGTGGCAGTTGGCGCACAGAACCTCGGTGCGCACCGCGCCCATCGAGGTGTCGCGCCGCTCGATGATGCGATCGCCGGCGAGGGGGGTGAAGAAGCTCGGCCAGCCGCAGTGCGAGTCGAACTTGGTGTCGCTGCGGAACAGCTCGGTGCCGCAGGCGCGGCACCGGTAGACGCCCACCCGCTTGTTGTCGGTGTACTCACCGGTGAACGGACGCTCGGTGGCGGCCTGCCGGAGCACGGCGTACTCGTCCGGCGCGAGCTGGGCGCGCCACTCGTCCTCGGACTTGACGACCTTGGGGGCCTGCGTACCTGTCATACCCACAACGGTACGGCGGCCGGCTCGGTCCAGATCTGACGGCTCGGTGACGGATGCTTGACAGAGATCTCTCGAGAGATAACTATCGAGAGATGCCTCGTGAGAAGAAGACACCTCCGGATCTGCGACGAGTGACCGATCCGCAGGCGCTCCGAGCGCTGTCGCATCCGGTCCGGCTCGCGCTGCTCGAAGTCCTCACGCTGGAGGGCCCGCTCACTGCGACCCGAGCGGGCGAGCTCATCGACGAGAGCCCGACCACCTGCTCGTTTCACCTGCGTCAGCTGGCTAAGTACGGGTTCGTCGTCGAGGCCGGGGGCGGGCCCGGCCGCACCCGGCCGTGGAAGCTCGCGCATCTCGGTTGGACAACGGATTCCGCCGCGGGCGACGCCGCGGCCGGTGTCGCATCCGACACGCTGGGCCAGCTCACGCTGCAGCGCTACGTCGACCGGCACGACCAGCGCACCCGTATACGGGACGCCTATCCGGAGCCGTGGCGGGGTGTCGGGGAGCAGTCCCAGACAGTCTGGTGGGTGACGCCGTCCGAGGCGGCCGACCTGCAGGACGAGTTGCGCGACCTGTTCTTCCGGTTTCGCGAGCGGTTGCTCGACCCGTCGAGCCGTCCAGCCGGTTCCGGCCCGGTCGAGGTGGTCGCCTTCACCCACCTGTTCGGCGGGCCGGACGGCTATGCCGATCCGGACGCGGCCGGATGAGAGCCCTTGCCCATCGGCAGGCTCGCATTTACCTGGGTGGGCAGCTCTTCTCCCTGTTCGGGGACACGGTTCTCCTGCTGGCGATGGCGATCTGGGTCAAGGAACTGACTGGTAGCACCAGTGCGGCCGGTCTGACGTTCCTCTTCCTCACTGCCCCGACGCTGCTTGCGCCTGCGGCCGGTGTGCTGGTCGACCGGGTGCGACGCCGTCCGCTGCTCCTCGCGGTGAACGTGATCATGTCGTTGGCGGTCTTGCCGCTGCTCGCCGTTCACGGGGCTGGGCAGGTGTGGCTGATCTATGCAGTGATGGTCGTGTACGGCACAGCATTCTTGTTCTTGTCGAGCGGGGAGAGCGCGCTGCTCGCCGTGATGTTGCCCGACGATTTGCTCGGCGAGGCCAATAGCGCCCTGGCGCTGATACGCAGCATTACGCGGTTGGCGGCGCCACTGGTCGGGGCCGCGCTGTTCGTGACGATCGGGCCACGGGCGGTCGTGCTGATCGATTCGGCGACATTCGTCATCGGCGCCGCGGCCATAGCGATGCTCACAGTTCACGAGGCGCGGCCGCATCGGACGGCCGAGCGGTGGCGGCAGCAGCTCCTCGGTGGAATTCGGCACCTGCGCCAGGTCGCCGAGCTGCGGCAGCTCGTCGTGGCGTGCGCGATCGGCTGGTCGGTGCTCGGGCTGGCCGAGACCGTTGTCTTCGCCGTAGTGGCCGGTCTGCATCGGCCGCCGGCGTTTATCGGTGTCCTCGTGTGCGTGCAGGGCGCCGGCGCGGTCATCGGTGCGGTCAGCGCGCCACAGATGATGCGTCGATACGCGGAGGGACTGCTCGTCGCGATCTCGCTCATTGCCGGCGGTGCGGCGTGGGCGGCCCAGACTCTTGCCGTGTTGTGGCTCACGGTGCCGGCGCTGTTCGTCGTCGGCCTGACGCTTAGTTGGTTGAGTGTCGGCACGAATACGCTCATCCAGCGGCGGACGCCGACCGAGCTGTTGGGGCGCGTCGACTCCGTCGCGTCGATCTCGGTGTCCGCGCCGCAGACCGTGTTCATCGGGCTCGGTGCCGCAATGGTCGCCGTGATCGACTACCGGTGGCTCCTGGCCGCAATGACCGTCGCGATGACGATCAGCGGTGGCTGGCTCGTGAGCCGAACGGAGCAGGGTCTGCTCGTAGCGTGACGGTCGCGCGCCGACTGGCTACAGCAGTCCGACGATGCCGAAGATCCCGAGGATCGCGGCGAGCGCGAAGCCGATCAGGATCAGCCATACCACGATGGCCGCGGCTCGTCGGCGACCGCCGGAGAGGTGGCTCAGCCCGGTACCGAAGGCGGCGAGGTTCTGCAGTTCGCCCTCGGCACTGTTGGGGTTGGCCGTGCGTCCCCAGGCGAAGTCGGGCTGTTCGCGGTTCGGCTCCTCGGGTTCTTCGTCCCACCGGCGCTCGGTGTCCATGCGAACAGGATGCCCCATCAATCGGTGCTCAGATGCGATCTGAACCGGTTGAGTAGCGCGAGGTCGCCGCTCGCGACGTCGGCGGTCAGCACCCGGGCGTAGAGCCAGAGCAGCAGGTCGGATGCCGTGCCGCGTACCCGCGCGGCCGCGGGGGAGTCGCCGCGATGCCAGCTCAGGCCGGGTGGTGCGTCGATCACCGTCCAGGCCGCATCGGCATCGGTGGCCTCGAACGCGACGGTCGCGCCGAGCGGTGCGGCGTCCACGTTGGTGGAGAAGGTCAGGAATTCCTCGATCGAGTCGATCGCCGTCGCCCGGTCGATTGGTGCGGCCGGGCCTGCGGCGTTCTCGGCGTCCCAGCGATGTACGGCCGCTTCCTGCACCTGGTGGCGGATGACGAAGCCGGCGTCCTTCTGCGCGGCCCAGGTCCAGAGCGGCGTCGCCGGGTCGGCGGCTGCGAGCACGCCGACCAGGCGGTCGGCGCCGTCCTGGAAGGCGTCGATCAGCACCGCGTCGTCCACCTGGTCGGGCCGTTCGATCTGGTCCGGATCGCTCGCCTGCGTGGCGACGATCCCGCGCCAGAAGGACTGCACCTCGAATAGGTGCCAGACGAGGTCGCCCATCGTCCAATCCGGGCAGTGCTCGACCCGCGTGTCGAAGTGGCCGGCCGCCGCCTCGGCGAGGGCGAGGGAGTCTGCGGCGATCTGCGAGAGCGGATCGAGCCCAACGGCCTCCGGGTGGATGTCCCAATGCGCCATGGGCCGCGATGCTAGGCGACGTCACCGACATGACCTACCGTCCAGTGTCATGGCATCGCCGTACACCGAGATCGAAGTCGGCACCCGGACCGTGCGCATCTCGAACCCGGATCGGGTCTACTTCCCGGAACGGGGGGAGACGAAGCTCGACCTGGCCAACTACTACATCGCGGTCGGCGACGGCATCGTGCGGGCGCTGCGCGAACGGCCGTGCATGCTGCACCGGTATCCGGACGGGGTGGCCGGCGAGAAGATCTACCAGAAGCGGTTACCCAAGGGCGCGCCGGACTGGGTGGAGACAGTCGAGGTGCGCTTCCCGTCCGGACGCGGTGCGGACGAGCTGTGCGTGACCGAACTCGCGAGCGTCATCTGGGCCGTACAGATGTCGACGGTCGAGTTCCACCCCTGGCACTCGCGTCGGGCCGACACCGAACGTCCGGACGAGCTGCGCATCGACCTCGATCCGCAACCCGGCACCGGGTTCGCCGAGGCGAAGGTGGTGGCCGGCGTGGTGCACGAGGTGCTCGACGAGCTGGGCGCCGTCGGCTGGCCGAAGACCTCGGGATCCAAGGGCGTCCACGTCTACGTGCGCATCGAGCCGCAGTTCGGCTTCACCGAGGTACGTCGCGCCGCGTTGGCGTTCGCCCGCGAGGTCGAGCGCCGGGCTCCGGACCTGATCACGACGAAGTGGTGGAAGGAGGAGCGCGGCGAGCAGATCTTCCTCGACTACAACCAGAATGCCCGCGACCGCACCATCGCCTCCGCGTACTCGGTGCGCGGCCGCCCGCACGGCCCGGTGTCGGCGCCGGTGACCTGGGCCGAGCTGCCCGACGTCGAGATGGCCGACTTCACGATCGCCACCATGCCGGCCCGCTTCGCCGAGCTGGGCGATCTGCACGCCGGCATCGACGATGCCGTCTGGTCGATCGAGCCGTTACTGGAATGGGCCGATCGCGACGAGCGCGACCACGGCCTGGGCGATGCGCCCTACCCGCCGAACTTCCCGAAACAGGAGGGCGAGCCGCCGCGCGTTCAGCCGTCGCGGATGAACAAAGCCAACTGGGACGGCCGTCCTGCGACGACCGATGGCGTCGAACCGCAGCAGCTCGGCTGACACCGCTCCGATCGCCGATTCGGCGTGCTGTCACAGCCTGCCGGCTGGCCAGGAGCGATTAAGGCATGGGCTAGACGGTATGACGTGACCGCTCAGGTGTGAGTGGTTGCGGGCCGGGGCCTCACTCACACAATCTCGTGGGTTACCGAGTAGGGGCTGCCTGCTCGGCCTATCCGACATGTGTGGGAGGCCCCGGTGTTTTCGGAGCGTACGAGTGTGGGACTGGATGTGCACGCGCGGTCGGTTGCTGCGGCGGCGATCGATGGCGAGACCGGTGAGCTGGTGCAGGCGAGGCTGACCCCGTCTCATGATCACATCCGGTCCTGGATCGGTGAGCTGACCGGCCCGGTCGCGGTGACCTATGAGGCCGGCCCGACCGGGTTCGGGCTGTATCGATCGTTGACGCAGGCCGGGATCCGGTGTGTGGTGGCGGCGCCGTCGAAGCTGCAACGACCCGCCGGTGATCGGGTCAAGACCGACGCCAAGGACGCGGTGCACCTGGCCCGGCTGCTGCGCTTGGGTGAGGTCACCGCGGTCGCGGTCCCCACTGTCGCGCAGGAGGCGGCTCGGGATGTGGTGCGGGCGCGGGAGGACTGTCGCGGTGATCTGATGCGGGCTCGGCACCGGCTCTCGAAACTGCTGCTGCGACAAGGGATCGTCTACTCCGGCGGCCAGGCGTGGACCGGTGTGCACGACCGGTGGCTGCGCCAGCAGCGCTTCGACAACCCGGCAACGACGACGGCGTTCGAGTCCGACTACGACGCCGTGCTCACAGTGGCCGCCCGCCGCGACCGGCTCGACACCGCGATCGTCGAGCTGGCCGCGGCCAGCGAGTTCACTGCTGTCGTTCGGCGTCTGGCATGTCTGCGGGGGGTGTCGACGTTGACCTCGTTCGCGCTCGTGGTGGAGATCGGCGACTGGCACCGCTTCACCGGCAACACCATCGGCTCCTTCCTCGGCCTGGTCCCCTCCGAGCACTCCTCCGGCGCCTCGCGGGTGCAGGGGTCGATCACCAAGACCGGCAACACCCACGCCCGGCGGCTGCTCGTCGAAGCCGCCTGGCACCACCGTCTGGCCTACCGACCCGGCAAGACCATGCGTGACCGATGGGAACTCGCACCACCGGCGGCCCGGGCCCGCGGCGACGCCGGCAACCGGCGCCTGCACGCCCGCTGGATCAGCTTCAACCTGCGCCGCAAACGCGCCGTGATCGCCAACGTCGCCATCGCCCGCGAACTGGCCGGCTGGTGCTGGTCTCTGGCCATCATGGACTGACCGCGCCCCAGAGCCGCTTCGTCACACCTCGGTGGCAGCAGCGCGTGGAGCTACCCGCGACTCACCTATGAGCAGCCCGCCAACGGCGACGCTCGACGCTAGACACGCGGTGAAGCTCCTGCCGAACAGCCCGTCCTGCGGTAACCAACCCGCGCATATCAGTCTGACCGCGCGTCGCCAACGACACGCTCACCACC
>Ga0137415_10003660_pt1 | contig 15280 bp, 10 predicted proteins | sample CZODoug3_1_1_16f_FD_183082 | JGI IMG/M metagenome (GOLD analysis project Ga0137415, IMG submission 183082) | Vadose zone soil fungal communities from Angelo Coast Range Reserve, California, USA - CZODoug3_1_1_16fungal (Hybrid Assembly) | ecosystem: Environmental > Terrestrial > Soil > Vadose... | reverse complement strand
GAAAGCGAGGCCACGCGACCCGCGGCTCCAAGGTCAAGGCCTCTGAGCAGGCCTGCGACCAGGCCGGACCGATAGGCATCGCCCGCCCCGGTCGGATCCATCTCGCGTGCTGCCGGCGCGGCGGGGATCTCGACGGTGTCATCGCGCGTCGTGATGCGTGAGCCAGAACGTCCCAGCGTCGTGACCACGACCTGCGACAGCTCGAGCAACCCCCGCATGTTGCGCTTGGTACGCTCCTGGATCAGTTCGAGCTCGTAGTCGTTGCCGATCACGATCCATGCTCCGCGCGAGCTTTCGGTCACATCGTCCGATTCCATCATCGGCAGCTGGTGCGCCGGGTCGAACACGAACGGCACTCCGCGGTCGCGACACTCACCGACCAACCTCTTCATCGCGCTCGGATCGTTCGGACCGATGATCACCGCCTCCAAGTCCGGGGGCCCGTCGTCGAGACCGAGCATCCCTGCGCGCCACATCGCCCCGCCGTAGTAGCCGGTCAGCTGGTTGTCGTCCATGTCGGTCGTCGTAAATCCGGTCGCGCTCAGCTCGCCGTCGAGGAGGCGGAGCCCCCTGCAATCGACGCCCTGGGCCGCCAGCCAGTCCCGATACTCCGTCGCATCGTTGCCCGCAGTGGCCAGCACAGCGGCTGGATAACCGAGCAGAGCAAGGTTGTAGGCGTAGTTGCCGGCGACGCCTCCCCTGCGCTTCTGCAGGTCGTCGACCAGGAAGCTGAGGTTCAGGATGTGCGTCTTGTCGAGAAGGATGTGGTCTTTGAAACGACCTTTGAACGTGAGGATGTAGTCGTACGCGATCGAGCCCGTGCAGAGAACCATCGGCACCTTTCCGACGACGAAGGCTAGCGGAAAAGAAAAGGGCGCCCCCGTTGAGGCGCCCACGAACTTTGCTTTCGGTTAGGCGGCGCGACGGCGGGCTGAGCGGCGAGCGACCCGACGTGGCGCCGGTTTGGCTTCCGCCTGGCGATTTTGGGTCAACTCGGTCGCCTGCTCCAGCCGCGTGGCCGTGCGAGCGATGGTCTTGAACGACCCGTTGAAGATCCGGAGCGTGCGCTTGGCGACGTCACCGACGGCGTCTTTTCGCCGCGCCTGGACCTTGATCAGCTGCAGGCCCCTGATGGCGACCTTCTCGGGCAGCTTGCCGTTGACCTCGAGGCCGAACAACCTCACCTTGTCGGGGAGCAAGGCGTCAAGGCGCCGGTTGATCCGGCGTACGGCCGGGCTTCCCTTGCGCTCGAAACTCTTTGCCTGCTTGCGTGCGGCTCCGACAGGGTCAGCCGCCACTTCAGCCGCCGTTTTGGCCGCGCCAACGGCGAACTCTTCGACCGCGGTCGCGGTGCTTGCGAAATCTGTGCTCATTGTGCAAACCTCCTTGGAATTCTTGACGCAGCATAACGCGCTGCGTCAATCCACGTCAAGCGCCGGCTTGAGCCGCTCGATCAATGCCTCAGCTGATGGACCGAAGAGGTCGTAGTGCGCGACCTTGCGCCTTTTTTCAGGCTGGATCCATTCCGGGCGCAGGCCGTGCAGCCTGCCCCACTCCTCGAGCGCCGGCCGCAGTCCGATGATGTGCAGGAACGGTTTCTGGCGGACCATGCCTCGGATGGTCGAGCCGTGGTAGGAGTCGAAGTTGCGGTGGACCGCTATTCCGCCCGCCTCGGCGTACGCGATCGCCTCCTTGATCTGGCGCCGGTCAAAGTACTTTTCGCGCATCACCGCAGATCGGACGATAGGCGCACAGCGAGCACGGCCTCTGTGCGTGCTCGGGTCCGAGGTGAAAATCGCCCGCGGCGATGCGCGTCGATGCGTCCAGCACTCGGCGTTCGACCAGCGAGTCGTCAGGAGAGATCTCGTGCGGCTGACCGTGCCGCAGGTCGAAGAGGATCAGCCTGGGGTCGTCTCCTCCAGGCAGCAGACCTCGGCGCGCGGCGAGACCGTAGATCCGCAGCTGGAGTGAGTAAGCCTCCATGAGCGCGTGGTCGAGGGTGGCGTTGGTCTTGAAGTCGATGAGCGCAACCCTGCCGTCGACCTCGCAAACTCTGTCCACCACGCCGCGCACCCGTGTGCCGCCGATCGCCATGTTGAACCCTGCTTCGACCGCGAGCGTCTTGGCGCGCGCGAGGGGATGGGCGAGATAGCGCGTCAGCATCTCGCGGCCAAGGTCCGGCCCACGATAGAGCTCGAGCAGCTCGCCACCGGTGTTGTGCCAGGCAGCGAGCGCCTCGTGCACGGAGGCGCCGAGCTCGGTGGAGCCAATTGCTTGAACGTGGCGCGGCTGCAGCTCATCAGGCGGAGCCGGAACGCCCCAGACCTGGCTGAAGCGATATCGGACAGGGCACACCTCGAAGTCGTGCAGCTGCGAGAAGCTGAGCTCGATCTTTCGCACGGCTCGTTGCTGCAAAGACTCCCCCGCCGGCCGGATCCGCTCGAGCCGGTCGAGTATCGCCGCGACCACCGTCGGGTCGTCGTGGACCTGGCCGTTCGCCGCCCGTGGCACGGGCAGCTCGAGCTGCTCCGCCTCAACCACCGCGGCGGATTCGGGATGGGCGAGCGCCCAGCTCAGGATCTCGGCAAAGTGGTCGTGTACGTCGAGCCCGTTGGCTCCGACCTCATGCGCTGAAGGTTCGTCTCGAGTCGCGGTCACATAAAGCGCGTCCTTGGCGCGCGTGAGCCCGACATAAACGATGCGTCTTCGCTCGCCGATCGCCAGCGCGACCGCGGGTGCACCGGGCGAAGTCTCGACGTACCGGGGATGTTTCTCGCCACGCCAGTTCTTCATCACGAAGCCCAGGCTGTCCGGGTCGAAGAAGAGGCGCTCGGTGTCGCGCGGCCGAGGCGGCCGCAGGTTGACCAGAAAAACGACCGGAAACTCGAGTCCCTTGGCGGCGTGGATCGTCAAGAGCGAGACGGCTTCAGCGCCCGCCGCCTCCTCCGCGGCCTCACCGACGGGGAGCTCGGCGTCGATGACCTGGTCGAGGTGGCGTACAAAATCCCCGATCCCGGCCAGGGCAAGGTCGCGCTCGAACCGGCCGGCGAGCTGGAACACCTTGCGCAGGTTGAGCAGAGCGCGCGGGCTGCCGTCGCGCTGCGCGCGGAGCTCCGCCCAACGCAGATATCCGCTCTCCTCGAGTAGGCGATTGAGAATGTCGGCGACGGTGAGTGCGTCGCGGAGGCGGCCGATTCGGTCCGTGATCTCGACGAGCGATACCGCCAGCGATGCAACCTTTGGCGCCATCTCCGGAAATCCGTCGCGCCTCGATTCCTCGAAGCAATCGCGAAGCCTCATGCCCCGCCGCGCAAAGCGGCGAGACGCCAACCGATACATGCCCTGGTCCGGCAGCCTGACGATGGGGCCCTGGAGGATGCGCACCAGCGCGCCGTCGTCCATCGGGTTCTCGGTCAGCCGGAGCAGGGCGAGCACATCCTTTATCTCCTGGCGGTCGAAAAAGCCCGAGCCTCCGCTGGTCACGTAGGGGATGCCCTGCCGGCGCAGCTCGTCTTCGAACTCGCGGGGGAGCATGCGAACCGAGTGGGAAAGGACCGCGATTTCCCGAAACGCGCGGCCGCTGACATGCAGCCGGCGGATGGTTTCCGCCACGGAGCGGGCCTCGGTGCGCGAGTCCGGCGCCATAACCACACTGACGGCAGCCCCTCCGCCGCCTCCGGCGGCACCTCCCCATAACTGGGGAGGAGATGCGCCGCGGGTGGCAACCAACTCTGGTTCAGTTGCAAAGTCAGGATCGCGGCGGATGAAGTCCGTCGCGCAGTCGAGGATGCCCTGGTAGGAGCGCCGGTTGTGAGTGAGGGGCAGGCGCCGGCCGGGAAAACGCGTGCGGATGTTGTCAATCTCCGCGTCCCGCCATCCATAGATCGACTGCTTCGCGTCGCCCACCACGGTCACGTTGCTGAAGTTCTCGGCCGCGGCAAGGCGGATGAAATCGAGCTGGATCCGGTTGGTGTCCTGGAACTCGTCCACGACGAGGTAGCGGAAGCGGTCGCGGCACCGGCGGCGGAATTCGGGCACTCGCTCGAGCGCGTCGATCACCTCGAGGAGGAGGTCGTCGAAGTCGCGGAGTCCCTGCACATGGAGAGCGTCCTCGTAGGCGCTGTAGACGATGAACAGAACTTCGATGGCTTCGAGCTCGGCGTGCGCGGGGTCTGGGCCACCGGAACCGTTCGGCGCCGGCCGGCCGGCCCAGTTCTGGGCGTGCAGCGCGAGCGCGCGCTCGTGAAACCGTTCCGGGTTGATGCCGCGGCCCTTGAGCTTCAGCAGGAAACGCAACCCCGATCGCAGCAGGTCGTCCAGGTCATCGACCGACAACGCCGCGAACGAGTCCGGGTCGAACGGCGCGGTGGCGCCGCTGCGCAGCCTTGCGACGAGCTCCTGTTCGAAAAGGCGCTGGCCGGTCTCGTCGAGCACCCGCAGCTCGCGCGGCGAGCCCACGAGGTACGCGAATTCGTCCAGCAACCGCGCGCAGACACTGTGAAACGTACCGATCCACGCGCCATCGAGCGCCTGGGTTCCAAGGTCAGGGCGGCGCGCTGACAGCTCGTCGGTGATCCGCCGCCGCAGCTCCTCGGCGGCACGGTCGCTGAACGTCACTGTCAGGATCTGGTCGGGCGCCGCTCCCTGCTCGATCAGCCAGCAGAATCGCTCCGTGGCCGTGAACGTCTTGCCGGTGCCAGGTCCGGCCGCGATCAGGTACGCGCCCTGCGGACCCGCGTGCGCCGCCGCCACCTGCTCGGGACTCAGGACTGGAGCGCCGACGCGAGTCGGGCTCACTCGGGGGGAGCACCTCCGTAAGGGCACACGGCCGTATGTGGACACGTGCCGAAGCGCGTCACGCATGTCCCCGCGATCTCTCGCGGGGCCGGTTCGAAGTGTCCCGCCTTGATGCGCCCGATCGCTGTGACGACGACGCCGCGGCTGCGCTCGAGGTCTTCGATGGTCAGCGGCTTCTCGCGATACTCCTTCAGACCCGCCGGCCGGCCGACGCTGAAGATGTCCTGCCGCATGCCGCCCCAGACCCAATCCTTCGGGTACCAGAGCGACAGGAACCGGGGTTTCAGGGCTAGAGGTTTGCCCTCTTCGTCGAAACCGTCCCTGCACGCGAGGTAGTACAGCGCCAGCTGCACGTCGTAGAGCTCGGGCCCGAAGTACATCTCGTAGGCGTAGCGCATCGGCTTGCCGGATCCTGTTTTGTAGTCGACCACCTCGACCTCGCCGTCGCCGACGTCGTTGACGCGGTCGATCTTGCCAACGACCTCAACGCCATCGAGTTGGAGGTGGAAGCGCTTTTCGACGGCGAGCGTGCGAAGGCGGCGGATGAACTGCATGCCGGTGATCGAGCGGATGTAGTTGCCGAGCAGCGACCGGACCTGCTTTTCCTCGCGCTTGCGGTCGAGCACGCCCTCCATCCGCGAGAGGTATTCGTCGAGGTGTCTCTGCAGCGCCGCCTCCAGCCACTGCCGCTGCTGCTCGGCTTCGAACGATCGCCACTCCTCTTCTTGCTCGTGGAAGTCTTGCAGCACCTCGTGCAGGAAACCGCCCCGTTCCATCGCGACCGAGCGCGGCTCGTCGACGAGCCCTGGATGGTGGTTGTACCAATACAGTCGAGGGCATTTCAGGTAGTCGTTGAGCGTCGTCGGGCTGAAGTGGTCGATCTCGACCGACGCCGGGTTGCGTTCGGGTCCATATGGCTCGAAGGGTTCGCCTGATTCGGGATCGGTCAGAAACGCCACGTCCAGGCCGAGCACTCGCGCGCGAGTGAGCGTCGCCTCATTGAGCGCTGACGGATGTGACGCGAGCATCACCTCCGCCTCGCGCCCGAGCAGAACATCGCCGGGCTCCAGGCGCGATGAGGCGCGGGTCAGCTCGCGCAACTCGGCGTCGGGTTCGGCCATGTCGAGGAAGACCGAGCGGCCCGCCTGGCGAAGGTAGGCCTCCGCGTACGTGATGTAAAGGCGGCGCCGCGCCCGCGTCATGGCGACGAAGGCAAGGCGAGCCTCTTCGGCGAGATGGCCGTCGGGATCGGAAGGCCACGAGGGCATGAACCCGACTTTGAATTGCTCGAGCCACGCCCGGTCCTCGGCGTCGAGCAACGGGTGCGGCCTCGCCTCGAGCGGGAACAGCCCATGCGCGAAGCCGGAGCAGAACACAACCTCGAACTCCAGTCCTTTGGCCTGGTGCACCGTCATGACCTGAACCGCGTCGCTATTCCCCGTCGCCGCCTCGGTGTCGTCCGCGGCCGCGGCGAGCAGGCTTTCGAGCGAGCCTGTGATATCGAACAACAGAGGCTTTGCTCCGTGCAGCCTCTCGTGAACGATCTCGATCGACTCCAGGCCTTCGATCGTTGCGCGCAGGTCGGCGATCGCCTCGGCGCGCTGCTCAGCAGGCAGGTCGAGGTCGAGCAGCCGCCGCATCGCTCCGTCTTCGATGAGGAGGGAGTACGCCAGCGCCGCCACGGGCAGCGTTGCGGCGCGAGCAAGCAGGCGGTGGCGCGCCACCATCGCCCTGTAGAGACTCTCTATCTCTTCGTCGGTGAGGAACTGCATGAAGTCCGGTTCGGGCCGCGTTTCTTCGGGTGCCGGCGCACCCCAAGGCAGCGGGTATCGCTCGGGGTCGCGGCCGACCAGGGAATACATGGCGCGGTCGACGACCTTCTTCAACGGCCGGCCTCTTTCGCGCGCGTAGGCGCGGAGGCGGCTGACTGTTTGAGGGCCCACGCCGCCCAGGCTCGAGGCGAGCGCGCTCTCGAACGCGTCCGCATCGTCGGGCCGGCGAAGTGACTCCAGGTAGCCGATCAGGAAGCGGACGACCTCGTTGCGCGCGGTCGCGCCCCAACCCCGCACCTCATAAGGAAGGCCCAGCGCACGCAGCGCCTCTTCGAAAGGCGCGCCGAGCGCCGTGGTGCTCCGGAGCACGATCGCGAAATCACGGAGCATGAGGTCGGGCCACTCGGACCGCAGGCGCTTGATCTCGCGCGCGCAGAAAAACGCCTCGTCCACGGGGTCGGCCTCGCGGCCGACTACGACCGCCGGCAGCTGAGGCGAGGACTCGGCACGCAGGATCCGCCCGATGCGGTTGGGCTGGGTCGCGGCCAAGAGGCGCTCGCCCGCGTCGAGTGCTTGCTGTGAGCTCCGCCGGCACGCGTCGAGCTGACGCGTCGCTGCTCCGTACACCACGGTGAAGTCGTGACTCAGGAGCCGCGGGACGGTGCCACGAAAACCGTAGATCGACTGGTCAGGGTCGCCTACGACAACGAGCCGTGGCCGGGACTCGGGCGGAGCGATGAGCTGAAGCAGCTCAAACTGCGCTGGGTCGACGTCCTGGAACTCGTCGACCAGCACGAGACGGAACTTGGTGCGCATCCGCTCGCGCAGCACCGGGGCGGACTGGAGCAGCTCGATCGCGCCCGAGATCAGGTCGCGGAAATCGACCAACCTCGCGCTCTGCATCCGCTGCTGGTAAGCCTGGTAGGCGGCGGCCAGCACGCGCAGGCGCTCCCCGGCTCTGGCCTCGGCCGCGAGCTGCAGGGCGGCGGGGTGGACGAGGTTCTGCTTCATCAGCGCGACAAACGCGAGGAGGTCGTGGGCGAACGCGTCCGACCTGCGCACGCCGTCGAGCGGTCCCAACAGAGCCGGGTCCAGGTCGGCGAGCACGGCGCGCATCACCACCCACTCCTGGAAGCCATTCAGCAAAAGGCGCTCCCGGTCCGGAGCGTGGTCGCGGAGGAGACGCGCGCAGAAGCTGTGGAAGGTCGAGATCCAGGCCTCGCCGTAGTCGTCTCTCAGGCGCTCGTCGATCCGGCGCGCAATCTCGGCTGCCGCGCCCGTCGAAAAAGTGAGAACGAGGATCTGGTCGCGGCCGGCAACGCGTTGGCGCACCGCCTGCTCGTAAAGATCGACCAGCGTGTGCGTCTTCCCCGTGCCCGGTCCTGCCAGCACACGAAGCGGTCCAGCTATTTCATCGATGTCGAGCGGCAAGAGGTCTCCCCAGTGGCGGCGGGCGACCTGATTATGCGGGCGCTCGTCTCCTGGAGTCAGCCCAGGCTGTTAATGGCCACCAGGCCGCGATGACCAGGGCGAGCAGCAGAGCGAACTCAACCCACGGCCACTGCCGCAGCGTCGGGCTCGCGCCCCGGAGGTAGAGAAACGGGCTCGCGAGGACCCAGACGGCGACAAGAGGAACGCGCCAGGCCAACGTTGGACGCTCTTCCCATACCATCCAGCCGGCGGCGGCCAGCATGCAGAGATCGGAGGCGTGGAGGTACGGCGAGATGATCAACGAGCCGACGATCGCAAGTGGAACGACGAGGCCCGGCGTGCGCCGCAGCCTGTACGAAGCGGCCAGCACCGCGCCCACGATCACCGCGCGCAGGATCGTCGCCATCGCTCCGGTAGCCGCGAGCGCGCCATGCAGCGTCAAGTCGTCGGCGCCCCTGGGCAGCGGACTGCGCAGCTGCGTGATGTAGTCGGACATGCCTCCGGTTCCAATGGTCAGGAGAACCACGATCAGCACCGCGACGACCACACCGAGCCAAGCGGCAAATGCCCGTGGGTGCCACGCGAACAGGAGCGCAAACGGCACCAGGATCGCCGTGTTTGGTTTGAGCAGGATCGCGGCGAGTGCCACGCCCGCCAGCACATCGCGCCGGTCGCGGATCAAGCGCCACCCGATGACCGCCCCGGCCGCAACGAGCGGCACGACCTGACCGACGTTGATCGCGTGCATGACCCACCACGGGGCCAGGGCTCCGGCCGCCGCGATCCATCTACTCCATCCCCTGCTGACGCCGGCCCACGCAAGGGCCCCCGCGAACGCAGCAAAAAGAATCACGGCCCACACGACATAGGCGACGTCAAGCGGGAGTAACGCCAGCGGAGCCGCCACAAACGCTACGGTCGGGGGACTTAGAAATGGCTGCGCGACCTGCCCCGCCGCCAACTCCTTCTGCTCGACCGCGACGAGGCCCTGGTCATAGACGTGCGACCAGCCTTTCTCGAGGCCGACCTGACCCGCGGCGACGTACGTGTGGAAGTCGACGCTGATGGGGTCGTGGCGGATCAGCAGGTCGAGCGCCAGTGCAGCGGCCACGACGGCACACGCCAGCACCAGCCAGCCTCGCCGATCGGCAGCCATGTTTACACCGCTAAACAATGCCTCCTCCCCCGGTCTCGAGCCCACCTCACGCCGACGAAGCGTCTCTATATTCCGCAACGCATGGCCGGCCACAGGTTGACAACTTCCTGGCGGACGGCCGCATCGACGGTCCTTATCGGACTCGCGATTATCGTCGCTCATCTGCCTGCTTTCGTGCACCGGCTGCTGGACGGCGACGAGGCGATCTACGGCTCGATCGCGGTGCTGATGAATATGGGGGGCGGGCTGTACGACGCCGGCGGAGTCGACAACAAGCCGCCCGGGATCTTCTGGGTTTACTCGCTGACATTCCGCGTGTTCGGCAACTATCAGATGAGTGCGGTGCACGCCGTGGCGTTGGCGGCGATGGGAGCCACGTGCGTCTTGATTTTTCTGATCGCGCGCGACCTCGGAGGCGTGCGTGCCGGCCTGCTGGCCGCGCTCTTCTACGGCGTGCTGACCGCCGCGGGAAATCCGCGCCTCCTCGCCGCCAACACCGAGATCTTCATGATGCTGCCGCTCTGCGCGTCTGTCCTTTTGATGCTGCGTCGCCAGTGGTTCTGGAGTGGGCTGCTGCTCGTCGCCGCGGGGGCTTTTCGCCAGTCGGCTGCGGTCAACGTCCTATTGGTTGGATTGGGCGTCTTCTGGCTCGAGCCGCCCGAGGCGCGCCGGCGCGCGGCGCAGCTCGTGGGGGGCGGCTTGCTTGCCGGACTGGTCGTGGGCACCGGGCTGCTTGCACTCACCGGTTCGCTGACCGGTTTCTGGCGGTGGACCATCGCGACGCTAGTGGGTTACGCCTCGACCAACTGGACGCCGGTCTTCGTGTGGATGCGCGCAAAGGACAGCATCGTGCCGTTCGTTCTCGACATGGCGGTTTTCTGGATCGCGGCAACCGCCCTTGCAACACGATGGCGCCGTCTGACGGTCGAGATTCGCCTGGTCCTACTGTGGCTCGCTGTCGCGATGGCCGGCTCGCTCGCCGGCGGCCACCTTTCGTGGCACTACTTCATCCAGGCCATGGGGCCGCTCGCCGTGCTCGCCGCGCTGGCCTTCGGCCATTTTCAGCTGAAGCGACTTGCCGCCGGCGCGGCGGTCGTAGGGATCGCCGTCCCCGCTTTCGCGTGGTGGGCCTTCGATTTCAGCGCGGACCCTCTGACCTACGACTTCAGCGCGCCGGGACCACAACACGAGGCGGTCGCCGCATACATCGCCGCCCACAGCTCACCGACAGACCGCGTCTTTGTCTGGGGGAACTGGCCCGCGCTCTACGTCGAGTCCGATCGCATCATGGCGAGCCGCTTTCCAGGGTTCTTGCGAGGGTTTGTGCGCGGCTCCGACGTGCCGCCGAACAACTGGGACACGGCGCCGGATGTGTGGCCTCTTCTCGAGTCCGACCTGGCGACCAACCCTCCTGCCCTGATCGTCGACACGGCCGCCGCGGGCTGGAGCGACTTCTCGAAATATCCGATGAGCAACTACCCTGTGCTGGCGAGCGTTGTGGCGAGTCGTTATCACCAGGTGGCGACCGTCGACGGCGTGGTGATCTACGCCCGTAACGGCAGCTGAACGGGCAGCTTGACCTCGACTGGAAGCGGCGGAATTGACGGCAGCGGCGGAAGCGACGGCAAGGCGACTGGAACTTTGACCGCCGGCGGCTGAACCGCGGGCACGCCGGCCGGGTGCGCCGGCTGGGTGGGCATCGCGGCGGGAACGCTTGGCGAGGGCACCGATGGGATCGCGGTGACGGGCGGAACGGGTGCAGCCGAGGGCGCCGACTGCGACACGATGATCGCCGTCATGCCGGCCACCGCCGCGGCCTGCACGACGTGATGCGTGGTGTCGCTCAGCCACCGCCCCGAGAGCCAGATCATCACGGTGGACAGCGCTCGCCGGCTGAACGCGCTTCCGTGCTGGATCTGCTCGCTGATCGCCGCGAGCGCGCGCCTGAGCCGGCGCTGCACCGTGCCCTCCGTCAATCCGACCTCTTCCGCGATCGCTCGGTTCGAGTAGCCGCCGAAGTAGGCGAGCTTCACCACCTGCTTGTCTTCGGGCGGCAGCGTCCGCATCGCCTCTTCGACGGCGTGGCGGATCATCGCCCCGGAAAATTCCTTCCAGGCATGCGGCCGCCCGTCGCCGTTGGTCATGCCCTCGACGAGCATCTTCTTCACGCCCTTGTGGTCGCCACGCATGCGGCGGGGGTCGACAGGGGTTCGCCGGGCGCCCGTCATCAGCCACGTCCGCCAGGAGTCGTTCGTGGCACTGGGAACCGCGTGATTTTCGGGTTCCGGCATCCTTGAGTACTCCGTTGTACTAAAAACTCCGACTGAGGTCAAACCACCCGAACGGATGGCTACCGCGAAAGCCGCCTCGGGCGCTTGATCTCGAGGATCCGCGGCTCGCCGGCCGCCACCGAGAGCAACCGGTCGAACAGCTCTGGCGCGCCGGTTCCGCTGACTGTCTCGGACAGGCGCACGTAGGCGGAGGCGCCGCCGGCGAAGACCAAGGTCGGAGTGCCGAACACACCGAATTCGGCCACGGCCTCGGTGTGGTCGCGGGAGATCGCTTGCAAGGTCGCGGGATCGTTGAGGTCGGCGCGAAACTGCTCCATTTCCAGTCCGGCTTCGGCGGCCACCTGCTCGACCACGTGCGGCTCGTCGATATCGAGCTGGTCGCGGTGCCTCGCGAGGAGAAGCGGCATGTGAAAGTCCTCGAAGCGATCCTGCCTTCGCGCGGCTTCGCCGGCCTGGAAGGCCAGCCGCCCCCTCACCTTTTCCGACGCCGGCGCGCTCCACACCGTCCAGCCGTCATCCTTGGAGTTCACCTGGGTGAGTGAGAAGTATCGCCAGCGAACCTCGATGTCACGGCCTGAACGACGCACCGCGTCGAGAAGGCCCGCCACGCGATAGACGAACGGACACTGATAGTCGAAGTAGACGTCGAATTTGATTGGTTCTGATACGTCCACGCCAAAGACTCCAACGCGCTTGCTCCTCACTCATATTCCAGACAGCTGGGCGTGGATGCGTACAGATATCCTCGTGCGGCTCGCGCCATTCACGGCCGCCTTCGTTATCGCCTACGTCGTGAGCAGACACGCGGGCTGGCTAGGTTTTGGATTTGGCAACGCGGCGTGGCAGCTCATGTTTGCCGCAGTGGGAGCGCCGGTCATGTTTGTGGCTTCGGTCGCGGTCCAGCTGTGGCTGACGCGCCGACGGGGGGCTCTGCTCGTGCCCGCGGGTGCAGGCGATGCTTGGTTCCAGGCCGCGTTCTACGCGGTCAACGGACCCATCGAAGAAGGCTTCTTCCGCGGCTTGATGCAGGGCGGTTTGACTGTTGTCTGGGGAGCGCCAATTGCGTTCCTGATCGCGACGGCAGCCTACGTGCTCTACCACCGGCTCGGCCGCTGGACCTGGGCTGATACGTTTGCGACGGCGCTGGTGGGCGTGCCGCTCGGCCTGGCCTACTGGCTCCTGCCTGGGCCCCCGTCGCTGCTCGGCATCTCGCTGGCCCACATCGCGGCGACGTGCGGATTTTTGGGGCCGGGCCCTTACCTCTTGAAGAAGATGCGTTTCATCTAAGTGGTCGAGCTCGACCGGAGGCAGCGCGTGACGCTCATCTGGGCGGGCCTGGCCGTCGTGCTGTCCGGCTTTGAGGGCTCGATCCTCATCCTTGCGCTGCCGGCCATCGCCAAGGAGTTCCATGCCAACACTCCGGCGCTGTCGGCGCTTGGATCGATCCTCGCCATCGGCACCCTCGGTGCATTACCCCTCGCGACGCTCGCCGACCGCTTCGGCAGGCGGCGGATGATCGCGGTCGGAGTCGCCGGTTTTTCGCTCGTCAACTTCGCCAGCGCCTTTGTGCCTTCCCTAGCCGGGCTTGCGTTCCTGAGGCTGTTCGCCGTCTGCTTCGAAGTCTTGGTGGTCGGCGTGTGCACAGCGCTCATCGTCGAAGAGGCACCTCCGGGAAGTCGCGGCCAGGCGGTGAGCGTGCTGGCGCTTCTCTCTGGATTCGGCACCGGCATCACGGTGATCGCCTATCCGATACTCGCGCCCAACTGGCGATTGCTTTTCCTGGTGAGCGGGGTCGGTGTGCTCGCTGCGCCGCTGATCTGGTGGTTGCTGCCGGAGGGTAAGACGTGGCAGGGCGTGCGCGTCACCGGCTCGGCGCTGCGTCTGCTCATGCAGCCTCCGTGGCGGCGCCGCGTCCTGATCCTGTCCGCGATGTTCGCGCTGCTCGCGGTGCTGCTGGAGCCCGCGGGTTTGCTCTACACGGTGTACGCGAGCTTCATCCTGCGCTGGACGCCGACCGAGATCAGCGTCCTCATAGTCGTCTCTGGGGTGGTGGGCGCTGTCGCATATCTCGGTGGCGGGTATCTGACCGACCGCTTCGGACGCCGTGCGCCGGCCATCGCACTCACAGTGGCGACGGCAGGCGCGACCAGCCTCAGCTTCGCCACCTCGGCGGTGGGATTTTTCATCGGCAACGTGCTCTGGAGCGGCTTTGCCAGCGCGGCGACGCCCGTCTTCGGGGCGTGGTCAGGCGAACTGTTTCCGACCCGCGCCCGAGCCACCGCGGAGGCAGCGATCGCCCTCGCGGGCGCCGTGGGCAGCATCGCCGGACTCCAGGCGGTCGGCCTCCTTTCGGCTACGACGGGCTTGGGCGGCGCGATCGAGCTTGGCGGCGTTGCCGCCGTCGCCGGTGCGCTCCTGCTGTTCCTTCTGCCCGAGACCAAACAGCAACCCCTGCCCGAGTAAGGTTTCAGCGCAGTCGTGGAACGCGCGAGGGCGGTCGTGGTCGGCGGCGGCATCACCGGGACTTCCGTCGCGTATCACCTCGCGAAGGCCGGATGGCGCGACGTGTTGCTGCTGGAGAAGGACGAACTGACCAGCGGGTCGACCTGCCACGCGGCGGGCCTCGTGACGCAGTTCAACCCGTCGCCCACCATGATGCGGTTCCGCCGGTACAGCATCGAGCTGTACCAGGAGATCGGCGTCTTCGAGGCAGTGGGCAGCCTTCGCTTCGCGTCGAGCAAGGACCAGCTGATGGAGCTCCAGCGCGGCGTGAGCCGTGCGCGGGGGATTGGACTCGACGCCGAGCTGGTGTCGGCCGGCGACGCGGAGCGATTGATGCCGGTGATCAGCAGCGATTCCCTGTACGGAGCGGTCTGGATGCCTGGCGATGGCCACCTCGACCCCCACACGGCGACGCACGGGCTTGCCGCGGCGGCGCGGAACCTGGGCGCGCGCGTGGCAACGCATCGCCGGGTCACCGGTCTCGAGCTCTCGGACACCGGCGCGATCAAGGCGGTCGACACCGACGCCGGGAAGGTCGAGACAGAGGTCGTGGTGGTCGCCGGCGGCATCTGGGGCCCGCAGATCGCCTCGATGGCCGGTGCGTTCGTGGTGTCGACGCCGGTAGACCACCAGCACGCGGCGCTGCTCGCCGTTCGCGGTCATGAGATGCCGCACGATATGCCCTGCTTTCGAGACCCCGACAACCTCATCTACGGCAAGGCGGAGGCCGGCGGGATGGTGCTGGGCGGATATGAGCTCAACCCCGTCGCGCGGTGGATCGACGGCGTGCCCTGGGACCACGCCGGCACCTCGCTGCCGCCCGACCAGGCTCGCTTCGAGCCACTGCTCGCGGGTGCAGCTCGACGCTTCCCGTTCGTGCACGAGGCGGGCATCGTCAAGCTCGTCTGCCATCCGGACGCAATGACGCCGGACTCGGGACCACTCGTGGGTCCGGTGCCCGGGGTGCGCGGCCTCTACATGGCGGCCGGGCTCTCGCTGAACGGGTTTGGCGGAGCCGGCGGAATCGGCCGCGCGCTCGCGGAGCTGATCACAACGGGCGAGACCGAGCTTGACCTCTATCCCTACAGGCCGTGGCGCTTTGGTCCCGTGCACCGAGACCATCGCTACGCGGCTGAGCTCGCGCGCGAGGCCTACAAGTACTACTACTTTCTGCGCTACCCGCTCGACTCTGACGAGTTGGGCCGGCCGCGCCGCACGAGCGCGCTGCACGCCCGGATGCAGGACCTGGGCGCCGTTTTCGGCGTCAAGCATGGATGGGAGCGCCCCGACTACTTCGAATCGGGCCGGCCGTGGCGCCGGGCCGGCGCGGA
>Ga0137415_10003658_pt1 | contig 15281 bp, 14 predicted proteins | sample CZODoug3_1_1_16f_FD_183082 | JGI IMG/M metagenome (GOLD analysis project Ga0137415, IMG submission 183082) | Vadose zone soil fungal communities from Angelo Coast Range Reserve, California, USA - CZODoug3_1_1_16fungal (Hybrid Assembly) | ecosystem: Environmental > Terrestrial > Soil > Vadose... | reverse complement strand
AACTGGATCACCGTCTGCACCAAGCTGCGGGCCACCGGCATGCCCATCAGGACCATCCGACGCTACGCCCAACTCGTCTCCGCCGGGCCCGGCACCTCGCGGGAACGACTCGCCCTCATGGAGGCCCACCGCGCCGACGTCACCGCCAAGCTCGCTGAGATACAAGAGAACCTCAAGCTCATCGACCACAAGATCAACGTCTACCGAGACCGGATCGCCGCCGGCGACGCCGACCAACTCTGGGCGCCCAACCGCCTAGCCGGTGCCCGCTGAGCAATCCTCAACTGGTGGTCGGTACGAGGCCTCCGTCGATGCGAAGATTCGCGCCGTTGGGATACCTCTAGTCGTAATTGAGACTACCGGTTCGGGTGCGTTTGAGCTCGAAGAAATGTGGGTTACGGGCCAGGAGCAGGGTGCCGTCGAAGATGTCGAGTGCGGCCTGGCCGCGGGGGATGGCGCTGAGGACCGGGCCGAAGAAGGCGACGCCGTCGACGTGGAGGGTCGGTGTTCCGACCTGCATGCCGACCGGGTCCATTCCATGGTGATGGCTTATGCGGATACTGTCGTCGTATTCGGTGCGGTCCGCGGCGGGGGCAAGTTCTTCGGCTTCCAGTTCGGCCAGAACCTCTTTGATCACCCGGTCCCGGCCACGTTTTCCCTGGTTGTGGTACTTAATTCCGAATGCGGTGAAGAACTCGCGCAGTGACTGCTCGCCGCGCAGCTGGGCCAGCGCGGCCGCGACCCGTACCGGTCGCCATGCACTGTCAAGACCCTTCTCTGATTCCGGTACGTGTCCTTCGCGCCCCTCGTTGAGCACGGCCAGACTCATCAGCCGGAAATGAAGGTCCAGGTCGCGTTGTTTCTCGACCTCGAGGATCCAGCGGGAGGCGATCCACGCGAACGGGCAGACCGGGTCGAAGTAGAAGTCCACGCGCACCGCTGCCATCCGAACCTCCAACTGCACCGTGCGCGGGCGGAACCGTCCCTACCTCGCCTGATGATCGACGCTACCAGCGGTAAAGCAGGGATAACCGCGGGACTGGCGGGACTCGTGGCCGTGGCCGCCGCTTCGGCCGGCGGCGATCTTCTGGATCCGACTACCTTGTGGATCCGTGACTACCGGTGAGGGCTGGCAGGTGCGCCGTGGTGATCGGTGGCTGGGCATTGACGATCTGGCCGCGTGGGAGCAGCGCACGAATCGAGTTCCCAGCCTCGTGATCGGCGCGACGCGGTTTGCTGAGCCGCGCGGGCGGGCGGCCGTGGGGCTGGCTGACGTTGAGGGTCACGTGCCGGCCGATACGGGATTGGCCTACCGGGTCGGGTCGATCACGAAGACGTTCACCGCCGCTGTGGTGTTGGGACTGGTCGAGCGGGGTGTGTTGGCTCTCGATGCCCCGGTGAGCACCTACCTCAGTGGCACAACGTTCGGGCAGGTGTCGGTGCGGATGTTGCTGGCCCATTGCGGCGGGGTGCAACGGGAGCTGCCGGGGGACATGTGGGCCACGATGCTCGGGCCGGACCATGAGGGTGTGCGTGCCGCGCTGAGTGAGGCGGAGCTGGTCGCTGAGCCCGGCCAACGTTGGCACTACTCGAATCTCGGTTACGCGGCGCTGGGGCTGATCGTGGGGCAGGTTGCCGGCGTTGGCTGTGCGGAGCTGATCAGCTCGCGGTTGTGGGCACCGTTGGGGTTGTCCTCGACCTCGTGGACTCGTCTCGCCGCGTCGGCAGTGGGGTATCGGGTTGATCCGTGGGCGGATGTCGTGCACCGCGAGCCGGACATGGACCAGGCTGCCGTGGGTGTGGCTGGGCAGTCCTGGTCGACGGTTGCTGATCTCCTGGTGTGGGGGAACGCGCTCTTGGGCGGAGCGCCGGAGGTGGTGTCGCCGTGGGTGGTGGACATGATGCACACCGTGCACGTGATGGTTGACCGCGAACGGTGGACCTCCGCATGGGGATTAGGACTGATCCTGGACAGGCGGGACGCGTTCGTGGTGGCCGGGCATACCGGGGCGATGCCGGGCTTTCAATCCGCGTTGTGTCTGGATCGTTCGTCTGGGGCGGTGGCGGTGGTGCTGAGCAACGCGACGCGCGGTGTCGCCATTGGGCAGCTGGGCGGCGACGTCGTCGAGGCGATCGCCGGGTCGCCTCCGCGCGCGGTCGATGAGGGGTGGCAGCCATGCGAGGGTGTTCCGGCGGAGCTGGAGGGTGTGCTGGGGCCGTGGTGGAGCGAGTCGGACGAGACCGTGTTCACCTGGAGGGCCGGCGGCTTGCACGCACACCTCGTGTCCGCGCCGGATGCGGGGCGGACGCGTTTCGCGCGTATCGGGCCGGACAGTTATCGCGCGGTCGCCGGCCGGTGGTGTGGAGAGCGGCTACGCGTTGGCCGGGACGAGCAGGGCGCGGTGTCGGTCTTGGAGTGGGCGAGCTACCCGTTCACGCGTGCTCCGCGCTGAACCGGCCGGCGAGTACCTTGGCGACGAAACGTGCTGTGGCCTCACCGACGTCGGCGGGGGAGTCCTCCATCAGGAAATGGGCGCCCTTTACTGTGACCACTTCCTGGTTTGGCCAGGCTCGGCAGAATTCCCGCTGTGCGCCGATCAGGAAGCCGGCTGGGTCCGCATCGATGAACAGCTTCGGGATGGGGCTGGTAGCCAGCCAGTGCGAGTACGACTCGACGATCTTCGTGACATCCTCGGGCTCCCCGCCGATCGGCAGCTCCCTCGACCAGGTCAGCATGGGCTGGCGTGACGGGCCGGGGTTCCGGTAATGGCGGCGATAGACCTCGATTGCGTCCTCGGGGACGCCGCGGAGCCGCAGGAGGTACTCGATGAAAAGGTTCTTCTCAAGGATCAGGTCTTCCCCGGCTGGGGTGCGCTGCGCCTTGAAGAACGCCTGGGTCGACGCCGGCCATTCATCCCAGGAGTGGAACGGGCGGACGATCGCTTCCATGTAGACGAGTGCCTTGATCCGTTCCGGATGGCGCTGGGCCCAGGAAAATCCGAGCGCCGACCCCCAGTCATGGACTACGAGAATGACGTCGCCGCGCAGCCCCATCGCATCGAACCACGCGTCCAGATAGCGTTGGTGATCGAGAAACCGATAGGAGCCGTCAGGCGCAGATCCTGAGTTGCCCATCCCCACGAAGTCGGGTGCGAGACAGCGCCCGAACGGAATCAGGTACGGAATGATGTTGCGCCACAGGTAGGAAGGTGTGGGGTTGCCGTGCAGAAAGACGATCGGATCGCCCTCACCCACGTCGACGTAGGCCATGTTCGTATCAAGTATGGGCACTCGCTTCCGGTAGGAGGCGTCTTCGGTCGAAATGGCGGGGTGCATCATAAGTGGCGACTCCTGAGCTGATTGAGCGGTGATCCCGTGCCAACCATGCGGGTAATGCTGGTCGTGACCGTCGCTCGCCGCCAGTGGCTGAAACGCCAACATCCGTGCACTTTCAGACAGCGATATGCGCGGGCCGGACAGCTCGCGCCGTGAAATCGACGACCGGCTCACGCTCACGTCGTCCCGTCCAGGTGGGACCGGAAGAAGTCGGCGAGCTTCGTGACCGCGGTCGGCAGGTATTCCTCTTTGTCGTAGAGGTCGACATGGGTGGCGCCGTCGATCCAGAAGAGCTCATTGGGCTCCCGGGCCTGCTCGATCGCCTCGCGCGTGAGGTAGGCGGTGGCGGCCGCGGTGCCGGCGATCATCAGCAGCGGTCGGGGTGCGATGAGGTGGATCAGGTCGAATGCGTTGAACTGAGCGATCAGGTCGATGCTGCGCAGCACGAAGTGGTTCGCCGAACGCGGGTGCTGGGCGCGCGGGGTGCGGTAGTACTCCCAGCCGTCGTAGATGTGCTGTCCGAGGGCCTTGGCCGGCGCCTCGCCGTCGGGGTGGATCTGCTGCAGGCGCGCGGGCTTGCCTTGCGCCTCTTCGGTGCGCGCGGCGCCGGCCGCGTCGAGCATGCCCTGCAGGATCCGCGGGTCCTGGGTGCGGCCGAGGCCGTCGCGGAACAGGCTGCCGGTGTCGACCGCGCTGACCGTTGCGACGGCCTTGATCCGGTGGTCGGTCGCCGCGGCGGGGATGAGGTAGCCGCCCGATGCGCAGATGCCGAGAGCGCCGATGCGGTCGCCATCCACCTCGTCACGCAGGCTCAGGAAGGTAACCGCGGCCTTGATGTCCTCGACGCGATGGGACGGATCCTCGAGCAGGTGCGGCTCGCCCTCGCTCTCGCCCTGGTAGGCGGCGTCGAAGGTCAGGGTGACGAAGCCCGCGCGGGCCAGGCGTTCGGCGTAGCTGCCCGCGGTCTGCTCCTTCACTCCACTCATGGGGTGTGAAACGACGACGGCGGGGCCGCGGCCGCCGGCGTCGGGTGGGTAAAGGTGTCCGGCGAGCGTCAGGCCGGCGCTAGGGAAGGCCACGTCTGTCCTCATGAGATTCCTGTCCATGCGAGTTTCGGTGGCCGCGGGGATCTGTCGGCCGTACCGACCACGATCGCGGGGTCGAGTCCGGTGCGGCAGGGAGGGTCCTGCCTATGCAAACCGGTACCAGGCACGCGGTCGCGCGATGGCGGACACTGGGGGCATGGATCATCGAGGTGGACCCTCCGACGGCACGGAGCTGGGCGGCTTCCTGCGTGCCCGCCGGGCCGCGCTCGACCCGGGGCGGGCGGGCCTACCGGACGACGGCCGCCTGCGTCGGGTGCCGGGTCTGCGCCGGGAAGAGCTGGCCCAGCTCGCGCATGTGAGCACCGATTACGTCGTGCGGTTGGAGCAGGGCCGGACCCGCCGGGTCTCCCGTCCGGTTCTCGACGCCCTTGCGGACGCGCTGCAGCTCGCCGCGGACGAGCGCGGATACCTCTTCGCGCTGGCCGACGTCGCGCCGGCCGTTCCCGCCCGGCCACGGCCGGGCCGCCAGCGGGTCGACCGGCAGCTGCGGCAGTTGCTCGATGGGATGCCCGACATCCCGGCAATGATCCTGAACCGGCGCTTGGACGTGCTGGCCTGGAACCGTGCGGCGGTCGCGCTGCTGACCGATTTCGGCGCGCTGCCCCCCGGCGAGCGCAACCTGATCCGGCTGACCTTCCTCGACGCGGCCTATCGGTCCCTGTACGCGGACTGGCAGCGCAGCGCCCGCGAGTGCGTCGCGGTCCTGCGGATGGAGGCCGGCCGCAACCCCGACGACGTGGCCCTGACCGCGCTGGTGGGCGAACTGAGCGTGCAGGACCAGGACTTCCGGGCCTGGTGGGGCAGCCACCAGGTGCGCGGGCCCCGCCAGCTCGCCAAGACCTACCGTCACCCCGTGGTCGGCGAGCTCACGCTCGACGTCCAGCAGTTGTCCGTCGACACCCAGCCCGATCAGCAACTGGTCGCCTACACCGCCGCGCCCGGCTCCCCTGCCCAGGAAGCGCTGCGCTTCCTCCTGCACTGGTCCGGTGCCGGCCGAATCGGACCTATGTTCCGGAACGTCGATACGTTATCGTCTTCGTCGTCGGCGATGAGGGGCGGGCGGCGTGGCGAGGTTGGTCGACTACCGGCGTGACGGCGCCATCGCGACGATCACGATGGATGACGGCAAGATGAACGCGTTGTCGCTGGCGATGCTGGGCGCGCTCGACGCCGCGCTCGACCGGGCCGCCGCCGCCAATGCCGTCGTGGTGCTCACCGGCCGGGACAGGGTGTTCTCCGCGGGGTTCGACCTCCCTGTCTTGCGGGCGGGCGGGCTCACCGCGTTCACCATGGTGCGGGCGGGCTTCGAGATCGCCGAGCGGGTCCTGTCGTTTCCCACCCCGGTCGTCATGGCCTGCACCGGCCACGCCATCGCGATGGGTAGCTTCCTGCTCTTGTCGGGTGACTACCGGGTCGGCGCTGAGGGTGCGTACACCGTTGTGGCCAACGAGGTGGCGATCGGGCTCACCATGCCGCACGCCGCGGTCGAGATGCTCCGCCAGCGGCTGACGCCGTCCTGCTTCAACCGCGCGGTCGTGCTCGCCGAACCGTTCGGCCCCGACGAAGCGGTGACCGCGGGCTTCCTTGACCGCGTCGTGGAGCCCGACGCGCTGCTCCCAGCGGCGTACGAGGTGGCCACGAGGCTGTCCGCGCTGGACGGGGCGGCCCACGCAGCCAGCAAGCTCCGTGCCCGATCATCCACATTGGATGCTGTGCGCGCCGCGATCGAGCTTGACACCGCCGCCTTCCGGGCCCGGACCTCGGCGTAGCTACGCTCAATCCGGATGCCGCGACCGAAGCAACGCACCCCTGAGCTGCGCGACCGGCTGTTGTTGGCCGCGATCGACACCCTCGCCGATGACGGCGTCGCCGGGTTCACCACGCGGCGTATCGCGCAGGGCGCCGACACCTCCGTGCCCGCGGTCTACGAGCTGTTCGGCGACAAGTCCGGTCTGGTGCGCGAGATCTTCTTCGAGGGCTTCCGCAGGCTCGGCAGCCGGCTGCTAGAGATTCCGGTGACGCCGGACCCGCGCGGCGACCTCATGGCTGCTGTCGGCGTGCTCCGCGACTTCGTCCAGACCCACCCGGGCATGGCCGAGGTGATGTTCGCGCGGCCGTTCTCGGACTTCGATCCCGGCCCGGCCGAGCTTACGGCCGGCGCGACGGTGCGGGAGGACCTCACCGAACGCCTGCGCCGCTGCATCGCCGCGGGGAAGCTCGCCGGCGATCCGACCGACCTCGGCCACGTGCTCATCGCTCTCGTCCAGGGCCTGGCCCGCCAGGAGATCGCCGGCTGGCTGGGCAGCACACCCGAGTCCGTCGAACGGCGCTGGTCCACTGCCTTCGAGCGCCTGCTGCGCCAGCCGTAACCGCGGAATCGCCGTCGACCGGGTCGGGCGCGGGCCCGACACGTGTTCGGGCGCTGAGTCGCTAACTGAGCACCTCTGTGGCGTATCGCGCCATGATCTCGCCTACCGCCCGGGGGTCGAGCGCGTTCGGGCCGGCGGAGAGCCGGCCGAGCTCCCGGAAGTAGCCGATGTAGAGGTCCGGGGTGACTGTGCACAGGATGCGCGCCGGCTGCTCGCCGGGGTTGGCGAAGGTGTGCGGGGTGCCGGGCGGGGCGGTGATCAGCGTGCCCGGCTCCGCGGTGATGGTGTCGGAGCCGCAGGTGAAGCTGGGCAGACCGGCGAGGACGTAGAACGTCTCGTCGTGCTTGCGGTGCACGTGCTGGGGTGGCCCCGAGACGCCGGGTGGGATGGTCACCTCGACGAGGCCGAGCCGGTGCGCGGTCAGGGTGCCGTCCTCCAGGATGCGGAGGGTCATGGGGCCGGCGGTGATGGTCTGACCGGCGTCGACGCCGACAATCGCGATGTTCATGGATGCTCCGGTGGGGTCGGGTTCGCACTGGCGGACGGCTGTCAGGGGGTGACCACGGAGTGCAGCTTGGTGATTGTCGGCTCCACCCCTGGGGCCTGGTGCGGGCGGATGTTGCCGTCGTACCAGGCGGCATAGTCGCGCTCGCTGTCCCAGACCTCGGTGATGGTGAACCCGTCCGGGCTGGGATGGGCATAGTGGGCGCGGAACCCCGGCTGCCGTCGCAGCAGTGGTTGGTGCTGGGTGATCAGCGCGTCGTAGTTGTCGGATCCGACCGGGACGTCGAGCGTCACGAGGACAGCCATCGGCTCCTGCTTTCGAGATGACGAGCATCGCGCGACAGTAGGCGCGCCATGCGATGACTGACGATTTATGCGACAACTGTCGTAGCATGGCGCGATGGCAGGATCCCGTCAAGCCCCGGACCGTTCCCGGCAGAAGGCCCGCACCTACAACGCGATAGTCGACGCCGCCGCCGCCGAGCTGCGCGCCGGCCGGCAGCCGAGCGTGGCCGACGCGGCGGCCGTCGCCGGGGTGCACCGGGCCACGGCGTACAGGTACTTCCCGACCCTGGACGCACTGCTCACCGACGCCGCGCTCTCGGTTGGCGCCCCCGATCCGGCGTCGGTGGTGGCCGGCGTGTCCCCAGACGATCCGTTGGCCCTGATGGATGCTGGAGTACGGGCGGTCGCGGAGTTCTCGTTCCGGGAGGAGGCGGTCTTCCGCAGCATCGTCCGGTTGACCATCGACCGCTGGTTCGAGGCACAGGGCGACCCAGACCAGGCCGATCGAGGACCGATCCGCCAGACCCGCCGTTTCGGCATCATCGACGCCGCCCTGGCGCCATTGGCCGAAGCCCTGCCCGACGCGGCGCTACACCGTCTGCGGATGGCCCTCGCACTGGTCTTCGGCGCCGAGGCCGTCGTCGTCACCCGGGACGTGTGTGGCCTGGAACCTGACGAGGCCACCGAGGTCATGGCCTGGGCCGCAACCACCCTGATCCGGGGCGCGCTCACCGACCACGACGACCCCTAGCGGCCACCGGATTGCCGGTATCGGTTGACCCATCTTGCTCGCGCAGGCGCGGGAAACCCCCGTCTCGGCGGCGACGTGGGCGATCGGGCGGTGCTGGCAGCGCTGGACGAGCCTGCGGCGGCCGTCAACGGACGGCGGAGCATTGCGGTGGGTCACAGGGGGTCTTTCTGGTCCTCGGGGCTCGTTGTGAAGCCGCGGCGGCGGGGTGCGAGTGCGAGGTAGGTGAGGACAGCGCCGAGGGTGGACAGGGTCGCGAGGATGAGACCGAGGGTGTGGAAGGCGCTGCTGAAGCCCGCCTCCAGGACTGCGTGATGGACTCCGGCTGCCTGGCCTTGGATGGCCTGGCCGGCGAGTCGAGTTGCTGAGTCGGAGGGCAGGCCGCTGCCGTGTAGTTGTGCCGCGGTGAGTGTGGTGAGCAGGGCAGCGGCCCCGGCGATGGCGACGGATTCGCCGGCGATGCGCATCGTGTTGAAGATGCCCGCGGCAGCCCCGGCGTTCTCGACCGGGACGGTGCTGACGGCGGCGTTGTCCATGACCCCGAAGGCCAGCCCGACCCCGGCGCCGAAGGGCAGCAGCGGCAGCGCCAACGCTAGCCAGGATCCATCGCTGTGCAGGGTCGCCAGCAGCAGCGCCCCAGCCACGATCAGCGCGGACGCGCCGGCCAGCACTGCCCGCAGGGAGGTGCGTGCGGCCAGATGGCCAGCAAAAAGCGGCAGGACCAGGACCGGAGCGGTCATCGGCAGCAGGAGCAGGCCGCTGGCAAGGGTGCTGCGACCACCGACGCCTTGGAGGTAGGCGGGCAGGTAGATCAGCAGCACGACAAAGCCGAGTGTGACCGTGAAGGGCTGACAGACCACGGCGGCGAAGTCCGGCCTGCGGAACAGGCGGACGTCGAACATCGCCCGGTCTGCTAGGCGGATCTCCACCGCCGCGAACAGGGCGACCAGCGCCACGGCAGCGGCGAGCAGCAGCAGGGTGCTGGGTGCGGTCCAGCCCACGGCGCCAGCCCGGACGAAGCCAAACGATAGGCAGGCCAGCCCCGCCGTGAAGGTCACCAGTCCCGCCGGGTCGAGAGCGGCCGGGACCGGGTTGCGGGATTCCGGGGCCCGGGTCGCGGACACCAAGGCGGCCACCGATATTGCGGCCACCAGGAGGAAGACCGACCGCCACCCTGTCGCCTGCACCAGTGCGCCGGCGGCCAACGGGCCGATCGCCAGGCCGGAACCGAAGGAGGCGCCGAGGATCCCGAAGGCCAGCTGACGGCGCCGTCCCTCTGTGGAGTGGGCCAGCACCGCCGCTCCCGAGGCCAGGACGGCCGCGGCTCCGCCCCCCTGGATCGTCCGGGCGGCGACGACCACCGCCATCGAGGGTGCCAGGGCGACGAGCAGGGACGTCGCACCGACCAGGACGATGCCGGTCAGCAGGACGCGCCTGCGGCCGAGCCGGTCCGCAAGGCTGCCAGCCGCGAGCGGCAGAGCGGCGAAGGTGATGTTGAAGCCGTTCAGCATCCACTGTCCGGCCGTGACGGAGGAACCCAGGTGTGCGGTCATGCTCGGCAATGCGATTGCGGCCCCGGTCACGGAGAACGGCAGCATCGTGCTCGCCGCCGCGACCGCCGCCACCGTCGGCCAAAAGCGTCCGCTGCTGTCGCCCGTGGATCTTGCGGGGGTCGGCGCGGCGGGCTGGGCGGTGCCCGAGAGGGGGGCGGTTGGCTTGGGTGAGGGATCGGGTAGACGTGAGCCGTCGAGAGAGGAGGTGGCATGCATGCCTAGATCGTTCGCCGGCGCAACGATGCGATGAAGAGACCGCGGTTCCCTGGGAATGACAGGTCCCCCTTCGGGGTGCCACAGGTGCTGGCACCGCCTCCATACTGGGATACATGGCCGACCCGAGCATGATCGCCAACAGCCTCGGCGACTACCTCCGCGCCAGGCGGGCACTGGTGTCGCCCGCCGATGTCGGCCTCCCCCCGACGGGTCGCCGCCGGGTGCCCGGTCTGCGCCGCGAAGAGGTCGCCGAGCTGGTCGGGCTAAGCACCGACTACTACGTGCGCCTGGAGCAGGGGCGTGCGGACCGCCCGTCCGACGAGGTTCTGGACGCGCTGTGCAGGGCACTGCTTCTCGGCTCCGCCGAACGCGCCCACCTGTATGACCTGGCCCGGCCACCGCGCCGGGGCGCCACGACGACCGCAGCGGGCACGGGCCGGGGCGACGTGCTGCGTTCCGCACTTCGCCAAGTCGTCGAGGCCATCCCGACAACCCCAGCCGTGATCATGAACGACCGCAACGACGTCCTCGCCTGGAACCGGCTTGCCGCCGCGCTGATCGCCGACTTTCCCAACCTCCCACCACGCGAACGCAACATGGCCCGCAGGATCTTCCTTGACCCGGACGCTGGCCAGATTCACCTCGACTGGGACGGAGCCGCCCGCACCACCGTCGGTATGTTGCGCATGGCTGCCGGACGCCAGCCGCATGACCCGGAACTCGTGCGCCTGATCGGCGAGCTCTCACTGGGCAGCTCAACCTTCCGCACCCTGTGGGCCAGCCACCACGTCCACGAGAAAACCCACGGCCCCAAACGCTTCCGGCACCCCATCGTCGGGGACGTAATCCTCCACTACGAGACCTTCCAAGCCCCCGGCGCCGCCCACCACCTCCTCGTCATCTATACGGCGGCGCCCGGAAGCCCGGCCGAGGACGCACTGAGCTTCCTGGGCAGCTACACCGCCCCCAGCACAGCCACCCACGCTCAGCCTGACAAGAACCGAGGAATGCCGACCTAAACCGGGAGACCACGTCCCCACACGCCCTCGCGGCGGCCACTCCCTCGGCCGATCGACCCATCTCGCACAGGTGGATAGACCAGCCGGGTACTCCTATTGTGGGGTCGGTTCGACATATTCGCGTCCGTGCCGTTACCCTTTGCTTATGCGGCTGTTCGGGGCCGCCTTAGAGACTCACCGGTTCTCAATGGGCCCGGTTCGTGGAGGGTTTTGATGGCTCAGAAGGTCACGGTCTCGCTGGTTGATGACCTGAGTGGTTCGCAGGCGGATGAGACCGTCAGCTTCGGGTTGGATGGTAAGAACTACGAGATCGATCTGTCCGGCAAGAATGCTGAGAAGCTTCGCGGTGCGTTGGCTGACTTTGTGGCGGCGGCTCGTCGTCCGGGTGGTCGGAAGGCGTCTGCTTCGGTGGCCGCGCGGCGTCCGGTGGTGGATCGGGAGCAGAACCAGGCGATTCGGGAGTGGGCTCGGGGTAAGGGGATGAAGGTCAACGACCGTGGCCGCATCCCCAGCGAAGTGGTGGACGCTTACCACCAGGCCAGCTGATCGGTCAGTCCCTGGCCCAGTTGTCCGGTCAGGTGCTGGGCCAGGGGACTGATCGGCTGAGTAGCGCTCAGGTGTCTGGCCTGCGCTGCGCGGAGACTTGCAACCTCACGGCCCATTCGACGTGTCTGGGCCCCAGCTTGTTAGTTGCTTATGTGCGGGGTCATTCCAGGCCTTCCCATGGTTGGGTGCGCCGGGGGCCTCTGGGACGCCAGATCGTGTCAGGTAACTCTTCCTCGACAACGCGGGGCTCGTTGCGTAACACCCACACGAGCGGATCGCCCACGAAACGTGTCTGTGCCGCGCTGTGTTTCAACAAGACCTCTCCGGCGCGAGCATTGACCTGTATCACAATCTGGCCCCGCGCGGCTTCTCCTCCCAGTAGCCGATCACCGAGTCTGACCTGGGAAGCATGTACCCGCACCTTGATCAAAGATATCTGTCCTTCATTTCGCATCGGATCTGGCCGGATTCCTACTGGCCCGGCAAATCCGTTCTGAGGTGTCGATTTTATCAGCCGGTCGCGATGCTGGGGCTGCGTAGTTTGGGTGAGCCAACGGCCAGCCACCAGTCGTAGGTGTCGGGACCGTCAGGTTGCGGGATCTGGGCGGGCAGGTTGGGCGGCGCCGGTCCGTAGAGGATCTCCTCGCCCGCCGACTGGGAACGCCGCGCACTTGCCCCGGTTGAGGCTCTGCTCGGTGCCGATCCGTAGATGGTGAGGCCAGCAGTTGGCCAGCGATGCTGGTTGCGCTCGTCGGGTGCCCAACCGCCGGCTGGGTTACATGTGCTTTGCGCCCTCCTTGATCGCCTCACGGATGCGGGAGTAGGTGCCGCAGCGGCAGATGTTGCGCAGCGTGTCCAGGTCGTCGTCGGTGATGTCGGTGCCGCGCTTCTTGACCAGGTCCACGGCGGCCATGATCTGGCCGGGCTGGCAGTAGCCGCATTGCGGGACGTCCATGTCCAGCCAGGCCTCCTGCATGGGGTGCAGGTCCTTGCCGACCGTGTCCGGCAGGCCCTCGATCGTGGTGATCTCGTCCGACGAGTCGAGCTTCGACACCGGCACCGAGCACGGGTTGAACGCGCGGCCGTTGATGTGGCAGGTGCACGCCTTGCACACGTTGATGCCGCAGCCGTACTTCGGCCCCTTGATGCCAAGCAGGTCGCGCAGCACCCAGAGCACGCGCACGTCGTCGTCGCAGTCGACCGAGACGTCCTTGCCGTTGACCTTGAAGTGGTGGGAGGTCACGTCTGCTGGCTCCTCAGTAGTGTTCGAGGCCGTTGTCCGGCGGCTCGGGTGTCGACGGCTGCAGCGGGTACGGCTTGAAACTCAGCGTGTGGTGGTTGATCGGGAAGTACGTCGGGTTGGTGCCGGTGGCGCGGGCATAGGCGCAGGCCACCGCCGCCGCGCACGGGGCGACGCCGAGCTCTCCACCGCCGCTGGGCACGTCGTTGTTGATCGGGTGGATGACGACCCGCATCTGTTTCGGGACGTTCCACTCCCGGGTGTAGAAGTAGTTGTCCCAGCTGGCCTCGAGCGGGATGCCGTCCTTGATGTGCACGCTGGAGGTGAGGATCAGGGCGATCGCATCGCTCATCCCGCCCATCATCTGGGCCTCCAGCCCACGCGGGTTGATCACCATTCCGGGGTCGACCACGACGAGTGCCTTGGTGACCCGGGGGCCGGTCACGCCGTTGCGGACCTTGCGGTTCACCGTTTCCGGCCTGCAGTCGATCTCCACCAGCGCGGCTACCGCGCCCTGGTACTCGAAGTGCAGCCCGATGCCCTGCGCGACGCCGTCGGGCAGCGACCTTCCCCAGTCGCCGACCTCGACGGCCTTCTCCATGACCCGCTTGAGCCGCTCGTGGCGGAGGAACTCGCGGCGGAACTCCACCGGGTCCTTGCCCATCTTGTCGGCCAGTCGGTCGACCATCAGCTCCTGCGCGGTCACCACGTTCGGCGAGAAGATGTTGCGCATGCTCCCGGTGTTGAACTTCAGCGGGATCTCGTTGAGCGCCATGGTCGTCGGGCCGAAGTTGTAGGGCGACGACTGCGACAGGTGGAAGATGCCCTGGGCGACGGTGTAGTTGCCGACCAGCGGGGACCGGGCGGCCGCCATGGAGAACATCTCGCCGAAGCCGTGGCTGTAGTCGGTCCGCACGCTGGTGTGCCGCTGCTCGTAGCTGACCACGTTCTTCGCCGCATAGGTGGCGCGTACCCGGGAGATCGACATGGGGTGGGTGCGGCCCTGGCGGACCGCGTCCGCGCGGGTCCACATGAGCTTGACCGGCTTGCCCATCTTCTGGGAGGCCTCGGCCGCTTCGGCGGCGTGATCGTGGAACAGGTGCCGGCCGAAGGAGCCGCCACCGTGGACGACGTGCACCGCGACCCTCTCCTTGGGCATGCCCAGCTGCTTGGCGATGTCCTCCTTGGCGGTGATCGGGATCTTCAGGCAGGCCCAGATCTCCGCGCGGTCCTTGCGGACATCGGCCACCGCGCAGTCCGGCTCCAGCGCGCTGCTGCTGGCGAAAGCGAAGACGAACTCGTCCTCCATCGTGTCGGCCCCGACGGTGTCCATGATCGCGGCCAGGCCGACCTTCTTGAGGCTGGGGACGGCGAGCGGGACCTCCTCGGCGCGCAGCTTGCGCAGCACCGACTCGTCGGACTCCCCGTCCACGGTGCCGGGACCCCAGTCGACCTTGAGCGCCCGCAGTCCGTCGATGCACTGACCGAACGTCTCGGCCCGCACCGCGACGCCGTACCTGAGGACGGCGATGTCGGTCACGCCCGGCATGCACGTGACCTCGTCGGCGTTGAGCACCGTCTTCGGGCGGCCATTGATCGTCGGCGGCCGGGCCAGCATCGTCGGCAGCGCGCCCGGGACGTCCATGTCCATCGCGAACACCTTCTTGCCGGTGACGATGGCGTGGGCGTCGACCCGGCCGCGTGGCGTTCCGATGATCTTGAACTCGGACGGCTGCTTGAGCACCACCGAGGTTTCGGTGAGCCGGGAGACCGCCGAGTCCTGGGCCAGCGAGGCGTAGCTGGCCAGCTTGCCGGACCGGTGACTGATCATCCCGTCCTTGGTGGTCAGGTCCTTGGCCGGCAGTTTCCACTGCTTGGCAGCGGTGAGCACCAGGCGCTGCTTGGCGATGGCCGCCGCGGTGCGCACCGGGATGAACAGGCTGCGGATCGAGTTCGACCCGCCGGTGAGCTGATTCATCACCAGCTCCGGCCGAGCGTCGGCCAAGGTGACCGTGACCTGGTGCATCGGTAGGTCCATCTCCTCGGCGATGATCATGGTGAATGCCGTGGTGATGCCCTGGCCGACCTCGGCGCGGGGGAGCGCGAACGACACGGTGCCGTCGGCGTTCACCTGCACCGTGACCAGGTGCGAGGTCGGGGCGGCGGCGTTGTTCTGCAGGTCACCCAGGTCGTAGCCGTCCGCGAGCAGCGGATTGGAGGGAATGGCCGCGCTCGCGGTGCCCGGCGCCATCGCGTCCCAGCCGACCTTGACCGCGACGGCGAGCGTCGGTGCGGCCACCAGGTAACCGAGGAAGCGGCGGCGCCCCAGCGAGCGGGGCTCGGGTAGCTCGCGCACAGG
>Ga0137415_10003657_pt1 | contig 15285 bp, 21 predicted proteins | sample CZODoug3_1_1_16f_FD_183082 | JGI IMG/M metagenome (GOLD analysis project Ga0137415, IMG submission 183082) | Vadose zone soil fungal communities from Angelo Coast Range Reserve, California, USA - CZODoug3_1_1_16fungal (Hybrid Assembly) | ecosystem: Environmental > Terrestrial > Soil > Vadose... | reverse complement strand
CAAGGACAACCTGCTGACCCGCGTCCAGGAGATCGCCGTCGAGGTCCACGAGGGCGAAGGCGTCGACGTGCCGCTCAAGGCCGGCGAAATGTCGCTGCATCATGTGCTGTTGGCGCACGGCTCGGGTCCCAATACCACCGACGACCGGCGGATCGGGCTTGCGATCCGCTACATTCCTCCGCACGTACGTCAGCTCAAGGTGCGCGATTCGGCCACCCTGGTGCGCGGCAGCGATACGCACGGACACTTCGACCTCGAGCCCGCTCCGCGCGTCGATCTCGATGCCGCAGCGCTTGCCGCACACAAGGACGCGGTCGAGCGCTCGCACAAGGTGCTCTATGCCGGCACAGACCGAACGCAGTTCCGTGCGTAGGCGACACGCGCTCGCTGCCGCTCTCTGCCTACTGCCGGTCGCGGCTGGTGCGCAGGAGCATGGGCAGGTCGGGCACTTGCGCATTCATGCCGCGCAGCGCGCCGCATGCCCGGAAGAACAGCGGCAGCGAACCGGGCCGTGTCATGTTCCTCCATACCCCGGCCAAGGCCGGCCGCTACGTCGAGGCAATACGCGAGCATCTGGACGCGGGCGACCGCAAGGCGTTGCTGGAACAATGTGGCTGGGAACTGCTCAGCCCCAACCCTCTCTAGCGCCGGCCCCCAACAACGGCGCGATAGGTCGTGGCGATCAGTTCGTCGACCAGGGGTGGCGGCGGCTCGCGGCGCTGCAGATGACCCCGCACCGCCGCGATCGGCACTTCCGCCAGCACGAAGGTGGCACGCCGCACCTCTGATGGGGTGGCGCGGCCGAAGGCTCGCCGCGCGAAGCTTCTGAAGCAGGCTTCCAGACGTTCGGTCTGCTCGGCCACGCCGCGCTTGAGCGCGGCCGGCCAGTCGCCCTGGACGAAGTCGTGGCGGCTGTGCAGCAACAGCAACCGGGCCTCGTCGAGATGCCGACGTGCCCAGGCGGGCGTGTGCAGTGCCGCGGCCAGCCCGTCGCCCTCGTCGATCGCCGCCACGAAATCCCGCTGATAGGACAGCACCGTGGCGAGCCACAGCTCGCCCAGCAGCGCGTCGCGTGAGGCGAAGCGGTAGTAGAACGAGCCCTTGGGCGCCCCGAGCTTCGCCGTCACCGAATCGACGGTCACGGCGGCCGGCCCCTGCAGTGCGGCAACAGAGCGCGCCGCCTCCACGAAGCTCTTGGCGTCGAACAAGGCCTTGCCCATAGATGTAGACTATATGGTCTAGACTGCGTCGTCTATATCGCTCAGGATCACGCCAACCAACCGATGAGGTCACCATGTCGCTTGCCAATGATGCGGCCGACCTGCGCCGCCTGCTGGATGCCGCCGCCGATCGGATCGGCAAGATCCGCTATTGCTGGCTGATCACCCACGACCCCGACGGCGGCAGCCGTCCGCGGCCGATGGGCCGACTGCCGCGCGATGCCGGTGATGAGCCTTTTACACTGCGCTTCCTCACCGACGGCCGTTCACCAAAGGCCGACAACATGCGTCGCGCCGCCGAGGTGTCGGTCGTGTTCCAGGATGACCCGCGCGAGGCCTACGCGGTGCTGATGGGCAAAGCGCATTTCATCGAGGACAAGGGCGAGATCCGCCGCCGCTGGATCGCGGCCTACGACACCTATTTCCCCGACGGGCCGGAGCGGTCGGGCGCGATCTTCGTCACCGTCGACGTGAGCCGCATCGAGCTCTGGATCCGCGGCGTGACGCCCGAGCCGTTCGGCATGAGCACGACCGTGCTCGAGCGCGACGGCGCGCGCTGCTGGCGCCGGCGCCAGTAACTAGTGGCGCCAGCTGGTGTCGGTCTTGTCGAGCTTGCGGATCAGGGCGGCGAACTCCAGGTCGCCCGAGCCGGTGTTCTCATTGCCGAAGCCGTCGAGCTGGGAGCGCGACTTGCCGGCCACGTTGTCGCCCATGACACTCAGCGTGCCGGCGGCGCCGGCATCGACCTGGGTCTGGCAGGCGCGCTCCAGGCGATAGAGCCGGATGAACGCCTCGGCCACGCTGCGGCCGGTGGTGAGCAGGCCGTGGTTGCGCAGCATCATGGCCGTGCTGTCGCCGAGGTCCTTCAACAGCCGCGAGCGCTCGTCGAGCTCGAGGCTCACGCCCTCGTAGTCGTGATAGGCGAGGTTGCCGTGGAAAGCCGTGGCGTTCATCGAGATCGGCAAGAGCCCTTCGCTTGTGGCCGCCACCGCCATGCCGGCGCGCGTGTGGGTGTGCATCACAGCGCGATGACGGCTCTGGTGCGCCATGTGGATCGCCGAATGGATGACGAAGCCTGCATAGTTCACCGGATGCTTGCCCTCGCCGACCGTGCCTCCGTCGACATCGATCTTCACCAGATTCGAGGCCGTCACCTCGTCGTAGTTGAGGCCGAACGGGTTGATCAGGAAGTGCGGCTGCTCGCCCGGCACGCGCGCGGTGAGATGGCCGTAGATGAGCTCGGTCCAGCCGAAATGGTCGACCAGGCGATAGGCCGCGGCGAGCTGCCGGCGCAGCACCGCCTCGCCCTCTTCCGGCGGCAGCGAATAGACGTCGATTCCGGTGAGCGGCAGGTCCTGCGCGATATTCATGTCCATGGGCGGTCCTCCCGGGAAAGCCGAGCTATGATCGACCAAGAGGGAGAAAACGTCCATGACGGAAAAACCGCGTCTCGACACCACGCGACTGCAGAAGATGGCGACGGCTTATTGGGAGAGCGCCGCTCTGATGGCCGCGGTCGAGCTCGACGTTTTCACGGCGATTGGGCGCGGCCAGGACACCATCACCACCCTCGCCAAGGCCGTCGGAATGAGCGACCGCAATGCGGAGCGGCTGCTGACGGCGCTTTCAGCCATGACGCTGCTCGAGCGCGACGGTGATCGCTTCGCCAATGCACCTGACGTGCAGCGCTTCCTTGTGAAAGACAGCGAGCGCTATGCCGAGCCGTGGATCCTGTTCACCAAGCCGCGCTGGGCGGCGTTCGGCGAATTGAGCGAGCGTCTCAGGAGCAAGACCGAGAACCGGCTGGGCGCCTACACCGAATTCACCGTCGAGGACGCCCGCCGCTACCACGCCGCGACCTATTCCATCGGCATGGGTGCCGCGCGCCTGTTCAGCCGCAGCGTCGACCTAAAAGGCCGCAAGCTGATGCTCGATCTCGGCGGCGGCTCGGGTGCCTATTCGATCGTGGCGACCAGGACTTTCCCCAGGCTGAAGGCGATCGTGCTCGACCTGCCGCCGGTCGTCGAGGTCGCGCGCGAATACATCGCCGCCAACGAGGCCACCGAACGGGTGAGCGCGATCGCCGGCGACTTCACGACCAGCGACTTCCCGCAGGGCGTCGACGTCGTGGTGATGGCCAGTAATCTGCCGCAATACGAGCCGGCGCTGATCCGCCTCGCGGTGGCCAAGGCCTTCGCCGCTCTCGTGCCGGGCGGCGAGATGCACCTGATCGGAGAGACCCTGCACGACGACCGCAAGGGCCCGCTTTCGGCCGCCCTCTGGGGCCTGAACGAGGCGGTCCAGGCCAGCACCGGCCGCGCCCACACGGAGTCAGAAGTGAAAGGCTACCTGCTGGGCGCGGGATTCACCGATGTCGCCGTGCATCCCTTCGTGCTCGGCGTGCTGTCGCGCGTGGCCGGACGGAAGCCCCAATAGCCGGGGTTGCGCGCCGGCGCGCCATCGACTATCAGTCCCGCTGCCTCTGCTCCCTTCGTCTAGAGGCCTAGGACGTGGCCCTCTCAAGGCTAAAACACGGGTTCGAATCCCGTAGGGAGCGCCAAGCACTCACGCCCTTGCCGCCAGCTCCTTCTCACTTAGGATCATGCCGAGCGGGATGGTCACGTCGCCGTCGCAGTGATCGGCCACGATCGAACCGACCAGCGTAAGGTGCGTTCTGGTGCGCTTGACCAGCCAGCCGACCGACTTCACCCGCATCGGCTTTTGCGCCGTGATCTTCGCGATCGGCTTCCAGCCTGAATCGTCGGAGCAGGCGTCGAGCCACGTGACGAGCAGGAGCTTCATGACGCGCAGCGCTTGTCGCGCACGGCGTCGAAGCTTGCGAGCCATTGGAACAGCGAGAACCAAGTCGAGGGATCGGCCTTCGCCGTCGCGCGCTGCACGTCGGTCGTGTGATAGCGCGAGGTCTCCGTGCAGAGCAGATCCACAGCCACTGGCATAGGCGGCTTGGGCGAGCAGCTAGCGAGTGGAGTCGATGACAGCGTCAGGAGCAGCAGTGCGCATTTTCTCATCGGCGACGTCCTTGTCCTTGCGGGCTTTCTCGATCTCAACGTTGGTCGTGTGCTCGACGGCAGTGGTGACCGCGGCCTCTCCCGCCGTCTCACCCTTGTGGAAGGTCCAGCCCAGCACGATGGCGGTGCCGATCGCGGCCAGCGCGACCCAGGTGATGGGCAAACGGATGATGGCAAGCGGATTCATGCCGCTTCCGCCAATGAAAGGCCGCGTTCGACTTCGCCACCCTCGTAGGGCATGCCGGCGCATTCGACGTTGATGATGCCGTCCACCAGGGCACGCACGATGCGGTGATCGTGGATATCCACCGGCACATCGGGATCCACTGCGACAGACGAGGCGACGCGCGCGATATAGCCGGCCGTGTTGTTCTCGTTCGGCGGCGCCCAGCGGTTGATGTAGTCACGGATCGTCCGGCAGCCCAGCCGCTCATGATAGGCGCGGAGATTGTGCACCATGGCGCGGATGCCGTGCGGAGCGTCGACGAACACGCAGAAGCGGCCGTGCACCAGCTCGCCGCGCTGTATTTCGTTGGCGCAACGCGCGAGGTCGCGAATCTCGCCGTTCCACGGCGGCTCGCCGCGATCCATGTTACCCGGGTTGCAGTTCAGGAATCCGCGTGTCTGCTTGGGATCGATCATCTGGACCTCCACCATCTGAAAAGCCACTCGCGGCACGCCGCGTAGAGCACGATCGCGCCGCATAGGGCGAGGAACTGCACGAGATGCAGGCTCATGGCGTGTTCCTCATGTCTGTCCCCTCCCCCACCAGGCGCCCCACCACGCCTTGAAGGTCCCGATCGGGTCAGCGCGGAACGCCGCGGCCAGGGCCAAAAGCCCGCCGATCACATCCATACCCACGACGGCGATCAGGATGCCGGCCGCCACCGCGGCCTTGGGCCCTAGCGACAGGATCTCGGCGACCGCCGGCCCGAGATACACGCCCAACCCGAACGAGAGACCGAACGACACGACCTTTTGTGTCGCCGTCTGCTGGCGCGCCCAGCGCAGACCGAGCAGGGCCCCGAATGCGGGCGGCAGATAGGGCGCGAGATCGCCCAGCCAGGCGAGGCGATCGCTCATGTTCCCTCGGCCCACGTCACCTGAGTGATGATCGCGCCCGCCGCGCGCATCGCGGGACCGCCGGCGGGTTCGGCGATCGGCTTGCCCACCGGATATTCGAACGGCGGCCCGAGATACGGCACGATCCAGTGACCGGCGGCATCCTGCTGGCAGTAGGCGAGGGATCCACTGCCCGGCCAATTGGCGTTGCACCATGTCGCATAGACTTGGGCCTGCTGTTTGGCGGGGAACTGAACAGCAATGTTCGCCATCACAGCCTCAAACTCAGATGGGCGAGGAGCTTCGCCTCGTCGGCCGCAGAGAGAGGCGCGGTGAGTAGGACGGCGCTCATGCGCCCGGTCCAGAAGTCGCCGCCGTTGGTCGCACCGCCAATCGAGAAGAGTTGCGATGCAGTCGTCGCCGGGACGGCCGATTGTTGCCCCGCCGAGCCCGAGACACCATCGACATCGCACACCGATATGGTGCCGCTCGCCTTGGCGATGACGACATGCCGGTTCGAAAAATCAACTGACGTGTTGAGAGCGTCCGCGTTGTTGGTGCCGTCGCCGATGCCTGAGACTGCGCGGTTCACGCCGCCGGTGGTGACGCGGCAAAGACGGCGGGTGTTGTTCGTTGTCGTTTGGCTTCCATAGCTCAGTACATCACAGCGCGAGACCACGCCTGCCCCTGCTTCCTGAGACACCAGGCCCCATATCCAGCCGGGTGCACCGCCCGACGGATAGGACGCGGGGAAGTTCGCGCCCTGCAAACGATCATCGACGCCGTCGAAGATGATGCCCGGACGACTATTGAACGAGCCGGTTGTATAGATCGGCTTTTGCGACCCGTTCGACTGGATGACAGAGAAGCTCGACACAACATCCTGCCACGCCGAGACGAGGCCGCCGGATTGCGTGACGGACGCATCAATTTCCGCATCAAACCACGCGAACAGCGACGTGCCGAGCGCCCATGGCGACCAGGTCACGGCTGCAGCGTTTCCCGCGAAGAGAGCGCGCGGGATGAGCATCAGGTCAGCTGCCCGCAGGCCACGACGCTCACCGAGGTGCCCGTCGTCACCTTCCAGGCGCCATTCATGCTCTTGGCGCCGACCGCGACCGTGAAGGGCACCAGGCTGCTGACACTGCTGGCGCCGCCGGCGAAGATCGTGATCGGCGAGCCGCCGCCGTCGGTAATGGTGACCGCGCCCGGGCTGGTGCTCGCCGGCACGATGGTGATGTGGCTGAGATAGTCGCCGGCCGCCCCACCACCCGGCCCAAGGACTGTGTTGGCCTGGCTGACGGCGATCGCCTGGTACTGCGTCGAGTTGACGAAGATCGGATAGTCGGGAGTTGTCATAGGCGGCTCCATAGGAAACGCCGGCGGGCGGAAGCGCTGTAACCAGCGCGTGCCCGCACGGCGCAAAAAAGATCAAGGTGCTTCATCATTCGGCTCACCAGAAGTCGGCGTAGGCGGCGTAGTGGGTCATGATCGTGGCACCTCCATTAGAAATGACCGAAATGATTGCACCGGATTGCCCGACGCCGACCACCGCCGTCGTGCTGTAGCCGTCAACCCATACCGCTGACTGGTAGTAACTGGCTTTGTTGGCTGCTCCAGCACCGTCCCACAGACTCACGGTAGGCGCCGCCCGCAAGCGCACCGGAAATTGCATCGGCGCGGCCCAATTTGCCGCCCCGGTGTTGATGCCGATCGAAACCAGACCGTTACGGGTCGTGCTGCCAAGGGTCGTGCCGTTGTCGTAGCTCGTCTGGTAGTAGCGGGCGCTGCGCACTATCTCCTTGCCGATGTCGGGGATCTCGGGCGTCGGCGGCGCGGCATTAATCCCCGCACCGAGGCCGGGTGTCGGCCGCAAGTCGGCCGCGGCGACTGTCACGGACTTGCCGCCGGCCGAGAAGTTGTTGCCAAAGTCGATCTTGACCTCATAGCCGTTCACCGCACCGGCCGAGACCGCGAAAGTGTGGGAGACAGTGGTCCAGGCACCGTTGGCGCAGGCTTGCAGGTTCGTCGCCGCGAGGTCGGCGACCGGTGCGCTCCAGTTGTCGGCCAAGCCGGCATAGCGGGTGGCCAAGGTCGGGGTGATCGAGCCGCCGGTATTGTTGAACACCTGGATCTGGAAAGTGCAGGTCTTGCCGGCCAGCAGCGCTGCATCGAAGCTCTCGATGCGCTGGCCGATCGTCACATCCGTTGCCGAAGGCGCGCCGGTGACCTTCATGCCCCAGGCCGATGGACCGGTGCCGGTCGCCTGCTGCACGGTGACGGTGGCGCCGAGCGCGAGCACTGCCCAGCCGCTGGCGCCTATTGCAGCCGCGCCGGTCGCGGAGGCCGCGACGTTGAACGAGCTGCCGATGCCGCCGTTCGGCCAGCTCACGAAGCTGCCGTTGCGCAGTGCGTTCAGGAAGCCGCGGGCCGTGCGGTCAGCATAGCCGGTGTTCGCCGCCCTGGTGCTGTTGTCGTTGGCGTTCTGGGTCGGCACTGTGACCGACCCATTGAACGTCTCGGTTCCGGCGTGCGTATTGTTGCCGCTGAAGGCGTTATTGTCGCTGGGCCCTGTTGCGCCCAGGGCGGCGCGCGCCGCAGCCGCGGTGCTTGCCGCGGCGAAGCCGCTGGTCACGGCAAGGAAGTTCGACAGAATGTTGGTCGCTTGGGGAAAAGCCGCGATCGGCTGACCATTGCCATCGAACGCCAGGAATGAATTGGCGCGCTGCGTCGCATTGGGCAGCGGGTTCAGCGCCACTCCATCCGTAGGCGAGGTCTGCAGGCTGCGATTCACCAGATCGAGGAAGCCCTGCACGATGGTCACCACGCGGTCGAATGTCGCCTCGATCACCTTCGGCCACATCGCTCCTTGATTGGAGAGTGTGGCCGGCTGGGTCGGGCTCACCACGCGCTGGATCGTGAGCTTGGTGCCGGTGGTGATCGGACTGCCGTTCGGCTGATACGTGACCGTGCCGCCCGAGGGATAGGCCGGAGGCGCGTTGGGATCGGGCGCGCTCAGCGTGTATTGCGACGGCGAGAGCGTGAAGTCCGTGCCCGTGGCATCGGTGTAGATCACCACCAGGTCGGCCGCGGCATTGACGTAGAACGAGAAGCCGAACGATGTGGTGGCGTTATTGCCGAGGTAGACGACTCTGGAGGAAGTGCTCGAAATGGTCATTACGCTACGCGACCTCTGTAGGCTGTTATAATCGAAGAGACCCGGAAACACCTATTACGGTCATTAGAACTTGCTCGCCGCGCCGTCGGCGGGCGAAGCGGCCGTGATCAGCAGCTCGATGGCGCGGTGCCACGCGTGTCGATCACGGCGGCTACCTGCCCAGCAGCGAAGAGCCGATGCCGAACGGCAGGTTCGCCATCTCATTCGCGGCGTTGGCCTCATAGAGGTTGGCCTGGCCAGCGGCGCTGGTGGCCTCCAGCCTGTGGCCGTAAGCCTGAAGCATGGTGTTGCTGCGGATCGTCTGGGCATCGCTCTCACCCGCGCGCGCGGTGTCGCCCAGGATGTCGAGGTCGGAGCCGGCATTCACGTCGCCGCCTTGCGCCGCGAGTGCCGCGCGCTGGCTACCCAGGAGCTGTGCCGTCTTGAGTCTCTGGCGGTCCTCCTGCGCCTGGCCTTGCTGCTCGGCGAGGGTGGCGCTGCGCTCGGCGATGATCTGGTTGTTGCGCGCGACTTGCGCCTGGTACGACGCCTGCCCCGCCGCGGCCTGCGCCCGCCGCGCCTGGCCGATCGCGCCAAGACCGGTGCCAGCTACCGACGTGGCGAGCGAGGCGGCAGCGAGATAACTTGCGGTAGTCCAACCGGACATGGCTATTCTCCAGTGATGACGACGTGGTTGCGGTCGGCGTGGCTACGTGAGCCCAGGATCTCGGTCTCATCCGTGAATTCCCGCTCGACGTCCTCGACAGTCCTCACTTCGGTTGAGCAGATCATTGTGATGTGTGTATCGGCCAGCGTAGCAAACGCCTGTTTCCGGCCCGCGCTGGCCGGCAACACGTTGTAGCCCTCCAATCGTAGCGGCTCCTCATCGCCGACATAGATCAGGACGTCGCCTCGAACGATCAGTACCGTCGCCACCTTGATCAGTGCGCCCGTGATCGTCACTCCGGCCGGGATACGAATAGTGCGGGCATAGAGCCCGCCATGGAGGATATGGTGCGTCTCGAGCGGCACCTGCGGCAGCTTCCGGGCGATGGCTTCCAGCGCGCGCACCTTGCTGACGGCAGCCGGGCCCATGGCCGGGATGGCAGTGTGAGCGACGATGAGCTCAGTCATGCACCACCTTTTTGCAGAACACCCGGTTGGTCTCAGCATAGCCAACCCGCGGCAGCACGCGGGCGAGATCGCCCTCGCCTGGCGCACTCACCAGCAGCACTGGGGAGCCGAGCTCGCGCGCCTTTTGCTCGGCCGCGCGCAGCAGGCGCAACCCAGCCCCGGTCTTGCGATGCGCCTTGGCAACGAAGAAGCTCTCGCTCACCGCCAGTGGCTCCTCGTAACGCGGCAGGCGGGCGGTCAGCACCGAGATGAAGCCGACCAGCAGGCCGCCCACCGTGGCGCTGAAGGCATGGAGCAGCCCAGCCGCCTCAAGTTGGCGGTAGGTCTGCCACTTGGCGATGGGCGGCGGCAGGCCGTCAATCAACGACTCGACGGCATACTCCGCCGCCAGTCCGGGAAAATTGGCCGCCCGCTCAATGTCAGCCACTCCGGCCGGCTGGATGCTGACCGTTTCACCGATCGAGACCCGGCAGAATGCCGACCTGAGCGGGCCGAACGGCTGGGCCGAAGCCACGACGAAGCCTAGCCATTCCAGCCAGCGGATAGCCTCGCGGTAGTCGGCATGCACGTGGTTCACTATGATCGGCCAATGCTGGCGGACCTCCAGAAGGCGCTGGCGAGTAAGTCGCAGGAAGGTCTTGCGGTGCCGATCGACCGGCCTGCCGGTGATCAGCCAGAGGCTCGCCCGGCCGCCCAGCATCGAGAGCGGCGCCAGGCCCACGATCGCCGCGACCTCGCCGTCGATCAGGTAGGCGTCGGCCCACAGCGAACGGGCGATGCTGCGGCCAAGCCCTTCCACCTTGGAATGGCCGAGTGCCGCGATTTCGCGCGCATCGCCGGGACGGAGCTCGATCGACTCGACATGTGCCGGCGTCACTGGAACAACTTCAACGGCCAACATTCACCTCCGGGATGAGATCGAGGATCGTGCAGGGCAGCGGATAGGCCTGGCGCACGAACAGCCGGCCGTCGCGGTTCCATTCGCTCGGGATCGTCACCGCCCAGTCGCCGTTGTAGGGCTGCATGGCGCTGCCCAGCGTCTCGCTCGAGCGCTGCTTCACCTCGGTGACTGCCGTCTGGTTGAGCCCGACCTGGATGCCGCGCGCATCCTTCGCTCGCACCGTGATCTGGCCGATCTTCTTCATCTGGCCTTGCACGGTGCCGCCTGCTGGCAGCTCGAGATTCAGCGTCTCGAGATCGGCCGTGTAGGGCAGCCCGATCGTGAGCTTGGTGTACGGCCCATCGAGCGTGATGGCTCCTCCGTTCACCGCCTGGCTCGGCACCACCGATCCATCCCCCAGAATGGCCACGGTCTTGCCCTCGAGATGGCCGAGCCCGGAAACTGAAGTCACGGCGGTGAGGCTTGGCAGCGTCCAGTTCGAGGTCGCGACGTTCTGCAGACTGGCCGGGCAGCCCTGCAGCAGCGTCCCGTAGGCATTGGATCCGTCTACAATCTGGGTGATCAGCACTTGCACGCTGTCGGTGCCGGACCGTGCGGCCAGCACCCTGCCGACGCAGTCCTGGGTGAAGGGCGCGCTGTTAGCCATGATGACACTGAGCAACGTGGCGCCGGCGGCATAGGAGAGATCGAAGCCGCTGGCCCGGATGGTCACTGTGTGGCTGACATTGGTGTTGGCCGCCACATACTGCAGGCCACAGTCGACGAACCAGGCATCCTCTATCCGGGCAAAGGTCCGCTCGACCATGCGCTCGACGTAGCGCTTGACCACGCCGCCGATCAGACGCTCGACGACCAGGTAGACCGCGTCGACATAGCCGCCTGCCCCGTCGGGCTCCGCGATGGTGGCGACGCTCTCCACTCGGCCGTCCGTCGTATGCCGGTGCCAGGCATAGACCTGATGCTCCCTCATGTAAGTGAAGCCCAGCAACACGCCGTCGGAGCGCACGCACCACACAACGCGGAACGGCTCCTCGGCGAAGGCCCATTCCTGGATCTGGTATTGAGCCGCCGTGTCGTAGAGCAGGTGCTGGCTCAAGACGCTCATGTCGGAGGATTGGTACTGGTCCTGCAACGCGTCGAAGCGCAGCTCACGCACCCGCGATCCGCGCTCCTGGACGAACAACAGGCTGTTGTCACTCCAGATCGGCGGCACGTGGCTCGTGCCGTAGGCGGTCTGTGGCAGCGTCACGCACGAGCCCGGCGTGAGGCCAGACGCATTGGCGCCCGGATAGACCCGCCATTCGGCGCCCGAGGTCAGGGCCAGCATTGAACTGCCGGCGGGCATCAGATGCCTGATCTCGTTTACCTCGCGGCTGGTGAGCGTGCGGGTGATCGCATCGTCGTCCTTGGTGGGCTGGCTCACATTCATGTTGTTGAAGGCGCCGGTCACCGAGAACCACAAGGTCTGCGGCAGCGCCGAGGTGCCGGCAAAGGCCTGGCGCTGCTGATAGTAGGTCGAGCAGCCGGGATAGGTCGTGGTGTCCGGGGTCAAGGTCGGCGTGAGCGCCGCGCCTGAGCCCGCGCTGTCGAACACCTGGGCGTAGGGGAACGGGAAATACGGGCTGAAGCCGTAGCCCCCATTGGTCACTGTGCAGGCGGTTACCGCACCACCAGAGAGCGTGAGCGCCAACGTGGCCCCGTCGTTGGAGCCGCCAGGCTGGATGACCAGTGCATAGGCTCCCGCATGATAGCCCGAGCCGCCCGCCAGCACGGTGGCGCTGCTGATCAGGTAATGCACGCCGTCGGTCCCATCGTCGCCGAAGTTGAGCTGGATCAAGGCGCCCGTGCCGCCGCCGTCGCTCACCTGCAGTGTGGCGTTGGAGCTGTAGTTCAGGCCCTGGCTGTTCACGTCCACCGAGGTGATCACGCCGCCCGAGACATGGGCGGTGAAGGCAGCGCCGGATCCCGCATTGTCGACCGCCTTCACCGTGGGCGAATTGTAGCCCGAGCCGCCATGGGTGACCGTCACGGCCGTGATCTTGTTGGCGCCGAACGGATTGCGCTGCCCTGGTGGGGTATTGCCGATGTCGGGTGCCAAGTTGTTGTCGGTCCAACTGTTGGTCGTCACCTGGGCGACGAAGCCGTAAATGGAACCGTTCTTCTTGTAGATGTTGTAGTTGGTGCAACCGCTCACGGCGGCCCACGTCCAGGCGTCCGAACTGCCGGTCGACCCCGCTGGAGCCGACGGCAGGCTCTCCTCGCCGTTGCTGTCGTTGATGGCCGTAAGCTCGACCGAGACCGCGCTGCCAGGACTATTCGCGGCGAGCCCCGTGGGTGCCGGCGTCGCGGGGGCGAACGTGATCTGGGTGAGCTGCCAGGCCGCATGCCCGGTCCGCGTCAGCTTACGTGGCGCGTAGGACGGATGCGTGAGCGTCATGGTGTCCGCGCTCTGCACGAACTTCAGCTTCGGCAGGTCGGCAGCGGCGTAGGGCGTGGCCAGCGTATAGACATGGCCGGGGCTGTCGTTCACGAAACCAATGGCGGTGCCGGTATTCATCACGACCTGCATGGCCATGTGGCCGAACACCAGCACGTAGTTCTGTCCGCCCGGGCTGGCCCGGAACTTGAACGGGATCAGTCGGTGGCGGACTGTGCTGTCGTCGACTTGGCCCACGAAGCGCGTGCCCGGCCGATTGCTGGCACCGCCGTGCGGATGCACAAGCATGTTGAGCAGGGTCCGGCAGCCGACATGGAATTTGGCGAGGTCGACCCTGCCGTACAGAAACGGCGAGAGCTCACCCGCGGCGAACGACGGCAAGATGAGAGGAAGCGTGCTCACGACGTGGGTCGCTCCCACCACCAGCCAGGATAGGTCATCGCCGTGCCGAACACTTGGCTGCCGTCGCTGTAGCCGCGCGCCAAAGCCGCATCGGCCAACTGCGTGCGGTTGACGCCCGAACTCTCGTTGGCCATCTCTGCAGCGGCATCGCGAACCGCGGCCTGGCGCATCTGCGCGAGCCGGGCCACCCGCTCCTCCTTGCCGGTGAGCTCGAAGCAGACCCGCATGGCGAGGTCGTAGCTGAGCGCATCGACGAAGCCCGGGTCCCACCGATTGGGGTCTGTCACCTGCGCAGTGTAGATGGCCGAGACCGGGCTCGCGTTGGCTAGGATCACGTTGATGAAGGAGTCACTCGAGTCCTTGTCGGCTGCCAGTTCGCAGAAGGTCTCGGGCAAGAGCAGCAGCGGCGTGTCGTTCAGACGTCTGAGGCGCAGGCAATCGACCGGCTGGGCGTACTTGTACGCCCAGCGCGCCGGGGGTGCCTGCAGCGTGGCGAGATTCGCGGTGAGACGCGCGAAGTTCCAGTCAAAGGCGCGCAGCAGCCCGTCGCGCGCCAGCGCAAAGTGCGTCTGGCAGGCATTGGCCTCGGCGCTGCCCTCGCCGATCGAGCTGATCTTGGAACGCGTACCGCAATGGGAGATCGCCGCATTGCAGATATCGGTAATGCTGGCCATACGCTACTCCGGCCGAAGGTAAAGGACGGGGAGGACACGCGCCCTCCCCGCTACGCTCAGTTCATCGCGTTCACTTCCAGGAAGTTGAACACGATGTCGGACGCCGCCGTGGTGGCATTGCCGGTGACGGCGACCAGGATCGCACCCGACTCGACGGCAGTGATCAGGCTCGGCGCGACCGGCGCGACTGCCGTCGACACGATCGCCTGGTTGTGGATGCCGATCTGGGTGTTCGAGCCGGCCGCGCCGTACTTGAACACCGAGGCCATGAGCTGCCAGCCGCCGGCGTTCTGCGTCACCGTGCCGGTGTCGCAGATCGTCGAGCCACCGCCGCCCACCGTGCTGCCGACGACGGCAGTGGCCGGGTTGAAGATGATCTTCACTCGCTTGTTGTTGGCCGTCGAGCCGAACGAGCCCGCAGCCGTGATCGAGATGCCGCGGCCGGCGACGTCGAAGGCGTTGCTGGGCAGCGAATAAACCGCCAGCACGTTGTCGGCCCCGGTGACGCCGGGCTGCACGCCGGCGGAAGAGACCTGCAGGTTGATGTTTCCTTCGGACAACATCGGCGCGAGGCTGGCGCCGAAGCCCGAGGCAATCACCGCGTGGCGGCTGCGGTCGCCGAGATAGGCGCGCAGCACCTGGCCGTCGTCGAACCATCCAGCGACGGTCGAGGGATCGAAGAAAGTAGCCATTGAACTCTACTCCTTAGGCCGCATAGGCGCGGCTGTAGGCCGGCTGTTGGTCGAGTGCCGGCACCAGAGCCGCGGTGATAGTGCCCGCGGTCATGACCGCCGTGCCGATGACGTAATTCAGCCGCAGGAACCGGCCCGGTGTTGCGGGTGACACCATCGCGCCGGCGAGGAACTTGTAGCCCTGCACCAGCGATGCCACCGGGATAGCGTCGGACTGCTCGATGATGGCCCAAGCGCCGGGGGAGCCCGAGCCGTTGTCCGGTGCACTCTGCACCTGGATCTGCAAAGTCGCCGAGCCGCCGGAAGAAAAGGCGGTCGAGACCTGGCAGAGCAGGAACAGATCCTTGTTGGTCACGGCGTCGCCGATGTCTCGGGCGACACCGAGATCGGCGCACGCACGATCGTTCATCCCCATGCCGTACTGGGCGGCGGCCCCCAATATCGCGGCGACGACGGCGCTTCGGCGCGGCTCGTCATAGGGCCAGGTTGCGTGATCCGCGAGCATGTCACGATGAATGGAGGATCGCTGAAAGGGGGCGGTCTCACGCAAGTAGGCGCAAACGGCTACTTCATGGCC
>Ga0137415_10003656_pt1 | contig 15286 bp, 12 predicted proteins | sample CZODoug3_1_1_16f_FD_183082 | JGI IMG/M metagenome (GOLD analysis project Ga0137415, IMG submission 183082) | Vadose zone soil fungal communities from Angelo Coast Range Reserve, California, USA - CZODoug3_1_1_16fungal (Hybrid Assembly) | ecosystem: Environmental > Terrestrial > Soil > Vadose... | reverse complement strand
GATGTGGTGTGCCTGGGGGCGTGGCCGATTGAGTATCACACCGAACCAGGGCAACCGACGGTCTGGCGGATGGTCCACGAGAATAATACCTATGACATTCCCTTGAGGACGCTGTGCAGCAAAGACACGCCCAACCTGTTTGTGGGAGGCCGTCTGACGGATGGTGACAGCTATGCAGGCGGTTCACTGCGTGTCATGGGAACCTCTTTCGGGACAGGACATGCGGCTGGCGTGGCGGCGGCGGTCTATGCGCAATCACAAGGAAGTGAGTACATCTTTGTTCAGAAAGAGCTCGTGCGTCAGAATGCGCATCTCAAGCTTGATCAATAACCCAATGCTGGCGAGCTAGATATGAGGGTCGTACAAACTGCGGTGTGGAGTACAGTCGGACGGATCGGTTTTCCAGGGAGGAGTATTGTCGGATCAACTGATGGATGGTGTTGCATCGACCCGTTGAGCTGGCAGCGCTGACCGGAAACTGACCCACTACCGGATCTTTCGTCGCGGCGCGCATGTCCAGATGGAAATGTCACATCGAGTGTCAGCGCCAGTTTCCACGCCTTCCCTTCGCACCAATAACCTTGCGGGTCGATGTAGTCTTTGGCAGCGATGTTTATTTCTCCTGGTCAGGTCTCGGATTTCTCATGAATTCCTCAAAACTATTTGCCGTTCGCTTACCGCAATTCGTAAACAAAACCCTGCCAGATAGATACCAAGGTTTAATAAATCATATCCTCCGGTAGTAGTACGTCCTTACCAATGCATAATTGAAGTGCCCGATCCTCGATGTTACTTTGACGATGCGAAGTGGGTGGTTGCAGCGTCAAAGGAGTACGTCATGAAAATTCAACAAGCGGTTACAGGTCGACCGATGTGGCAGGTCAGTCTCGTGGCATCGACTCAGCGTGCACAGAAGAGACTTAAGCGAGGTTGGGTGCAGGTGTTTAGAACAGCGCGCCCCGTGCTGACCGCAAGCGCTTTGACGGGTCGCGCAGACGTAGCCGCTTAGCGCAGACTTGGGTGTCGCGCCCGCGTGAGGGTTTCACAGGTGCGCGGAATGGTCTCTCCGATGCGTTCTCATCTACCGCGTCGCTGCAAATTACGGCAACATCCCGAATCTCCACTCTACGTCTGTTATCCCTACCTAATCTTTCCAAGTAGCCGCGCAAAAGTCCCCCGCCTGGTTCTGCCTGCCCTCAAGCTCCAAAAATCTCATCGATCTTTTCCGCCAGCGTAAAATCGTAATCGCTGATGCCTTTCACGCTGTGCGTATTCAAATCGATCACCACTTTGTTCCACACGTTGAACCATTCCGGATGATGGTTCATTGATTCCGCCACCAGGGCCACCCGCGTCATGTTCCCAAATGCAGCCACAAAATCCTTGCACTGAAACTCCCGGTGCAATTTCCCGTTCACCAGGCTCCAGCCCTTCGCCTTCGCCAATCGCGTCTGCACTTCCGCGTCACTCAATTTTTTCGCGGGCATATTCGCCTCCAGGCTCGCTCTCTGACTCGCTACCCATTATGCGGGCCAAGCAAATCACCAGCAAGAAAAGGGTAGTGAAAAAGCGCCGATTCTTTTTGATCACATATTTCACGGTCGAGCCCTTGCATCCCTGCGCGGGTTCGACGCATCCTTATAGCCATACAAAACAATCCTCGGTCGGGCGGGTAACAAGCCTGCCATGCGCCGCCAGCCCCAAAATCGCAAAGGGAGGAATACCGTGAAACGCTCCACTCTGACCCTGCTCTTAATTCTCACACTCGCTTTGGCTGCGCCGGCCTTCGCGCAACACTCGCATCCCGGCGGCGGACCTCCTGCGGGACACGGGCCTGGAAGTGACCCCGGCACGAGCCCCGGGATGAGCGGCGCGCATAGTAACAGCGCCGCAGCGCGCTCCGACGTCTCGCACGGGACGCCGAGCGACGTCCTCAGTCACAACACCGCGGTCGCTGGAAAGATTAAATCCTTGACCGGCCAGGACGCGCAAACCGCCTGCGGCGGCTTCAAGAATATCGGGCAGTGCATGGCCGCCGCGCATGTTGCGAAGAACCTGGATATTCCTGGCGGCTTCGACGCCCTCAAGGCGAAAGTAACCGGCAGCGGCTCGGTAAGTCTCGGCAAAGCGATTCAGGCGCTCGCTCCTAACGCCGACGCCAAAGCCGAGGCAAAAAAGGCCAACAAGCAAGCCGATGACGATCTGAAGGAAACCACTTCCTGACCTCGCCTGATTAACAGACAGGACGTTGCCAGAGAGGGAGCCTGGATTCAGGCTCCCTCTTTTTTTCAACCGGTTCCGCGTTGCCAGCTTCCGTCATCCAGCGTTCAGCGACACTGTGGCGATCACGAGCGCCGAGCGACCGCCGCAAACTGGCGTGCGATACGCAGGGTCATGGATTATACTGTGCGCCTTGCGGGGTGCTTCCAGCACAGAGGCGGCAACTATGGCAATCGAGCGGCGTGAATTTCTTAAGACTACCGGAAAAGCAATAACCGTGGGCGCAGCTACGCTCGCGCTGGGTGGCAAGATCCTCGGCGCAAATGACCGTGTCCGCGTGGCAGTTTGCGGAGTGCGAGGCCGCGGCAACGATCACATACATGGTTTTGAGCGTGTCCCGGGAACAGAGCTTGCCGCTCTGTGCGATGTGGACGAAAACGTGTTGCACCAGCGCCTCGGTGACATCGAGAAGCTGGGCTTGCCAAAGCCAAAATCCTACGTCGATGTTCGCAAGCTACTCGAGGACAAAGATATCGACGCCATTTCCATCGCCACGCCCAATCATTGGCACTCGCTCATGGCCATCTGGGCCTGCCAGGCGGGCAAAGACGTGTACGTCGAAAAGCCGTGCTCGCATAACACATTTGAAGGCCGCCAACTGGTGCGCGCGGTAAAGAAGTACAACCGAATTTGCCAGCACGGCAGCCAGTCGCGATCGAACCCCGGCATGCTGGAAGCCGTTCGGCATCTGAGCGGCGGCACGATCGGCGACGTCTACATGGCCCGCGCGATTTGCTACAAGTGGCGGCCATCGATCGGCCGCGCCACCGAGGAGCCCATTCCCGCCGGCGTTAACTACGACCTGTGGACCGGCCCCGCGCCGCTGAAGCCGTTTACCCGCAATCGCTTTCACTACAATTGGCATTGGATTTGGGACACCGGCAACGGTGAAGTCGGCAACCAGGCTATCCACGAAATCGATATCGCGCGCTGGGGTTTGGGCGTAGGTTTCCCGGTGTCTGTGTCCGCCATGGGTGGACACTTTATGTTCGAGGACGACCAGGAGACGCCCAATACTTTGAATGCCACCTTCTGTTTCGTGGGTCCGGAGGGCAAGCGCAAGATGATCGAACTCGCAGTCCGCCACTGGGTCACCAATCACGAGGCGGAGATAGGCACCGGCGCGTACGGGGCCAGCGGCGTGCCCCCCGCGGGGCTCATCGCCAGCGCAAACAAAAAGCCCGCCGATAAGCAACAGTCCTTAGGGCCGAAAGATGCCAAGACAAACACCGTCGGCAACGTTTTCTATGGATCGAACGGATACCTCGCCATCGATGGGTACGACGCCTACAAGACCTGGATAAGCGATCAGGCCGAACCCGGGCCGTCCGGTAAGGGTTCAGCGGACCACTACGCGAACTTCGTTGATTGCATCCGCAGCCGTCGCGCCCAGGACATTCATTCGCCGATTGAGGAAGCCCACATCTCAACGACACTCGTACACCTGGCCAATGCCTCGTACCGCCTCGGCCGTACGTTGCGATTCGATCCTGCGCAGGAGCAAGTCATTGGCGATGACGAAGCCAATCGCCTCCTGCGTGGCAGCTATCGCGCACCGTACATTGTGCCGGAACAGATTTGAGCTATTTACACCACATTCGATGAAATTGCTGAGGGTGTGGTCGAGGCTCGCGTCTTGGACGGTGTTCACTGGCGAACCTCATGCTTGCGAGGACGGCGGGTGGGCCAACAGGTCGGCGCCTTCGCGGTCCGCCATTTCCTTAAGCGGAAGAAATGAGGACTGTGACGACGAGTGATAATGGCTCTGGATCCTGAGTAGCCCAAGGAACGAGAGTGTTTCGCCCTGCAAGAGTTAGATCCCGCCTCGCCACCGATCTGCGCGGGATCAAAAGCCGCAAGCCGTGCGACCTCTCCGCATGGAGTGATTCTCGATCCCAGCGTCCTCATCGCCGCAGAACCACAGCTCCATGGTAAACTTCGAGAATGGAAGTTATTCTTCGTATTCCCGATGACGTTGCTAAGCGGCTTTCCGCCGACGGCAGTGATGTATCCCGTCGGGCTCTCGAGGCCCTGGCTCTTCAGGGGTACCGCGATCAGACTCTGACTCTTTTTCAAGTTTCGGAGATGCTCGGGCTCTCGCGCGTTGAAACCACAGATTTCTTGGGCCAGCACGATGTTCCGCTTTCGCCCATTGGAGAAGCGGACCTGGACCGTGAGGCAGCCCTCTTTGAAGCGGCGTCCCGACGTCACCACCGCTAGCTCATTCGCGGCATGATTGCCGTATCCAACACCACGCCGCTCCGCTATCTGATCGCCATCGAGCAAGAACATCTTCTCCCACAATTGTTTGAAAAAGTTTTTGTTCCCGCCGCTGTATTCGAGGAGCTAACCGAAACTAGGACGCCCGACAAGGTGCGCCGCCGCATCCTTGCGCGTCCGGCGTGGCTGGAGGTGCGCGCCGTTCGGGAGACGCCTGCGATCGCGTTCCCGCTCACCTTACATCGCGGCGAACGCGAATCCATTTTGTTGGCAGAAAGGCTTCAGGCGGATGTCCTTTTAATCGATGAACACGCTGGGCGAACCATCGCCTCAAGCCGGAATCTGCCTCTCTCAGGGACGCTCGGTGTTCTTGAGCGAGCCGACACGCTAGGCCTGGTGAGCGATTTCCCACAAACTCTCAAACAACTGAGGGTAAGCGGGTTTTATATCACCGACGTTCTTGAGCTTCTGCAGCGTTATCTGCGGCGCCGGGCGACGTGAACACCGGCTGTTTTTTTCCGAGCAAATCGAGCGGTTGGCCGCGGCGCAACACCGGAATTCCACCACCTTGACATGAGCGCGCGCTCGTTGTTAACTCCCCGCCTGCGAGGAGGTCTGTTCTGATGAAACTGCATGTGCGCGCGGCTCTCGGTGTGGCCGCTGTATCGTTTCTTGCGTTTTCCGCTCCGATCCGAGCACAAGATTCTTCCCACCATCTCACGGCTATGGACGAGTTTCAGCTCCAGCTCGCCACCGATCCGCAAATTTCTCCGGACGGCAAGAAAATCGTCTACGTTCGCCGCTTCGCCGATCCGATGACCGATAAGCGTTACTCCAACCTTTGGGTCATCAACGCGGATGGCAGCGACCATCGGCCTCTTTCCAGCGGCAACCATTCCTACAGTTCGCCGCGCTGGTCGCCCGACGGTACCCGTATTGCCTTTCTCTCCGACGTGGACGGCAAGCAGCAAATTTACGTTCGCTGGATGGACACCGGCCAAACCGCGCGCATCACCAATCTCGAGCTATCGCCGGAGGCCATCGCCTGGTCGCCCGATGGTCGCATGCTCTCGTTCTCTTCCTTGGTCGCGGGCAAAGGTCCGCACCTTGCCGATCTGCCCGCGCCGCCCTCCGGCGCAAAATGGGCGGACCCGCCGACCGCGTACGATCGCTTGGTCTATCGCTTCAACGGCACCGGCTACCTCAAGCCCGGCTACATGCAAGTCTTCGTCGTTTCCGCCGAAGGCGGCGCTCCGCGCCAGGTGACCAACGGAAATTTCCCCAACGGCGGCAACGAATTCGGACCTACGCGCGCCGCATGGTGCCCGGATGGAAAATTTCTGCTGGTCGCAGCAAATCGCCACGCTGAATCCGATCACGAATATTTCGATACCGAAGTCTATGAATTTGGCGTTACCGACGGCGCCTTGCGCGCTCTAACCAACCGCAAAGGCCCGGACGGCGCTCCCGACAACTCTCCCAACGGCAAGTTTATCGCCTATACCGGATTCGACGATCGCTACCAGGGTCACCAAACCACAAAACTCTACGTCATGAACCGCGATGGCAGCGGCTCCCGTTCCATCACGGACAAGCTCGACCGCGACATTTCGTCTCCTCAGTGGGCACCCGACAACTCCGGAATCTATTTCCTCTATAACGATCAAGGCGACACGAAAATCGGCTTCTCCACGCCGGACGGCAACTTCAAGAAAGTCGCCGATCACGTTGTTTCGGGCACCAGCGCCTACGGCGGCGGTTCCTACTCCGTTTCGCGCACCGGTGCCATCGCCTTCACCTACGGACGCCCCGACAATCCCGGCGACGTTGCCGTTTCCACCAACGGCGCGATGCGCGTCCTCACCGCCGTCAATCAGGAGTTGCTGCAGCAGAAAGTTCCCGGCCGCGTCGAAGAAATTTGGTACGAATCTTCAAAGGACAAGCGCAAGATCCAGGGCTGGATTATCCAGCCGCCCGGCTTCGATCCCTCCAAAAAATATCCGCTCATTCTCGAAATCCACGGCGGACCTTTTGGCGATTACGGCGACCGCTTCGATTTCGAAAAGCAGGTCTGGGCTTCCATGGGCTACGTCGTGCTCTACACCAACCCGCGCGGCAGCACCAGTTATGGCGAGGAGTTCTCCAACCTCATCCATCATGCCTATCCCGGCGATGACTTCGACGACCTCAATAGCGGCGTCGACGCTGTCGTCGCCAAGGGCTACATCGACGCCAACAATCTCTACGTTACCGGCGGCAGCGGCGGCGGCGTGCTCACCGCCTGGACTATCGAGCACACCACCCGTTTCCGTGCCGCCGCCGCGCTCTATCCGGTCATCAACTGGTACAGCTTCGTGCTCACCAGCGACATTCCTTTCACCGCGAAATATTGGTTTCCCGGCAATCCCTGGGACAACACCGAGCAGTACATGAAGCGCTCTCTGACCGATCAGGTCGGCAAAATCAAAACGCCTACGCTGGTTATGACTGGCGAAGAGGACTACCGCACGCCCATCTCCGAGGCGGAACAGTTTTACTCCGCGCTGAAACTTCTCAACCTCGACGCTGTGCTCGTCCGCGTTCCGGAAGAGCCGCACGGCATCGGCCGCCGTCCCAGCCACCACATCGCAAAAATGCTCTACGTAGCCGGTTGGTTCGACCAGCACAAATCCAAGCCGTAACACGTCTCCCGTAGGGGCGCAGCACGCTGCGCCCCAGTTTGGCGCGATTTCAGATTGGGAGGCGCGTCGCGGTCCAGGCAGCGAAAATTGTAACTGCGCGCTTAACTTCGTCGTGAAGTACCCAGGGCGCGTCGGACTCCGGTCTCTGCGAGCCTCCGCGCGCTCAGCGCCTCTGCGTTATCTTCGCCTTTTCGTCGCGGCGGGATTTATCTGGCGTTCATCTTCCCGCCTGTATACCTAACGTTGTTCCGATAAAACATAACAAAAAGAAAAGAGAAAATTATGCGCAAACATCTCACCCTTTTCGGGCTGGCTGCACTCTCGACTGCCGTCCTTTTTTCTGCCGCTATATTTTCCCATGCTGCCGCGAAGCCCGGCCCCTCCGGCTACCACGTCATCAAGACCGTTTCCGTTCCCGGCGATGAGGGCTGGGACTACATCTACGTCGACAGCGATGCTCGCCGCGTCTACATCTCCCACAGCTCGCACACCGTCGTAATGAACGCCGACACCTACGCCATCGAAGGCGACATTCCCGACACACAAGGCGTCCATGGCATCGCCGTCGCTTCCGACCTCGGTCGCGGCTTCACCAGTAACGGCCGCGCCAACACCGCCACCATTTTCGATCTGAAAACTCTGAAGACACTGGGCACAGTAAAAACTGACGCCAATCCCGATGCGATCATCTACGACCCCGCCACGAAGCACATCTTCACCTTTAACGGCCGCGGCAAAAATGCCACCGTTATCAACGCAGCGGACGGTTCCGTCGCCGGCGCAATTTCTCTCGGCGGCAAGCCCGAATTCGCTGTCGCCGACGGCAAAGGCTCCGTCTACGTCAACGACGAAGACTCCTCCGAACTCCATCACCTCGATGCGCAAAATCTCAAGGAGCTCCACAAGTGGCCGCTCGCCCCGTGCAAGTCTCCTTCCGGCCTCGCGGGCGATCTCAAGAGCCGCCGCCTGCTCGCGGTTTGCGACGATAAAGTTTCCTCCGTGGTCGACGCCGACTCCGGAAAAGTCGTCGCCAATCCGGCAATCTGCGAAGGCCCTGACGCCGCTGCGTTCGATCCTAGTTCGAACTATTTTTTCGTGTCCTGTGGCGACGGCAACCTCACCATAATCCACGAAGATTCACCGGACAAATATACCGTCGTCGAAAATGTTCCGACGAAAAAGACCGCGCGCACCATGGGCCTCGATCTCAAGACGCACAAGATTTTCCTCCCCAGCGCCGAGTTCGAACCGCCAGCTCCAGGCGAGCGCCGCGGCAAAATGAAGCCCGGCACCTTCGCCATACTCGTCGTCGGAAAGTAGTGGCGGGTCGCTAGACCGCCAGCTCGCGGATTGTCATCTCGAGAGAAGTCTGATTGCGACAAAATTAAAAACCGTCCCGGCGGGAGAGAGTCGCCGGGACGGCTTTTTTGTGTGCTCTGGTGAAAAACTCTTGGGAAGCTACGCTCCCTAGCTGGGCTATTTCACCACGCACATATTGTGCACGCCGGCCGCAATCGAAAATCCGGAGCCGGCGGCCTGCGGCAACCACCACATCCTCCGCACCCAGCGATTCTCGCTGACCATCATGCGCTTGCCGATAAAATCCATCACTACAGGGCTGACCTGCGTCGCCGCGTACAACGCGCCGGAATGCGCAAACGGCCGCAGCAGCGGATTGCTCTCAGTGCCGTAATTGCCGGAAAGCGCGAGCCGGGTCGAGTACGCGTCAAACGCCGCAGCGCCATGGCCGGTCACCGCCAGGGCGTACCAACCGACCCGCTGACCGCGCGTCTCGCGGGGACGCGTGTACGCCGGCTTCACCGGCTGAACCGGCAGCGCCACGCGGGGCGGCTGCACCGCTTCCGCGCCCGCCACGTTGGCGGTAACCCCATCGCCCTCCGCATCGATGCTCACTTTCGGCTTGGGCATCGACGGCAACTCACGCGCAGCACCGGAATCTTTCGCATCAGTGTTAGCGTCAGAGGCAACCATCTCCGGAAGGTTTGCCGCCGACCTTGCCAATGCATCGCTCTGCGGAAGAGCGCCTAGTAGAAGGATGGTTGCCAGCAGCATGGTTCACCTCAGTGGTTGCGAGAGCAACTAAGTCCCCACTCGCAACTTGGATGAATTTACTGCCCGGAAGGACAGTTGGCACTGGCCCATTGGTCACATTCTGTTTAGTACGCCTCTTTGGCCCTTCCGTTTGCCGTTTTCAAAACTCCCGTACTAGCAGTACGGGCGAAAACTTTTCTCTTTTCCGGCACCCTCTTGCCGTCCCATTGGCGGTCTTGGCGGAAGCAGAATCGCCAAGCAGTTTCGCCGACTCTGCTATAATCCCGCGCATCGATCCCGCGATGCGGCGGGTTGTAGTGGCCAGTCTTTAGACTGGCCCGCCAGGAGCGACCGAAGACCGGTCTAAAGACCGGCCACTACAGTATGTCGCCCAACGAATCGTCCTCGGCCAAGCGCGCGCCCGTCCCCACGCGGGGACCGCAGGCGCCGCGCTTCATCGTCATCGAAGGGCCGCTGCGCGTGGGCAAAAGCACGCTGGCCAAGATCCTTGCCGAACGGCTGCATGCGCGGCGCGTCTACGACTGCGAAGACAATCCCTTTCTCGCCGACTTCTACAAGGAAAAGCCCGGCTCCGCTTTGCGCGCGCAGATGTATTTCCTGATGGACCGCCAAAAGCGCCTGCGTGAGGCGCTGGCCATCGAGGCGCCCGGCCCGGTCATCTCCGATTTCCTGATGGAGAAGGACCGCATCTTCGCCAATCTCAATCTCAATGACGAAGAGCTGAAGCTCTACGAGCGCTACTACGAAGCGCTGGCCGCGGAGCTTCCCGCGCCCGATCTGGTCATCTACCTCCAGGCCAAGCCGGAAGTGCTGCGCGCGCGCATCGCCAAAAAAGCCTCCCGCGAAGAAACCCAGATTTCCCTCGCGTACATCGAAGAAGTCGCCCGCGCCTACGAACATTTCTTCTTCCGCTACGCCGCCTCCGATCTCCTGGTCATCAACACCTCGGACATCGACTTCGTAGAACGCAGCGCCGACCTGCAGCAATTACTGCGGCGCCTGCAGGACCCCGTGAAGGGCACCCAGTATTTCCTCCCGCTGGGGCCTTCCGAATGACCGTTTGCGTTGAGTAGCGCGTCAGATTTGCGATATCCTCATCACCACTGCGAACAATTCCGTTCCCAGGCCAATGTCCAAAAAATTGCCAAAGGGATAGGTGAAAACGACTCTTGGCGAGGTTTGCGCCTTTAACCCACGCATACCCTTCCTTGAACCTCTCCCGGATGACACTGAGGTCAGCTTTGTACCTATGGCTGCCGTCGAGGAGGAGAGCGGCCGACTCGATGCCTCACAGACTCGAACGCTTGGGTCAGTCCGAAGAGGCTACACCCCATTCATTGAAAACGACGTTATCTTCGCCAAAATTACGCCATGCATGGAGAATGGGAAAATCGCATTGGCGACAGGCCTTAAGAACGGCCTTGCTTACGGCTCGACGGAGTTTTTCGTATTCCGACCTTATGACGGGCTATTGCCCCGATTTGTCCTTCATTTCCTGCTCCAACCATCGTTGCGAGAAGACGCCGAACACCAGATGGCTGGGGTGCAAGCGGGCAAAAGCGCGTCCCGGCCAGCTATCTTCTCAACCACGAGTTTTCGCTCCCTCCCACCCGCGAGCAAGAGCGAATTTTAGCAAAGCTGGATGCCACGTTGTCGAGACTGGAGCGAGCGGAAACCGCATCGCGCCGGGCGCGTGAACGGGTCCCGCCCGTCGTTCCACCCCTAACTCTCGATGGCTCACACTGTTACAAACTCTTTGTCGCCACCAAAAAAGTCAACTCCTTTGGAATCAAGCAAATCCACGCTCTTTGCGCAAAACACCCGGGGTGGGGGTACCTCCACAAAGCTCCCCTTTAGAATCAGCAACTTCCAGACTCTTTATCCGCGCTTCTGTTTGCAACCTAGTTAACGCTCCCGCAAACCGCCCCCACTACTCACTGCCACCATCCACTTTTTCGTCGCTCCTTTGTTTTCATACTCTTACGAATCCCTTTTCCCGCAACTCCTTTATTTTCACATCCATCCAAATCCCTAGGGGGTGTGGGGTATTTCGGCCCGAGGCCGAGAGTCGCAGGTCGCGGCTCCCGGGCAACTTCGGACTTTTACCCGGAGCGGCATGCTAAACAAGTCAACAATCGAAACGACTAGAAACCAAAGTCTATTCGTACCGCAATGCAACCATTGGGTCTACTTTAGTGGCGCGCCGCGCCGGAATGAAACAAGCCAGCAGCGCTGCGCCAACCAGGAGCAGGGTCACCCCGCCGAAAGTCAGCGGATCGGTGGCAGTGACGCCAAAGAGCAGCGACTCCACGGTGCGTGTCAGGGCCAGCGAACCGGCAATCCCAATCGCCACACCAATGAAAATCGTGCGCAATCCCTGGCTCAGGATCATCCTCAGAACGTCGCCGGTACCCGCGCCGAGAGCGACACGCACGCCGATCTCCCGCGTGCGGCGGCTGACCGCATAGGCCATCACGCCAAAGACCCCGGCCGTTGCGAGCAGCAGCGCGGTGATTCCGAAGAATCCGATGAGAATGACGTTGAATCTCCGCGAGCCCAGCGAAGCGGAATACACTTGCGAAAACGTCCGGAACCTCGCCGGAATCTCCGGGTCGAGGTCCTGCAGGATCCCTCGCGCGGCCGATGTGACCAACCGCGTGTCAGCGTCGCTCAGCATGGTTACGGTGATCGCCGCGCGCGGCCGCTGGAACAAATTCACGTACACGGTCGGACGCGGCGGCGCATCGAGGCCATATTCGTGAGTGTCGCCCACGATTCCGACAATGGTCAGCAAACGCAAGTCGCCATCCATGTTTCCAAACTCAATGGTGTGGCCGATCGGGTCCTGATTTGGCCACCGGTCGCGCGCCAGCGATTCGCTGATCACGGCAACGTGTGGAGAATTCGCGCCGTCGCGCTCGTCAAAGATTCGCCCGCGAATCAGCGGAATTCCGAGAACCTGGAAGTATCCGTCCGTGGCGACGCAGAAGTCCGCATTGCCAATGCGTTCTTTTTGCTGGAACAGCGCGACAAGACCATCCATGGTCTTGGGGATCTCATTCTGCGTCATCAGTACAAACATTCCGTCGGGAAGGCCGCCATCCATCGGCAGGCCGCTAGTCGCGCCGACCTTGCGCACGCCCGGAATTTGCTTGAGCCGGTCCATCAGGTTTGAAAAGAAAATCGCCTGACCTGTCTTCGCTTTGGGATTGTCCACCTCCGGAAGCGAGACGTCCATGGTGACAATTTTGTCGACGCGGAACCCCGGATTCACTTCCACCACTTTCATCAGGCTGCGCCCGAGCAATCCCGCTCCGACGACGAGAACCAATGTGATCGCGATTTGCGCCGCCACGATTACCCGGCCAACGCGCTGGCCGCCTTGCGAACCCGCTTGTCCACGCCCGCCTTCTCCGAGACCCTTGCGCAGGTCCCCGGAAGTCGCGCGCGCGGCGGTGAACGCTCCGAGGCCTGCGGCGACCGCGGTGGAAAGCAAAAACGCGAACACAAGTACTGGAATACTGATCGAGACGCTATCCAGCCGCGGCAGATTTGCCGGCGCCAGCGCAACTAATCCCGCCACGCCCGACAACGCTCCGAGTACGCCGAGGCCGCCGCCGACGAGCGAAAGCAGGAATGCTTCGGTAAGGAATTGACGGATTAGCCGTCCGCGCGCCGCACCGAGCGCGCTGCGAATGGCCAGCTCGCGCTCTCTCACCGACGCTTGTGCCAGCAGCAAATTGGCCACGTTCGCGCACGCCACCAGCAGCAGAAATCCCACTGCGCCGAGCAGGATCAGCAGCGCGGGGCGAGCTTTGCCCGTGATCGAGTCCTGAAGCGGGAGGACAATTCCATCTTTGAGGAGATAATCGTTTTGCTCGCTCGAGGTATCGTGAATGCGACGCGCGATCGCGCTAATGTCTCGATTCGCTTGCTCGACAGTCACACCGTCGCGTAGACGCCCGACTGCATAGTAGTTGTGCGCCGTCCTGCTTCGATTTTCGCCGTCCAAATCGGTCGGCAGCCACAGATCCACGTGTGCTGGGAAACGAAATCCGGCCGGGAGCACGCCGATAAGGGAATAGACCGCGCCATCAATTTTCAGGTGTGACTGCGAGAGATCCTGCGGCGATCCGAGATGCTGCCTCCAGTATCCATAGCTGACAAGAACGGTGGGGCCGGCCCCTTTTTTCGCGTCGCCGGCGCCGAAATCCCGCCCGAGGATGGGCTGAATACCGAGGACATTGAGAAAGTCAGGCGAGACGTGTGCAACCCTCGTGCGCGACGGCTGCGAAGCGCCTGAGACGGACACGACGTAGTCATTGTACTTCGCAATCGCCTGGAAGCTGCGGTTTTGATCGCGAAAGTCGCTGAAGTTCGGGTCCGCAAGATGAGCCCACCGGCCCTCCGAGTTGACCTCGAAGACGGCCATGATCCGATTCGAATCGGTGTACGGCAGCGGCCGCAACAACACGCCGTATACAACGCTGAAGATTGCCGTGGTCGCGCCGATGGCCAGCGCGAGCGTAAAGACCATGACACCGGTGGCGCCGGGGCTCTTCCGGAGTTGGCGGAGGCCGTAGCGGCAATCGGAGAGCACGGAGCGGAGCCAGTTGCCAAGCCCCTGTTCGCGAACCTGTTCTTTCACCTGTTCGATACCGCCAAGTTCGATCCGCGCGGCACGTTGCGCTTCGCGCGGCGGCATGCCCGCACGAATGTTTTCCGCTATCAGCATTTCGAGGTGGGAGTGAACCTCCTGGTCGAGGTCTACCTCCACACGCCGAGATAAAAAAAGATTTCGCAGGAAACTTTGGACCTTCACCCGGAGCGGCATGCCAAACACCTCTCTACGATGCTTCCAATGCTTGAGCGATCGCCCAAGAAACGCGACCCCATCGCTTGGTTTCGACTTCGAGTTGCTTTCGTCCAGCCTTGGTCAAGCGGTAGTATTTGGCGCGGCGGTTGTTCTCGGACTCTCCCCAAAAAGAGGAAATCCAACCTTCTTCTTCCATTCGGTGCAGAGCGGGAAAGAGCGAGCCTGGCTTAACAACAAAGGTGCCGCCTGTGATCTGCTGGAGCCTGCGCGAAATTCCCAATCCGTGCATCTCGCCAGCGATAAGCGATTTCAAGATCAGCAGGTCCAAAGTCCCTTGCAAAAGGCTTGTCGGTTCAGGGCTCAATTGATGCCTCCTATCGGATCTCTATAGGGAGAATACCGATCTACGTATAGAGTGTCAATAGGAAAAGAGCATGCCAGTGGACGATACGGGCGCGTAATCGGAAACTAAATTAGAATCCACTTCTCCGCTTAGCGCACGTCCTACGGACAAGTAGATTTACTCCCGCGTGCGGCGTGATCCGGGCATAATCCTGAGTAGTGCCGCTAGAGTAGTCGGCTGCGAATGAGGAATCATGCAGGACCCGAAGGCAGCTAGCGAGAGCGCATGGAACGGCGGACAGGTTGTCGCGTGGGTCGTGCTGCTCTTTTTCTTGATCTTTCTTTGTATGCTCCCCTTCCTCATCGGAGGCGTAACTCTCTCTGGTCTCGGTAAGCTTTCTCCGTCCTCGCCGCTATTTGCCCTTTGTATCGCGGGTTTTACCTTCGTCGGTTATACGCCGACGCTGTCCGCACTCTTGGTAGCAGGGCTTTTTCCTGGGGGTGGCGGAGCGCGCTCCGTGCTGCGCCAAGTGCGGACCTGGCGCGTGGGCATCGGTTGGTATGCCATCGCTGTGTTTGGGCCAGCGGTCCTGTTCCTGCTCGATGAGGCAGTCAATCTTGTCTTGGGTGGTTCACCGCCGCAGCATTGGATAGTCTTGCCCCCATTTTCGGGGTTTTTTCCTGGTTCGCTGTTCTTTAGTGTTATGGGAGTGCTCGCCGGGACCATTGGCGAAGAGTTCGGCTGGCGGGGTTTTGCTCAGCCACGGTTGCAGAAGCGCTATGGCGCACTCAAGGCAAGCATTCTCATCGGGCTCGTTTGGGGCACGTTTCATCTTTGGATTCTGCCGATTTGTCACTGCATGAGTCTTACCGA
>Ga0137415_10003653_pt1 | contig 15297 bp, 17 predicted proteins | sample CZODoug3_1_1_16f_FD_183082 | JGI IMG/M metagenome (GOLD analysis project Ga0137415, IMG submission 183082) | Vadose zone soil fungal communities from Angelo Coast Range Reserve, California, USA - CZODoug3_1_1_16fungal (Hybrid Assembly) | ecosystem: Environmental > Terrestrial > Soil > Vadose... | reverse complement strand
CGTCAACAATCCGCTACACTCGTTTCTGGGCGAAGACGAACCATCTTCTGGTCGAACCAATTCAGAGGGCCAAATGAGCATGAATGAAACGGTCCCGTGCATACGGTGTCATGCACAAATGGAAGTCGGCTACGTTCGAGATGCCACGGAGTCTGGATGGGCGCAGCAAATATGGCATCGGGGAAAACCTCAGCGGAGCTGGCGGGGTCTAACAGGTAACCGTGGGAGGCGACAAAGCATACGACACAGCGGATTTCGTGGCCGAGTGCTGAAGACGATCGCGCTGTTGCGGAAAGTCATCGTAGAATCCTAGTCTGCCTGAGGAATCTGGCAATGCAAACGCAGTGAGCCAAGGTCCCAGTTCCGGCCACTAACGGTTGCGGCCAGACCTCTTCTTTGCGTCACAAATCGACAAGACTGGAAGACGATCTAAGTCGTATCATCCCTTTTTCCGCAGCCTGCTAAACTAAGGGGAGCAGCCTCTCGTCTCGACCCCAAACCTGCTGTTACCGCCTTACGCCGCGTCTCGATGTGTTTCGCCGCCTTGCCCGGCTTGTGCCGCCCTAGCAGGTCGGTGAGCGCGTCCCTTTCGTATTTCAGTGTGACGAGCCGGTATCGATTGGACATAGCACCTTGATCACTTCGAGGAGAAGAGCGTATCTGCATTTGTGAGAGACGCGAAGTTTTCGGTTTTCAGTCTTGGGTCTTGGGTATTCGGTTTCGGGTCTCCAGTTCAGGCCGCTACGCCGAGCTCCTTTGCAACTGCGGCCAGTCGTTCATAGGATCGCAGGCGGTCGGCGTGGTCGTAGGTGTCCGTCACTACGATTACTTCATCGGCTGCTGTTTCGGACACCAGCTTTTCCAAGCCCGCTTTCACCGTCGCGTTCGATCCCACTATGGCCGCGCTCAGTTTGGTCTCCACCGCGACCCGTTCAAAGTCATCCCATAACTCCTCCATCGAATCGACCGGCGGCAACAATTCCACCGGCTGGTTGCGGATCAGTCGCAGGAATCGTTGCTGGGGAGTTGTAAACAAGCGGCGCGCGGCGGCATCGGTCTCCGCCGCAATCACCTGCACCGCCACCATCATGTAGGGCCTGCGCAACCCGTCGCTGGGGCGGAAACGCTCGCGGTACAGGCGCGCGGCCGCGCCCAGATACTCCGGGGCGAAGTGCGCCGCAAAAGCGAACGGCAGGCCCAGCGTCCCAGCCAGTTGTGCGCTGAAGCCGCTCGAACCCAGAAGGGTGATCGGGACATTGCTTTCCTGTCCCGGAATCGCTTTCACCGCTTGCCTGGGCTTTGGTGGGCCGAGGTAGGTGCGCAACTCTTCCAGCAATGCGGGAAATTCATCTCCGGTCTGATGCAAATCCCTCCGCAGCGCCCGCATGGTTTGGAAGTCGCCTCCGGGAGCTCGCCCCAGGCCCAAATCGATTCGTCCGGGATATAGCGCTTCGAGTGTTCCGAACTGCTCTGCCACCACCAGGGGAGCGTGGTTGGGCAACATGACGCCACCGCTGCCTACGCGGATCGTGTTCGTGGCGGCCGCGACATGGCCGATCAACACAGGCGTCGCCGAGCACGCCAGCCCTTCGATCGAATGATGTTCTGCCAGCCAGAAGCGGGTGTAGCCCAAACGCTCTACGTGCTGGGCTAAGTCCACCGATCGAGCAATAGCACTGCCTGCGGGCTCGCCGGTGTGCATCCCGACCAGATCCAGAACGGAAACTGCCAATCCCTTGCTCATGTGGTATTAGATAACTCAAGCGGGGCAAGCGATGCGGAAGAGCGCGGAATCACGGCGGGGCAGACGCTCGCGGCGATCAAAATGACTCTGGCTTTGCTCCCTGCGGAAGCGCGGCGAATGAAATTCGCGTATCTCCTCCAGATGTCCCTTTGGAAATCGGCCTTGCCGTGTGGCGCTTAGCGTGATCCAGAGGAGAAGTATTCTGTCCATCTGTGATGCGGAGCTCGGTGTGCGCAAAGTGTGCGCAAACGGGGCCGCACGAGTCGACTCCGAACCGCACCAATCTCGCGACAGCGTCAAATGCAAGTCGCAGAAAATGCTGGAGCGTCAGGACTTGCAAGAGTGCAACATCACACTCAAAATCCGCGACCTTCGGGTCTTAGAGGTTCAACTCCCCCCTCCCGGCACCACTCCTCGAAGCCGCTCTGGACGCTGGTTTCAAACATATTGGAACCTTATACACAGTCTGGCCGGACCATTCCCCGAAATCGCCTTGTGACGGCGTTGTGACCGGAAGAGGGCGCGCAGCCCCGCGTAGTAGAAGACAAGGCAAAATTGAGTTCACAAGCGGCCCTAATTTGCGGCTTTCTTCGAGCAGAGGCCGACAGAGCGCGCCCCGGCTTCGCGTGAGGGCCTCCTCTGTTCGCCTTGCCGGGTAACTAGGAATTTCCTCTTTAGGGCGGTCCTCCTGGACACCCCCTTTAAGAGACCTTGGTGTTTTGCCCCGTTTGAAGGCGATCATTAAGATTCTCACATGCCCTTCCCTGGAGATAAGACATGCTTCGCCTGCCGATGGCCATTGGCACGTTCCTTTCAGTGTTCACATTCATCACGAAAGGGGCAGAGACCACACCTTCAATTAGCCATACAGAGTCAACGCAGTGGACCGTTGCCGTGAAAAGGCACAACCAATTTGACAATTGGACCTAGATTCGCAAGGCTGGCCCGTTCATGTTGAGCAGGAGGCACATCATGCCTACAGTCGATACTGGAGACTGGCACGAACTCTTTGACGTTGCGTTGTTTGAGCCGAACAAGAGTAAGTTGCGACAGCGAATCGAACACGCGAGGCACGCAATCAGCAACCGACTCGAGGCTTTGATGAAAGACCAAAACGAAACCGGGAGAAGCGTTTCCGAACACATTGCCCTCCGCGACGCATTAACCACGCTTGCTGAGCTGCACAAGATCGCCTATGCCCGGAAGCCGAGCGCGAGTGTTAGCGGCGAACGTGGTAGCGCTGCCGGTTAAGATGGATGTTTTGTGACCCGGCAAAGAACACGTCAGGATTGGCTCTTGCCAGCGTTTTGATGCCCCTGCTGGACAGCCCAGCGATTCAGCAGCAGGAGAACACGGCATAGCATTAGGAGCGCGCTGCACAGGTTGAGGCAGTGCGCCTTGCCAGTAGGATTGCGTTGGAAATCAGGAAAGAGGCCGCGTGGCGACAAAAACTTTACCGCAGTCCATACCAACCAAGCTCCCACCTGCGAAGCTCTATCTCGATGACGTAACTGAGATTTTGCAGATTCTGACAGATTCGAGCGCGGACTGTCAGGCGAGCTTCGTTACCGGCAAGTCGAAGTGCGACACGCTGGACGATTTGAAGGACCTTGGGGGGCGCACAACCCATTTTGTCATGGACGTCTCGTCGTCCGGGAAGCATCAAACTCTTGAACTGACAACATCTGCGACGCGGATACACATCTATGAAATCGGGGACCAATTGGCGGCATGGTCGAAATATGTGAACGTAGCAGCGATTTTCGAGAAGAGAAAACAACGCCTAAAATCTGCCGTTCGCTCTGTGGGATCGTGGACATTTGCAGGCTTGTGGCTCCTAACCAGTGCGATTTGGATGTTCGTACCACATGCCGCCAAACCTATCTCAATTTATGAATTACTCCGTCTAGCGACGGGCGTTATTCTGGCCGCAGCCGTCGTGTACTACTTCGTTTGTTCGCACAGCGTTGTCTACTTCCGTTATTCCCACCGAGTCGGCGTGGGAAGATGGTTAGAAGATCACAAGCCAGAGATTATTGTGGGTGTCATATGCGCTCTGATGGGAGCAATTACCACCGGAATTGCAGAAAAGGTTTGGAAATGACGCTGCGCGCTGCTTAGGGCGGCGTTGTGGCGACGACTGAGATCTGGACATGTTATCTAAGGCAGTAGTCCGATGGCTTTTGGCTCAGAAGCAAATCACGGAAAAGTGCAGACTAGGGTAACTGGAGGATTCACTGCTTTGGCCACATATGCCAAGAAAGTGGTGTAGATGACTGGCATCGTATTCACCTTCATCGGAGTCGTGACTGCCCTGGCCGTATTGGCCACATTGGCGAAGATAGGCAAAGGTGAGCGCAAAAGGGCAGAGAAATGGGAAAAAGGAGAAATCATCAAGCAGCTTTTGGCACTGTCTGAGCGTGAAAACAGCATTTCGGCAAACGCTTCTCCTCCCGCCAAAAGTCTCCGGCTTGCGCCTACTTCGGCCACACGCAATGACAGGTTGCGAAAGTGCACCTACCAGGGGCACAATTCTAAGCGGAGGTACTCTCCCCCGGATCCCAACCCTCCCATCCCGCTCAGACCAAACCTAAGCGATGCCGAAATCGAAGATCAAATCCGCCAGCGTGCTTATGAGTTGTATCAAGGACGTGGCGGCGTGGGTGGAAACGCACCGGATGACTGGCGGCAAGCCAGGGAGGAAGTGGTGAGCCGCAAAGCCAAGGGAGCCACGATCTCGTCCTAACCAGTTCCTATGCTCTTTTCAGCCGTCCGAGCCTGCAAGGCTGCCCAGTATTAGCCGGCATACCTTGAGGATACGTCACGGAACTCCGGGTAGCCTGGGAGCATCGCGTTATTCTGCTGTCTGGAAAATCCGACGTCCCGTGGCATGATGGGCGGGCATGAAACGTGCCCGGCGCATACAGACAGTTGTTTTCTTTGCATGCCCAGTGCTGCGTAGGGCGAGCGAGTTCGGGCATCTTCAAGGGTCTGGGTGACGAACCCTTCGGCACCAATTCGTCAATCGCCCACGTGGGGACGAGAACGCATCGTCCGATGCGTAGCGAAGAGATCTTTCGCCGGGCGACATACAACCTCAAACGTCTCGGCTATAATCGAGCGGTCATGCGCGGGAGTGCGTAGTGCCAAGCGGCCCTGGCGAAATCACGCAACTGCTGCAGCAATGGCGCGCCGGAGATTCGAAGGCAGAGTCCACGCTCTTTGAGTTGCTCATGCCGGATCTGCGCCAGATCGCCGGCTATTGCTTCCGTGGGGAACGGCCTGGCCATACTCTCCAACCCACAGCCCTCGTGAACGAGGCCTTTGTACGGCTGGTTCGCGCCAAGAATATCGCACTGGCGGGATCGCGGTCATTTCTTCGCTTTAGCTGCTAGGATCATGCGGCGTTATCTGATCGACCACGCCCGCGCGCGGCCGAGCGTCCAATTTCTGCCCATGGATGGATTCCCTGACCGCGTGCTGGGCCGGCGAACACCGCTGGAGTTGGCTGTCACAGTCGATGCCCTACTGAACGAATTGGAGAGGGAATCACCACAGCGGCGGGCGGTGGTGGAGTTGAAATTCTTTCTGGGAATGACTGACGCAGAGGCGGCTGACGCTCTAAATCTCAAGCTGCATACCTTGCAGCGCGAATGGCATCGCGCGCGGCTGTGGCTCTACCAGCGATTGGGTGGTGACAATGGAAACCAGTCCTGAATACGACGAACGAGTCATGAAGCTAGTCACGGAGGCTCGGCAGCAGGCCCCGGCGGAGCGCGAATCCTTTCTACGCCAGGCGTGTGAAACCGACCCCGCCCTTTACCGAGAAATCGCCGAAACTCTGAAGTGGGAAGATCGCATGGGTAGCTTCCTGCAGCAGCCTCTGATCGCTCTCACCTTGGTGGGCCGGCCATTTCAGCCCGGAGAAGTCATAGAGGGCCGTTTCGAGATCGTGCGCGCTATCGGCGAAGGTGGCATGGGCGTTGTTTACGAAGCGATCGACCGGAAGCGCAACACCCGCATCGCCATCAAGTCGGCCAAGCCCGGCTTCCAGCGGCTACTGTCGCCCGAACTGGAAGGCGCGCTAAAGGTACGCCACCCGAACATCTGTCTGGTCAACCAGATTCACACCACCCAGACCGATAGCGGGGAAGTCGACTTCCTTACTATGGAGTTCCTCCAAGGAGAGACTCTTTCTGCCCATCTCGCGAAGGGCAATAGGCTCGACCCCGCTGAAGCTCTGGAGATCGCACGTCAGTTGTGTGCGGGATTGTCTGAAGCACACCGCAGCGGGATAGTCCATGGCGATTTGAAAAGCGGCAATATCATTCTCAGCCAGAACGAGGACGGAAGTCTGCGTCCTGTGATTACCGACTTCGGGCTGGCCAGCCGGGCGAATCAACCATCCGGCGCATCCGGTGGCACGCCCGGCTACATGGCGCCCGAACTGTGCCGGGGAGAAAGACCGTCCAAGGCTTCTGATATATATGCTCTGGGCGTCATTCTCTACGAAATCGTCACCGGCCGCTTACCGAGCAAATCATTCGGAAGCCACTTGACTCTGCCATCGGCGCCGAGCGACCTGGTCAAAGGTCTTGATCCACGTTGGGATGCGGCGATTCTGGACAGTCTCAGCGACTCCCCGGCAACCCGCCCGACAGACGCCGCTCACATCATCGCCCGGCTGGAAAAACGGCACCTCAGCAAAGCGCCGCTTATCGCACTGGCGCTCGTCGCTATCGCCGCGTCGATACCGCCGATTCGAGAGCGTGTGATTGACCTGTTCATGCCCGCCCACATGCGATTGGCGATTCTTCCTTTCCAAGGCCCCACCGAGGCGACCGTGATTGGGGAGGGCGCATTGCAGGATCTGGCTGATCGCCTCCGGCATCTGCCCAGCGCCCGCCGAACGCTGGTCGTGATCTCTCCCGAGGCAGAGCTGAAGAACAGTGTTCAGACTGCCGAACAGGCAGGCAGGGTCTTGCATGCTACTCACGCCATGCAGACCTCGTTGCGTCGGGAAGGGCCTGACTACCTTGCGGAAGGCTCCGTCATCGATCTGGCCACGCAGGTTCACCTCCGCGATTTCTCCGCTCGCTATTCACAGGCAACTATCGGAGCTTTTCCTTCGGCGCTTGCTGGCGAGGTTTCTCTGGCCTTGCACATGCGCACCGCAGCGGCTCCGGAAGTACTTTCGGCCGCAGCAGCCGCACCGTATGACAAAGGCTTGTACCTGTTGCATACTGACGAACAAACCTTCGAGAACGCGATCGCCCTTTTCCAGCAAGCGGGCCGCCTCGATTCACGCTCCCCTCTGCCACCGGCTGCCTTGGCAGAAGCGCAAATCATCAAATATGGAATTACCAGGGACAGCACTTGCCTTTATGAGGCCCAACGAGCCTTACGGGAAGCAGAAAGTCTCAATCCAGACTCGGCGAGAGTACGCCTGATAGGAGGCTTGCTAAACAAGAAGGCCGGCCAATACCAGAAAGCCCTGGAAGACTACCGACGGGTTCAAGAGCTTGAACCGCACAACGTAGAGGCTCTTCTCGAGATCGCCAGTGTCTATTTCGCGGTAAGTATGCCGGACAAGGCAATCGAAACGTACCGACAGGCAATAGCGCTGGACCCCGGGTACTACAAGTCCCACGAACAACTAGGTGCCTTGTACTACTTCCGGAGTGAATATCCCAAAGCTGTTGAAGAGTTTCAGCAGGCCATCAGCCGGGCCCCGGGGAGGTTCGTTGCTCATAGCAATCTTGGCGCCGCCCTTATGGACCTTGGGAAATACGATGAGGCAGAGAAAGCGCTCACGGTATCTCTGCAGCTGCGAGAGACAGCACCTGCGCTCAATAATCTGGGGGCCGTACGCGCCTATCAGCGACGCGATGCTGAGGCGGTTGGATATTACGCGCGGGCTGTGGCGTTAGATCCAAACGATTATGTGAATATCGATAATTTGGGTGATTCCTATCGTCGTCTCAGACGCCTGACGGCCGCCCGGGCGGCTTATCGCAAAGCGATGGACCTGGCGTTAATGGATTTGGCCGAGAACCCTTCGCCGGGGTATCCTCGTGCGTTTCTCGCCTACTGTGCCGCTCGCCTGGGCGACCGCGCAAGGGCGCAGGCTGAGGTCAGCCAAGCTCTGAAGTCGTCGCCAGGCATCAAAGGGGTCATTCGCAACGCAGTCTTAACATACGAGGTGCTAGGTCAGAGGGACAAGGCAATTGCAGTGCTCGGCCACGCGACTCCAGAGGTCTTGCAGGAACTCCAGCGCCATCCCGACTTGGCAGACTTTAGCCACGATCCACGCTTTCAAGATTTAGTTGTGAAAATAGGAGAAGGAGGAAAATAGTATGCTTCCCACGATAGTCAAATACCAGGTTGCAATAAAGCCGGTGGGCGAGTACGCGGTCGCCGTCCCGAAGGCGCTTCCCGATGTGGCCATTGGGGATACGCTTCAGTTCAGCTCCAGTGAAGAAGCCTTCAGGGTAGTGTTCGAAAACTGGCCATTCAAGGAGTCGGAAACAGAGGTCACAACCGGCGACCTGCTGACTTTCGGGAGAGAAGGCCCATTTAAGTTCTTTTGCTACGTCACTCCCAAAGGCGGGAGTAAAGAGCTTGCTTATGCAGCCGGCTCGGGCGGCAACGGGAATGTAAAACCGCCAGGAAAGTAGAATCCAAGGGCTTGGCGGCGGGTGAAGAACCTTGGCCCCTTAAGTATCCTGCCGCCGCGGCAAGCATACATTCACAATCCGCGGCGGGCCACTCGAGAAAGCATCGCGGCGGCTACCTTAAGTTGTGTAGCCGCCCACTCTTTCAAGTCCAGTGTCGGAGTGCACCGCCTATCGACTACATCGACTCAAGCGCTCTACCAGTTGGTGATCGAACCATCCGGCCGGAAGTAGGTTTGGGCGCGAGCTGTGACCGGTTCTGTGATTTCGGCGATCTGCGTGAGTTGCTTGAAGTCAAGCTCAACACCTAGGCCCGGCCGTTCATTGGGGTATAGCTTTCCGTTCTTGAAGTCCAGGCATACGGGCACGTGGGGCAAGGTGCGTCCCTGGTAGTTGTATTCCATGAGGACCGGCGCCGAGAAAGTGCCCAGGCTGTTGACCAGGGCCGCGGTCGCGATGGGTCCGGTGAAATGGGGAGCGATGCCCACAAAATGGGTTTCGCAAATAGCGGCAATCTTCATAATTTCAGTGATACCGCCGACGTTCGGCAGGGTGGCACGGACAAAATCGATATCGTGATCCTCCACCAGAGTGTTGAAGTCCCACCGGTTGCCCCACTCCTCGCCGGCCGCCAGAGGGACGTTGACCTTGCGGCGCAAGATCGGAAGGTCTTGCAGGAAGGCTTCAGTCCGAACCGGGTCTTCGACGAAGAACGGAGCCAGGTCCTCGATCTGGTTACAGCCCCGGATGGCATCGGCCAAGTCAAAGCGCTGGTGGAAATCGATAACCCAATCGCCGTCTTTGCCGACGCCTTCCCGCGCCTCGGTACATTGGTCGCGAAGATGGGTAATTCGCTCTCTGGTGTTGTAAGTAGTATTGGCGGGAAGGTCCATCGCGCCGAATCGGAAGGCGCGATAGCCAGCCTCGATGGTGGCGTGGGCGCGTTCCTTAATGCTCATGCCCGAGGTGATGCCCGGAATAATGCCGGCCGTGTTGTAACACTCACAATAGTTGCGGACCATGCCACCTAGTAATTGGTGTACGGGCAGACCCTGGACTTTTCCTTTTATGTCCCATAAAGCTAAATCAAGCGCGCCGATGGCATCGGTCTTCTCCCGGCCTGCGGGATAGAAGAAGGCCCGGTTCATGTCCTGCCAGAGTTGTTCGATATGCTGCGGATCGCGGCCGATCAACCGGCCCGCGGACTGGGACAGCGTGTCCTTCGCTCCTCCTTCGCCGATGCCTGTGATTCCGGCGTCGGTCTCAATGGTGACCACCACATCGCTCTGGTTGAACAGCGGGTTTGGATTTGGTGGCAGGTAGGCTCGCACTCGCGTGATCTTCATTTTCGGAAGGCTGGCGAAAGTGGGCAGAGCGCCAGCAACGCTCATGATTGCGGTCGCTGCCAAAGAACTGAGAAAGGTCCGTCTTTTCATAGTTCGAGTCCCGTTTCACACTTTTGACATTGATCCAAACCAGGCAACCTTAGCCGATCATTGTTTATTGATTAATGATTATTGACGCGAATCTTACGCAGGCGAAGAGGGACAAGTCAAAGAAAGCGTAAGGTGCGCGTATTAGAACACACCGAAGCCGACGCTACCCAAGACTCTAACGCGCAGTGGCCTTAACATTCCGTCTGGCAATGAACGTAGAGCGCCGAAGGTGTCCGTCAAAAGGTCTCCATCAAATCCGCCGGTACTTAGTACCTTGGGGCTTCAACTCCGCCTCCCGGTACCGGTTGGCCGGAACAGACGCGAAGCGGGGAATTTCTGTTTGTGGACAATTCCCGCGCCCTCGCGAACGGTTACCAACTGGTCTGCTGCGACGTTGGGAATGGTCTCCGTGGTGCCGTTGGTCCAGCGCACCGTCAGGTCCGCGGTAGTTTCGGTGCCGAGTCCGAAGTGTAGGCGCCGGTCGTTGGCGGAGTAGAAGCTTGATTGAGCGCTCACTTCCTGCGCCTGACGCCGGGTTCCGTAGCTGGCTACCACACGTGCGCCGATGGCGCTGCGATTGCTGTTGACACCGACCAGAAGGACCTTCAGCCAATGGCCGCCGCTCGACACGTCATTGCGCAGCAGGGACGGCGGCTCGTTCATGTTGATCACCAGAATGTCCATGTCGCCGTCATTGTCGAAGTCCCCGAAGGCACAGCCTCGGCTGGAGTGCGCCTCGGAGACACCGCTTCCGGCTTCCTCCAGTAATTCCTCGAACCTGCCGTCACCCAGGTTGCGGAACACCAGGCGGGGAGTCCGGAACGGATAGGCCGGGAGTCGCCGCTCCACCTCGGGATAGACGCTACCGGTGACGACGAACAGGTCGGGAAAACCATCGTTGTCCAGGTCGACCATCCCCGTTCCCCAACCCACATATCGGGTTTCTACTCCCAGACCCGAGCGGATGGTGACATCGTCAAAGTTTCCCTTTCCATCATTGCGGTAAAGGACATTGGTGTCGTCGGCGAAGTTGGTCTTGAACATGTCTAGGTTTCCGTCGAGATCGTAGTCGCCAACTCCAACCCCCATGCCGGCTTGTTCCAATCCGTCCTCGCTCAGCGCCACTCCGCGCTCCAGACCCTCCTCGCGAAAGGTGCCGTTGTGCTGGTTGCGGAACAGCCAGCTGGGGGTGGAATCGCAGGCCACGTAAATATCGGGCCAGCCATCGTTATCGTAGTCGGCAGCGACCGCCGTCATGGGATACGACCCCGAGGCCAGCGCGACCCCGGATGCCCGGCTCACGTCGGTGAAGGTTCCGTCGCCATGGTTGTGGAACAACTGGACAAACCCGGTGGGCAGACCGCGAGGTCCGCAATTCACCGGAACCCCTTTCCAGTTGCAGTCAGCGTTCTCGCCCGGCTTGGGCAGCTTTTCAAGCGTGGTGTTAAGGTAGTTGGCCACGAACAGGTCCAGCCGCCCGTCGCGGTCGTAGTCCACCCAAGTGCACCCGGAACCGTAGCGAACGGCGGCCTGGTCGAGTCCGGCCTTGGCGGTCACATCGGAGAAAGTTCCGTCGCCGTTATTGTGATAGAGCGCGTTGTGACCATAGTAGGTGATGAAGATGTCGTCGAAGCCGTCGTTGTCATAGTCACCCACCGTCACAGCCGACGCCCAACCGGTGCGGAGCAGCCCCGCCCGGGTGGTAACGTCGGTGAAGGTGCCGTCGCGGTTGTTTTTGTACAGGCGATTGGACGCGCCGGGCGGCGCTCCTTCCAGGCGCGTGCCGCTGAGAACGAACAGATCCGCCCAGCCGTCGTTATCGTAGTCGATGAACGCCACTCCGCACCCGACCACCTCGATGATGTAGCTCTTGCTGTTGACGCCGCCGTAAATGACGGGCTGCGTGAGACCCGCTTGTTGGGCGACATCGGTAAGGTGCGCCAAGAAAGGACGACCGGAGGCCCTCCCGCGGGGTTGCGGCTTCACCCCACGCGAGGAGATTCCCTGGCCGAAGGCGGAGGCGCCGACCATGGCCCCGCCGGTTGCGCCCGCCATGGTGGCCAGCATTTTGCGACGCGTGATCAATGTCATGGGATTGGTTCGATCGCTCTCAACCTCTGGCTGGGCCACGTGCCTGGGATTCTATCCGGCTTCTGAAGCCGAATCCACGGTGAGGTAACAGAACTGAACTTACGGTGGACACCAGGCGATTCCACCTTTCTGGCAGCTACCGCGAAAATTCTCGCCTGACGCTGCTAACCGGCAATGTATCAGACTTCCCACTGCTCAAAGCGGTCTTCCATCCCTGGGGCGGAGACACCACCTAAGGCTTGATTGATGGTTAATTTACCCAACTCGTCACCGTCGATCCGTGCGCCCGCCTGCGCCAGGCCAACGCGGTCGCAAAATAATTCTTGACTGTTTCAGTTTACTAGTACACTATACATTTAGATGACCATTCGATCCAATGGCCGAAAACCATTTCAGTGCCGGCTGGATGTGCACAGCGGCGTCCCGGTTTACCGGCAGATCATCGACCAGGTGATCGGCGGCATGGCCACGGGTGCACTGGCCGGGGGCGATCAGCTTCCTACGGTTCGCCAGCTCGCGGTGGACCTGTCGATTAATCCGAACACAGTTATTCGAGCTTATCGCGAGCTGGAAATTCGAGGTTTGCTGGAGACCGAGCAGGGCACGGGCACGTTCATCAGTCATCAGAAAGTACCGCGCGATGATGCCGAGCGGCAGCGCCGGCTGAATCAGCTGGTCGGCGAATTCGTGGCCCGCACGGGTTCCGCGGGCTTCACCGTTGAGGAATTGCTGGAGCAACTGCAAGCCGTTCAAAGCGACGCAGGAAAGAAGAGGAGGTGAAGTCATGGGGTGGGATCGCACTATCAATCAGGTGAGTGGTGTAGCAAGAGCCCTGTTCATTATTTCGGCAGCAACCGGATTCGGGCTTACCGCGGCACTCGGTAATCGAGTACCGTTCTACGCAGGATTGCTGGTCGGCCTGTATCTACTGTTTTCGATCAAGGTAGCAGATCAGTGGGAAAAGGTGGCGGTGCTGCGGCTGGGCCGCTATATCGGATTGCGTGGGCCGGGCTTGTTTCATGTGATTCCCATCGTCGATACGCTGAGCCGGTACGTCGATCAGCGAGTTCGTGTAGCCAGCGTGACGGCGGAGTCCACGCTCACCCGCGACACTGTGCCGGTGAATGTAGACGCCATCGTGTTTTGGTTGGTCTGGAACGCGGAAAAGTCGATTTTGGAAGTTGAGGACTTCGTTCAGGCCATCACCATGAGCGCCCAAACCGGCCTGCGGGAATCGATCGGGCGCCATGAGCTGGCGCAAATGATCACGGAGCGCGAATCGCTGGGACGCGAGTTGCAGCGCATTCTGGACGAGAAAACCAATCCGTGGGGCATTACCGTTCAATCGGTGGAGATCCGTGATGTGCGTATCCCGCAGGCGCTCGAAGACGCGATGTCCCGCCAGGCGCAGGCCGAACGCGAACGCCAGGCGCGCAACATCCTCGGCCAGGCTGAAACAGAGATCGCGGAAAAGTTCGCGCAGGCGGCTTCAACCTATCAGAACAATCCCGTAGCTCTGCATTTGCGCGCGATGAACATGCTGTACGAGGCCATCAAAGAGCGCGGTGCCATGGTGATAGTGCCCTCATCCGTCGTAGAAACGATGGGGCTGGGCGGAAGCCTTGCCACAGCTGCCCTAGCAAAAACGCAAGGCTGATACCCAGAGATGGTCGGATTGATGGGAAGAAGACGTGGAGCTGGAAAATGAAATTCAGACGATTATCGATTGCTGCTCCAATGGAGAATTTCTTGGTTCGTTTGTTCGTCCTAGGTTTGGCGGTAAGCGCAACTAGCTGTACTCACAACTCCACGTCCTGGCATGACCCGTCCAAACACCGACTGCAGTTCGTCACTGTGGAAGACGACATTCGTCTGGAAGTGCTCGATTGGGGCGGATCAGGACGGCCGGTTGTGCTGTTGGCCGGATCGGGAAACACGGCGCACGTGTTCGACGGCTTCGCCGAGAAGGTGACCGGCCTTAACCATGTTTACGGCATCACGCGACGGGGATACGGGGCGTCCAGCCGTCCCGCCTCGGGCTTCAGCGCGCAGCGCCTCGCGGACGATGTCCTGAACGTTCTCGACTCGCTCCATCTCGCGGCTCCGGTATTGGTCGGCCACTCGCTCGGTGGTCAGGAGCTGACGGCATTGGCCTCCTCGCATCCCAATCGGATTGCCGGACTCGTCTACATGGATTCGGCGGCTGACCCTACGTTCAATTGGTTGCCGTACCAGGAGCTGCGGAAGAAGCTGCCGGCCGCGATGAATGTCACTGTGCCTCCCCCGGCAGCCTACAAATCCTTTCAAGCGTATCGGGATTGGCAAGAGAGCAATAGGGGAATCGTCTTCCCCGAATCTGAGTTGCGCAATTGCTTCGCCGCCCAGCCTGACGGAAGTATGGGCAGTTACGGTACTCCAGCCAGCGTGGGCGACGCGATCTTCGCCGGCATGCTCAAGCCCGACTACTCACGCATCCGGGTGCCTGTACTTGCGTTTTACGCGCTTCCTGCGCCTCTGAAAAATCAGCTTCAGCAGTATAAGCCGCAAAACGCCACAGAGCGCGAGGCCATCGAGCAGGTATACGCCGCGGATGTGAGCTTTTCTAGGAGATCGAGCCGCAGCCTTCAGGGAAGCCTGCCTGGCGCCCGCATCATTGAATTGCCGGAGGCAAATCACTACGTCTTTCTTTCCAACGAGACCGATGTGCTGCGCGAATTGCGCGCTTTTTTGGCGGGTTTCCACTAGTGTGAAACGGACACTCTTGTCCGACACAGCAGTCAATCATTGCACCGGTTCGATCGCTTTCAACCTCTGGCCGGCCTTGACGTTCTCGAATTTCTGGACAGCTCCCGAAGGCCATCGGATCTCGACCAGCTTCGCAGCCGAATCACCGCCCAAGCCTACTACCAGCCGCTTGTCGCTAGCTGAAAGGTAACCGACCGCCGTGTTGACGGTAAAATACTGAGTCAATCCGGATGCGGACACCACTTTAACGCGGCTTCCAATCCCGTCGCGATTCGACTTCTTGCCCATGGTCTCGATCACCATCCAGTTGTTACGGTTCCCGCCGTCATTTCGCAACACGTAGGCCTTCTGCCCCGCATTGCTAACTACCACGTCCATATCGCCGTCGTTATCAATGTCGCCGAAAGCGGCGCCGCGGCCGGCCCAGTCCATTTGAAAGGCATCGCCAGGAACCACCCGCACGAAATGGCCGGACTCATTTCGCAATAGCAGTGGTGGTTGAAGGTATCTCAGATTGGGCGAGGTCTTCTCGATGGTGTCCATCACATGCGACTGGGCCACGAAGAGGTCTTTCCATCCGTCGTTGTCGTAGTCGAAAAAACGCGTG
>Ga0137415_10003652_pt1 | contig 15300 bp, 14 predicted proteins | sample CZODoug3_1_1_16f_FD_183082 | JGI IMG/M metagenome (GOLD analysis project Ga0137415, IMG submission 183082) | Vadose zone soil fungal communities from Angelo Coast Range Reserve, California, USA - CZODoug3_1_1_16fungal (Hybrid Assembly) | ecosystem: Environmental > Terrestrial > Soil > Vadose... | reverse complement strand
TGACCGGGTGCCCGGCGTCCACGGTGCTCCAGTGCAGGCGTGGGCGGGCCGGCGGATCCGCCTGCTGCAGAGTCACAGAATAGGAGCTCTGCGGCTGCGTCATCGCTGCAAAGCGTCTGGCGGTCTGCTCGGCAAGCTCAGGGCTGCGGATGATCAATCCGACTTCGGTGTTGAGCCAGATCGAGCGCCGGTCGAAATTCATCGAGCCGACATACACGCTGCTGCGGTCGAATACCAACAGCTTGGCATGCAAGGCACAAGCTGACCGGAGCATCCGCAGGCGCGACCCTGGGTGTCGCACGCCGCAGCGAGGTCATTCTGTTCATGACGGACGCCGCGCGCGACCAGTTCATGAACAGCAAGGACTGGACGATCGGAGTTGACGCCGGTGTCGCGATCGTCAAGGGCGCGGGCGCGCAATACGACAGCGAGACGCTGCGCAAACCGGTCGTCGCGTTCGTGTTCGGTGAAAAAGGGCTGATCGCCGACGTGTCCCTCGAGGGCGCGAAGGTGACGAAGCTGACGCAGTAACGCGCAAGAACGGGTTCGCCGGCCCGAAGCGCCAGTACGCCAGGGCCGGCGATCCTTGCAACCTACCCGCTTGCGCACCCGCGGCGCGTAGTCAGGCCGATTCCCGGCACACCGTGCGGGTTGAGGCCGAGCGCCACCAGGCCGCGGCCTGAGTCCCGCAGCCGCACCAGGACTCACCCATTCCGGGCTGCTCTACCCAGCGTCGAAGCTGCACACGCCGCGGTGAACCGCGGGGTTTTCGTTCTTGGGCTAGAGCTAGGCCATGCAATTGGACTAGGGTCCGTAGGACTTTGTAAGATTTCGCCTACAGACGATCAGGGGGCAGGCGTACGGTGAAGCTTTTAAGGTAGACGATACTGTGACGGCCACGGATGGCCGAGATTCGCATCTGGCAGCCAAGCCAAAGGATGCTGAATGCCAAGCGTACTGATTGCGGACGATCACGCGATGATGCGGACCGGGCTCCGGCATTACCTGGAGCAGGACCGCTCGATCGACCCGATCGCCGAGACGGGCAGCGGCGAGGAGACCCTGCAACAGTTGCGCAACGGTCAGTGGGACCTCGTCATCCTCGACATCAATATGCCTGATCGCAGTGGCATCGATATCCTGCGACATATCCGCGCCGGCCACCCCAATACCCGCGTTCTCGTGATGAGTGGCTTCTCCGAGAAACAGTATGCCATCAATGTGTTACGCGCCGGCGCGTTCGGCTATCTCGCCAAGGACCAGGCGCCGGAGGAATTCATGCGGGCTGTCCACACCGTGCTCGCGGGGCGGCGCTTCGTGAGTGCCACCCTGAGCGAGATGCTCGTGAGCGCCCTCGATGAGCCGACCGACCAGCCCTTGCACGCGGGGCTCTCACAGCGGGAGTTCCAGATTCTGTGCAAGCTTGCCGTGGGACGCAGCGTATCGGAGATAGCCCAGGAGCTCTTCATCAGCGTCAAGACCGTCAGCACGTACCGGGCGCGGGTTCTCGAGAAAATGAATCTCGACACCAACGCCGACCTGACGGCGTACGCGCTGCGCAACGGCCTGGTCCAGTAGCGGTCCCGTGGGGGGACACTGACACACTTCAAAGGTGGACACCGGCAGCCGGCAGCACGCGGGCTGCTTAGGCTTCGCGCCGTGTGTGGAACCCCCAGCGCCCCCTTGGCTAACGCTGGATTGCTGCTGTCGCCTTGATTATGCCGAATAGCCCCTCTTTGCGGGTCCTGCTTGCCGAGGACTCGTCGTTACTCGCCGCGCGGCTGGGAGAGCTGATTCGGCGCCTGCCGGATGTGGATCTGATCGAAACCGTCGATACGGAAGCCGATGCGCTGGGAAGCATCGCGGGCTCGCGGCCCGACGTCGTGATACTCGATCTGCACCTGCGCACGGGTTCGGGCTTCGGCGTGTTGCGCAAGCTCGCCCGCGACCCCCATCGACCGAAAGTGGTGATTCTGACCAACTTCGGCCTGCCCGAATATCGACACGAGGCCGAGTCATTCGGCGTCGAGGCGTTTCTGGACAAGTCCCGCGACTACTTCCGCCTGCCATCGCTCCTGCGTGGCTTCGCCAGAGAGCGCGCAGCCGCGGACCACTAACCCGCCGCCGCGGTCGTTCCCTGCACTGGATTCATGGCCGAATGCGTCGCGAGGATTTTGTCCAGCGGCAAGCGGACCTCGATCTCGGTGCCGCCACCTGTCATGCGAAGCACGTGCCACTGACCTCCGAGCCCTACGGCACGATGCCGCATCGCCGCCAGGCCGTGCGATCGCAGCGCCTGACGCGGCTCGAGCGGCAGTCCGACACCATCGTCCCGGACGCGCACGATCAGCGTTTGATGCCGCGACTCGATGGAAACCTCGACGTTGCGCGCGCGTGCGTGCTTGAGGATGTTAGTCAGAGCCTCCTGCACGATTCGAAATATGGCAATCGACGCCTCCGGAGTCAGGTCGAGCTCCTCCGGGGGATATCGCTCGGTGCAATGCAGTCCCGCGCGCCCGCAGATATCCGCTATCTGCCAGCGTAAGGCTGGAAAGAGCCCGAGGTTGTCGAGCAGGGTCGGGCGCAGATTCTCGACGACTCGACGCTTGACTTCGACTCCGGCCTGCAGAGCCTCATGCACGCGCTTGAAATGCGCCTGCACCTCCGCATCGCTGGTGGCCACGCGATCCTCGAGCCAGGAGACGTCCATCCGGGCGGCGACCAGCAGCCCACCGAGCTCATCGTGCAGTTCGCGTGACAGAGCCGAGCGTTCCCGCTCGGCCAGCGACTGCAGATGAGTCGAGAGCTGCGACAGTTCGTCGGTGCGCCGCTTCACCAGCAGCTCCAGCTCGGTGCTGCGCTCGGCGAGATCCTCGGTTTCGCGCTCTTTGGAGCGAACGTAACTGATGACCAGACGGCACAGCAGCAGCACCAGGAACATGCTGGCTGCGAGCGCGGTACTGGTTATGGCAAGATTTGTCCAGCGATCGATTCGCCACGAACGGCTCGCGGCCAGGATGTTGCCCGTTTCCTGCGCCTGGATCTTCCGCACCCGTTGCGCGAGCTGCGACATGGTCCACTTGCCGATGTCGGTACGAATCAGGTCGAGGGCCGCACTGGGCCCGTGTTGGCGGTAGAGATTCAGCGTCTCTGCCATCTCCACCAGCTTGGCGTTGCTCAGCCGCTCGACCTGCTCGAGGTCAGTGCGGACCGGTGCGTCGGCGCTCGCGAACGCCTGCTCGAGCCGACGCAGCGACTGAGGGATTTTGTCGACCGCTTCCTGGTAGGGCTCGAGGTATGCGGCATCGCCCAGCAGTATGGAGCCGCGTTGGCTGCTTTCGGCCTGGCTCAGCAGCTGCAGGACTTCTGCCAGCGCCTGCTCACGCTGCGCGCCCCTCTCGACCTGTCGCCTCACCTCTTCCAGCTTGCGGTGCCCCAGCTCGGCTGCGACGAACAGACCAAGCACTGTCGCCAGCAGTAGCGCGACCAGCGTCATCTGGCGAGCAGCGGCGGAATTCATGGTCGATGACCGAGGCACGTCCCTGAAACTCAATGCAAATCGGTGTCGCGACACGAAGTCGCGGGCGAGCTTCCACGCTGAATACATCATACCGCGATCACTTCCCCGGGCGCCTCGACGCGGGCGTGTCGTCATTCAGGGCGCAGCATCGCCCTCGCCTTCCCAGCGCTCAGCGACGGCCGAGCAGGAAGCCAACGGCGACTCCGGCTAACGCGGCAATGCCGATCGCTTCCCACGGCTGATCACGCACGTAACGATCCGCCGCCGCGAGCACTTCCTCGGCCTGACGCTGCGCCTGTTCCGCACCGTCTGAGACCGCCTTCTTGGTGGTAGCGATCGTGCTCTCGACCTTGGAGCGCAGGCGAGCCAGCTCGGGGTCTGCGGCGTCGCCTACACGCCGAATCAGATCCTCGACGTCCGCAATCAGTTTGCGCACCTCCTGATTCACCGCCAGGCGCGCCTGGCGGCGCGCGGCACGCGCAGCGCCGCGGATGGCCTGAGGGCGATGGGCCTCGCGGTCTAGATCATTCGCTGTAGTTTCCACGGGATGGTGCCTCCTTGAGCGCCGCTGCCGGCGCCCACGGCTTTGCCCTGCGGGTGGACTCGCGCCGCCTAACTGCCGCGACCAAAGCAGGCGTTTGACAGCGCAGCCCGACTATCCACCGAGCAGGGATAGCCGTCGGTCGGCGGGCGACTGAATAAATGTAGGATTTAGGCTACCCAACCCTGCTGCCCAACCCTGGGGCAATGGCGCACACGGGTGTGTGATTCCACGCTTGCGCCGCGTTGCTGAAGGTTGCCACGTGCTCGGTGCGCCGGCTCGCCGGCCGTTGCAACGACTGTCGGACGCGCGGGCCTTTGTTGGTCACGCCAGAACGGCATTGCCCTTGGGTTATGTCGTGGCGTGCGGAGAAGTAGGGGCGGATGTAGGAGCTCCCCTACTCGACAATCCGTCAGGAGCCGACGCTGAAGCGGGATCGGTGCCGTCACACGGCCCCATACGCAGCCATTATGCTTGCGCCCTAGGTTGTGCAGCCGCTGTTGAGGAACACCTCCTATGATGGATGCTGCGTTGGTCTCACGGTCCGCCGAACAGGGCGCACTACGCGCCCGCAATGCAGAACTCGCCAACCAGCTGCGTGCCGCCGCCCTGCAAGGTGACGATGCGCGTATCAGACGCCTGTTGTCGGAGCTGCTGCGCTTTCAGGGACTGAGCAAGGGACAGCGAGTCTCGCTGCAGATGAAGGCGTTACTGAACGTGGTGCAGGCCCTGCGCTGCGTGGCGCTGGCGGATGATCTCACCGGATTATGCAACTGGCGTGGCTTCATGCAGATGGGCACGCGGCTGCTGGACGTCGCGGCCCGAGATGGGCAGTCCGCTCACCTGATCTACTTCGAGGTGAACGATCTGGAGCGGATCACGCAGAGCATCGGCCGTTCCGCGGGTGATGTCCTGATCCGGCAGATGGGCAACTTCATGCGCGATCTGTTCCCCAGCTATGGCGTCTACGAGGTCATCGGCCGGCTGAGCGGCGCGGAGTTCGCCGCCCTGACGACGAGCTCTGAGTACGCCTCGCGCAGCGCGATCCTGCTGCGAGCCCGCAGGCCCCAGACGCGGAGCTCCGATCTCCCGGGGCTGTCATTGACCGTAGGAGTCGCGCACTTCAATTCACGGCGTCCCGTAGGCATCGACGAGTTGCTCACGGGCGCCAGGCAGGCAATGCACGAGCACAAACGGGTATCCCAACTCGCGTCGTCCGAGATGACCCCCCACACGGTCTGACGCGTCTTTAACGGCCTCGAGGCGGAGGACGAGAGGTGATCTGAAGGTTCTGAGTGTGTCGGCGCTGCCAGGACGGCAGTGCGATCAAGGATGAAGGCAATGCCAGGATGGCAACCGCCTCCATGGACGGTACGTATCAGACTCCGCTCAGAACCCAGCGATCATCGCCCCCGCCTCCGAGGCCGCTCCTTTTTTTCCGATTTGTTCAATGCCTGTTTGCACCGGGACCGGGCGTGGACGCCTGGCCGATCGCCCAACCACATCGGCGTGGCCGACACTACGCCGCGGTACGCGGTGCTGGTCACGCCGTGAAGTGTGCCTCGCGCACGCCGTTATAAAGTGTCTCGCTGCCAAGGATGGCAGCGGGCTCAAGAACAACAACGGCCGCCCCCGAGGGCGCTCCTTGGTTCGCCAAGGGTCGCAACCCGCCGCGCAGAAACGCGCAAACAACTCTCAGCCGCGCGATTTTGAGTTTCATATGAAGCTCCAATCGGGAGATCCTGTTGCCGGCGATTTCCAAGGTTTCTGCCAGAATTGCGTACTCGTTCCGACGTACCGAGACATCGAACGCATCTCGGGCCTTCCATTTGAAGTATGGGGCGTGACGGAATCGAAGAGCGCCACTAATACGCTGATCGGCCGAGCATTTCCCGCGGTGCCTTCAATCAGTTACCCGCACCGGATCTGTTATCAGACGATACAAGTTGAACTCTTGCTCGAGGGTTACTTGCACCCCATAAATTCGGACTCGCAATTCTCAGAATTGCTCTGTGCCGTGCGGAAATATCATCGTGGGTGACTTGGTCGGCGAAAGAAATCGGCTGGTCGCTCGCGTGGCACTATCGCTCAGGGTTCCGATAGGAACCGAAGTATTTCTCTCATTAACCGGTCGCCTTGATCTGTCTTGAAGATGAACTGAGCGTGCGCGGTGCCTTCGAGGATCACCAAACGTTTGGGAGCGCGCGCCTTTTTGTAGTCTTTGCGCATTTCCGTCAGACGGGCCGTGCCACTGCCGTCGCTATCATCCCGACTCACGATGAACAATTTGCGGCCTTTGATGAGTTCAGGATGGTTACTCGACCCATGAGCCAGCAGAATCACACGATCAATCTCGCCTGGCGCACTGTCGACCGAGGCCTCGGCGGCGGCGGCACCCCCGAAGCTGGCGCCGACCACGGACACGCGCTCGACGCCATGGTCATGCAGGTATCGGACCGCCGCCAAGACATCAAAGCGCACCGCGTCATCGCCCCGTAAGTCCGGGGGTGGGAGAGGCGACTCACCGTAACCGCGAAAGTCGAATGCGAGTACGCGAAAGCCATGGGAAGCGAGTATCTCAGCTTGATGTGCCCAGTCTGTTTTGGTGAATCGACCGCCATGGGCCAGCACTACGCCGCGCGTACCCGCCCCGTAAAGCTCCGCAGCGATGATGGCGCCGTCCGGGGTTTGGATCGTCACATGTTCCTGTGCCGCTCCCAGTTTGCTAACGAGAAGGCTTGCAAGAACTGCTATGAGTCCGTACCGCTTCCGTTTCTTGTTTCCATGTGAAGCCATATGATTTTTGGTTTGGCGATCGTAGACTTCTGGGCATCGACCGCCGCGGATCGACCTTTGTCCGCACATGCTAAATCAATTGTTGTCGCCAATCACGTTGGAGTGCCACAGCAGCCATGATGGAGCATGATCACGGACTGCGGGATTTCGGAGGCGAACGTCAGCTTTCGAGTACCTAACTCAGTACGTTGACCGACTGAAACTGCTGAAAATTGCCTGATGCGCTTCCCAATTCCAGTCACTTTGGAGAGGTTCTCGGGCTGTCCGGCTCGATTACGTGCACTCTTCGTGCAGGCCGCTGGCCCGAAGCACCGCACAAATGCCTCGCGCGACCTCGGCATCTTGTGATGTGTAGAGAAACACCGCCTTTTTGGCTCGGTCATATAAGCAAGCAGTCGTCCTGCTAAAGGCGAACCGGGAGATCCCCTTCCGGACGCGACGATCTCTTAGGAAGAGGTACTCCGATCAGTCAGATCCGGCCGTGTTAAGGGCTGGATAGCGCTCTCAACCTTCTTGCCCGTTATCGGGAACTCACACGCTGGCACTTTCCCGGCTGCTCTCACTGGTCGAGCCGACGGCGCTTCGGCGCAGATGGGAAGATGGGCGTGCAGCGGGCCGAGCTTGCTCACCAGATCGTTCCCGGCGCATCCTGTGGCCGACAAGAAAATCCTCCGGAGGCGGCCGATGCCGGAAGATGCACTCGAATCCGGCGGCGGGCGAGCGACCGTCCCAAAAGTGTCCAGCGACGTTTTCATCAGCTATGCGTCACAGGACAAAGCTCAGGCTGAATCAGTCTGCGAAGCGCTCGAGCGCGCTGGAGTCGTGTGCTGGATCGCTCCCAGGGACGTGACACCTGGCGAGTTCTACGCGGACGCCATCGTTGGCGCAATAAGTGGCACGCGGATCGTAGTGGTTGTGCTGACGGGAAACTCCGTCGGCTCGCCCCATGTACTCCGTGAGGTAGAACGTGCAAGCGCAAAGCGGCACCCGGTCATTTCGTTCCGGATTGACACAGCGCCGCTACCAGCTGGCCTCGAGTACTTCCTCAGCGCATCTCATTGGCTGGACGCGGTGGCATCGGGCGTCGAAGCGGGATTGCCAAAGCTTGTCGAGGCGGTGCGGCGCCTGCTCGCACCTGCAGCAGCGGTCGAGCCAGGGCGTCACCCTGACACCGCAAAGCCGGCCGCGGAGCTCTTCCCGCAGCGCTCGGCTGCGAGCCGACCGAGACGGTCCATCTGGGCGGCTTCAGCAGCAGTGGTGTTGGTAGTCGTTGGCGGGATGTACGCACGCCACTGGCTGTGGGACAGGAGCGCCCTGGCCAACGTCCAGTCGATCGCGGTCCTGCCGCTTGCCAATCTCTCTCAAGATCCAGGGCAGGACTACCTTGCGGATGGCTTAACCGAAGCCCTGACGACCGACCTCGGAAAACTCAGAGCTCTTCGCGTTATTTCCCGGACCTCGACTGCACAGTACAAGGGCACGAAGAAATCCATTCCGGAGATTGCACGGGAGCTGCACGTGGATGCAGTTGTAGAGGGTGCGGTACTGCGCTCCGGAGACCGGGTGCGGATTACGGCACAGTTGATTGCGGCACCGGCCGACCGGCATGTGTGGGCCGAAACCTACGATCGAGAAGTCCGGGACGTGTTGGCGGTGCAGGCTGATGTGGCGCGCGCGATTGCTGTGCAGATCCGTGGGAACCTGTCCTCAACCCCGGCACCGCTTGGAGCGATCCCGCTTAATCCCGAAGTGTATGAGCTCTATCTAAAGGGCCGCTACGCGCGGGATCAGGGCAGCGAGGACGGCCGGAGATTGGCCTTTGAATACTTCCGGCAGGCCATTGAGAAGGATCCGCAATACGCACCGGCTTACGCCGGACTCGCCGACTGCTACGCCCGTCTTCCCTTCTACTCGGAAACCCGTCCGGCGGAAGCCTTTCCAAAAGCAAAAGCTGCCGCGCTGAAGGCGCTGCAGCTCGATCCAACACTGGCCGAAGCGCATGCCTCCATGGCCTACGTGAAAACCTATTACGATTGGGACTGGGTCGGCGCCGAAGAAGAGTTCAGAAAGGCGCTTGAACTCGATCCAAATTATGCGGAAGCTCATCATTCCTACAGCAGATTCCTGGCTTCGCTGGGCCGCATTGAGAAGGCCCGTGTGGAACTCAAGCGGGCCCAAGAGCTCGACCCGCTTTCCTTGTTGGTTCAGGCCAACGGTGGAGTCATCTCCTATTTTGGGCGGCAGTACGACCAGGCTATTCAGGAAATGCGACAGATCAATCACCTGGACCCGAAATTCTTCGTACCTTACTGGGGCCTTGGCCTCAGTTATGAACAGACGGGCGTGTACGAAGAAGCAGTCACCCAGTTGCAGAAAGCCATCGACCTCTCGGGGAGAGGGGCGAATGGACTTGCTTCTCTTGGCCACGCATATGGTCTGGCTGGTCGGCGCAGTGAGGCGCTGAAAATCCTCCTCGAATTAGAGGAACGCGCCAAGAGAAGGTACGTATCTTCTTACCAGATTGCATTGGTTTATCTCGGTCTGCACCGGAACGATGAGGCAATGAAACAACTGGAAAACGCTTATCAGGAGCGCTCCACTCTTCTTGTCTACCTTAAAATGGACCCCAGGTTCGACCCGCTCCGCTCGGATCCACGCTTTGAGGACCTGCTCCGCCGCATCGGCCTTGCGCACTAAACCGTTTCTGCCTTGGGGCTAGACTGATTACACGCGCCGATTCAAGATCGCTGGACCCGCCCAACCCGGGACCGAAATGGGAAAGTTTGCGTTGTCGATCTGTTTGCCCGCCTGTCAGCCTAACGTGAACCACGAGCGACCGCTTACGGGCGGTCTGTCTAGCCCGCCAGCTGACCGCAGTTGGCCGGACTCGGCCAAATCGTGCTGCGGCGAGCGACGAGAGAAACGGGGCTGAGGCGACGAGCCCTTAGCAGGTACGCCGATCACCTCAGATCCGGCCGTGTTAAGGGCTGGATGGCGCGCTCAACCTTCTTGCCGATCCTTTTGCTGGCGATTTCCAAGTCGTACTGCGTCTGTAGGTTCTGCCAGAGTTGCGCACTCGTTCCGAAGTACCGCGACAACCGCAGTGCCATCTCCGCCGTAATCGCCCGTCGCCGTCGCACTATTTCATTGACCGTTGGCGCGGCCACACCGAGTTCCTTCGCCACCTTGTAAGAGCTCAGCTTCAGGGGCTGCATGAAGTCGTGGAGCAAGATATCGCCAGGATGAACTGGACGTAGTTTCTTAGCTGCCATGGTGTCTTCTCACTATTGAAGAGTACTCAATGGTAATCGACGATCTCGACATCGAACGCGTCTCCGTCCTTCCATTTGAAGCAGACGCGCCATTGCTTATTAATGCGGATACTGTGCTGGCCTTAGCGATCGCCTTTCAACACTTCGAGCTGATTCGAAGGCGGAATCATTAGATCGCGCAGATCGATGGCGCTGTCCAGATACTTCAGCTTCTCGCGCGCCCGTTGCTGTATCCGGCGATCGAGCGCCCTCACGAACTCACCCTTGAATATCGCCTGGGTGTCCTTGTTCCTGAAGGTTCGGATCACGGCATAACCATAACGCTACGCGTTACTAACGTCAAGCGTTAAGGATATGGGGCGTGACGGAATCGAAGTGCGCTACTAACACGCTGATCGACTGAGCATTTCCCGCGGTGCGTTCAATCAGTTACCCGCAAAGTTACCCGCACGGGATCTGTTATCAGATGATACAAGTTGAACTCTTGCTCGAAGGTTACTTGCACCCCATAAATTCGGACGCCGCAATTCCAAGAAATGCTCCGAAATGCCTTGAACACGAGCTTTTTCTAACACGCCTCGTGACTTAACTGTCAACCCTCGACGCCGGTTGACAACTTGGTCCGCACCTTTTTAACGGGCTAGTTCTGAATCCGCACTGCCTGACGAAGCGGTGTGAGCGCAATCGGCGAGTTTCGCGCAATTCCGAAACCGCAGATTCACTGCTTCCGCGAGTGGTGCTGCTTCATCTTAATTGACCACGAAGCGAGTGCTGCCGTTGGTCTGCAGATCGAAGACGATCTTGTTAAGGCCTTTGAGCCCCCGGCAATGACTAGGATTTTCCCTGAGATCGTTTCTCTGGTGTTAGCCGGGCCGGGAGATTTATTGAGGAGCGATTCAGCGGGCTGAATAACGCACCCTGCGACGCACGTCGCAAACACCCTGCCGGAGGCATGCGAAACTACATAACGTCGTGACTCCGGCCGGTCGAGCCGCAGCCAAGCCCGCGGCTCCGGTTACCTATGCATAGGACGGTTGCTGGGCACGTGAGCAGGGGGACCATCAGAGCGCGCAACATCGAGCGACTGGTATTTGTGCCGGTCCTGGGCGCGCTGGCGGCGCTCCTCTGCAGCTCCTGGGCATGGGCTCAAACACCGGACACCGCATCCTCCCCGCGCACGCTCAAGAAGCTCTCCCTGGAGGAATTGATGGCGCTGGAGGTGACCGTGACCTCGGTGTCCCGGCGGCCGGAGAAACTCTCTGAAACGGCCTCGGCGATTCAGGTGATCACTCAGGATGACATCCGGCGCTCGGGCGCCACGAGCTTGCCGGAGGCCTTGAGGCTCGCTTCCAACCTCGAAGTCGCGCAGATCGATTCGCGCCAATGGGCGATCAGCGCCCGCGGGTTCAACAGCACGACCTCCAACAAAATGCTGGTGTTGATCGACGGCCGCACGGTCTACACGCCGCTCTATGCCGGTGTCTTTTGGGACGTGCAGGACACCTTGCTGGACGACATCGATCGGATCGAAGTCATCAGCGGACCCGGCGCCACCTTGTGGGGCGCCAATGCGGTCAACGGTGTGATCAACATCACCACGAAGAAAGCCCAGGATACACAGGGACCACTACTCACCGCCACGGGTGGACGTGAACTGCGAGATTCGGGAGCGGTGCGCTACGGTGCCGCGCTCGGGACTGACTTTCATTATCGCGCCTATGCAAAGTACTTCGAGCGCGACAGCACGGCTCTGACCAACGGCAGCGATGCGCTGAACGGCTGGCACATGGCTCAAGGAGGCTTTCGTTTGGACGGAGCGCTTTCCGCCCGTGACGGTCTAACGGTGCAGGCAGACCTCTATAGCGGTCGGATCCAGCAACCGGCGAGCGACGCCACCACCGTGAGCGGCGGTAACCTGCTCGGACGCTGGTCGCGCACCGTCTCGGAGCGTTCGGATCTCAAATTGCAGCTGTATGTCGATCGCACTCGGCGCCGCATTCCAGGGACCTTTGCCGAGGCACTCAATACCTATGACGTCGACTTCCAACATCATGTGCTGCTCGGCACGCGCCATGACGTCGTTTGGGGTCTGGGCTATCGGCTCATCGACGATGACGTCAGCAACTCCCTGGTCTTGGCCTTTCTGCCGCCCAAGGTGACGCGTCAATGGTTCAGCGCGTTCCTGCAGGATGAGGTGGCGCTGGTGGCGGACCAGCTCAACCTGACGTTCGGGACAAAAGTTGAGCACAATGACTATACGGGTTTTGAATTTCAGCCAAGCGTTCGGCTGGCGTGGCGTGTGAGCGAGCGCGACACGCTCTGGTCCGCGGTTTCGCGCGCCGTTCGCACGCCCTCGCGCATCGATCGCGAGTTCTACGCACCGAGCGTTCCACCGTTCTTCCTCGTGGGAGGGACTGATTTCCGTTCGGAGAAGCTCATCGCCTACGAAGCAGGATATCGCACGCGCTTCCACCAGCGGCTCTCGGTCTCGTTGGCCGCCTACTACAACGATTACGATGACCTGCGCAGTGTCGAGCACGTGAATCCACCCGCGGCATTCCCGATCTTTATCGGCAACGGCCTGAAAGGTGATTCCTACGGCGCGGAACTGACCGCCGACTACCGGGTGATGGAGGCCTGGCGGCTACGGGCCGGTTACACAGAGTTACGCATTCATTTCAGTCACAAACCGGGAAGCACCGACATGAGCGCCGGGAGCGGTGAGGCGCAGGATCCCCGGCATCAGGCGTCGTTTCGCTCGTCGCTGGATTTGCCGGCCAACTGGCAACTGGAGGCAACCTATCGCTACGTGAGCCGTATCGACAGCCAGAATGTGCCAGGCTACAGCGAGGCGGATCTGCGGCTCGCCTGGCAACCGCGGCCGGCGCTCGAATTGTCTCTGGTCGGTCAGAACCTGTTGCACGATCGTCATGCGGAGTTCGGCGCCGTAGCGACTCGGCAGGAGATCGAGCGCGGCGTTTATGTAAAGGTCCTATGGGGATTCTGATGAGACAGAATCCTCCTCGCCGCTCAGCTCTGATGGTCGCGTTCCTCTTTAGCGCGGCGCTGGCTTTCGCGGCGGGGCCCACTGAGTACCAACTCAAGGCGGTTTTTCTCTTCAACTTCTCCCAGTTCGTGGAATGGCCGGCGCGCGCCTTCCCCGATGCGCACACGCCGCTGGTGATCGGCGTGCTGGGGCCTGACCCCTTCGGCGCGGATCTGGACGAGGTCGTGCAGGGCGAGACCGTGAACGGCCGTTCGCTCGTCGTGCGTCGCTTCAACCGCGTCGAGGATATCGGCGCCTGCCACATTCTCTTCATCAGCAGCTCTGAGGGGCCGCAACTCGCGCGGATACTGCAGACCATCAAGGACCGCAATGTTCTCACCGTAACCGACGGCGCAGGCCTCGAGCGGCGCGGGGTCATGATCGGCTTCGTCAATGACAAGAACCGCATCCGTCTGCGCATCAACCTCCAGGCCGCGGAAGCGGCGGGCCTCAAGCTCAGCTCGAAGCTGCTGCGGCCGGCCGAGATCGTCGCCACGGAGGGCTGAGAATGGCGTTTGCGGACGCACCGATCAGTCGGCGGTTGATGGCGATCATTCTGCTGACCAGCGGCACGGTATTGCTGCTCACGTGCGCCGCATTCTTTACTTACGAGTTCCACACCTTCCGGCAATCGACGATCGCTCATCTCGCCACGGTCGGTGACGTCATCGCCGACAACAGCACCGCGGCGCTCGCGTTCGCCAATGCCGACGATGCGCGCGAAGTATTGAGCGCCCTGCGCGCGGAGCGGCACATCGTCGCCGCCGGCCTTTACGATCGCAACGGAAAGCTCTTTGCGAAGTATCCGAACGGTCTCACCGACCAAGATCTGCCGGTGGCGCCTGGGCGACTTGGGTTTAGTTTCACGGGCGGGCACCTGCTCGGCTTCCAGCCGGTGGCGCAAACCGGCAATCGCAACCTCGGCACCCTGTATCTGAAATCTGACATGGGAGCGATGTACGAACGTTTCCGCAGCTACGGCGTCATTGCCGCGCTGGTCATTGCCAGCTCCTTCCTGGTCGCGTATCTCATCTCCCGCAGCCTACAGCGACGGATCTCGCAGCCCATCCTGGCGCTGACGGAGACCGCGCGCGCCGTATCGGACCGCGGGGATTATTCGGTCCGAGCGGCACCGGGAGAGAGTGACGAGCTGGGACTGCTGGCCGCCGCGTTCAATCACATGCTGACGCGGATTCAGGACCAGCATCAGGAGCTGGGAGAAAGCGCGGCGCGGCTGCGCGCCGTGCTTAATTCGGCGCTCAGCGCGGTGGTGGTCATTGACTCGCACGGCGTGATTCTTGATTGGAACGAGCGCGCCGAGAAAATGTTCGGCTGGCCACGTGCCGAGTCGCTGGGACGGAACCTGGCCGAGCTGATCATTCCGGAACGATACCGGCAAGCGCACCGCCGCGGCCTGGAACACTATCTCGAGAGCGGGGAAGGTCCGGTGTTGAATCGGCTCATCGAGCTCTCCGCCGTGCGTCACGATGGCGAGGAGTTCCCGATAGAGCTCTCCGTGAGCGCCATGGTCGCGGGTGACGTACAAACCTTCTGTGGTTTCATCACCGACATTACCGAGCGCAAGCAGTCGCAGGCGAAGCTCCAGGCGCAACTCGGCCGGCTCGAGCTCATGAACCGGATCACGCGCGCGGTCGGCGAGCGGCAAGACTTGCCCAGTGTCTTTCAGGTCGTGATACGCAGTCTCGAGCAGGACTTGCCGATCGACTTCGGCTGCATCTGTTTGTATGAGCCCGTTGCCGGGGTATTGACGATCGCGAGTGTAGGCGCCAAAAGCCCGACATTGGCACAGGAGCTGGCCAGCGCTGAGAAAGCGCGGATAGCCGTTGATCAAAACGGCCTTGCGCACTCGATCCGCGGTCAGCTGGTGTACGAGCCGGACATTCGCGGAAAGTCCTTCGAATTTCCGCAGCGGTTGGCGCGCGACGGACTGCGCGCGATGGTGATCGCGCCACTCCTCACGGAGAACACGGTTTTCGGCGTGCTGATCGCGGCGCGCCGCGGGGAGGGGAGCTTCAGCAGCGCGGACTGCGAGTTCTTGCGGCAGCTGAGCGAGCACGTGGCGCTGGCCTCGCACCAGGTGCAGCTCTACAACGCCCTGCAACAG
>Ga0137415_10003651_pt1 | contig 15300 bp, 15 predicted proteins | sample CZODoug3_1_1_16f_FD_183082 | JGI IMG/M metagenome (GOLD analysis project Ga0137415, IMG submission 183082) | Vadose zone soil fungal communities from Angelo Coast Range Reserve, California, USA - CZODoug3_1_1_16fungal (Hybrid Assembly) | ecosystem: Environmental > Terrestrial > Soil > Vadose... | reverse complement strand
AGCGAGGGCGCGTCAAGATTCTCGACTTTGGCCTAGCGAAAAGTATTCTTCTGGAGAGCCTCGCAACGCAGATCGCGGCGCAGGCAAAGCTTTCTGTGTCCGATGTCGCCGAAGAAGATCTCACCATCCCGGGGACGGCTTTGGGAACCTTGAACTACATGTCTCCCGAGCAAGTACGGGCCAAGGAGTTAGACAGTCGCACGGATCTGTTCTCTTTCGGTATCGTTCTCTACGAGATGGCGACGGGGAGGGTGCCCTTTCGAGGAGGCAGTTCGGGCCTCATCATGGACGCCATCCTCAATCGCACTCCGGTGGCTCCCATACTAGTCAATCCCGACATTCCCCCTGCGCTCCAAGAGGTGATCCGCAGAGCTTTGGAGAAGGACATCAACCTGCGTTATCAGCACGCAGCGGACATGCGGGTTGAGCTGCAACGGCTAGAGCGAGACATCGATTCGGGCCAGAGGGCTGCGGAAGAAGAAACAGGACCGGTCCTGATACCAACTCCAAGTTATTTGTACTCGACCGACAAGCGGAGGGCACGGACTTCCTCTGTGGGAACAGCTGCTCTCCGCCAACGGCGAGTCTCCAAGATCATTGACTCGCTTGCAGTTTTGCCCTTCGAAAATGTTAGTGGCGATCCTGAGCGCGAATACCTCAGTGATGGGATCACGGGGAGCCTCATCAATATCCTGGCGACAGTACCGAAACTGCGCGTGATGGCGCAGAGCACGGCATTTCGTTATAAGGGCCGGGAAATTGACCCTCAAGCTATCGGTCGCGAGCTTAATGTGCGCGCCGTGCTCACGGGAGGAATAGTGCAAGGCGGTGGCTTTTTGCGCATTTGGACCGAACTAGTCGATGTAGCCACTGGTTGCCAGCTATGGGGCGCGCAATACAATCGAAAGCCTGGCGACATCTTTATGGTTCAAGACGAGATTTCCAACGAGATATCGGGAAAATTGCGGTTACAGTTAAGCCGGGCCGAAAGGAAGCGACTAACAAGACACCACACGCAGAATGCCGAGGCGTACGGGCTTTACCTTATGGGCCGTCATCACTGGAACAGGTGGAACGAAGAAGGGTTCTACAAGGCGATCGAATACTTTCAGCAGGCAGTCGAGAAAGACCCCAGTTACGCTCTCGCCTACACTGGGTTGGCCGATTCCTACGTGCTCCTGGGATGGAACAGCTATCTGCCGCCAAAGGAAGCGTTTCCTGAAGGCAAAGCTGCGGCGATGACCGCCCTGCAGCTCGACCCTGATCTCGCCGAGGCCCACACGTCTTTGGCGGCCCTGTTGTGGCTTCACGATTGGCAGTGGGAAGAGGCTGAAACAAGATTCAAGCGCAGCCTAGAACTTAGTCCCACATACCCAACTGCCAACCACTGGTACGCCGAGTATGTGATGACCATGGGAAGACAGGGAGAGGCTATGGCCAGGGCGAAGAACGGCCATGAGCTCGATCCGTTGTCGCTAATTATCAACGTCGCAGTCGGATGGGCCTTCTATTTGGCCCGCCGATACGGCGAAGCCATCGAACAGCTCCGGCGAACTATTGAATTGGACCCAAACTACCCCGTCACGTACTGGATTCTCGGCCTAGTGCTCAGGAAAACGAGTTCCTACGAACTGGCCATCACCGAGGGTGAGAGGGGAGTTAAGCTGTCAGGCGGCAGTCCTCTGATGCGCGCGGCACTAGCGCACACTCTTGGCACTGCTGGTAGGACAAAGGAAGCATTTCAGATGCTCGATGATCTGACGAAACTAGCAAAGCAAAAGTATGTCGCACCCTACTTCTTGGCCGGGGTACATATCGGCTTGGGAGAAAACGACCGCGCTATGGAATACTTGGAGAAATCCTACGAAGAGCACTCTCACTGGCTTATCTATCTTCATATAGACCCGAGCATGGACGGCTTGCGGGATAACCCACGTTTCCAAGACCTGTCGCGGCGTGTCGGCCTTCCCGCACTGAAGGTCGCGATCCCCACCTGAAGGAAGCCAAGGCGGAGAATGCGAAGCTGCTGTAGCCGCCAGTGGCAGAAACCACTCGTTCCACTTCTGCCGCCGTTCACCAATGATTGGCGCGACGGCGGTTGCATGAGTAACATGTTACATGTGCCCTGCGGGAGCCGTAATGGGCCAAGACGAGGTTTTCGGTAGGTACAGTCGGCAATTCAATTCCGGTTTCCCATGATAGGTGGCTTGTGGTAGGAAGAATGAGGAACAGAGTGATTGCGAGCAACCCCAGGCCGCCGAAGAACTAAGCGGCGATCACCAGGAAGGCTGGCGGCTCTGGAATCCAGCTCAGGGTAGCTTGTCGAAAAAGAGATAAAGGGCGGCAATCCGGCCATCGCGGGCAATGATGAAATCAGTCCCGGCGTAAGCTGGCGCCTCACCACGGCGGCCCTCTACCCATCGGACCCGCCCACCGTTGCCTGTTTCCTCGGGCTCGGCAATTGGCTGATACCGAAAGTCAAGGTGGGTAGCCCTGATCTCGCCCGCGACGCGGTCGATCTCGTCACGGCCACGAAATATACCGCCTTTTGGGTCATAGAATACTGCGTCTTCGCAAAAGATCTCATCGATTGCAGCGCGACGACGCACGCGGTCATTTTCGCCAAATACATCGCTCAGATTACGAAGCAGCAAGGTCGATATGCTGCTGGACATCTTTAGCTGATCCTCCGTTCTTATATCAAGGGTCGCGCCGGGCGGCGCGGAGCAATTCACAAAGGGTGCCAAACCGAAGAGTCCGAGAAGAATCGCGGTGAGTACAACGCGTATCGTTTGCATTTTATCTCCCCTCCAAGATGAGATGGTCAGCACACTGCGCCGCTATCTCATCGTTGGCTTAAACACTTTGGATTGACCCTGGTCCCCAGACTCTCGGCGCGCTTGCCAATCTTTTTCAATGTCGTTTCAAGAATTCGCAACTCTTTCGGGCTCGCATCGGCAAAGACTTTCCTGATTTCGGCTGCGTGTTTGCGAAAAATCGGAGCGATCAATTCTTTGCCTTTTGGGGTGAGCGACACGACGCGGACGCGGCGATCCTCAGGACTCTCGACCCGGCTTACCAGGCCCCTTTCGACGAGGCGGTCAACGGCCGTACTGATCGAGCCGGGCGTAAGGTGCACCTTTGGCCCGATCGTATTCACCGGCAAAGGCCCTTTGTTGAGGAGCACTTCCAGTATCCGGAAGTCGGTATCGTCGATTCCCGTCTCCTCAAGTCCCGCGTAGAGATACCTCGCGGCCGCGTGGAACGCCTTCCCCAATACCAGCCAACAGTGAACCGGATCTCGCGAGTTCTTGTCCATGGCGAAACTATTTTGACATTTCGTATAACGGATGTCCAGAAGCATGTATCTATATCAATAGACTTGGCATCAATAAATACTGAAAGAGAGGCACACTGCATATGGAACGCACAAATAAGAAGCTCATCGCCGTAGTGGGCGCAACGGGGCAACAAGGAGGCGCGGTAGTACGCGCCCTTCAAGCCGGCAATCAATTCAAGGTACGCGCCCTGACTCGCAATCCGGCCAAGCATCGCGAACTCGCCGACGAAGTCATCCAAGCGGATTTGAATCGCCCCGAAACCCTTTCGGCCGCATTTGCAGGGGCGCATGGCGTATTTCTAGTCACTAACTTTCGGGAAGAAGGTACCGACGAGGTCGACCAGGCAACCGCTGCGGTACGCGCCGCCAAGAAAGCCGGTGTCAAACACTTTATCTGGTCCACGCTGCCTGATGTAGAAGCGATCAGCGGCGGCAAGCTCCACGTTCCCCACTTTAGCGGGAAGGCCAAGATTGATCGGATAGTGAAAGAAGCCGGATTTGCGAATCATACGTTCGTCATCGCGCCTTTCTACTATCAGAACCTTATCGGCGTTCTTGCTCCGCAAAAACAGACTGACAGATCCGCGAGCTGGGCTCTCCCGCTTGATCCAACAGTGCGGAGTATTCACATGGGGGACATTACGGAACTTGGCGACATCGTCGCTGGAGTATTCGCTCACACCGATCAGGCAGGCCATGGCGAGTACCTGCCCCTAGTCGGCGATTTCATGAGCTTCAATGAAATCATCGATACGCTAAATCGACAGGGTCACAACTTCTCTTTCAATCAAGTGCCAAAGGAAGTCTTCGCGGGTCTCTTTGCTGGAGCCGCTGAGATCGCGGAAATGTTCGATTACTTCCAGACGCACACGTACTTAGGTTCCGATTCGCGCGACCAAATCGCGCTCGCCAACAAAATAGCGGGCCGACAGCCAACCGAGTTTTCGGCGTGGGCTCGAGGGAATTTCCCGGCTCCAAAGAACGCCCAGTCAGCAGCTCGCTGATTGAAAACAGAAGGAAATCGATTTTGGCCGGTGCAGACAAACTTAGTTTGCGCGGTTGTTCGTAAGCAGAAAAACCAAAAGGAGGAAGTTCATGGCAACGGATTCGATCGCAATTTCCAAGAATGCGGAGGCAACAAGCTTTTGGCGGGGTGCAGTGGTCGTTTTGGGACGGTTTTTGTTCGCGCTGATTTTCCTGATGGCTGGAGCCAATCATTTTAACAAGCAAACCATCGGCTATGCGGCTTCGCAAGGCGTGCCTTTGGCTGCGATCGCGGTTCCGCTTTCCGGCGTGCTGGCCATTGCCGGCGGCTTGAGCATCTTATTGGGTTATCGCGCAAAGCTGGGCGCCTGGCTCATTGTGCTTTTCCTGGTCCCTGTCAGCTTGATGATGCATAAGTTCTGGACGGTAACCGATCCTATGATGGCGCAGCTACAAATGATCCTGTTCATGAAAAATGTATCCATGCTCGGCGTCGCACTGCTGATTTCTCACTTCGGCGCAGGACCGTTCAGTCTGGATGCCCGTCGCTCGCGCTGAACGCGCCTAAGAGGAGACAACCAAAATGCGCAATCAACCTGAACCATCGAACTTTGCTGCCATCAAAGCCCCGATCTCACAGGAGGCTCTCGACCAGCTATTTTCGCAAGCGCGGACCCACTCCGTGTGGCTTCCCGAACCCGTGCCGGTAGAACTTCTGCGCAAGGCTTATGAATTGGCGCGCCTTGGACCGACTAGTGCCAACGGCTCGCCCGCCAGATTCGTTTTTCTAACCACTCCCGGTGCCAAGGCGCTCCTCAAGCCAGTTCTAGCGCCCGGCAATGTCGACAAAACCATGGCCGCTCCTGTGACCGTTATCATTGCCTGGGACAAGGAATTCCACGAGCATCTTCCGAGGCTCTTTCCACAGTTTGATATGCGCTCCTATTTTGTCGGCAACCACACCCTTATTAACGAGACCGCCTTCCGCAACAGTTCGTTGCAGGCTGCTTATTTCATCCTGGCCGCACGCGCTTTGGGATTAGATTGCGGACCGATGTCCGGTTTCGACGCAGATAAATTGAATGTGGCATTCTTTCCGGACGGCCAGTGGAAGGTCAATCTTCTCTGCAACCTGGGTTATGGAGACCCAAACAAGCTCCACCCACGCAATCCTCGGCTCAATTTTGAGGAAGCATCCGTGATTCTGTAGAGGGCGAAAGTTGCCAACAAGCAATCCATCAGCCGCGCTTCGATGCTCCCGTCAGACGCAGAGGAGTTGTTTATGACAAAAGCCCAGTACGAAGTGTTTGAAGCTCGTCGTCGGCGGCCCAAACAACGCCTTCCCATGGTTCGCCCCGAACGTCCCTGCCGCCAACACAAACGGCATGTTCTGAATTCTGAGACGCCGGCGCGCGCGGCGCCCATTGGGTAGACTCAAGGAGAGCTCGCATGAAAGCTGTCAGATTGTTGGAATACGGTGGGCAGTTGGTGTTCAACGATGTAGCGCCGCCGACGATCGCACGCGACGAGATCTTGGTGAAGATCAAGAGTACCGCCGTCAATCATCTGGATCTTGTTGAGGCCTCCGGAACGGCAAGACAGATACTCCCGATCGACCTGCCGTGGATACCTGGTCATGAGTTTTCAGGGGTCGTCGAACAGATTGGCAGTGACGTTGCGGCATGTGCGCCAGGTGATGCCGTGTTCGGTACCACCACCGGAATGGGCGCGTACGCGGAGTATCTGGCTGTCAAGGCGGCGGCCATCGCAAGGAAACCATCCAACCTCTCCTTTGAGGAGGCGGCATCAGTGCCGGTGGCCTCCCAAACTGCGTGGCAGGGAATCTTCACCCACGGTCACCTGGAAAAGGGACAAACGATCCTGATCCATGGTGGTGCCGGCGCTGTGGGCGCCTATGCGGTGCAATTGGCATCGCATGCCGGTGCCACCGTCATTGCCACGGCAAGCGGCGACGATGAGGCGTACCTCAACTCCATCGGAGCCAGCCGGGTTATCGATTATCGAGAGGCGCAGTTCGAGAAGGTTCTGCGAGAGAAGGTCGATGTGGTCTTCGACTTGATCGGTGGCGATACACAGAAGCGGTCGTTCCTCGTCTTGAAGGAAGGCGGCCATCTCGTCGCTGCCACCCAGCCCGTATCGCAGGAAGAGACCGCGAGGCACCGTGTGTCGGGCGCGATGATGAGGCTCGCGCCGTCAGGGGACGGGCTCGGCAGAATCGCGCGACTGCTGGAAGAGGGGACGATACGACCAGATGTCGCGACTGTGTACGCGCTCCAGGATGCGGCTCAGGCCTGGAAGGACATCGCTGCGAACCTGCCAGGGGTTCATGGGATGTCGCCCAGTGGGCCGGGAGCGGCAAGACGCAGGCCACACGGCAAGATCGTGCTTCGTGTGGCCTAGACATCTCCAACGAGTGACATATCTCTTGGCTTATGGCTGAGCGTATTGCAAAAGAGCCGAAGGACCCTCCGTTTTTCAAACTAGCGAGGACGGCCATAGCGAAATAAATGCGCCTGGTCGGCCGCTCGCCAACAAAGCGCGCGAGGTCATCTATTTATACACTTCGCCGAAGTCACGAAGATGAAGGCCGACATTGGTGTCAGCGAGGTCGAGAAGCAAGCCGCCGGGGCCGGGGAGGATGCATGATCTTAGACAGGCTATCGGTCAAGGTGTGCGTCATCACGGGGACGGGCGGGAGTGTGGGCCGCGCGGCCGCCTTGGCATTCGCTCGAGAGGGTGCGTCGGTCGTCGGTTGCGACGTGAACGTCGCCGCGGCTGAAGCTACGGTTGAAATGGTTCGCGCCCAAGGCGGAACGATGATCTCCCTTCAGCCTTGCCATCTGACCGAACCGCCCGAGTGCCAGGCGCTGGTCGATCTCGGCATGCGCGAGTACGGGCGGATCGATGTGCTGTTCAACAACGCCGCGATGGCGTACTTCAACTGGCTCCAATACATCACCAACGAGGAATGGAACCGCGATCTGCGGGAAGAAATAGAGCTGGTTTTTGTTCTTACCCGCGCGGCGTGGCCGTATCTGAAGGCCAGCCACGGCGTCGTCGTGAACACGGCGTCGCTGAACGGCCTCATGAGCTTCAAGACGCTGGGCTCACTGGCGCATACGACGGCCAAAGCAGGGATCATCGGGATGACGCGGCAGCTCGCGATGGAGGGGCGAGAACACGGTATTCGCGCGAATTCCATCTCCCCTGGCTTGATTGAAACCAATCAGACGCGAGAACAGCTGAAGGACCCCGAATGGGCGAGCGCGATGCTCGGCAAGACGCTGCTCGGACGTCTCGGCCGGCCCGAGGAAGTGGCGAACGTCGCTTTGTTCTTGGCCTCCGATGACAGTTCGTACGTCACCGGAGTCGATATCGTCGTCGATGGCGGAATGAAGGTTTGGTGATCGGCGGGCAGGCCCGACTAGACCACAGCGCGTCTAATTAGTCGTTCTCAGCCCGTGAGATCAAGGAATTTCTATGAAGTCCATTTTTCAAAGGAGACGCACATGGCATCGAAAGCAAGGACAATCGGCAGTACTGGCCCCACGCAACCAGGTACGGCAGTTGAGGGAAGAGAACGCTTACTGCATTCAACTCGTGAGCAAGAAATAAGAAATCGCGCGTACGAGATTTATCTGCAGCGCGGAGCACAACCTGGCTATGAGGTGGAGGATTGGCTTCAGGCCGAACGTGAGCTCAATGCATAATCGTGATAGCCGGAGTGCCCATGTTCGTACTCCCCCTGCTTCGCGAGAATAAAACTCCGGGTTATCCAATTCAGAGGGTTCTCGAAAATGACTTTGTCGTCGTTACAGGCACAAGCACCGCGCGTGATTTTATCCGGCTTCTCACTGTCGAACTGCAGTGAAAAGAGTAAGAGAAAACCGGCTTGCCAGACTTGCCAATTAAGGGCCCCGTGAAAACAGCTAAGTGATTGTGGCGCCTTGCCTTAGCTCATTTTCCCCACTGTTCGCAACGAGGAGGCCGAGGGTTCGAATCCCTTCTCGTCCACCATCTTTTCAGCGACGTCGACAAGGCGGCGCAGGGAAACCCGCTTCGTTCACGAACGGCGAAGATTCCACTTGTGTGGTTGCAATGGCGAATCCCCATGCGCGCGGAAATTACTAATCTCGATCGCCCGTGCCTCCGGTTTCTGCTTGAAGAGGATCGGCCGGATTGACTACGTACTGTTGATGATCGACCGTGAATACCCTCCGCCCGTACATCTTGACTTCAACGAACGTCTCGTCGCGGAAAGGAAACCAAAACCCATCAATTCTTTGGTATTGCCGGACAAAGTCCGCGCGATTGACCCAGAAGGACGGTTTCTTCGCGGGGTGCCCGGCGATTTTCGCAACCGCGAAGTCCTCCGTTTCGATCCATATTTTCCCCTCGAACAGATACTTGTCTTTGCGTTTCGGAGTGGCTTCTAGAACGAAGCAATGATACGAGCCAACTTCCTCCTCCCCTGTCAAACGGAACGTATAGTTAGCTGCGGTAATCGCACTGTCGTGGTGCTCCCGACCGGCAGATGTCTCGCCCTCGCTCTGAATCAGGCGGTCGAACACCAGGTGGCGTACGATCCCCGAGCCCTTTTCGGAGGTCTTGTTAAACGTTTTCTTGTCGGGCGCCTCGTAGTCCACACGGACCACCGCCTGAGCTGCCAATTTGCCCTCAAGGTTTCTGATCTCGTAGGTCCGCACCGCCGAATACCGCCGCAATTGCTCGTTTCGTAAGTGGTTGCGCGCAAGCATCTTTGCGACGATCTCATCGCTCGTTAGACCAACTGAGGCAGCGTCGGTCAACCGGGCTCCTACCTCCGTGGTCTCGCTGGCGTAGCTCTGGCCCTGCGCAACCGACGCAAGGGAAGTTACCCCCAAGACAAAAAGGATCGTGACCAGTTTTGCAAATCGTTCGAAATGAATTCTCATGCTAAAAGTCGCTCCTTTGTCTCCGTGTTCCTCTTCGGTTAGTTCCGTGCAATTCATTCAGTCAGCGAAACTGAGAATGAAGCCATCTACGCGACGCTGGAAACCCGTGAACCTGCCAAAGAATGGCGAAGTCACGTTGCTATACACTTCGCGAAAATTGCCATGGTTCGTGAGATTGATCGAATACAGGCCGACGCGAACCTTGTGCCGGCTCCCGTGCTCCATGAACGGCAGATGCATATGAAAATCTCTATAAACCTGCGCGTCGAGGGAAAAGAAAGTCGGGAAGCGCGGGCCATTCGGAACCCCCGCATAATTCTGGAGCACATCGACGTCGGAATAGGGAAAACCTGTGTGCACGTCAACCACGGGACTCATCGTCAGCGACCACGGGAGGTGCACCACTCCCCAGCTGACCACGCGATGGGGCACATCCGAAGGCAGGATGCCGGATACATTCGGGCGAATTACGGGTTGCTCGAATGGAAGGAAAATGCTGGATACCGTATTCAGATCACCGCGGGCTCGGCTCCAAATGTAGGAGACATTCAGGTCAGCAAAATGAACGGGTTGAAAATGCAGCGTGGCCTCAAACTCGTGATAATTCGCCTGGCCTGAAGGAAAGAGGCCCAGCAAGCCGGCACTTCCGAACACGCCCGGAATGGGATTCACGACGAACAGTTCGCGCGTCTGGCTGTAGATATAGCTAACGCGAACGATCGCGTTGGTCCACAACTGCCGGTCAACTTCGATATTGCTGACGAAACTGCGCGGACTGGTGCCGGGTTTCGAACGCACTCGTGACGGAATCGTTCCGGCTCCGTTTCCGATTAGGGCGTTGACATAAGGAGTAGGCGATCCAATGGGTTGGCCCGTTTCGTCAAAAAAGCTCAGGGTCCGCTGCGGATTATGAACGAAGTCTGCCTCCAGCAAGGAAACGCGGTCATAAAACAACCCCAATCCGCCACGAAAGACAGTTTTCTGGTTTTTCCCGGGCGAATAGGCGAAGCCAACGCGCGGTCCGAAGGCCGCAGCTCGCCCAATGGTCTCGCTAGTCAGCCGCCCTCCCACATCGATCGACACATGGTCGTTCACCATCCATCGGTCTTGCACGAACTCTTCCACGTCCGTTGCCGAGGCACCCAGCGGCCCGTTGCTTGCGAAACTAATCTCCTCGGCCAGTGTGCCGTCCTGCCTAAGCAGTTGAATCGGATGAGAAAAGCTATTGCCGTCATACGACCGGTGTGTCATGTCCAGGCCAATTTTGAACTCGTGCCGGCCGAGCCACTTCTTGGGGGCAAACTGAAATGTTGGATACAGTTCAAACTGATTCGCATTTCGAGTCCAGGAGCTGAAGAAATTCCCGTCCCATCCTTCGGGATTGACTAGCATGTCCGCCGGCCCCTGACCGTGGGCATTGCTTTCAAACCGCGTATAGCGCAATGCGATCCTCAGCAATGCTCCTGAGCGAAAGCTGTGAAGGTCCGAGATTCCTGCCGAAGCGCCTTTCTGGTCATAATCCGAGGACGCGGTCTGCGGCACGAGCGCGGTAATATTGGCGAACTCCGTGCGCATCGGAAAAACATTCACGTCGGCGTTGAACACGTGTTGCGGAGACAGGACGGCCTGAACGCGAGTAAAGGAATTGAAACCTTGCGATTTGATTTCGTTCTTAGGCCAGGCTAGGCCGCGCACTGGATCTCTTCTGACGTCATATTCGAACACTTCAGAAAAACTCACTTTACCTTCGTAAATCGGACCTCCAAAGGAGACCCGCGGTGTGGCTTGCGAGATGCCCACGAAGTGGCCGTTCTTGCCGCGCAGGCTGACGTTGAAATCTTTCACTTTGTAGAACCAGCTGCTCGGAGGCGGAGTGGTTTCAATAACCGTCAGCCCACCGGAGAATCCCCCGTTCTCGGCGCTAAAAGGAGTCTTATCGACATTGACCGTTTGAATCGCGTCGATGGGCACTGGGATCGCGAACGAACCTGTCACGGGATCGACCGTCTTTGCCGAATCCACTTGCAGCATTCCTTGATTCTCGGAGGCACCCCTGACACTCAGTTTTCCGTCGAGGGTGCGGATTACACCCGGAACAATAGGCAGCGCGTCCCGGAACTTCTGCTGCGCCAGCGGCAATGTTTCCAGCTGCACGTTATTGATGGTTGAAGCCGGAGAAGAACTTTCTGTCGGAAGGCTTGCGGTCTGTTCCTTGACTTCCACCTTTTCCACTACGGTGTCGAAGGCCAGGGCAATATCGACCACCGAACTTTTATCCGCGTTTAGCGAAATCGTTTCGGCGAACGGCTTGAACTCCTGTTGGCTCACGCGAACGATATAGATGCCCGCCGGCAACTGCGTAAATTCGTAATGTCCTGTGGAGTCCGTAAGGGTCGTAAGGAGCTGAGAATCTTGAGAGCTTTCCTTCAGCTCCACGCGGATGCCCTCGAGAGAACTTGGTTCTGCCCGTTGGCCCAATACCGTCACTATGCCCTGGATCTTTCCGCTGGGGGACTGTGTTGGTTCGCCCTGCGCGGGTTGCGCGCGCGCCCCGCCTACGGCAACGCTCAGGGCAAGAGCCAGCAAAACGCTGAGCAAGAGTTTGGGGGCTTGCCGCGCCATAAACTGTTCAAAATGATACATACCGCCAATTCCCCCTCAGGCCCCTTTCCGAGCAAACCTTCTCCGTCGTCTCTGGAACGAAGTACACCGCCTCCGGGATGCGATATCGACTCATCGCGCTCCTTCCTTCGTAAGACCTCTGATGCTTGGGAAAACCAGAAAGACACAAGACAACTGCGGTCACACTTGAATCGCTGGCGTGAATATGTACGAGCCGATTCCCAGAGGCAAATCATTGGATTGAAAACGCAACATTTGCGTACACGACAATAGTCGGAAGTACTCTCGGGTCTCGGCAATGAGTCCTGCCATTTTCCGGGAAGTGTGCAGGGTCATTGCCGAGACATTTTTGCGACAAGGGCTGGGACTGCCCGGCGTGGTATCAAACGCTGCGCAAAAATGCTCAGTTTATTTACAAAACCGGGGATCACAAGTCCCCCGCCATTGGCCAACGATTCCAGGGCTTCTCTTACAACGTCCTCGGGCGATTGATAAACGAAGCCAAACTTTCGATTTCCGTTTTTCGCTTCCCCGTTGTGCCCATCGGCAAGAATCCGGCCGGGGCAGAGCGTGACCACACCCACTCCGCTCGGTCGTAGTTCTTCCTGAAGCCCCAACGAGAAATTCGTTAGAAAAGACTTCGTTGCTGCATAAAGGCTCGCGTAGGGAATCGGCTGAAAACCCGCCGCAGAAGAGACGTTGATGATTCCCGCTTGAGGAAGTTTCATCAGTGAAGGTAAGAGTGAATACGTGAGCTCGACGACGGCAGTGTTATTCAAGCTCAGCATTTCCATCTGACGCTGCAACGCCAAGGCCTGAAAATCTCCGCGGACGCCGAAGCCCGCATTGTTGACGAGCAGATCTACTTGAAGATTTCGAGCGTGCAGTTGCTGAACGAGGCGTGAACCCGCGGAAACAGAAGTAAGATCAAATTCGAGTACTTCGGCCAAAACTGACTGGGAGCTCCGCAACTCATTGGCCAACTTTTCCAGCTTGTCTCGCGACCTGGCAACCAGAATCACATTCTGTTTACGCGCCGCAAGCTCACGTGCAAAGACTCTTCCCAACCCCTGGGAAGCGCCGGTGACGAGCGCATAAGTTGGAATATTCATTTCCGCACGGCCGGAGTCCGTTTGTCCACAAGTGGTAGCCGCTTGTAATCGCGGGCGCACGCCTGGCGTCAAGCTGGAGTTCCAGAGGTCAGCCCGCGCGAACTTATCTGTTTGGACCTAATCCGACGCTACTTAGATATCCGCGAGCAACAAAAAGATACAAGGTTCATGCAAATCCCTCGGCGATATTCGATTTGACGTCTGGCCTTGCTGAACACGGCAGGCTCACTCCAAATTTTCTTGTGTCTTTTTTCCCGTGACGGGAATCAAAGGACGAGAAACTGAAGTGCGAAAGTAACTTCTGCCGCCCGTCCACCATGGAGGGCCGAGAAGACTCGGAGGCGCTATGCGTGAATTGCAGCAGTTCCCTACTTTGCCCACTCAGTCGCCTTACCCCGCGCCGTATTCTCTTCCCAATGCTTAATCATGGAGAATCGCAATGACTTACCGAAAGATATCCGGCAGGTTTGCGGCGGCTGGGGCCCTTTTGGCGGCAATGCTCGCGCTGAGCGCCGCACAGGTCTCACCCCAGGCTCCCTCCGCAAATTCAGCCCACGCCGGGCACGAGGGCATGGATATGTCCGCACCGATGGACGGTCACACACAAAGCGCGATGCAACAGGCCATTCTCGCCCAAAATAAGAAAGAGAGTGAATTCAATCATCATCTGGCTGGATTCCTCGTAATCCTTGCCGGTCTTTTCCTTCTTGGGGAAGGTGCGCTGCGTCAACGCTGGCCCTCGACCCGCTTCGCATGGCCAGCCTGCTTTCTGGTTTGCGGCCTCTTCCTCCTGGTCTTCAGCGACACGGAACTCTGGCCCTTCGGCCCCCAGAGTTGGTGGTATGGCCTCACACACAATCTCGAAGACTTGCAGCATAAGACGTTTGCCGTGATCCTGCTGACTCTCGGCACTCTTGAGATTCAACGCGCTCGCGGCGTTCTGAAATCGGCCTGGGCTTCTTGGATATTCCCGGCTCTCGCCCTCTTTGGCTCCGTGATGCTGCTTTTTCACGAGCACCACAGCGGAATGCATGGAGTCGACCACATGACCGTGATGAAGCGTATTCAGGCCGAGCATCTCGGTTTTGCGATCGTCGGCGGAGGCGTCGGCGTTGTGAAAGGATTGTCGGAGTTGCGCACTCGCTGGCAAGCCGTTTTCCTCAAGTCCTGGCCACTTCTACTGATCATTCTTGGAGTCCTGCTCATGCGCTACAACGAATGACAATTCCATGCTTGCGAACGGTACTTCTTCACCCGCGGGGACTCGGTGGCTAGTGCAGAGATCTGTCTGGACAGTGTTGCTCGCCGCGATGAGAGGAAACGCAGCGTTCCCTAAAAAGTCTGCGTCTCTTTGCACGAATCGAGAATCAAAGTGCGAGTAAGTGAAGTGCAAAAGTAACTCTTGCCGGCCTCCACCATGGACGGCCGAAAAACTCGGAGGCGCTATGTCTGAATTGCAGCAGTTCCCTACTTTGCCCAATCAGCCGTTCCGGCTCGATGTTCCTCTACACGAACTTCTGCAGCAGCCTTCCCACGATCCGACACCGCACCGGCCGGAGTTCAGGAAGGCCGAAACGCTACCCCCAGCTGTGTTTCCTCAATATCCCGAATTATTTCATGATCTCGATGAGCAGGATATTGCCGCGCACGAAGCCGTAGTTCGCACGGGCAAGCGTCACTGGCCCGCTTCCAAGATCCTGAAGACCATGAAAGGCTGGATGTTTCCTTACTTCAAGTCCCGAGCGCTTCCGGGAGACTTCCAGCCCATCATCGCCTACCTTTTTACCGAATGGAAATGCAACCTCGATTGTCACTATTGCTGGTCGTATGACAATCGCGTCAAGGGTATGACCGAAGACACGGCGCGGCGTGCGATCGACTGGTTGCACACCACGCCCTGCCGGGTGCTCGCGCCTACAGGCGGCGAGCCGCTGTTGCGTCCCGATTTTGTACACAAAGTCGTGTACTACGCCGCAAAGAAAGATTTCTGGGTTTACCTTGCCACTAACGCGCGCCTTCTGCGGCCGGAAGTAACCGACCGCCTGGCTGACGCCGGAATCGCCACCATCAATTTCGCCGTGGACACCATCAAGGAAAAGCCGGGTTTGCCCAAAGCGTTGGAGCACGTCCGCTCTTACTTCGACTATCTCGTCAAACGCCAATACCGCTACGGCTACACCATGTTTTTCAACACCAACATCTGCCGCACAAACATCGAGGACGTCAAAGAGCTGGCCAAAATCGCGCATGACAACGGCATCTCCATTACCTTCCACATCAACGAAGC
>Ga0137415_10003648_pt1 | contig 15305 bp, 10 predicted proteins | sample CZODoug3_1_1_16f_FD_183082 | JGI IMG/M metagenome (GOLD analysis project Ga0137415, IMG submission 183082) | Vadose zone soil fungal communities from Angelo Coast Range Reserve, California, USA - CZODoug3_1_1_16fungal (Hybrid Assembly) | ecosystem: Environmental > Terrestrial > Soil > Vadose... | reverse complement strand
GATACGACCATGCGTCTCATCGATGCGGGTGCTGTCGAGCCCATTGACACGACGAAGATTCCCAACATGGCGGATTTCTTTGAAATTTTCAAAGCCGCCCCGTGGACGACCAAGAATGGGCGTACTTACGGAGTGCCCTACGGTTGGGGAATCGTCCGAATCATCGTCGACCGTGCCGCGGTTCGCCGTACGCCCGATTCGCTCGAAGTCCTGTGGGACCCATCGCTGAAGGGCAAGGTCTCGATATGGGACGACGTAGAGGCTATCTACACGGCGTCGCGGTATCTCGGCTACAAGAACACCTACGACCTCAATGACGCGCAGCTCGAGAAGGTCAAGGCAGCCCTGATCGCCCTCAAGCCCAATATCCGTAAGTACTGGGCCACGACCGGCGAGATGGGGACCCTGATGAACCAGCGCGAGGTCGTTGCGGGTAACTCGTGGGAGTCGACGCTCGCAGCGCTATGGAAGTCGGGGCGCGACGTTATGGACGTGCCGGTCAAGGAGGGCCGAAGCGGTTGGGCCGATAGCTGGATGATCGTTAAAGGTGCCGGGAACCGGCCCTGCATCTACAAGTGGCTCAACTACGTCTCCTCACCCAAGGCCCAAGCGATTGCGCATCGAATCACGGGCTTCGGCTACTCAAACACGAAGATGCCTGCCGAACTTGATGCCATAAGCCGCGCGCAATACGAGCGTCTAGGGATGACGCGCCCGGATGTCCTGAAGCAGATCGATTGGTGGCAAAGCGTCCGGCGACGGGGAAAGTATCTTGAGATCTGGAACCAGGTTAAGGCCGAGTGAGGGACCGTGATGGAGTCGCTAATTAACATTCGGCGGCTGACCAAAGCGTTCGGAGACTTCATTGCGGTCGACTCTATAGACCTGTCGATTCGCGAAGGGGAGTTTCTGACGCTGCTCGGGTCGAGCGGCAGTGGCAAGACGACGACGCTTCGCCTGATCGCCGGACTGGACCCGCCGACATCGGGCAACATCGTCTATCGCGGCAAAGACATCAGTGCTCTCCCGACCCGTCTGCGCGATATGCGACTGGTCTTTCAGGACTATGCCTTATTCCCGCATCTGAACGTGTTCGACAACATTGCCTTTGGCCTGCGCGTGAGGGTGACCCGGCACAAATACGATGAGGGGCGCGTTAACGAACTCGTCTCAAAATACCTTGAGTTCGTGCATCTGGGTGGTCAGGATCAGAAAATGCCCCACCAGCTGTCGGGGGGACAGAAGCAGCGCGTCGCCCTGGCCCGGGCGCTGGTGAGCGACCCGCCGGTCGTACTCTTCGACGAACCACTCGGATCGCTCGATGCAAGCCTCCGTAAGGCGATGCAATTCGAGTTAAAACGCATGCATAGGGAGCTGCGCAAGACCTTCATTTACGTCACTCACGACCAGGAAGAGGCGATGGCGATGAGCGACCGCATCGTCGTTATGAAAGACGCCAAGATTCTTCAGGTCGATACACCCGAGGCTCTTTATTACGAGCCCACGAGCACGGCAGTGGCACGATTTGTCGGCGCCGCGAACGTCGTCACGGGTCGAGTACTGCGCAGTGACGCCAGCGAGACCGTTGTCGCAGTTGCGGACGGGCAGCTCGCGGCGCCGGGCCGCGCGGCCGCGTGGAAGGCCGGCGAAGAAGTAGCAATAGTTCTGCGGGCGGAGAGCATCGGCCTGACCTCGGCGCAGGACGTGGCGGTGCGGAATGCGATCAGTGGGGTCGTGGTCGGGCGTCTGTTCCTTGGTAAGGCAATCGAATACCAGGTCGAGCTCGCGGACCGGCACAACACACTTACTGTGACAAGCAGTCGCGAAGATTCCGTGTATGAGGTCGGTAGCCGCGTCGCCGTCGTTCCCAAGCGCAACGCTGTGCGAATACTTTCCGCGTGACGTCAGGGTGCACGCGGGGAGCCCAATCGAATACGGCCAACGCTATGACGGTACGGACGAGTTCTCGAGGCGGGCTGATTCTCTGGCTCGCACCACCGCTCCTGTGGTTCACGGTATTCATGCTGGTGCCGTACGCGATGCTGTTCTATTACAGCCTTGGCAGCGTCGAATACATGACGTTCAAGCCCGGCTTCTCGTTCGCCAACCTGAGCCGGGTGCTGACGAGTGCACCATACCTCGCCGTGTTGCTTAAGTCGCTTAAGCTAGGTGTCATCACGGCCGTGGGCGCGACGCTCGCGGCGTTCCCGGTCGCGTTCTGCCTCGCGTTCCACACCACGAGCCGCACAGCACGCTCGTTTGTGTACTTCCTAGTGATCATTCCGTGGTGGGCTTCGTATCTCGTAAAGGCGTACGCGTGGAAGACGATTCTTGGGAGCAACGGACTCATCAACTCGCTGCTCATGTCGCTCCATCTGATCGACGAGCCGCTGACGTTCTTTCTCTACAATCAGTTCAGCGTGGCTCTGACGCTCATATATATCTTCACGCCGTTTGCGATCCTATCGATCTATGCGCAGCTCGAACGTATTCCGACCAATGTCATTGAGGGAGCCAAGAACCTCGGCGCCACGGATTTTGAGGTGTTCCGTCGTGTCATTGTGCCGCTCAGCCTACCGGGCGTCGTGGCAGGCGCGGTCATCACGTTCTCACTTTCGTTCGGCGACTTCGTAGCGCCTGCCCTCGTTGGAGGACCGGACGCGGTCATGATCTCGAACATCGTCGTCAATTTGCTGGGCGTGGCTTTCGACTGGCCGATGGCCGCGGCGATCGGAATTGTCGTCATCGCATTCGCAATGACGCTGATCTCCGCGGCGCAATACCTTGAGCACAAAACCGCGGTGCGGTTCTAGCAGAGAGACAGATGCGCGCACTCGGAAACCGGCATCTTGCGTGGAGTCTCGCGTTCGCGATGCTCGCATTCTTGTACCTGCCGCTGCTTGTTATGGCGGCATTCTCGTTCAACGACAGCTCTTATACCGGTCTGCCGTTCACGGGGTTAACGATCCATTGGTACACGGATCTATTCGAAAACGACCAGATAGTTGCCTCGATCGGTGCGAGCGTCTATGTCGCACTAGGGGTGGTTGCGCTGAGCACCCTGTTTGGCCTTCCTGCGGCGATCGCGCTCGACCGCCATTCATTTCCTTTCAAGGAGGCGTTTCGACGCATCGTGTTGCTGCCGATTGCGCTGCCAGGCGTGATTACCGGTGTTTCACTGCTGCTCTTTTATATGCTAATTGGCATCAAGCTGTCGCTGAACACCATCATCCTCGGTCAGGGCACCGGTCTTATGTGCGTGACAATCACAGAGGTCTTCGCGCGTCTGCAGCAGGTAGGCCGTAACCAGGAGGAGGCAGCCCGTAACCTTGGCGCGACTGAGGCGGAAGTTTTCTGGCGCGTGATCCTTCCAAATATTCGATCGGCGCTGATAGGCGCGGCACTGATTACGTTCTCGGTGTCCTTCGACGAGATCGCTGTTACGTACCTACTGACAGGGCGGAGCAATACGCTCCCGATGACGCTCTGGTCAATGCTGCGCCGTTCGGCGACACCGGAGGTCAACGCGGTGTCAACGCTTGTCGTCGCGGCATCGGTTGTACTAGTCGTAGTTGGAATGCGTTTGGCCCGGGGATCTCGGGCCGGGAGAGCGGAGTGATCACCATCGAAGAAGTAAGTACGCAAATCGAGAAGTACGGCGTTCAGACGGTGATATTGGCCGGGACAGATCCGAGCGGCGTCCAACGAGGCAAGCGCGTGTCTGTGCCGTACTTTCTGAAGTGCTACGAGGACGGCGTCAATTTTTCGTCGTACATAATGACGACGACGACGATGGACGAGGTTCTCCCGGGCGTGTTTGACACGGGTGTTCCCGACGTTCGGGGGATCCCCGATCTCACGAGTTTTCGGATAGCACCGTGGGAGGACGATACAGCGATCTGCCTGATGGATTGGCATTACCCGGACGGGCGGCCACACCCACTATGCCCGAGAGGAGAACTCAAGAGTCAGGTGGCACGACTACGCGGGCGCGGATACTCGGAGCTGTTCAGTCTTGAACTCGAGTTCTATCTATTTCGGACCCCTCTCGCCACGGTCCGTGCAGGGGGGTGGGCGACGATTGAGCCAAGCCAAAAGGACATTCACTGCTATTCAGTGATTGAAGGCTTCCACTGGGAGTCGGTGGTCTCGCAGATCCGGGCGAGCTTTGGCGAGCAGATCGAAGGATGCATGCCGGAATGGGGTCCTGGCCAGTTTGAAATCAATCTCTACCGTTCCGATGCAATTTCGATGGCCGACACAGCCGTTATCTTCAAGATCGCGGTGAAAGAGATTGCGGCGAAGGCGGGCTTCTCGGCAACGTTCATGGCAAAGTGGCATGAAGACCACACAGGCAGCTCAGGGCACATCCACCAGAGTCTGCGAGACGCCGAGACAGGCGGGTCCGTGTTCTATGACGAGGCGCGACCGCACCGGATGAGCCGGCTGTTCGAAAGCTACACGGCGGGTCAGCTGCAGCTCTTCCGGCCGCTAATCCTGCTGTTCGCGCCCAATCAGAATTCGTATAAGCGCTTCCAGCCCGATAGCTTCGCGGGATCGACGCAGACCTGGGGTATCGACAATCGCACCGTGACGTACCGTGTGATCAACACCTCGGAGTCGCGCTGCCGACTCGAGACTCGGGTGGGCGGGGCGGATGTGAATCCTTATCTCGCGTTCGCTGGTTGCATTGGCGCGGGCCTGTGGGGCATTGACCAGGATTTGTCGCTGCCTCCGCCGGGGACCGGCAACTGTTATAACATCATAGGGGTTGTAACGGCGCCACGGTCGCTCGAGGAGGCGGCGCGGGAGCTTGCCGATTCGGCGACTGCGCGCGAAGCAGTCTCGCCGGCAGTTCTGGATAATCTAGTTCGCATAGCGCTATGGGAGTCGGACCTCTTCAAGACGAAAGTAACGGACTTGGAGCGGCGCCGGTACTTCGAGATGGCATAAGGCGGCGTGCCCGTATTCCGCCGACTCGCGAGCGCCGTTTAATCGGGTCTTGAAGAATTCCGCTTAGCGCCTCCATCGTAGCTTGGGATTGGATCAACAGGGTGTCGGGAAAGACACTCAGTGCCTCAGCTCAGCGCGATAGTCGGACGCTGTACCGCGATTCGAATGTCCGGTTCGGGAATGGCCGCATATCCGAGGAGCAGAGTGAGAGGAGTCTTCGCCTCCAGGCCGCGGCCTGCCTGCCACTGCACCGAACCTGCACGACGTCGGCTCAGCTCCCTTCACAAGGTGAGCCTGCGCAGCCGCACGGCTGCAGGGTCCGACCTCGACGATCACGTGACAAGCCAGCCGCTGGACAACCAGGGGCCAGCGTTGCCACGTACGTGCGATCAGGCGTCCTCAGGTTGATAGATCAAGGCAACAACACCGGTAGCGAACGTCTTTGCTTCGATCAGTTTCAACTTGGAGTGCTGCCCCTCTCGAAGGAGCCGCTTGCCCTTGCCTAGTACCAGCGGATAGACCAGCAGGTGATACCGGTCCACGAGATTGTGTTGCATCAGCCCCTGCACCAGAGTCACGCTGCCGTGTACTACGATGTCGCCCTCTTCAGTGGCCTTCAGGCGCTTGATGGCCTCGGGCAATGACCCTGGCAGCAACTCCGAGGCGGTCCAATCCAATTTCTTCAACACGGAGCTGACTACGTATTTCGGCATTTGGTTGAATCGATCGGCAAACTCGCCCGTACGCGCCGGCCAGGCGGCGGCAAAGCCTTCGTACGTTGCGCGACCGAGAAGCAGGGCTCTGGTGGCGGCTAGCTCGGCGTTCTTGAATTCCTCGGTCTGCGAATTCCAATATGGAAATGACCATTTCTCCGGGGCCTCGACCACTCCGTCGAGGGTCATGAATTCCGTTACGATGACTTTTCTCATTTCGTCCTCCTTCCTCTGAGTAGCATTATTACGTCGCGTCCACTGCTGCATCGCGCGCACTGTAAGTGGACCACAGCGCAAACATGCGCCGCTGCGTCACCATGTACACCGCCTTGATGGGCTCGACAGCTTCATGGCGGATGCGCACAATCACCTTGCGCCGACCGGTCGGATCTCTCTGTCGCCCCCCCTTGCGCCGCCAGCCATGCGGCGGAGGCCGTATCGAGAGTCACGTGCCGAATAGTCAGTTGGCCATGACGGCTTCCACCTGAATGCGCGGGTCGCGACGGCCACGCGGCAGGCGCCCAGGGCCGTCAGCGAGAGGGGCAAGAGGGTCTTCATGGGGTGCATCAAGGCTCCTTAATGGTTGCGGGTTCGACACAGAGCGCGCTGAGACGACGAAACAGCGGTCGCAAATTCGACACGCGTCGTATCTCTTTTCGTAATTTGGAATCACAGCACCGGAATACCGTTGGGGCGATGGTGCAATTTCGTGGGCGGCGTGCATGTCGGTCCGAACTGCGAGCGCGCATGCCGGTTACGGCCCGCAATACCAACATCGGAGCGATGATGCGGTTGGGCGCGGATTCCGAAATTAGCACGCGAACGCTATACGGCTGGCGAACACACGTTCATGTGCGCCGACCCCGGTCGATGACACTGAGCTCACTGAAGAGTGATGTCGCCGGTAAATTCGACATGCATCTTGAGCCCGGCGATCGCCAGCGTCACTTTTGCCGGAAATGATTCCGTGCCGGCAATGGTACCGGCAGCGAGAGCGTCGGCGACCGCGTGCTCGATCGCCCGCTGTGAACTAACGCCGATAGACTTTAAGAACTCGAGTCCCTCCCTTTCCACCATTGAATCAATGCGGTAGTGACTCACCGCCGGAAAGCCTTCCCACTGTAAGCGCAAGAAGCGGCTTTTCGTTGAGCTTGGCGACGGCCTTGCGCCGCTGGTCGGGAGCGAGGTGCGCATAGCGCAACGACATCGCCACCGAGTCGGAGCGTTCCCGTGACCAGGTTGACGGAACAGCGGCAAGGTGCAAACTGTGCGCGAAACGCGCGCCGAACGCCGGCACGCCCACGGTCAAGGGCGGGGTTCCTGGCGCAGGACGACGAAAGAGGAGAGCTTCATGAAAGCCCTGTGGCATGGTCAGGTCATGGCGGCTATATCGTTGAAAATATAGCCGGCAAGCCCGCATCAGCGAACTGCTTCAGGTGCACGGTGTGGACGCGCTCACCGTGGCCCAGCAGACCGGAACGTCGGTCGAGATGATCGAGAAGTCGTACTTGAGATTCATTCCCTCGGCGCTGCAACTGAGGCTCGCAACTCTAAAAGCGTGAGGGCCTGATCCCGCCGCATCACAAGCTCGCGTGGTCTTGCTGTCGCGGTGAGTTCCTGCCTGACGTGCGCTCGATGCGGCCGAGGCAGTTAGCGGCTGAGGGATACACCTGCCTCAGCGACCAACGGCCACGGACTGAATTGCTTCAGTGCCACCGCGTTCTTGGACGCAGCCCTGGATGGTTCTGATCTCTCGACCTTGCCGCTGAATCGTCTTGCATACTTCGTCGTCATCGCCCTGTTCGAGCAGGTGATTGAGCACACTTGCGGCTACCACGAGACAGCGGCGTGTCATTTATGATGAGCTAAGTTGGATCCAGTTTCACAAACGGACGGAGTGCCGACCTTACCGGCTTCACGTGGCGGGCGTGGACCGTCGGTACCGAGGTCACCTTCATGGCCGTCAAGCGCATCCGCGCTCGCGGCCCAGGGACTCGGCAGGAGGTGCTCTGGGGGATTGCGATTTGACCCGGCGGTGAGGACCAGAGCCAGTGGGTATATCGTCCTGGCGGTGAGTGGCAACTTATCGTCCCGGGCGGGACTGCCGGCGAGCTCGGCATTGCGCCGGATGTCGGCTAACCGGCTCCGGCGACTAAGTGAGCTGAATCAGCGTATGGCAGGCGCGCTGGTGTTGCAGCGGCTGCAGGTCGGACGTCGCGCGACCTGACTCTCCGATGCCGCGACATGAACGTACGGCGGGACCAACTGTCATTGTGCGGTGCACCCCCCGCCTCGCGAGTCGCTGCTGTAATACGGATCGACGACGCGCGGCGATGCACCTGGGTGAAAGGGGGAAGCGGCCGGCTGAGGCGGGAACGGTACAAGATGGATACAATACGACGCTGCGCAAAGGCACCGCAGCATGATCTCCTGTCTCGATCTTTGGGGCCGAACGGGGAAAGCCTGCCGCATTCTCGTCAGGGCCCGACGTGCGAGTGGGAGTCAGTTGAAGTCGACCCAACGTCGTTCTAACAGAGCGCCGTTCTGACAAGAACGGCGCTCACCGGGGTACCGATACAGGTTAGAGCTTCTTTCCGGAACAGGGAGTGTGTACTCATGGGCCGTCGGCATCCGCGATTTACTGCAGACCCGAAGCATACCGCCGCCGCCGTGGTGCTGGGTGCGACGCTGCTCTCCAGCGCCGCAGCCCTTCAAGCGCAACAGACCTCTACATCACCGGGTGTGCTGAAAAAGCTGAGTGTGGAAGAGCTCATGAACATCGAGGTGACCTCGGTGTCCGGACGGCCGGAGAAGCTCTCGGAAGTGGCCTCGGCGATTCAGGTGATTACTGCGCAAGACATCCGGCGATCCGGCGCCACGAGTCTCCCGGAAGCCCTACGCCTCGCGTCAAACCTGCAGGTTGCCCAGATCGATGCCTATCAGTGGGCCATCAGCGCGCGTGGCTTCAACAGCACCACTTCCAACAAGCTTCTTGTGCTCATCGACGGCCGTACGGTCTATACGCCCCTCTACGCGGGGGTGTTCTGGGACGTGCAGGATACGGTGTTAGAGGACATCGAGCGGATCGAAGTGATCAGCGGGCCGGGAGCCACTCTGTGGGGGAGCAATGCGGTCAACGGCGTGATCAACATCACCACAAAGAACCCCGAAGAGACCCAAGGGACACTCCTCGAGGCCGGCGGCGGGCGCGAGTTGCGCGACTTCGGCGCACTTCGCTACGGCGGCAAGCTCGGCGAGTCGCTGCATTACCGTGTGTACGCGAAGCGTTTTGATCGGGACCACACGGTACTACCCGATGGGAAGGAAGTCTCAAACGCATGGCACCTGACTCAGACCGGATTTCGCGCCGACGGGGCGCTTTCCGCCGCCGACGCGCTCACCGTGCAGGGAGACCTCTACGACGGTCGGATCGCACAACCGGCCGCCGAGGACATCGATGTCAGCGGCGGAAACCTCCTCGGGCGCTGGTCGCGCGTACTGGGCGAGAGTTCCGATCTTCATCTTCAGGTCTATTTCGACCGGACCCACCGCCGCGTTCCGGGTTCGTACGCCGAGAATCTCAATGCCTACGACATTGATTTGCAGCATCGATTCTCGGTGGGCGGCCGACACCACATCGTGTGGGGCCTGGGTTATCGATTGATTGAGGACAGTATTGAGAACCCCCTGGCGTTCGCTTTCCTGCCGCCGGATGTCAGCCGGCGGTGGTACAGCGCATTCGTGCAGGACGAACTGACGCTGATCAAGGAGCAGCTGCTGCTGACGCTCGGAACCAAAATTGAGCACAATGATTACACGGGCGTTGAATTTCAGCCGACTGCGCGTCTGGCGTGGCGCGTGAGCGATCGTAACCTCCTTTGGTCGGCCGTTTCGCGCGCCGCGAGAACCCCCTCACGCGTGGATCGCGAGCTGTACGCGCCGGGCCAGCCGCCATTCGTGGTGCTGCAGGGTGGCACCGATTTTCAGTCAGAGGAGCTCATCGCCTATGAGCTCGGCTACCGCACACAAGCCGCCGAGCTGCTCACCATCGCGCTGTCAACCTTCTATAACGACTACAACGATCTGCGCAGCATCGAGCAGGTCAGTCCGCCGGCGGCTTTTCCAATTTTCATCGGCAATGGGCTGCGCGGAGACTCCTATGGTGCGGAATTGACAGCCGACTACCGCGCGACCTCCTTCTGGCGCCTTCGGGCGGGCTACACGGAACTGCGCGTGCACCTGCATCACAAACCGGGGAGCACGGACGTCAATCCGGGTACGAGCGAAGCGAATGACCCGCATCATCTGCTGTCCTTGCGGTCGTCGCTGGATGTGGGCAATTGGCAGTTCGACGCCACCTATCGCCAGGTCAGCCGCATCGACAATCAGAATGTGCCGGGATACGGGGAGCTCGATCTGCGTCTTGCCTGGCAGCGTTCGCAGCCACTCGAGATATCGGTCGTCGGGCAAAATCTTCTGCACGCTCACCACCCGGAATTCGGGGTCGATACGGGCAATCCGTCGAACACGCGCCAGGAGATCGAGCGGGGTGTCTATGGCAAAGTACTGTGGCGGTTCTGACGCCGACGGGGAATCCGGGATTGCCTTTCGGGTCGCTGGCCCAATGTGCTCTGGGTCCGGAGGGCCAAGGGGTTGGACCTGGCCGGGCATCGTCGCCTGCCTGCTGCTGAGTGCATTTGCGTGGTCCGCGCCGCCGGCACTGAGCGGGACGACTCCGAATCAGGAGTATCAGGTCAAGGCGGTGTTCCTGTTCAACTTCACGCAGTTTGTTGAGTGGCCGGCAGAGGCCTTTGCGCATCCCTCCGCCCCCCTGGTGATCGGGGTGCTGGGCGAGGATCCATTCGGAGCTTATTTGGATGCGACGGTGCGTGGCGAGACGGCGAATGGCCGATCGCTGATTGTCGAGCGTTATCGGCGCATTCAGGAGATTGGAAACTGCCAAGTGTTGTTCGTCAGCCGCTCGGAGAGCGACCGGTTGGATCAGATATTGGCAAGCCTGGCCGGCAAGCCGGTCCTCACCGTGGGCGATTTCGAAGGATTTGCTCTCCGCGGCGGGGTGATTCGCCTCGCGACAGTCGGCGGCAAGATCCGGCTGCGCATCAATCTGGACTCCGCCAAAGCAGCCAAACTGACCATTAGCTCAAAGCTCTTGAGGCCAGCGGAAATCGTGGGCTCCGGCAAGGATTGACGGGTGCCGCGCAACAACACATCGATCCGGCGCAAGCTCATCGTGATGATCCTGCTCACGAGCGCAGCGGTGTTGCTCCTGACCTCTGTGGCCTTGATCACCTATGATTTCCTGGTCTTCCGGCAGACGCTCGTCCGCAACGTTGGTACGCTCGGACAAGTCATTGCGACCAACAGTACCGCCGCGCTCGCCTTTGACAACCACGAGGACGCCCGAGACATTCTGAAAGCGCTCAAGGCTGAGCGCCACATCGTCGCGGCGGGGCTCTATGACGCCGATGGCGCACTGTTTGCCGCCTACCCCGCGGGCCTTTCGGCCCTGGCGCTGCCCACCTCGCTCAGAAAGGATGGCTACTACTTTGAGCGCTCCGCGCTGATTGCGCTGCAGCCCGTGCAGCAGGGTACGAAACGCTGGGGCACGCTGTACGTGAAATCCGATCTCGGGGCGCTGTATGAGCGGCTTCGAATCTACAGCGGCATCGCCGCGGCGGTGAGCGCGGTTTCGTTCCTCGTCGCTTACCTGTTGTCGCGAATGTTCCAGCAACAAATCTCGCGCCCGATCCTGGCGCTCTCCGACACCGCTCGCGCTGTCTCTGAGCGCGGCGACTATTCCGTGCGCGCCACGCGAAGTGGGGGCGATGAGCTGGGATTGCTGACGGATACCTTCAATCAGATGCTCACGCAAATCCAGCAGCAGGACCGCACCGTCCGAGACAGCGAAGCGCGGGTGCGGGCCGTGCTGAATTCGGCCATCAGTGCGGTGATCGTGATCGATGTGAACGGCAAGATCATCGATTGGAATCCGCGCGCCGAGCGCTTGTTCGGGCGGACACGGGCAGAGGCGCTGGGACAAGAATTGGCGCAGCTGATCATACCGCCGAGCTACCAGCAGGCGCATCGGCGCGGCCTGCAGCACTTTCAGGCGACCGGAGAAGGCGCGGTATTGAATCGGCTGATCGAGCTGAGCGCCTTGCGCCGTGATGGTGGGGAATTCCCGGTGGAGTTGTCAGTCAGCCCGATGAACACCGGCAGCGCTGTGACGTTCTGCGGTTTCATCACCGATATCACGGAACGCAAACGCGAGGAGAAAACTCGGGCGCAGCTCGCCGCCATTGTCGAATCCTCGGACGATGCCATCATCAGCAAGACCTTGGAAGGCGTGATCACGAGCTGGAATCCGGGTGCTGAGAAGTTGTTCGGCTATACCGCACACGAATGCATCGGCCAGCCGATGCTGATGCTCTTCCCGCCCGAACGCGCCGCGGAGGAAAGGGAAATTCTAAGCAAGATTGCAGCCGGAGAGATTACCGAGGACTTCGACACGGTACGGGTTGCAAGAGACGGTCGACGGGTGGACGTCTCGGTCACCATTTCCCCGATCCGGGGCAGCCATGGCGATGTGGTCGGCGCGTCCACCATTGCGCGCGATATTGCCGATCGCAAGCAGGCGGACAGCAAGCTCAATGCCCAGTTGACCCGGCTTGACCTGCTGCAGAGGATTACGCGTGCAATAGGTGAGCGGCAGGACTTGCAGAGCATCTTTCAGGTGGTCATCCGCAGCCTCGAGGACAGTCTGCCGATCGATTTCGGGTGCATCTGCTTATATGAGCCGACGGAGCAGGTGCTAACGGTCACAAGTGTCGGGGTGCGAAGTCGCGCGTTGGCGATGGAACTCGCCATACCTGAACAGGCGCGCATCCCCATCGATCAAAATGGCCTGACGCGCTGCATACAGGGCCAATTGGTGTACGAGCCGGACATCGCTCGGAGCTCGTTTCCATTCTCAAGCCGACTTGCCCGTGGGGGATTGCGCTCGTTGGTCGTCGCGCCATTGTTGGCCGAGAGCCGGGTGTTCGGTGTACTGGTGGCCGCGCGGCAGTCGGCCGAGAGCTTTACCAGCAATGCCTGTGAGTTTCTGCGGCAGTTGAGTGAGCATGTCGCTCTCGCTGCGCACCAGGCGCAACTCTACAGTACCTTGCAACAGGCATACGAGGATCTGCGGCAGAGTCAACAAATCGTCATGCAACAGGAGCGGCTGCGGGCCCTGGGGCAGATGGCGAGTGGCGTGGCGCATGACATCAACAATGCGCTCTCACCGGTGGCGATCTATACCGAATCGCTGCTGGAACGCGAACCGGGCCTCAGTGACCGCGCGCGCAGTTATCTCACCACGATCCAGCGTGCAATTGGCGATGTCGCGCAAACCGTGGGCCGCATGCGCGAGTTCTCTCGCCCACGGGATTCCCAGCTCGCGCTCGTACCTACCGACCTGAACCGTATCGTTCGGGAAGTGATCGAGCTCACGCGGGTGCGCTGGCGCGATGTACCCCAGGAGCGCGGTATCGTGGTCGATCTGCGCACCGAGTTGCTAGAACCACTACCGAGCGTTGTAGGCACGGAGGGCGAAATTCGTGATGCGCTTACCAATCTGATCTTCAACGCAGTCGATGCGATGCCAGAAGGCGGGGTACTCACCGTGCGCACGCGCGATCCGCGGAGCCACGAGGGCGTCCACGGCAATGAGCGAACGGCAGTCGTGCACCTGGAGGTCTCGGACACGGGTGTCGGCATGGCGGAGGAGACCCGGCGGCATTGTTTGGAACCGTTTTTCACCACCAAGGGTGAGCGAGGGACCGGCCTGGGCCTTGCGATGGTGTATGGCATGATCCAGCGACACAACGCAGAGCTGGAGATCGACAGCGCACCGGGTCAGGGCACGACGGTGCGAATCAGTCTTCCGGTCGCTGTCGCGGCAGCGGATGGCACGATTCGGTTGGCTGTACTCCCACAAGCGTTGGGTCCACTGCGTATCCTCCTCGTGGACGATGATCCGCTCATTATCGAATCGCTGCGTGCCATCTTGGAGGGCGACGGCCATCAGGTCACGGCGGCGGACGGCGGGCAGGCGGGCATTGAGGCCATCCTGGCCGCGCAACAGAGCGGCGAGCGCTACTCTGTGGTGATTACGGATTTGGGGATGCCCTACGTGGATGGGCGGCGGGTAGCGGCCGCCGTCAAGACGTCCTCGCCCGCAACTCGGGTCATCTTGCTGACCGGATGGGGTCAACGCTTGGTGGACGAGAACGAAATTCCGATGAACGTGGACCGCGTGCTCAACAAGCCGCCCAAGCTACGAGAATTGCGTGCGGCGCTCGCCGAGCTCGTCACGGGCGCACCCCGCGAGACGCCGTGAGGCATTAGCGGCGTGCTCCGACATCCCTCAAGTAAGAGAGGTCCGGAGGGCGCCAACGTGCAGTCCACGGTCGTTTCAAGCGGCGAGAGCGTGGCTTGTGGGCTCGCAGATTGTGACCCCACCTTGCAATCAACAGACTGCGTCCGGCTGGCGCCTCTCAGACGTGGATTAGCAGTCGGGCGATTGGCGCCAAGCTGCACTGGGAATGCACGATCCTATGTGACCAGAGCCAGTACTCCGACAAGAAACAGCGACTTGCTCGTCGCACTGGCGGATACGCAATCCGTTGCTCCCCGCATTGCGGGCTACGCATGGTGCCGGCATGCGTTTCACGATGCAGGGAACCTGGCCCAACTTCGCTGCGATCAGATTTACCGTCTCTTCTAATTGCTACACCATGGACATCGCAATCGTTCCGCAGCTGCTTATGCCGGCGCCGGATAGCCGGCCTCCTCAGCCTGTCGAGCGCGAGCCTGAATGATGCTGAATGCGTCGACGTTACGCACCGGCGCGAAGCCGTCGATTAGCAACTCCGCGGCGATCGGGCGAAACCAGGCGCGATCGCGCGCCGATTGAAAACTGATGGCAAGGCGATCGACCACTTGAGGAGGAACAGAGGGGTTGGCGACAAAGGCTGGTATGGGCGCCGTTACGGTCGATTCGAGCACGCGTACGCGGGCGGCAAGATCGGGGTGATGGAGTTGTGTCAACAGGTGCCAATACGCGTCGACAGGTCCCACGTCGATCGCGCCTTCCAGAAGCGCATCGAAGACCTTCTGCACGGTGCCGAGGCTTCCCACGACCTGTGAATATAGTGTCGGCCGCTCGGGGGTCCGGTACTGCAGTAGGTGGTGTCGCAACGCGTGATAGCCGGAGTGCGAATGGCGCACGGTCCAACCAATTCGGCCACCAAACGTATCGCTAAGCCGTTGGTAGCGGCTATCGGCTCTGACGACGAGATCGGTTCGGTACACGGCGCGGCCCTGGGCCCAAGAGGCCAGTGGAATTGGGGCCGCGATCGGGACAACATGGGGCTGCCGCAGCGATATTGGGTATCCGCACATTATGAAGACGCATCCCAAATCGGCACGCGTCCACAGTTCCTCGAGGGATTGCGGCAGTGGGTACGAGAGGAAGTCGAATGCTACGCTGGCTTCCTCTGCAACCCTCGTGAGCAGGTCATGCCAGGCAGCGTCCGTTTGCCGTGCGACCGAGTAGTAGGCGTGCCCATTCGTAGC
>Ga0137415_10003647_pt1 | contig 15307 bp, 9 predicted proteins | sample CZODoug3_1_1_16f_FD_183082 | JGI IMG/M metagenome (GOLD analysis project Ga0137415, IMG submission 183082) | Vadose zone soil fungal communities from Angelo Coast Range Reserve, California, USA - CZODoug3_1_1_16fungal (Hybrid Assembly) | ecosystem: Environmental > Terrestrial > Soil > Vadose... | reverse complement strand
AACCGTGCTGCTGGTGGACGTTTCCGGCAGCATGGATGCGCGGCTCTCTGCGCGGTCTGAGATGTTGCGGATGGATGCGGCTGCGGGGCTCGCGGTGTTGCTGCGCGAGATCGCCGAAGACGTAAGCATCTATACCTTCTCGGACTACCTCGCACCTGTTCCAAACCGGCGTGGTTTCTCCTTGCGCGACGCTGTTGTGCATAGCCAGCCGCACGGCAGCACGCAATTGGGCAAGGCACTGAGCGAGTTGCGCGAGCGGTGTGACCGGATCATCGTGATCACCGATGAGCAGTCGCACGATCGCGTACCCGCACCGTATTCTGGCCGCGGATACGTAGTAAACGTAGCCAGCTACCGGAACGGTGTCGGATACGGAGCCTGGACCCACATCGATGGATGGAGCGAAGCAGTCATCAACTATATCCGCTCTATCGAAGCGGTGGGTGCATGAATAAGAAAAGCGGGCGAAATGCCCGCTTTTCAGATTGCAGAGCCGTTCAGAAAAGATTTTCTCTCCTAGTCAAAACCCTACTCGAAAGCTTTAGCACTTCATTCAAATAATCCGTTCACTAAGGGAATAGTAATTAAATACTTACTATAAAACGTTTTTTAGCGATAACTATCGCTACCGATAAACTCCTAAAACGTTTTTTTAAGGTAAATTCATTCGAAAAGATTAAAAATTTGCGTTGACAGTCGTAATTTCATCCGGCTATAAGTTTCCTCACGCTGATCACGCTATCAATAGAGACGGATTTCGAAACCCCGCGACTACATGGGTCCATTGATAGCGTTCTCATCGGCGCAGATGTCACGTAACAATTCGTTTAGGAGGCAGTAGATGTATCAAATGGAGCATAGTTTTTATGTCGTCCAACGCATATGTAAGCGCATATCGCGCGCATGTATTGTGATTGGAGTAAGCGTTTCCCTTCTGTATTTTGTGCCTAAATTTGCCCATGCCCAGTCAGCAAGCGGAACGATCAGCGGCACGGTTACCGATGCTAGCGGCGCAGTGATTCCGAATGCCAGCGTTGTTCTGCAAAACGCTGCCAGCGGCTCGAAGTACAACAGCGCTTCCAATGGTTCTGGCTTCTTCAACTTCGCCGCGGTCCCGCCTGGAACGTATACGCTCACCATCCAGGCTGCAGGATTTGCGTCCTGGGTGGCTAAAGACATCACGGAGCATCAGGGTGAGAGCCACAACATTCCCCATATCATTCTGCCAATTGCCTCTGCGGAAACCAGGGTCCAGGTCACGGCATCGGAAGCAGGCGTGATCCCGCTCGACAACGGTTCCAGCACGACCACTCTGAACACGCAGATGGTCGACTCGCTTTCTATTGTGGGCCGCGATGCCGCCGAGTTGGTGAAGTTCATGCCAGGCATGTCCATGAACACGGGTCTCAGCCAGACGGGGTTTGCCGACAAGGTTACGGGAACCAACAGCGGGCCTATCGGCCAGTTCTCCGCCAACGGCACGCAGCCCTACGGCAGCTTGCAGATGACTCTCGACGGCGCCGGCCTTATCGATGTTGGCAACCAGGGAACGCAGATCGCCAACGTGAACCAGGACCAGACTGCGGAGTTCACCTATCTCAATGCAGCCTTTGGCGCAGATACGCCACGCGGTCCTAATATCATCCAGGTCGTCAGCAAGTCCGGCGGCCACAGCTTCCATGGCAACGCCTACACCTATCTGCGCAACTGGCAGTTAAATGCCAACGATCCATATCAGAAGGCGGTATCTCCAGGCTTCCAGCGAGTCATCTCGCACTACACTTACCCCGGTGGCACATTCGGTGGCCCGGTTCTGATTCCAGGAACCAGCTTCAACCGCAACCGCGACAAGCTCTTCTTCTTTGCCGGTTACGAGAAGATGTTCCAGAACCCGGAAGCGACCTTGCACCAACTGGTCGTTCCCACCACGAATATGATCAACGGCGATTTCAGCGCCGCAACGCTACCGGGCGCCCAGACCTCAGGATCATCCTGGTGGCCGAGTGCTCAGGTCCCTTGCGCCAATGCCGCAAACTATACACAGTTCTGCCCCGCTAACGGAGCCAACAAGAACATGTTTGCAAATGGGCAGATTCCGTCTTCATACTGGGACCCAAACGGCAGGGCTTTGTTGACGTATCTAAACAAAATCAATCCGCCCAACATTGATCCTGCGACGCACGATGGCTTTAACTACCAGTTTTTGGACCATACGCCGGTTAACCGCTGGGAGCTGCGTTTGCGCGGCGATTACAATCCCACTCCAAATGACAAGTTGAATGTGGTTTTCACCAAGCAGAACGAGGCGGATATCAATAATTTCGGTGTCTGGTGGTGGCCGGCCTGGACGGCTCCCATGCCTTCACAGTTGAATGCAACCACGCTATCCAAGCTCTGGACAGCCAACTACGTCCACATCTTCAGCCCCACTACCACCAACGAGTTCAGTTTCGCCTATACCTACTTCACCTTCCCGCCTGCGTTTACGAATCCAACGGCCATGACGGCATCGACGGCGGGGTACACCTCATACACTCCCTTTGATACTTCCAGCACGAACGCTTTCGATCAGCTTCCCAACCTCATCAGTTGGGGTGCCGGCGTGGGTGCCACAACGGGCAGTTTTCCTGGAATCTATGCGCCTCCCATGATCAAGGGCTTTGGCAACTCGTTCGGGAATATCAAGAAAATCTGGGCTTTTCAGGATAACGTGACCAAAGTCCTGGGAACGCACAGCCTGAAAGCCGGGTTCTTCTGGGATGAGAACTCCCAGACCCAGACTACGGGTTACGGCAACTGGACCCAGGGTGCTATCGAGTTCGATCAATGGGCCACCTACAGCACAAATAATCCAATCGCCGATATGCTGATCGGCCATACGGACGGTATGGCTCAGTATTCTGACGCGCCTGTGCACACTGTGGCTTATCACGAGTGGGCCTTTTACGGACAGGACCAGTGGCACATGACGCGCAAGTTCACGCTCAACTATGGCGTCCGCTTCGATCATGAAGGCAATTGGGCTCCGACGAAAGGTCCCGGACTCGCAGTTTGGGATGAATCCAGCTACAACAACACTTCCTCCGCCCCTGTCTGGACGGGCATGAAGTGGCATGAGATCGACAGCAAGATCCCGAAATCCGGCTTCACCTCCAAGCTTCTCTTCCCGGATGTGCGTGTAGGCGGAGCCTACGACGTTCACGGGAACGGCAGCACAGTGCTGCGAGCCGGCATGGGTATCTATCGCTGGCAGCTCTCCGAAGGTGATGTTGACTCAGGACTCGCCCCGGCACTGAACGTGCAGAACATCACCACTCCATCCACGCAGTCCTTTGCTGCGTTGGCTACTTATAAGCCCTCGACAGGCACATGGTGCGCGCTCAGCTCCACATGCTCGAACGTGACGGCATTGATGAAAGGTGAAGACAAGAGCCCGTATACCATGAACTGGAACGTGATGGTCGATCAGGAGCTTCCATCACGCATGGTCTTCGAGCTGCAGTACATCGGCAACCATACCGATAACGCAGTGTTGACCAACAACAGCACCGCCAATGAAACCTCCTTTTCCAATATCAACAAGATTCCCATCGGTGGGCTCTATGGAACAGACGCCCTGACCGGTGTGAATTATTGGGAGCAGTCCTGCGCAACAGGGAGCTGCGCGGCACCCACCACTGCGCACTACAACGGCTACCGGCCCTATGCGAACTACGGGGTATTGAATGTTGCCCGCCATGGCAGCTATTCCAATTACAACGGGATGGTCGTTGCATTGCAGAAGCAGACCGGCAGCGCCACTTTCCTGCTGAACTACACCTTCAGCAAGGTGATGGGCATTCGCGATGGCCAGACTGGTAATGGTGCCGGCGATGGCACCATGATCGATCCGTTCAGCCTGCGCGCCAACTATGCTCCTTTGGCCTACGACCGCACGCACCTCTTCAACGCGGCGTACAACATCAACCTGCCCAAGCTGAAAGAGGGGAACCGCCTTGTCAGAGGCGTTGTTAACGGCTGGCAGCTCTCCGGAGATACGCAGATGCAGAGCGGATCGCCGATTCAGGCCAATACCGGCGGCACCATGAACATCAACTGGACGACTAATGACAACACTGGAGCGCCCAACCTGGGCAGCGGTTCAGGTAACAATGCCTACCTGCTGGGAAGCAACGCTCCGATCTTGGCGCCTTACCTCACGTGCGATCCTCGCAATGGCGGAGGAAAGTACTTCAACGCCGGCTGCTTCCAGACGCCAAGCACTCTGGGCAAGAACGGTCCGGCCGTTTGGCCCTATATCAAAGGGCCGGCTTTTTTCGGCTCCGATCTCGGGCTATTCAAGAGCTTCCCAGTCAGGGAGGGGCAAAATATCCAGTTCCGCGTTACGGCCTTCAATTTCCTGAACCATCCTCTGCCGCAACTCGGCCAGGGACAGGATGTCAACCTCAAGATGGCCTGCCAGCAGAGCTCTAAGACTGCGGCTGGATGTGACGAGGGTGGCGTAAACATTAACACCGCTACCAACGGTAACGTGTTGTATAAAGCTGCAAACGTCAACCGTTACATGGAGCTGGCTCTGAAGTATTACTTCTAAAATACAGATACAGTTTCAACAAATGCCTCAGCAATTGCTGAGGCATTTGTTTTTCTTTACCCTTTGCAACAAAGCTCGAATGTGGGCTATAGCATTTTCACTATGGGTATAGGGTTCGGCGTCTATGATGGCGTGGCCGTTCCGTTAAAGAACGGCCACACCGAGATGTACTCACCACTCCACAGTAGTAGTGAAAATGCTATAAGGTGACCTTGAGCCGATCTGTAACATGGCTCACGTACTCTACTAACAAGGCGGCAATCGTGAAGAAAATCGGCGTTCTCTTCGGCATGGAAAACACTTTTCCGGGCGCATTGGTGGAGCGCATCAACTCCATGCACCTGGATGACATAGTGGCCGAGTTTGTCCAGGTGGGCGGCGTCAGGCTGGACAAGCCGCCGGCATACTCGGTGATCGTAGACCGCATCTCGCACGACATCCCGTTCTACCGGGCATTTCTCAAGCATGCTGTCCTGCACGGCACGACGGTGATTAACAATCCCTTCTGGTGGTCGGCGGACGACAAGTTCTTCAACTACTCGTTGGCCGCGAAGTTAGGTGTCGCTGTACCGCCTACGGTGATCCTTCCCCACAAGCACTATCCCGAGGGCACGACCGAGCGCTCGATGCGCAATCTCGAATATCCGCTCGACTGGGAAGGCATTTTTGAATACATCGGCTTCCCAGCATTTCTTAAACCAGTAGATGGAGGCGGGTGGCGAGATGTGTATCACGTCCACAACCGCGAGGAACTCTTCCGTGCCTATGACCAGAGCCGCGACCTCTGCATGACATTGCAGGGAGCGGTGAAGTTCAACGAGTACTTCCGCTGCTATGTCGTCGGACAGGAAAAAGTCCGCATCATGCCCTATGACCCGCGCCGTCCACATGCGGAACGCTATGTGCTCGATCCACCCCAGTACGACAAGAAATTGTTAAAGCGAGTAGAGCAAGACGCACGCAAGCTCTGCAAGGCTCTGGGATATGACCTGAACACGGTCGAGTTTGCCGTGGAGAATGGCATCCCATACGCCATCGACTTCATGAATCCCGCACCCGATGCCGACCTGCACTCCGTAGGGCCGGAGAACTTCAAATGGATTGTGGACGCAGTGGCCGAACTCGCTGTCAAAAAAGCAAACACCGCGAAGGATGTAGCAGGAGAATTTCACTGGGGAGCATACCTAAGCGCTGGCGCTGAGAAAAATTCAGCGAAGAAAGCTTCTGCGAAAAAGAAGGCTTCGGCTAAGAAAAAGTCAGCGAAAGTTTCATCGAAAATTGAAGCGGGGATTGTTTCTGAATAGTCCACGCAGCCAGTTTTTATACAAACGGCTTGCCTCATGAGACGGCCAGGCATACAACCATAGACACATAGCGCGTCTGATAGAGGTATCTTTGCATGCGGCCGTCGTTCACCATTGGAATTGAAGAGGAATATCAGACCGTCGATCCAGTAACACGCGATCTGCGTTCTCACATTGCGACAGAGATGCTGGCACAGGGCAAACTGCGTCTGGCCGAACGCGTGAAGGCTGAGATGCATCAGTCGGTCGTGGAAGTCGGCACCTGCATATGTAAGACGATTAAAGAAGCGCGCAAGGATCTGTTCGATCTGCGCCGGCAGATGATCCATCTTGCCCGCGAGCATGATCTGCTACTCGTAGCCGGAGCATCGCATCCATTTGCCGATTGGCGCGCGCAGGAAATCTATCCTGACCCGCGTTACGCGCAAGTAGTCGAAGATTTGCAACTCGTAGCGCGTGCAAATTTGATCTTCGGCCTGCACGTACACATTGGAATCGAAGACAGGGAAGTGGCCATTCGTATCATGAATTCGATGCGATATTTTCTGCCGCATATTCTGGCGCTCTCTACCAATTCGCCATTCTGGCGCGGCATGAAGACAGGGTTGAAGAGCTACCGCGCAAAAGTCTTCGATAAATTTCCGCGTACCAATATTCCCGACAGTTTTGCAAGCTATGCCGAGTTTGAAGGTTTCGTAAACCTTCTCATCAAGACTAACTGTCTCGATAATGCAAAGAAAATCTGGTGGGATATCCGCCCTCATCCTTACTTCAACACGGTTGAAGTGCGCGTGTGTGATCTGCCCATGCGTGCCGAAGAGACGCTGGCCATCGCAGCGCTGATCCAGGCAACCGCCGCGAAGCTTTATCTATTGCAGGCCCGCAATCAGGACTACCGGCAGTATTCCCGTGCGCTGATTATGGAGAACAAATGGCGTGCCGTGCGCTATGGGCTCGACGGTAAACTCATTGACTTCGGCAAAGAGATCGAAGTGCCCGAACGCGAGCTGATCCTCGAGTATCTCGAACTCATCGATGAAGTAGTCGACGAACTCGAGAGCCGCGAGGAGATTGATTACATCCGCACGATTCTCGAAATGGGCACCGGGGCTGATCGTCAATTGCGTAAGTTTGATGAGGTCAATGACTTGAAAGCCGTGGTGGATTACATGGCCGAAGAGACGCAGGTAGGGTTGTTTTAGGGATTTGCTCGCCAAGGTTCGAGTAGGCGTACACTGACTGTATGCAGCGCTACCTGGCAGCCTCGGTTTTGCTGGCTAGTTGTATTGTTGGAACGTCTGCGTTTGCTCAACGGCATGCAGCAGGTGCGCATTTTTCCAGTGGACATGGTGGCGGTTTCTCCGCTCCAGCTGGACGTGGATTTGCGGCTTCTGCACCGCGCAGCTTCGGTTCAGCACCGCGCTTCAATTTGAGTTCGCCCGCCGGCAATTTCTCACGAGTAAATCCTCCACGTAGTTTTATGCCTGCTCCACGCTTCGCGCCTCCTTCTGGCTATCGTGTGCCGTTGAATCGGGGGCGCAGTGGAGGCAGAGATGGCTACAGGAGGGATCGTTACCGCAGACCATATTTCTCTGTTCGTTCAACATATCTGGCACCTGGACTGCTGAACTATTGGCCTTATGAGCTCGGCTATCCTGAGTTCAGCGGCTATTACAATACAGAGACAAATGCCTCAACTTCCTCTGCCAGCCAGCAGGACGTTCAGGATTACGCACAAGCGCAAGACAACACACCGGCTGAGTCGTATCGTCCGCAATATCAGCCAAACACCCCCAGTGCTCCGCCTGCGTCTGAACCCGAACTCACAGTGATTTTCAAAGACGGGCACTCGCTGCAGATTCGCAACTTTGCCCTCACCGGAAGCACACTCATTGTGCTGGATGAAGCAGCATCCGGACGTGAGCGCCGCATTCCGCTTGATCAGGTAGATGTACCGGCAACCGCACGATCCGCGCGCGATGCCGGACTCGACTTTACGCCACCCGCAGGCAGCTAATATATCTCTTTCACGGTCCAGTTCCGCATGTTCTGGACTACGGCAATGAAACCGTGTACATTGAGCCGCAGGCTACCACTGGTCCAACAACTAGCGCTACATAGAGAAAAGGGCATACGCTTGTTTTCTGCGTAGAGTGACCAGCGAATTAGCAACACCCCTCTCGGGAAGGGAAAACAAAGGAACAGTGGATCTGACATATATCGACTGGCTCATCATGCTTCTGTATTTCGTTTTTGTGCTGGGCATTGGCTTTGCACTCAAACGGTACATGAAGACGAGCAAAGATTTTTTCCAGGCTGGGCGCGCATTGCCTGCCTGGATTTGCGGCCTGGCCTTCATCTCTGCCAACCTGGGCGCCCAGGAAGTCATCGGCATGGGGGCATCCGGAGCAAAATACGGAATAGCTACCAGCCACTTCTACTGGATCGGCGCGATCCCGGCGATGATCTTCGTCGGCGTCTTCATGATGCCGTTCTACTACGGATCGAAGGCGCGCTCGGTGCCGGAATTTCTGCGCTTGCGATTCGATGAAAAGACCCGCGCATATAACGCATGCTCGTTCGCAGTGATGACCGTCTTCTCATCCGGTATCTCGATGTACGCGATGGCCCGGCTTATCCAGACGCTGCATGTCTTCGATTCGCTGTTCATCAAGCTGAATCTTCCCGTGGGATGGATCTTCCATTTCGCCATCATCATCTCTGCGGTCATCGTCCTGGGCTACATCTTCCTCGGCGGACTCACCAGCGCAATCTACAACGAAGTGTTGCAATTTTTCCTGATCGTCGCTGGATTCCTGCCGCTGGTATGGGTTGGTCTCAAGAATGTCGGTGGTTGGAACGGACTGAAGGCCGCGCTCCCGGAAGCCTATACGCATTCCTGGAAAGGCATGACGAATGCGCACACGAATCCATTAGGCGTGGAATGGTTCGGCCTGAGCATGGGCCTCGCCTTCGTGCTTTCCTTCGGCTACTGGTGTACGGACTTTCTCGTCATCCAGACCGCAATGGCTTCGGACTCCGAAGAATCGGCCCGCCGCGTCCCACTCATTGCTGCCATCCCAAAGATGTTCTTTCCATTCCTGGTGATCCTGCCAGGACTATTGGCAATCGCCACTCCCGCAGTCACACAGCACGCCATGGCGCATGCGCAGTCTGTGAATGGCGCCAACCAGTCGACGGTGATGGGCAAAGGTCTTATCCCGGCAAAGGTGGATGCTGTTTCAGGCAAGGTCATGACGGATCAAAGCGGCAAACCATTGCTGGATTACGATCTCGCCATTCCAAACATGCTGCTTCACTATTTCCCAACAGGTATTCTCGGACTCGGACTCACGGCATTGTTAGCCAGCTTCATGTCAGGCATGGCCGGCAACGTGACGGCGTTCAATACGGTCTGGACGTACGATCTTTACCAGTCCTACATCCACAAGAATGCGAGCGATGCACACTACCTGAAGATGGGGAGGCTGGCGACCGTCGGGGGTATCTTGCTTTCCATGGCGACTGCGTATGTCGCCATGGGCTTCAATAACATCATGGATACGCTGCAACTCGTCTTCTCATTAGTGAACGCGCCGCTGTTCGCGACCTTCCTGCTCGGCATGTTCTGGAAGCGCACAACGGGCCACGCTGCGTTCACGGGCCTGGTGAGCGGCACGGTGGCCGCGATTATCCATCACGGCTTAACACTACCGACCGATGCCCATCCAGGCATTCACGGTGGCTGGATCACCGTTGTACACAGCTATCCAAGCCAGATGGCCCAGAGCTTCTGGACAGCCATCTGGGCATTCTCCACCAACTTCGTGCTCACTGTGCTCATCAGCCTGGTGACGAAGCCACGTCCTGAGCCAGAGCTTGTGGGTCTGGTCTATTCACTGACGCCCAAACCTGTAGAGCACCACATGGCCTGGTACGCGCGGCCGAAAGTCATCGCCGTCGGATTGATCGCGCTGTTGATAGCGTTGAATCTGATCTTCAAATAAGGAACACAGAGGAGACAAAGAAAATGAACCTCGATCTTCGCATCCCCATGGGACTGATGTTCCTGCTCGTCGGCGCCATCATGACCATCTACGGATTCTTCACGCGCGGCAGCGCCATCTACGAGCGCTCCGCAGACCTGAACATCAACCTGATCTGGGGACTGGTCATGTTCATCTTCGGCACGACCATGTTCTTGCTGGGCCGTAGAGCCGACAAGCTACCACCCGCAAAGCCAGTAGAAGACACCTCACGCCCGCTGGGACACGGGCACGGCCACTAAAGATTTTTCTAACTATCACCGTAAACTATAAAACCGTCATCCTGAGCGAAGTGCGATGAGCGAAAGCTCATCGCACGCAGTCGAAGGACCTGCGGTTTGCCTATAGAAGGAGAAGACATGAAATGGAATTTAAAGCACTCTAAGCGGCGGCGGTGAAGTTATGGCCCGGCAAACAAGGGAACCGATGACTACTTTTGACGTTTCACCGTGACCTCCATGAACTTACGACTAGGCTCTGACCCCACAGTCACTTGATGAAATTCTGTCCAATCGCCGTTTTCGTTGATTTGAAGAGTTGAATTCGTCTTGATCTGACCGAGCGTAAATCCCCAGTGAAGTCCCTTGCCGGATTCATCGAGTAGCGCCTCGCTTTCCAATCAACGACCGTCATTAAAAGGCTCGTATCCGGTATACACCAGCTTCATCGTCATAGGAGATCAGCCCGAGGGCTTGCAACATGACCTTGCCATCGGATTTGGTCTTGCCAATACCCTCAATTGCAAGAATCAACCCATCGAGTTTGTATGTGGCTTGCTCGGTCTGAATCAGATCCACAGAGCTATCGGGTCCCCGCCATATACGTGCCTGTCCAGACCACGTCCCAACCAGAAACCGGAGCTTGTCCATCGCGGTGCGTTGTGTTTGTACGTTGGGTGTATGAGGAGTTTGGGCCATACAGAGGAACTATAGCAGCAATATGTTAGCTTTCGAGGTGATCGTACCAGTCCTCGCTTAAATCTACCCACGCGGGATTTTCCATTTCGATCAACCAGATCTTCTTTGAGCGGCGCCAGCCCTTCAACTGTTTCTCGCGAGCAATTGCTGTAGTAGCTGTGCTGTATCTCTCAAACCACACAAGCCGATTGCAATTAAAGTCAGAAGAGAATCCTTCGTACACTTTGTTTTTATGTTTCCAGATGTGCTCTTCAATGTTCCCTGTGAAGCCTATGTACAGCACATGTGTGCGACTTGCCACAATGTATGTGTAGTACCAATGAGGCTCCATTTTTTGATCTTATAAATCAGAGAATTTTTATCGGTGATTTTTTCGCAGCGGAAATAAAACCAAAGTTATGTTGATACCGCCGATAAACCGCAGGTCCTTCGACTACGACGCGCAAAATAGCGCGTCTCTGCTCAGGATGACGAGGTTTTAAGGGGGAACTAGTTTAGTGTAATGGCTAAATAAATTGTCATCCCGACCGAAGTCATTGCTCAGCAATGACGTAGTGGAGGGACCTGCGGTTTCTTCCTTTTGCGCCATCAGAAAGCTATGACCTTACGATCTCCAAATCCACAATCTCCAACTCCAACCCGCCAAATTCAGGATGTTCATTTTCGCGAAGCTTGTAGGCAAGATGCACAACATGATCTTCCGCAAGCTGCATCTGCGTTACGCGCTCAGCCCAATTCCAACCTAGGGCAGGGAAGCTGCCACCACGCGGACCTTGCGCCACCTGCAAGCGCACATGCTTCTCTTTAATGAAGCGCGGGGCGGCAGCAATGCGCACATTCTGTGCAACAAAGACAGGCTCCTCGTTACCCATCCCAAGCGGCTCCAATTGCCGCAGCCATGAAAACAGCGCCGGAGTAATCCGATCCAACGGCAGCACGGCATGGCACTCCAGCGGACCACCCAAGTCTTCCTCCGAAAGCCGCGTAGCCGTATAGCTTGCCAGATGTGCGCGCAGCGCGCCTACACGATCCGAAGGCAATGAAAACCCAACAGCATGTGCATGGCCACCAAAGCGCGTGAACAGCTCATGGCAGCTCTCAATGGCGTCCAGCAGATGAAAGCCGGCAATCGACCGCCCCGATCCATAAGCCTCACCATCCTCATGCGCGAGAACCAGCGCTGGCTTGCCCGTCTGGTCGACAATACGCGAGGCAAGAATGCCGATAATTCCGCGATGCCATCCATCGCCATCCATCACAATGCAACGAGCCTCGCGATATGACTCTTCCTCCAGCCGGATCTTAATATCATCCAACATCGCAGCTTCCGAAGCGCGCCGTTCCTGATTCAGCCGCTCCAGCTTTCCCGCCAGCTCGCGAGCCCGCTGCACATCGCGCGTGGTGAACAACTCAACCACATCCGAGGCCACATCCATGCGGCCAGCGGCATTGATGCGCGGAGCCAGCCGGAAGCCGATGTCCACAGGCGTCAGCTTCTTTCGCGAAGGATCAAGCTGCGCCGCCTGCATCAGCGCGCGTAGACCTGCACCCACAGGCCGTCTCAACTCCTCAAGACCAAGCGCCACGAAGACGCGATTCTCACCTAACAGCGGTACCGCATCGGCAACTGTCGCGATAGCTAGCAGTTTCAGGAATGAAGGTAGTATCTTCGTCCGCGTCCGCTCGCGATCCCAGGCCTCCAGCAGCGCTTGCGACAACTTGAACGCCACGCCCGCGCCGCAAAGATGCTTGCACGCATATCCGCAATCCGCCTGGTTGGGATTGAGCACCGCCAGCGCTTTTGGCAATCCCATTGCCGCTTCGGGCAAATGGTGATCAGTCACGATCAGATCCAACCCCAGAGCCTCCGCCGCATCCGCCGCGGCAAAAGCGCGAATGCCCGTATCCACGCTGATCACCAGCCGCACGCCTTCACGCGCTGCGATCTCCAGAATCTCGCGTTGCATGCCATAGCCTTCGCGCAGCCGATGCGGCACATGAAAGCGAACAGTGCCGCCAAGCATCTCAATAGCAGTCTTCAGCAGAACGGTCGCCGTGGTACCGTCCACGTCATAGTCGACGTAGATGAGAATGATTTCCTTCGCCGCGACAGCCTGCTGAATACGCGCAACCGCCGCCTGCATGCCGCACATGGAATATGGATCAAGTAGATGATCGATTTGCGGATGGAGAAAATGTTCCGCGTCGCACTCATCGCCGGGCTGATAGGCCATGTTCGCGCCTGGGAGTCTGGCTAAGATCGCATTCAGGCGGCTACAGATGGTTTTGAGACGGGGCACCTCGGCCTGCTTGCGAAAAAAACTGAGTATCACCAGCCCGTTCGGCTTGAGGAGTCGACTGAGGTCTGTGAGCAAGGTCAGCCGCTGGGACCTGCCGGGTATCGCACTATACATTCGCTGTGAGAGCAACACGAAATCGAAACACCCTGAGCGATTGGGAAGCTGCAGGAAATCAGCTTGGAGATACCGAGCCGGCACCCTCAAGGTCCTGGTCATCTGCTGGGCGATCCGTACGGCGGTCGGATCGGTCTCGACCCCGACCACGCTCACTCCCATCCGGGCGATCGGGATCGACTCCCGCCCTAATCCTGATCCCAAGACCAGCATCCTGCCGGAGGTGATCTTGTATCGATCGAGTACCTCGGTCTCCCACCGCTCAAGGTAATCAATCAAATCGTGGGGCTCTTTGACGAAACCATCGGAATACAAGCGCGCATAATGCTTCTGGAGGAGTCTCGTAAGTTCAGGAGGGGAAAAGAGAGCGGGCAGGAGCCCGTTGAAAAGGTCCGAGAAGCGAGAGAATAGACCTCCTACCGCTTGGGAGCTTCTCGCAAGCAACAGTACGAAATAACGGATAACGCGCATCACATCATAATAATAGGCGTGAGGTAGCGGCCTCTTTCGCACCGGCGACAAGCTGTGAGTACATAGCAGCCTTACGGGGTGGCGCGCAAGCTCCAGCTTGGGTGCTCGCCGCCTAGTGGGTTTATGGTCGTGCAACTACAAGATGTTGCAGATTCCCCCCGCTGAAATCCGGTCTTTCCCCCAACGTGAATCCGGGAAATACCTGATTCTGTTTGCAGGTTTTTCAGTGATAGGGTCGCCTCGCTGTTCACCCACATTCGAAGAAAGGAGGAGCATACCATGAGGATCCCACACCGCTCTCGCAACGTCCTCCACATCGGATTATTCAGTCTGGTGACTCTGGCTCTCGCAGGTCTGCTGGGAGCCGATTATGCCATGGCAGACAATGCCCAGCCCGTAGCGAAAGCCCAAATACAGGAGGCCTACGGGAAACTGCCCTTGTACTTTGAAGCCAACCGAGGCCAGACCGATCGCCAGGTCAAGTTCCTGAATCGTGGCCGGGGCTATAGCCTATTCCTCACGCCGACGGAAGCCGTTCTCGCCTTATCCCCTCGCCCCACCGAGGGAGAGGGTCAAGGTGAGGGGGCAATCCTTCGCATGCGTTTCGTCGGGGCTAACCTCAAGACGCGCGTGGAGGGACTGGAGAAGCTCCCCGGCATCGTCAATTACTTCATTGGCAATGACCCTAAGAAGTGGCGTACAAACATTCCCATCTACGCCAAGGTGAGACATAAGAACGTGTATCCGGGGGTGGACTTAGTTTATTACGGTAACCAGCGGCAACTGGAGTACGATTTCGTCGTCCGACCCGGCGCTGACCCGAATCTGATTAAGCTGGCCTTCCAGGGTGCGGAAGATGTCAGGATCGATGGCCAAGGCGATCTCATCTTGCAGGTCAGTGGTGGCGAGCTTCGCTTGCTCAAGCCGAACGTGTACCAGGAGATCAAAGGCAAGAAGCAGATCATCGATGGTCGGTACATCCTGCAATCAAGCCAGAACGATGAACGTTTAACGAATAACGATGAACGGAATTTGGTCGCGGTCCAGGTTGGTTTTCAGGTGGCTCCCTATGACGCCGCCAGGCCGTTGATCATTGATCCCGTGCTCTTCTACTCCACCTACCTCGGCGGCACTGGCGACGACTTCGGCTTCAGCATCGCCGTAGACGGCTCCGGTAACGCCTACGTGACGGGCGGCACCGGATCGGCCAATTTCCCGACGACGCTGGGAGCTTTTCAGACGGCTTACGGCGGCGGGGTCCAGGACGTCTTCGTGACCAAGCTCAATCCCACCGGATCCGGGCTCGTCTATTCCACCTACCTCGGCGGCAGTGGCGGTGACGGAGCCAATGGCATCGCCGTGGACGCTTCCGGCGTTGCCTACGTGACAGGTAACACCAGTTCGACCGACTTCCCGACGACCCTCGGGGCCTTTCAGACCACGTTCGCCGGCGGTTTCGGTGACGTTTTCGTAACGAAGCTGAATGCTGCTGGCTCGGCTCTCGTCTACTCCACCTACCTCGGCGGCAGTGGCGACGACTCCGGCTACGGCATCGCGGTGG
>Ga0137415_10003646_pt1 | contig 15307 bp, 17 predicted proteins | sample CZODoug3_1_1_16f_FD_183082 | JGI IMG/M metagenome (GOLD analysis project Ga0137415, IMG submission 183082) | Vadose zone soil fungal communities from Angelo Coast Range Reserve, California, USA - CZODoug3_1_1_16fungal (Hybrid Assembly) | ecosystem: Environmental > Terrestrial > Soil > Vadose... | reverse complement strand
GGATTGGTCTGCCCACCGCGATAGCGTTTCCAGGCCTTCTGCCATTGATTGAACGGCGTATAGGCTATCTGCGTGCTATCAGGCGAGAGCGAGCCGCTATTGGCGGAAGGCAATGGCAGCTCGATGGGCAGGCCCGATCCGTCAACGTGTATCTTGAAGAGTTTTGCGAAATCGTTCCAGCTTGTGCGGCCGCTGAGGAAGAGAATGTCTTTGCCATCCGGAGTCCATCCCACGATGTTGTCTGGTCCGGGATGATAAGTAATACGGCGTGGCACGCCCCCGCTTGCTGAGATCACATACACATCTTCGTTGCCATTGGCGTGCGCGGAATAAGCCAGCCACTGTCCATTGGGAGAAAAGAATGGACCGCCATCTACATTGGCAGTCGAGGTTAGCCGCTGCGCTTCTCCGCCACTACGCGGGACGATCCAGATGTCGTTCGCATGCCGGAAGGCAATCTGGTTCTGGCTAAGCGTTGGTTGCAACAGAAGGAGTGGAGAGGCAAAGGCAGTAAGCGGGGAAAGTAAAAGCGCAATCAAGGCACGGCGTACAAAAGACACGGGTCCTCCCGACAAGTAACAACGTGTTCGTCAGTGTAACTGCTTTTACGTCTAACACGTGCGAAGAGTTCCGTTATTTATGAATTTATGGCTGCATGTGTTCGTAATAGTCTTTGAGCACGAAAAACGCCTTCTTCTTCTCACCTTTGTCCGAGACCAAGCCTTTGCGGTTGTAGTAGTCCTGCATTTCGGGTAGTTGGCGCATGGGTGAACGGAAGTCCATGAGCACCCAGGGCGTCATGCCGCTCAGCCCCGGAACATTTTTGAGCATAAGAAACTGTTGTTGATACAAATAGGCTTGGCTTTCCTCGGTGAAGCGTGTGCCGGCGTCTCCGTGGAACCCAGCTTTGGCCTCGCCTCCAAATTCGCTCATGATGACCGGTTTGTGCATGGGATTGAGCCATGTGTACGAAGGAGCATCAGCAGCCTTGCCCATGTACCAGCCGATGTATTCGTTGTAGCCGAGTACGTCAAGATATTGCCCTAGAGGATCATCCATCGTGGCAGTCTTATCTTTGAAGTGCGTCACAATTGCCGATGTGATGAGCCTGGTGGGATCTTCTTCGCGCGCCTGCACCGTAAGCTTGCGAATGAACTCTGTGCGGTCATTGCCGGGCGGCGTCTCGTTCGACATGGACCACATGATGACCGATGCCTTGTTGTGGTCGCGACGGATCATCTCATGGAGTTGCTGTTTTGCAATTTCCAGCGTGGGCGGATTGGTCCAATCGATACCCCAATACACCGGAATTTCAGACCAGACCATGATGCCGAGCTTGTCCGCAACACGCGCCATGTGCTCATCGTGTGGATAGTGCGCGAGGCGAATGACGTTGCAATCCAACTCCTTTGCCCAGCCAAGCAGCGTCTGCGCATCCTGCTCGGACCAGGCGCGGCCTGAGCGAATGGGCGCCTCGGCATGTGCGTTGATGCCGCGCAGGAAGACTGGCTTGCCATTCAGCAGGATTTGCTCACCCTGCACCTCTATTGTGCGGAAACCGATGTCGTCCTTCAGTGTGTCCTGGTTTGCTTTGATCTCGACGGAGTAGAGTTGCGGATGCTCGGGCCACCATAGTTTCAGCCCAGGAGCATTGAAAGAGAATGCAGCTCGGCCTTCTGCATCTACCGTTGCTTCTTTTGTCAGCTTCAATGCAGGGATGCTGAGCGTGACTGGCGTACTTGCTGCGGCTCCTGTGATGTGCGCGTAGCCCTCAAGCTGATCCTTCGTTCCGCGCTTGAGTTGCAGCGAGTAGTCGTCGACATATGTCTCAGGCACTTCGACGAGCGAGACTTCTCGCGTAAGACCGCCGTAGTTCCACCAATCTGTCTTGACGGTGGGAACACGTTCTATGGTTCGCTGATTGTCGATAGCTGCAACAACAAAATTATCGCCATCCTTCACTGCATCGCTGACTTCGCAGTCGAACGGCGTGAACCCACCTTCGTGGTGACATACATACACGTCGTTGACAAAGACATCTGCTGCGTAGTTGGCTGCTCCAAAGTGCAAGAAGAGATGTGTCTTTGGCTGCTTGTGATAGGTGAAGTCGCGCTGATACCAGAGCAGTCCTTCATAAAAGAAGAGTGACTTATCCTGCGAGTTCCAGTCGCCCGGCACGTTGAGCGTAGGCGATTTCGCGAAATCATATTGCTGTAGCGGCCCTTCCGGCGTGTAATGCGTGTTCTTCGCATACCCCTTTGGTGAAGGCTTATGCGGATCGTTGCCCCAGCCTTCGCGGTACGGATCGACAATATAGTGCCAGGCTCCGTTGAGGCTGGTCGAAACACGATGATCTACGTCGACGAGCAATGTTGTCTGCTGCGCTGCTGCATGAACAACGAATGCGGCAGAAATCACAGCTAAACCGAAAAAATAGAACAGGCGAATACCATTCCTGGGCATGGCCAACATCTTAAATGCAATCAGGCCTTGCGCGGATTTGTTACCAGTCGAAAGCGATTCGCCTGTTCGAATTCCTCCCGCAGCTCGGGAGTCTTAAGATTCTCGCGAATATGCGCAAGATGCTGTTCGAGCGCGAGCAGCGAATTTGCAATAGCCCCGGAGTTTGTGTGCGCGATATCGCGCCACATCGAGAAAGGGCTTGCGCCCAGACGCGTCATCTCGCGCAGCGCGCGGCCTCCTATAGGGAGCAGATCGTCATTCGCTGCGAACTGTTCTTCCAGCAGCGCACTCATGGCAGTGGAAACAAATTGCGGTAGATGGCTGATCCACGCGCAGAGCACATCATGGCGCGCAGGGTCCATGTCGATCACGCGGCAGCCAAACTTTGCGATCCATCCACGCCATTTGTCGGCAAGTATTCGAACTGCCGGGTGCATCGACGCAGCCGAAACAGGCTCAGTGAATAGCCATACGGCATTGTTGAAGAGTTCGGCGTCTGCGCTGGCTGCACCGCCTATTTCTTTGCCGGCCATCGGGTGGCCGGGTAAAAAACCGGGTTGATCCGGACCGTTGAAGCGGCTCGCGGCATGCTCGCATAGCGCCTGTTTTACGCTGCCTACGTCGGTCACCAGTTGCTCGGGCTGTAGCATCGAGCCGAGCAGATCGAGCCATTCGAGAATGGTGAGAACCGGTCCGCAGAGCAGGATCACCTCGTTCTGTTCCGCAGCGATTAAAGGGTTATCTGCAATGCGATGGATCGCACTTTTTTCAAGCGCGATCGCGGATTGCTTCGGATCTGGGTCCCAGCCAGTGATCTCGCCTTCAAAGCCATGCGAGCGCAGCGCCAGCCCTACAGACGCTCCGATGAGCCCTGTTCCCAGGATGGCAATGCGCTCGATAGTCATGTTTACCTGATTGTCCTGCCGACTGCTGGGGCAATCACGCGCAGCTCATCCATGAGCTTGGAAAACTGCTCGGGAAAGAGCGACTGCGCTCCGTCAGAAAGAGCCTTGTCGGGATTCGGATGGACTTCGATGAGCAGGCCATCGCCGCCAGCGGCTACCGTGGCACGGGCCATCGCAGGAACCTTATCGCGGCGGCCGACACCGTGCGATGGGTCGCCAAGGATGGGTAGATGCGACAGCTTCTTGACGACTGGAATAGCGGAGATGTCCATCGTGTTGCGAGTATACGTCTCGAATGTACGAATACCGCGCTCGCAGAGCATCACATCGTAGTTGCCGCCGGAAAGAACATATTCCGCAGACAACAAAAGCTCTTCAATCGTGGCAGCAATGCCACGCTTGAGTAACACTGGCTTGCGGACAAGACCAATCTCACGCAGCAGATTGAAGTTCTGCATGTTGCGCGCGCCTATCTGGAAGACATCTACATACGGAAACATCAGTTCGATCTGCGAAATCTCCATCACTTCGCTGACAATGAGCAACCCGGTCGCATCACCCGCTTCGCGCAACAGTTTCAGGCCTTCAAGCCCCATACCCTGAAAAGAGTATGGCGAACTGCGCGGTTTGAATGCTCCTCCGCGAAGGAACTTTGCGCCTGCTGCTTTCACTTGCGCTGCGGCAGTAAAGATCTGCTCGCGGCTTTCGACCGAACATGGCCCGGCCATGACGACGACTTCTTCTCCGCCAACCGTCACTCCATTGGAAAAGCGCACCACTGTGCCTTCAGGACGGAAGCTGCGGCCTGCAAGCTTGTAAGGCGAGGTGATGCGGATGACTTCAGCGACTCCATCCAGAACCTCGAAGTCTTTTGTCTCGAATGCTCCGGGTGTTCCAACTCCGGCAAGGATGGTTTGCACCGTTCCGGTAGTTTTGTGAACGTTGAAACCTATCTCCACCATGCGTTCGAGGACTTTCTGTATCTGCTCCTCGGTCGCTTTTTCCTGCATTGCTACGATCATCGTTCTATTCCTGTCCTGCGCGATTTAAGCGCGCTGTTACGCCTCGTCTTTTTTCTCATTTTGCGAGGGACGCTGGGAGGCCAGCTCATTCCGCTGAAGCGCGCGCATCACATCAATGATGCGTTCATAGATGTGCACCATCTCAATATCGGGCAACGGGCCAGGATTGGCGGCACGCACCTTCTCGAAGATCACACGCTCGCGGTTCGGCTCATATACAGGTAAAGAGGTGGCGCGCTTCAACCTTCCAATAGCTTGAGCAGCGGTGGCACGTTCGCTCAGGAGAGCGACAATCTGCTGATCAATTTCGTCAATCTTGCGACGCCAGTCTTCGATGTCCATGTCATCCTCAATACGCGCTCGAGAGCGCGCCAGTGAATGTATAAAGAAACAGCCGTATATGAGGAAAATTTAACGGGCCTGCAACGCGGGTACACGCAGGCCCCTGATAAATCGTGCAATGGAGTTAGGCGCTTCTTCGCGGCCGGCCTGTTCGATGATGGCTACAATGGCGGTGCCTACGACTGCGGCATCGGCAAATTCGCCGACTGCGGCAAAGTGCTCGGCATTGGAAACACCAAAACCGACAGCGATAGGTAGATCTGTATATCGGCGAAGGCGCTTCACAAGCTGTTCTGCATCGGATGCAAGCGTCTGCTGCGTGCCGGTGATGCCGACTCGCGATATTGCATAAACAAAACTTTGAGAATGCTCCGCGATGCGTTTGAGGCGTTCGTCGGGACTGGTGGGCGCAACCAGGAAAATCGGCGCGAGATGATGGCGATGCAGGTGTTCGAGATACTCACCGGCTTCTTCAACGATCATGTCGGTCGCGAGCACACCGTCGACTCCTGCTTCTTCGGCGGCGGCGCAAAAACGCTCAAGGCCATAACGCAGGATTGGATTGTAGTAGGAGAAGATGATCAGACCTGTTTCAGGACGGTCTCTACGGAGATCAGCCGCCAGCGTGAGCACGTCGGCAAGCCGTGTGCCATTCTTCACGGCGCGTTCACTGGCGCGCTGGATCACGGGACCGTCGGCAATCGGATCGCTGAAAGGAACGCCCAGTTCAAGCACATCCGCGCCTGCATCAATTGCGGCGAGCGCAATGGCGCGTGTGGTTTCGAGGTCTGGATCGCCTACAGTGAAGTAGGCAACAAGCCCTGGTTTGCTAGCAAAGCGAATCGGCATGGAGCTTACTGAGCGCCCTTCAAATTCAGTTCACGCGAGAGGATACCCATATCCTTATCGCCGCGGCCTGATACGTTGACCAACAGTATTTCACGGGAAGAGAGGGTTGGCGCAAGCCGGATGCACTCGGCGACCGCATGCGCGCTTTCGAGCGCAGGCAGAATGCCTTCGGTGCGGGCCAACGTGACGGTTGCCTGTAACGCAGCTTCATCCGTAGCCGAGGTGTACTGTGCGCGGCCTGAGTCGTGCAGAGCTGCGTGTTCCGGGCCCACGGAAGCGTAATCGAGTCCAGCAGAAACGGAATGCGTCAGGGCGATCTGTCCGGCGTCATCTTGCAGGACATAGGAATACGTACCCTGAAGAACGCCAGGTGCCCCCCCGCTGAAGCGGGCCGCATGTTCGCCGAGCGCGGAGCCTCTGCCTCCGGCCTCAACACCGATCAGACGAACTTCCTTGTCTGGAATAAATTCATAGAATGCTCCGATAGCATTCGATCCACCGCCGACGCAGGCGATGATGGCGCTGGGCAGACGATTTTCCTTTTCCAATATTTGTTCACGCGCTTCGCGGCTGATGACACGATGAAAGTCGCGCACCATCATGGGGTACGGATGTGCTCCAAGAACGCTGCCGAGCAGATAATGCGTCGTACGCACATTGGTGACCCAATCGCGCATGGCTTCGCTGATTGCGTCTTTCAGTGTCTTCGAACCGGAATCGACGCTGCGCACATCGGCACCGAGTAACCGCATACGATAGACGTTCAGCTCCTGGCGGCGCATGTCCTCTTCGCCCATGTAGACAACGCAGTCGAGACCAAAAAGTGCGCACACCGTCGCCGTAGCAACGCCGTGCTGACCCGCTCCGGTCTCGGCGATAATGCGCTTCTTGCCCATGCGCACGGCGAGCAGCGCCTGGCCGATGCAGTTGTTGATCTTGTGCGCGCCGGTGTGCAGCAGATCTTCGCGCTTGAGGTAAATCTTCGCGCCGCCCAGCGCTTCTGTCAGTCGCGAGGCATAGTAGAGCGGCGTAGGACGTCCAACGTAATCGCGCAGCAGCGAGTCGAGCTTCAGATGGAAATCCGGATCGGCCTGCGCCTCAGCGTATGCGTGTTCGAGCTCATCGAGCGCCGCAACCAGTGTCTCTGGAACATAGCGCCCACCGTATGCTCCGAAACGCCCTGGTATCGTCTTTTCTGTAACCGTGCTCATGACAATTACCTCTCGTTTCACCTGCTCAAACTTTTGCCGCTATCAGCATTTTCTCCGACTCAATTGCAGCAGCACGTGCTGCTGCAATGAAGGCACGCACTTTAACTGGATCTTTCTTGCCAGGACTTGCCTCTACACCGGTGGTTACGTCCACTCCCCACGGGCGCAGTGTATGAATAGCCTCTGCTACATTCTCGGGGTTGAGACCACCTGCAGCGATGATGCGCAGGTGCGACGATACGGCGGCGAGGCTGCGGCTAGCGGCCGACCAATCAAAACGGATTCCTGTACCGCCAACAGCAGTCGGAGTTCGTGAATCAATCAGCACCGCATCAATATCGCGATTGCCACGCATCACCTGAAGTTGTTCATCAAATTTCTGCCCGTAATGGATAACGCGCATGATGACAAGAGGCCTGGACTGCTTGGAGAAATACTCGCGCAAACGGTTGGGGAGCATTTCATCCTGTGTGGCGTGAATCTGCACGCCTGTAAATCCGCAATCCTCCACTGCACTGACAATTTCCTCAAAGCCTGCATCGACAAAGAGTCCATAGGTTTCCAGTGAACCAGGCAGGTACGGCGTGATTTTGCTGACCTGTTCACGGGTCATGCGACGCGGGCTTTTCGCAAAGATGAACCCTACGGCATCCGCCCCTGCATCGGCGGCAAGCTGCGCGTCTTCGAGGCTTGTGTTGGCGCAGATCTTGATCCACATCTCAGGCACGCTCCGCTACTGGTTCCTGAGATGATAGAAGCAGCGTTCGCAGCGCGGCTCCGGGATCGGCCTGCCGCATCAACGACTCGCCGATGAGAAATGCGTGGAATCCGGCAGTACGCAATTGCTGCAAATCGTCCGCAGTATGAATGCCGCTTTCGGCTACGCGCACTGCATTTACTGGAAGCTGGTCTGCCAGACGCAGAGAGGTTTCCAGCGTGACGTGGAAGGTCTTGAGGTCGCGATTGTTTACGCCATAGGCCTCACAACCAAGATCACGCACGCGTTCTAATTCTTCTGCTGTGTGGACTTCGCACAACACATCCAGCCCCATGCGATGTGCAACTCCCGTGAATTGGGCAAGCTCGGCATCCGTCAATGATGCGGCAATCAGCAGAATCGCATCTGCGCGATGCGCTCGCGCTTCGACAATCTGGTATTCGTCGACGATGAAGTCTTTGCGCAGGCAGGGGATTCGCGTTGCCGCCGAAGCCAGTTCAAGATTTCTGAGGCTGCCCTGGAAAAACGGCTCGTCGGTAAGTATGGAGAGCACGCTGGCCCCGCCCGCTTCAAGCGATTTCGCCAAAGATTCTGGATCAAACTCCGCACGAATCAGCCCTTTAGAGGGTGACGCTTTCTTCAACTCGGCGATGATGGCGGGGCCTTCAGCGGATTTTTTGCGCAGTGCCTGGGCAAATCCGCGAGGCGAGTGTTGTGCAGCCAAACGCTCCAGTTCTTCGACACGCACCTGAGACTTGCGCTCGGCGACGGTCGCTCGTGACTGGGCAAGAATGCGTTCGAGGTGCAAGGCTGGCTCCTGCCATTAGTATATCGAGGAGGTGATCCATGCACGGCGAAAGTACTGGTTCTGTCCGGTGGGTGCTGCGAATCGAGGGGCTATGCGTGCTCCTTGCCGCCTTGTTTGCATATGCGAAATTTGGTCACGGATGGGGATTGTTCGCCCTGTTCTTTCTGGCGCCTGATCTTTCATTTTTGGGGTACTTGGCTGGACTAAAATTCGGCTCTATCGTCTACAACGCCGCGCATTCTTATATCGGCGTGATTGTCTGTCTCGTAGCTGGTGCATTGCTTTCAAGCCCAGTTGGGCTGACAACAGGAATCATCTGGGGCGCGCACATCGGATTCGACCGTTTTCTTGGCTACGGACTTAAATATGCTGAGGGCTTCGGATTCACACACCTTGGCCGCATTGGGAAAACCCGGTAGCGCGTCCGTTTGTAATCAGGACATCCGAACCATTCAAGCTGGTGTCTCGACGGGAAAACGCATCATGTCTCGTTGTTCAGGCGTCAAGGATTGCCAGACCGTATGCGGAACCGAGCAAATTTCGCGGCTATTGTCGGCATACCAGTGGCGTACATAACGAATTGTTACAAGTGCGCGTGGTGTGTTACTCGTGTTTGGCGTGCCTCTATGCAACGCCCAGGGATGACGGATGAGTATGTCTCCAATTTCTAACGGTACTGAGCACATCTCAACCTCTGCAGATTGCAGCGCCCGTACTGCGTCCGTTCTCGACATCCTATGAGTGCCGGGTGCAATTTGAATGGGGCCATGATCGAGTGTTATGCGAACCAATCCGAAGCTGACGATCAGCATGTAGGGGGGCAAAACAAGCTCCGGAACTTCGGCAAACAGCGGGCGCTGATAATCAACATGGGCTTCTTGATTCTGCGCCCCCAGGAGTGGTACGTCACATCCCCACTGATCGGCGACCACCCTCGCACCCATAACGCCATGGATGACACTCATCACGCCGGTATCAAAAAAGAACTCCGGAGCGAAGCAAGGTGGATCAAATGGCATCGGCAGAAAATAGCGGCGAGGTCCACGGTTGGGTTCTTCGCGATGCTTTTCCAAATAATCCATGAGAGTCGGCCAGAAAGCCTCCCGACATGCGTCAATCGATGACGTTCGAAAATGCGACCTGAGCACACAAAATCCGTTTTCCTGTAACTCCGTGAGTTTATCCCCGAGGTTCATCCGACGTGCAATCTCCGTTTGCACAAACTGACCCACTGCAGAAAGCTGGGAAGTTTCAAAGCATGTGTCGTAGCAACCTATACTAAAAGGTGATGCCCACTACTGCACAACGCCAACTTACCCAGTCGCACACCCTCCAGCAACGCGCAGAAAAACTCCTGCCCGGTGGAGTGAATTCTCCCGTACGCGCCTTCAACGCTGTTGGTGGAGAACCTCCTTTCGTCGTGCGCGGCGAAGGTGCTTATCTTTGGGACGCGGACGGCAACCGCTATACCGACTACTTCGGCTCGTGGGGGCCGATGATTCTTGGCCACGCTTTTCCGCCAGCCGTAGAGGCGATTCAACAGGCAGCCGCACGCAGCGCGAGTTTTGGCGCGTCGACGCAACCAGAAGGTGATTTAGCCGAGCTGGTAGTGCAAGCATATCCCGCAATCGAGAAACTGCGGTTCGTCAGCTCAGGGACCGAAGCTACCATGTCGGCGATCCGCCTGGCGCGCGCTTTTACCGGACGCAAGTATGTCATCAAGTTCGAGGGCTGCTATCACGGCCATGCTGATGGCCTTCTGGTGAAAGCTGGCTCGGGTGTTGCGACATTTGGGATTCCCGGCTCGGCTGGCGTTCCTGAGGAGATTGCACATCTAACACTTGCACTGCCTTTCAATGATCTCGGCGCTGTAGAGGCGGCGTTTACCGCGCACAAAGACGAGATTGCATGCATCATCCTTGAACCTGTTGTCGGCAATGCTGGCTGTGTGCTTCCGGTTGATGGCTACCTGCAATCACTGCGCGAAATCACACAAAGGGAAGGCGCACTGTTGATCATCGACGAGGTGATGACCGGCTTCCGCGTTGCATTTGGCGGCGCGCAGGAGCTATACGGAATCCAGCCTGATCTGACCACGCTCGGCAAAATCGTTGGCGGTGGCTTGCCCTGCGCCGCATTCGGTGGCCGCGCCGAGATCATGAATCTGCTGGCTCCGCTCGGACCTGTCTATCAGGCAGGAACGTTAAGCGGCAATCCGTTGGCTATGGCCGCTGGCATTGCGACAGTCAGCTATCTCACTGCGCATCGCGAAGAGGTCTACGGCAAACTTGAAACTCTCAGCGCATCGCTCGTAAATGGAATCACTGCGGAAGCCGCGAAGGCTGGTGTCTCTATCGTGGCAAATCGTGTGGGCTCGATGTTTACGTGGTTCTTTACGAATAAGCCGGTCACGGATTTTGCAACTGCGGCAATTTCGGACACAAAGAAATTCGGAACTTTCCATCGTGCCATGCTCGATCGTGGTATCTGGTTCCCGCCTTCGCAATTTGAGGCAGCATTCATGAGCACGGCTCACACAACGAAAGATATTCAACAAACAATCGGGGCCGCGCGCGAAGCCTTTGCTCTAATCAAGTGACATCCCACACTCTGCACGAAGCGGCAAGGCGCAAAGTGTGGGGAACCTCGTTTTACGCGTTACGGCTGGCCAAACAGCCGTACTTCAGGTCTGCGCGGATCGCCTGGATTCACACGTGCCTACCAAAGCTCCAGGCTTTGGATCACACGCTCACCACCAGGCAGTACGATGCGTTGGCTGCGTCCTCCATCAGGAATGAAGACATTCACCGGTAGTGTCTGCGCGTAACCATCGCTATAGTGAATCACGACATGATCGAATTGTATTGGCGCATAGTGCACTTCCAACATGATGGCGTGATAGCGGCCAGCATATCGTCCTACCTTGATGTCGTCAAGATCGGTTGGGCCATCCACATGCGCCATGCCTAAAAAGAACATCGGGCGCTGTGGAGGCGGTGGTGGATATGGCGGATAAGGCTGCTGTGCACGTGCAACCGAAGACAGACTTGTCGCAAAAGAAAGGGCTGCGATAGAAAGAACGGATTTCCAGTGTTTCATGGGTCTTGTGCTCCTTACTACTCATGCACAATGGACCCGGTTCAAGCGATGAAGTTGCGCGATGAAATCTATCGATCCCACACATCCACAGTAACGAAACGAATTTTCTTCTCCGCAGAACGTTTAAGCAGCGCCTCTGTTGCTGCAACAGAATGACTCCGGTCTTGACCGAGGCCAGCTTGTCCGCCATCATGCAGCAGCAAGTTCGATCCTGAACGGCGACGCTGATTTTTCTCGATACCTTTATCGAGATTTGCGAGCACGGCTTCTGAAGTGGTTGGCTTCCAGTCATAGCCCATCACATTCCACAACACCGGCGTCAGGCCAAGTTCACGCGCAGTGCGCAACACATCTGGACGCCGCGCTCCATGCGGCGGGCGAAAATACTTTACTGGCGTGCCAATCGCATCTTCAATAGCCGCATTGCAGCCAGCCAGCTCTTCACGCACGCGCTGCGGTGATTGAAACAACAGCACTGGATGCATCATGGTGTGATTGCCAATCAAATGACCCGCAGCATGGATTGCACGAACGATGTCCGGTCTCTGACGCACAAATCTGCCGATCAAAAAAAATGTCGCGCGTGCTTCATGTTGCGCCAACACGTCGAGCAACTGCATCGTGTAAGGATCGTTCGGGCCATCGTCATAGGTCAGCGCATATTCCACAGAGTCTGGACCGCCGATGATGGCTCGCCCAAAAATCTGCGACGTGGGCCACATGGCAGCATAGGCGTATCCGCCAGCAGCGAGACCCGCTGCGGCGCCCGCGATAGCAATTGTTTCGAGCATTGATTCCAGCTTACGACGTTCACGCAGAAACTAGCCTGATACCCCTTTTGCGAAAAGATGATGACTCGACTCCTTTCACAGGTGCAATCGTGATATCTTCGACTTTTCTTCGCTTACAAGTGCGACATGGCAAAGTTATTCGATCCACCTCGTTTCATCGCCGTTGAAGGACCTCTGCGTGTAGGTAAATCGACGCTCGCGCAGATTCTCGCCGAAACTCTGCATGCACGCCGCGTTGTCGAACCCGAAGATAATCCATTTCTTGACCGTTTCTATCAGGCACAGCCTGGGATGAGCTTCGCCACGCAGATGTGGTTCTTGATGGAGCGTCATGCGCAGCTCGGCGATCTCAAGGACTTCGATGTCCCTGTCGTTGCCGATTACCTTTTCGAAAAAGACAAGCTTTTCGCGTATATCAATCTCACCGATGCTGAACTTGCGCTTTATAACCGGTACTATCAGACCTTCCGCGAAAAGGTTCCGACACCGGACCTGGTGATTTACCTGCAAGCCAGTCCCGAGGTGTTGAAGCAGCGTCTGAAGCGCAAGGGGATACCCGGCGAACGCGCCATCAGCGAGAAATATATTGAGCAAGTCGTGCAAGCTTATGAGCACTTTTTCTTTCACTACTCGGCAAGCGACCTGCTCGTCGTAAACACCACTGACATCGACTTCGTGAATAACAATAAAGATTTGCAACTGCTGCTCAAGCGGTTGTCCGAACCGATCAAAGGCACGCAATACTTCCTCCCGCTTGGCGCTGACACAGCTTAATTGCCAGTGCAACCTGCAACTTCCACAGAACCCAAGACATCTTTTTCTTTAGCATCTAATGGAGAATCGATATGGAAAAAAGATTTGACTATGCCAAGGCCTTTCCCGAAGGCACACAGGGAATGCTTCACCTTGAAAATATCAATCGCCGAAGCAGCCTCGAGCCCTCGCTGATTGAATTGGTAAAGCTCCGCGCTTCTCAGCTGAACGGCTGCGCCTACTGCCTCGACATGCACTCAAAAGATGCGCGAGCACAAGGAGAAACCGAGCAACGGATTTACGTATTAAACGCGTGGCGGGAAGCACCCTTCTATACCGAGCGCGAGCGCGCTGCCCTTGCCTGGACCGAAGCCCTCACCAATATCCAGCAAGGACATGCACCGGACGATGTTTATGCGGAAGTGCGCGAACAATTTAATGAGCAGGAGATTACCAAGCTGACTTTTGCTATCACGCAGATCAACTCATGGAACCGGATCGCCATTGCTTCCCGTGCTGAGGTAGGAAGCTATCAGCCTGGTAAGCATTGACGAGCACAACAGGCTACTTCGTTGCCGAACATCCTGGACCAGGAGCCTGCCCGTTATTCACGCTGATGATTTTCAATGGAAACTTCAACGAGAAATCGGATGCTGCTGATACTGACGCGCCTGGTGGGATGATGGCATCCCACCAGACCGTGCCGTCTTTGAAGGTAAATCCCGTATCCCGTCCCCAGACATCGTCCTTACTTGCCTGCTTCAACGCGCATTGCACTCCTGCATTGAAGATGCGATCGTAATTTGCAAGAAACACCTGTCGAGAACGCACTTTCACCCGCTTGCCGCCAAGGCTGGTGTTGAGTGGAAAGTTCACCATGCCTGCAACTTCTTCACGTTGATTCGCCGCAACGGCACTCTGCAGATGCTCAAAGAATTCCTTGGAACGGTTGCATTCGGCCAGGGAATACATCCCTTTGCCATTGCAGCTGCTGTCCTGCGCTTGAGAGGACGCGGCGCAAAACGCCAGAACCATCGACAAAGATGTGATCCAGAGAGAGCGCATAGCTAATTCGGCTTCTGCATGGGCATGGAGTGATGATCGTGCTCTTCCGGCTTGGGCTTGAAGACCTCGGGCATGGCGGCACCGTGATGACAAGTACCACACGTGACAGTCTTGATCTCGGGCGTGGCATCGGGGTCCTGCACCTGTGAAAGATATTTCGCGTTGATCTCCTGTGTCATCGAGATCATGGTGCGCGCGATGGCTTTGTCGGGGACTTTGTCACTGGCAAAATTCATCTTGTGCGTTTGCGCATCGCGTTCGTGGCAGAACTCGCACTCGACGCCAAGCTGCCCGGTAAAGCCGTGCATGATCTTCATCAGATCTTCCGGAGAAGTATCTTTCGGCAATACCTGAAGATTCGTCGGCTTTGGCAACGGCCCGTGCGGATGCTGTGACTGTGTCGGAGAAATTGCCTTCTTGTCTGGGGAAGTATTTTGGCCAATCGATGAAAGCGGCGTGAAAATGAGTGTTACAGATAGAAGTCCAGCGGCGGCAAATTTGCGCATGCGTACGTTCCTGATCGTAGGGAATAGAACTGCGGGCTTCGTTCGCCATTGTTGCACAGTCCTAGGACGAAGACGTTAAGACCGCATTTAAGGTTTCGATGCAAAACGATTTCCCTCAATTACAAAGCGCAATGGGTGCTCGACTGCTTTCTGAATGCCGATACGAGACGTTGTGAGGATGCGCCCTGTCCGATAGCCATCTTCAGTCACATACAAGCCAGATCGCTTATCCGTTACGTCAAGACCATTGTGTGTGGCACGTGTGATGCCCAAAGCCTGGCACAACCGCCCAGGGCCAGAGGTGAGTAATCGCGGATTGGCATTCTTAGCAAGCCCGCGCAGTTGCGCCATTTTCTCCATTCCAGCTACTGGTTCCAAAGCGCGGATCAGAACGCAGCCCGCCTGGCCCTCAGGCTCACAGGAAAAATTCAGGCAATAGTGCATGCCATAGATGAAGTACACATAAGCAAATCCCGGCGGCCCGAAAATCACGGCGTTGCGCGATGTCTTCCCAGAGAATGCGTGCGCAGCCGGATCGTCGAGGCCGCAGTAAGCCTCGGCCTCGACAATGCGTCCTATCAACTCCTCACCTTCATAACGCCTGACGATCAGCTTACCAAGTAGTTTGCGAGCTACCTGTTCTGGTGGATCGAGGTAGAAATCGCGCGGCAAAGGCGTCTTTGCAAGAGATGATTTAGCTATTTCTTCAACTCCTTCAACGCTGCCAGAACCTCTTCTGCATGCCCTTCCGGTGTCACCTTCGGAAAGATCTTCA
>Ga0137415_10003645_pt1 | contig 15309 bp, 14 predicted proteins | sample CZODoug3_1_1_16f_FD_183082 | JGI IMG/M metagenome (GOLD analysis project Ga0137415, IMG submission 183082) | Vadose zone soil fungal communities from Angelo Coast Range Reserve, California, USA - CZODoug3_1_1_16fungal (Hybrid Assembly) | ecosystem: Environmental > Terrestrial > Soil > Vadose... | reverse complement strand
GGTTTTCCGATGGTCAGCTGCGCGGCCTCTCCGGCGACCCGGGCCACGAACTTGTCGTAGATGCCGCGCTGTACGAGCAGTCGGGAGCCAGACAGACACACTTGCCCGTTGCCGCCGAAGATCGCGCGCAACGACATCGGTACCGCCACGTCGAGGTCGGCGTCGTCGAACACGATGTTCGCGCTTTTGCCGCCCAGTTCGGCGGACACCGGGGTGAGGTTCGGTGCGGCGGCGGCGAGGATCCTGGCTCCGGTCGCACTGGAGCCGGTGAAGGTGATCCGGTCCACTCGGGGGTCGGTGGTCAGCGGCCCGGCCACCTCTTCGCCACCAAAGCCGTGCACCACGTTCAGCACACCGTCCGGCAGGCCCGCCTCGGCGGCCAGCTCGGCGAACCGGGCGGCGGTGAGCGGGGTTTGTGGTGCCGGCTTGAGCACGCACGTGTTACCGAACGCGAGCGCCGGGGCGATCTTCCAGGTGGCCAGCATCAGCGGCGCGTTCCACGGGCTGATCGCGGATACGACGCCGGCCGGTGGGTAGAGGGTGTAGGACAGTAGTTCGCCGTTCGGGTAGGCCTCGTTGGGGGCCATGGCCGCGTAGTCGGCGAAGAACCGCAGGTTGTGCGCCACTCGGGGGATCTCCGCGTGCAGCGACTGGGTGATCGTCTTGCCGCCGTCGCGTGTTTCCAGGTCGGCGAGCTCCTCGCGGTGCGAGTCGACGGCGTCGGCCACCGCGTAGAGGATCGTCCTGCGCTGCTGCGGTGTCATGCCGGGCCACGGGCCGTCGTCGAACGCGGCGCGCGCGGCGGTCAGTGCCTGATCAGCGTCCTCGGCGGACCCCCGAGCCACCGTGGCCAGCAGCGTGCCGTCGTGGGGGTCGCGGGACTCGAAGGTCCGCCCGTCCGCGGGCAGGACGGCTGCCCCGCCGATGAAGTGCTCGATCATGCGTGGACCTCCGAACGGCCGGACAGCTCAGCGGCCACATCGATGATCATGTCTTCCTGGCCGCCGATCACGCCGCGGCGGCCCAGCTCGAGCAGGATGTCGCGCTCCGGCACGCCGTACTTGCCGGCCGCCCGTTTCGTGGGGTGGAAGAACGTGGAGTACACCCCGGCGTAGCCCAGGATCAGCGCCGTGGCGTCCACGATCTGCGGGGCGTCCATCAGCGGCGCGACCACCTGCTCGGCGGTGTCGATCAGCGGGAACAGGTCCACCCCGGTGTGGTATCCGGCTCGCTCCAACGCCGCCGCCAGCACCTCGGTCTGCGCGTTGCCGGCGCTGGCACCCAGCCCGCGCAGCGAACCGTCGAGGTAGGTGGCCCCCTCGTCGGCCGCCACCAGCGCGTTCGCCACGCCAACACCCAGGTTGTTGTGCGCGTGGAAGCCGATCTCCGCGTCCACCGCCGCCCGCAGCGCGGCCACCCGGGCGGCGGCGTCGCGGGGCACCATGGCGCCGGCGGAGTCCACCACGTAGATCACCTGGCCGCCGTAGGACTCCAGCTTGCGGGCCTGTTCGGCCAGCCATTCCGCTGCCAGCGTGTGGCTCATCATCAGGAAGCACATCACCCGCATGCCCCGCTCCCGCGCCCATCGCACGGGCTGCTCGGCGCAGTCCGCCTCGGTGCAGTGCACCGCGACGCGCACGGTGGTCGCGCCGGCGTCCTGGGCGGCCCGCAGCTCGCCCAGGGTGGCGATCCCGGGCACGTAGAGCACGGCGATGTCCGCGCCGGTGACGGCCTCGACCGCGGCGGCGACGTACTCCGGGTCGGTGGCGGCAGCGAAGCCGTACTGGATGGAGGACGCGCCCAGCCCGATGCCGTGCGCCACCTCGATGGTCCGGATGCCCGCCTTGTCCAGCCCCTGGCACACTCGCGCGACCTGGGCCGGGGTGAACCGGTGCGCGACGCTGCTCATCCCGTCCCGCAGGCTGGTGTCCACCAGGTTCACGTGTGGCTGGCCGGTCGATGCCGGGTGCTCGCCCGCAAGCCCGTTCACGCCGGCACCTCCACACGGGTGTGCCAGGCCATCTCCTCGGCGACCCGCACGGCGGCGGCGGTGATGATGTCCAGGTTGCCGGCGTAGCTGGGCAGGAAGTCACCGGCGCCCGCCACGTCGAGCATCACGGTGACCAGGTCGCCGTCCACGTCCAGGTAGCGCAGCCGGTAGCCCGGGACGTACCGCTGGACCTGGGCGACCATGTCTCGCACGGCGGCCTCGATCGGCGCGGGCTCGGGATGGCGCACCCGCGCGTACACGGTGTCCCGCATGATCATCGGCGGTTCCGCCGGGTTGATCACCGAGATCGCCTTGGCCCGGTCGGCGCCGGCTACCTCGACCAGTGCCCGACCGGTCTTCTCGCTGAACTCGCTGAGGTTGGCCTGGGTGCCCGGCCCCGCACTGGCGCTGGCGATCGCGGCAACGATCTCGCCGTAAGAGACGTCGGCCGCCTGGTTGATCGCATACAGGATCGGGATGGTGGCCTGTCCGGCGCAGCTGACCATGTTGACGTTCGGTGCGCCCAGGGCAGCGTTCAGGTTCACCGCCGGGACCACATACGGACCCACCGAGGCCGGGGTCAGGTCGATGGCGGTGATCCCGGCGGCGGCATAGCGGGGCGCGGCCGCCGCGTGCACGCTCGCGGAGGTGGCCTCGAAGACCAATGCCGGGAGCTCCGGGCGGGACAGCAACCAGTCCACCCCGGCCGCGGAGGTTTCCACGCCCAGCTCCCGGGCTCGGCGCAGGCCCTCGCTGTCCGGGTCGATGCCGACCAGGTAACGGGGTTCTACCCTCTCGGAACGTCGCAGTTTGTACAGCAGGTCGGTGCCGATGTTGCCGGATCCGACGATCGCGGCGGGTAGTCGAGCAGTCATGGTCGCTGACGCTAGGCAGCCCGGTGGCGGTGCGGGGCGTGCTCCGGCATGCCCGAACACCCGCGTCCTACGCCGGCCGCGGGTTCCGGTTTCACGGAGCACCCCGCCCTCCGCGGGTGCCCGCACCTACCGTCCGGCGGATGCCGATCGTCACGTTCCACCTTGTCGAAGGCCGGTACCCGCCCGAGCGGCTGGACGAACTGCTGGAGCGGTCCAGCACGCTCTATGCGCGGGTGTTGGACTCCCCGCTCGAGCGGGTCCGGGCGTTCGTCGCCGACTACCCCGCCGAGCGGGTCGCGGTGGCCGGCATCCCGGTCAGCCGGGGCGCGCGGCCGGCGCCGTACTTCGAGTTCCTGGTCCTGCGCGGGCGCCCGGTGGCGCAGCGACACGAGCTGCTGGCCGGGTTCACCGACCTGCTCGTGGAGCTGCTCGACGCGCCGCGCGCGCTCATCCGCGGCCGGGTGATCCAGCTGGACTCGGACGACTGGGCCATCGCGGGCGAGCCGGCCAGCACCATCCGCCGCGCGGAGATCCAGACCCGGGCCGGCGCGGGTTCGGCATGAGCGGCCAGGCCGTGGTGGTGGGCGCCACTGGTGCGGTGGGTGGGGCAGTCCTGCGCCGGCTGCGCGACGCGGGGCTGGCGGTCGTCGCGGTGGCCCGGGACGCCGACGCGCTGGGCAAGCTGGCCGCCGAGGACGACGGGGTGCGCCCCTGCCCAGCCGACATAGGCACCGACGCTGCTCAGCTGGCCATCGCGGAGGCGGTGCGCGGCGGCGGCCCGGTGCGGATGGTGGTGCAGGCCACCGGGTTGCCGCCGACCGGCCCCCTTTCCGACATCGAGCCCGCCGCGCTGTGTGCCGTGGTGGTCCTCAAGCTCGGTGGGCTGCTGCGGCTGGTCCGCGCGGTGGACGGGCGGCTGGTGCCAGGATCTCGGATCGTGGCCATCGGCGGTCACTTCGGTTCCGAGCCGACCCCGGCGACCTGCGGCGCGGGGGTGACCAACGCGGCGCTGGCCAACCTCGTCCGCCAGCTGGCCGACGCCTACGGCCCGCGCGCCGTGACCGTGCATCTGGTCGCTCCCGGCCCGCTGGACACGCCACGGCTGCGCAGCATCGCCGCTACCGCCGCCACAGCGCGGGGCGTGCCGGTGGACGCGGTGCTGGACGAGTACCGGGCGCACTCCCCACTGAACCGGCTGACCACGACTGATGAGGTCGGCTGGGCGGTCGCGCACCTGCTCGCACCGCAAGCCACCGCTCTGCACGGCGCCACGCTGGCGCTGGACGGCGGCGCCCGTCGGGGCCTGTTCTGACCTGTTCTGACCTGGGCGGACGTCCGGCAGCTCGGATGCGCGTCGCCCCGTCGCGGGCCGTGTTCCGCGATCCCGAACGACCACCCCACCGATCCGCCCCTGCCGACATGCTCGCCGCAGTTCACCTACCGAGGAGACACGATGAACGACCCCAGCATCCGCCACGAGATTGCCCACCTGGCCAGGGTCGAGCTGTACACGCCGAACCCGGAGGGCACCCTGTGGTTCTTCACCGAGCTGCTCGGCATGTACGAGACGCACCGCGCGGGCCAGTCGGTTTACCTACGCGGCTACGAGGACCCGTACCAGTGGAGCATCAAGGTCACCGAGGCACCGCAGGCCGGCATGGGCCACGCCGCGCTGCGCACCAGCAGTGCCGAGGCACTGGAGCGCCGCGCCGCTTCGCTCAAGGACAGCCCGCTTGCGGGCAAGTGGAGCGACGGCGACTTCGGCTTCGGCCAGACCTACGAGTTCGCCTCACCCGACGGGCACAACCTGTCGCTGGTGTGGGAGGTGGAGAAGTACCAGGCCCCGCCCGAACTGCGCAGCAAGATCCTCACCCGGCCGTCCAAGCGCCCGCTGAAGGGCCTGCCGGTCAAGCGCATCGACCACCTGAACCTGATGGCCAGCGACGTCACCGCGGTCAAAGAGACCATGGAGCGACACCTGGGCTTCCAGACCCGGGAGCGGGTGGTGGACGGCAACGTCGAGATCGGTGCCTGGATGAGCACGAACCTGCTGGGCCACGAGGTCGCCTGCATGCGCGACACCCTCGGCGAGCGCGGCCGGTTCCACCACGTGGCGATGTACTACGGCATCCCGCAGCACAACATCGACGCGGCTGAGATCTTCCGCGAGTACGACATCGAGATCGAGGCCGGCCCGGACAAGCACGGCATCACCCAGGGCTCGTTCCTGTACGTGTTCGAGCCGGGCGGCAACCGCATCGAGCTGTTCGCCGACGCCGGCATCCTGCAGTTCGAGCCTGACTACGAGACCCGCACCTGGCAGATGGCCGACATCGACACCGGCCTGGCCATCGGCGGCGCTCATCTGCCCTGGGAGACCTACTTCACCTACGGCACGCCCTCCAAGCGAACCCTCGAGGAGCACAAGGCCGAGTTCTCCGCCGGCCCCCCTGGCCCGCCGCCGACCCACTGAGAGTCCCCGGCGACACGGTAAGGCCGCCGCACCGATTCGGTGCGGCGGCCTTACCCGTTGTAGGGGGTACAGCGTGCGGGGCTCAGGCGGTGGATACCGCGCGCAGGCCGGCCCGCTCCAGCGGGGTCACGCCGGGCCGGGGGCCGTCCGCCGGGTCGTCGCGCAGCACGGTCAGCCGGGGCACGGCGCCGCCGGCCAGCCGCTGCGAAACCTCCAGGCCGGCCGCCTTGATCGCCCGCCGGTACTCGTTTCGGCAGGCGTTGAACCGGCTGGCCGGCACGGTGAGGCTGATCGAGGCGATCACCGCGCCCAGCTCGTCGCGGATCGGCGCGGCCACGCAGGACACCTCGGCGACAGCTTCGCCCTCGTCGAACGCAATCCCGGCGGCACGGACCCTGGCTAGCTCTTCGGTCAGCGCGGCCGGGCTGGTGATGGTCGCGGCGGTCAGCCGGCGCAGCGAGGCCCCGGCCAGCAGCCGGCGGACCTCGTCGGGTGAGCGGTGCGCCAGCAGCACTTTGCCGACCGCGCTGCAGTGCGGCTCGAGCTGGGCGCCGACCCGGACGCCGGCCACGGTGAGCTGTCGGTTGCCGGGCAGTTTGTCGACGTAGAGGACCCGGGTGTGCTCCAGGACCGCGAGATGCACGGTCTCCCCGTGCAGCTCGGCCAGCCGCGCCAGCACCGGGTAGGCGACCGCGCGGACATCCACGGTCCCGCACAGCGTCTCGTTCAGTTCCACGATCCGCCAGCCCAGCCGATAGCGCCCTCGGGCGCGGCACTGCAGCAGTCCGGTCTCCACCAGGCTCGACAGCAGTGCGTGCGCGCTGGAGCGGGGCACGCCGATGGCCTCGGCCACCTCGGTGACTCCCCAGTCCGGCCGCTCGGTGCTGAACAGGTCCAGTACCGGCCCGATCTTTTGGATGGTTTGCAGCATTGCGTCCTCCAGGGATGCGGGGCGGTACGGCACTAGCTCTCGATGACGAGTTCCTCGTCGCTGTAGGCGATCGCGGCGCCGCCGGTGGCGAAGTTGACGATGTCGGCGGCCGCCGCCCTGCCTTGGGGTGAGGCGAGCGCGGCAAGCGCCTTGGCCCGGTCCGCGAAGGACAGCTGGGTCAGGTAGTAGGCCGCCGGTTCTTCGCCGTTCGGTGACTCGCAGCGCCCGCCGGCCAGCCGACGCAATCCGGGGATCTGGGTGGCCAGCGGAAGGTGCTTGTACTGGTAGTACTCGTCAAAGGCGGCCGGGTTGTGGGGCTGCCCGTAGCTGATGGTCACGCGGTACATGAGATCTCCGATCGGACCGGGTGGGGGTGGCTAGAAGCCCCAGTTGGCGTCCTCACGGACGATCTCCAGGGCGCGGAAGCTCCCGGTGAAAAACACCAGCGGGTCGCCGTGGCACGACCACAGCTCGTCGACGTGCCCGACGTGCAGGGTGTGGTCCCCGGCTGGGTGCGAGTCGTAGACGGTGCAGGCCAGGTGCACCAGCGCGCCGTCCAGCAGCGGCACCCCGCCGCGCTGGACGAACCGCACTCGTTCCGGGCAGGGCTTGCCGCCGGCGAAATGCACGGACACCGGTTCTTGCTCTCGGCGCAGGATGGACACCCCGTAACGGCCAGTCGCGGCGATGCGGGCGTCCATTTTCGCGGTGGTGGCGATCGAGACCAGCACCAGCGGCGGGTCCAGCGACACCGAGGTGAACGCGTTCGCGGTCATCCCGTGTACCTCGTCCGCGGCCCCGGTGGTCACCACGGTCACCCCGCTGACGAACCCGCCGAGTGCCTTGCGCAGTGACTTTCCGGTCACTTCACACTCTCGTTGCGCGCTCATCGATGCACGATGGCCAGGTCGTCGGGGTTGATCAGGTCCGGCCGGGTCCAGCCGTCCAGGTCGTACTCAGACATGCACTGATCGGCGAAGCCCTTCAGCTGGTCGGCCTGCCCGCTGGCCTGGTATGCCAGCAGCGTCTGGAAACGCACCGCCTCGTGGTCGCCGCCGTAGTTGCGCTCATACAGCTCGTGCCGGCCGGCGAACTCGGTGCCCACCGCGTCCCACAGCAGCTTCAGCAGCTTGACCCGGTCGATTGCTTCGATTCCGTTGCTGCCGCGCACGTACTTGTCCAGGTACGGCCGCACGTCCGGGTTGCGCCAGTCCGAGGCGTGCGAGTTGAGGTAGATCAACCCAGAGCCCAGGGTCTGCTGGATGATCTCCTTGATCCGCGGGTAGCCCACCCCCATGAACGTCCGGTAGGCCAGCCCGTAGTTGAGGTTGGGCTGCACCGAGTCACCCACCCAGGGTTGCGGCGACTTGGCCATCGCATCCGACAGCCCCCAGAACATGTCCCGCCAGTTCAGGATCTCCCCGATCTGCATCTGCACGCCCCGGAAGCTGGAGCTACCGGTCATCTCCACGCCCTTCATCGCGCAGCCGGCGATGAAGTCCAGTTTCACCGCGAGCCGCGCGCAGCCGTGGAAGGTGAACCGGGGCAGGAACCCCGAGCCCATCAGGAACGTGTTCGCCGCCTCGGCGTCGTACATGAACACGTTCTCCCAAGGGACCAGCACCTTGTCCAAGACCATGATCGAGTCGTTCTCGTCCATCCGCGACGACAGCGGGTAGTCGAATGGGCTGCCCATCACGGCGGCCTGCATCTCATACGACGTGCGGCAGAACAGCTTGAGCCCGGGCGAGCTCATCGGCACGGTGAATACCACGCCGAAGCGCTTGTTCTTCACCGGCAGCCCGTAGTGCGCGATGAAGTTGGCGTTGGTCAGCGCCGAGCCGGTGGCGACCACCTTTGCTCCGGACACGATCAGGCCGCTGTCGGTTTCCTTCTCCACGTGAATGCACACGTCGGCGATCTCGTCGGCCGGCTTGTCCCGGTCGATCGGCGGGTGCACGATCGCGTGGTTCAGATACAGGAGCCGCTCCTGGGTGTCCTTGTACCAGCGCAGCGCGTTGCCCTTGTATTCGCCGTAGAACTCCGCGTTCGCGCCCAGGGTGCCCAGGAACGCCGCCTTGTAGTCCGGCGAACGACCCATCCAGCCATACACGGTGCGCTGCCAGGCCACGATCGCGTCGCGAGCCAGCACCAGGTCCTCGGCGGAACGGGCGGTCTTGAAGAACGGGTGGGTGACCCCGCCGTTGCCGGTATCGCTGGGTACCCGGAGCACGCCCTCGGCCTCGGGCTCCCAGAACGTGTCGTACATCCGGGCGATGGAACGGGTGCTGTTGCGGAACGCCGGATGTGCGGTGACGTCCTTGACCCGCTCGCCGTAGACATAGATCTCGCGGTCATCCCGCAATGACTCCAAATACTCCGCCCCGGTCATCGGGCGCACGTCGTTGGTTGTACCCAGGTCGGTCGGGTGAACGCCGGAGATGGCGGTCATGGCTCTCCTTCGTCAGCTTCGTCGGTGCGAGACGAGATCGAGACCAGGCTGGCAAAGTGTGACCGCCGGCACGTGGGGCAGAACACCCCATGCACTACCCGTTTTCCGGCACCCGGGTAGATCAGGACGCGTGTTCGGCCACCCAAGCGGCCACCTGGGCGCGGGAGGCGAAGCCCAGCTTCGCCAGGATCCGCTCCACGTGGCCGTCCACCGTGCGCGGCGAGAGCACCAGCGCCTCGGCGATGGCCTTGTTGGAGCGTCCCTGGGCGATCAACCGGGCCACCTCCGCCTCCCGACGGCTCAGCGGGGAAGCCTCCCGGCGCGCCGCCGACTCGGGCGGCGCACCCGCCACGCCGGGTTGCCGCAGTGCGAACTCGATCGCACCGGGCAGGTCCACCGCGCCTCCCTCGGCGACCAGCGCGGCGAACCGGCCGGCGCCCAGTGCCTGTTCGGCGCGCCGGGCCGAGGCAATCGAGTCGCCGTCCATGTGCGGCCCGAAGGAGTGGATCGACGTGCCGATCTCCGACCACACCGCACGGGCCGCACCGAAGAGCCGCGCGCTGCGCCGGTGGTCCCCCCGGCGGGACGCCACCCAGGCGAGCAGCTCGGTGTTCAGCGCAGTGCAGATGCCGTCCTGGAAGTCGCGTTGGCTGGTCAGTGCCTGGGACGCCATGTCCTCGGCGGCATCCAGCGCACCCTCGTGCCACTCGATGATCCCGGTCACCCACCGCACGTACGCCCGGGCCCAGCGCTCTCCGTGCCGGTCGGCCAGCCGGACCGCCTGGTCACAGATCGCCCGGGCGCGGGGCACCTCGCCGAGGTATGCGAGGGAGATGGCCAACTGGAACTGGGCGGTGAGCACGGCACCGGGGTTACCGGCCCGCTCCAGGCCGGCTACCGCCCGCTCGTACAGTGGCACCGAATCAGCCAGGTCACCGGCGAACAGCGCGGCCAGCCCGGACCAGTGCGCGGCGTGCGCCACCAACTCGTCGTCGTCCAGGGCGGCGGCCAGCGCGGTGCACTCGGCGAGCCGCTCGGCGGCGGCCGGGCCGTCCCCCTGCACCAGACACACCCAGGAGGCCACCCACAGCGCCTCGGCCCGCTGGGCGCACGGTGCGGTGACCGTGTCCAGGACCTGGTCCAGCCAGCGCCGCCCCTCACCGAGCGACCCGCCGACGACCCAGTGGTGGCGAAGCGCGGCGGCGAACGCGGCGGCGGCCGGGTTCTCCTCCGGCCGGTCGAGCGACCACTGCAGCGCGGCGGTCAGGTTCGGGTGGTCAGCGCGCATCCGGGCCAGCGCGGCGGCCTGGCCCGGCCCGCACCAGTCGGCGGCCATCGCCTCGGCGCTGGCCAGGTAGTAGTCCCGGTGCCGGCGATGTACTTCGTCGCGCTCACCGGAGTCCCCGAGCAGCTCCGCACCGAACTCCCGAACGGTCATCAGCATCCGGTAGCGCACCCGCTCGCCCTGCCGCTCAGCCAGCACGATCGACTTGGCCACCAGGTGGTCCAGCACGTCCACCATCGAGGTCTCGCGCAGGTCCGGGCCGGCGCACACCCCCTCGGCGGCGGCCAGGTCGAAACTGCCGGCGAACACCGACAACCGCGCCCAGAGCAGCTGCTCCTCGGTCGTGCACAGCTCGTGGCTCCAGCCGATCATCGCCCGCAGCGTCTGCTGGCGAGGTTGAGCGGCTCGGTTGCCCCCGGTGAGGAAGCCGAAGCGGTCGTCCAGACGCGACACCACCTCAGCCACCGACAACGACCGCAGCCGCGTGGCGGCCAGCTCGATGGCCAAGGGGATCCCGTCGAGCCAGGCACACAGCTCGGCCACCGCGCGGTGGTTCTCCACGGTGACCGCGAAGTCCGGCCGCACCCCCCGGGCCCGATCAACCAGCAGGTGCACCGCCTCGTACTGGGCTAAGGCCTCCGCCGGGCGGGACCGGTCGGCCTCCGGGGCCGACAGCGGCGGGACCGTGAGCAGGTGCTCGCCGTCGATGCCCAGCGGTTCCCGGCTGGTGGCGAGAATGCGCAGCCCCGGGGCGGCGCGCAGCAGGGTGTCCGCCAGGACCGCGCAGGCCTGCAGTAGGTGCTCGCAGTTGTCCAGCACGATCAACAGTTGCCGCCCGCGCAGGTGATCGGCGAGCTTGTCCTCGGCGCGGCGAGCGGACTGGTCGCGCACCGCAAGCGAGGACAGCACAACCTGGGCCAGCCGGCTGCCGTCGCTCAGCGGGGCTAGGTCCACGAGCCAGACGCTGTCGCGGAACGCCCGGCGCGAGTCGGCGGCGACCCGCAACGCCAGCCGGGTCTTGCCCACCCCGCCCACGCCGAGCAAGGTGACCAGCCGCGACTCCGCCAGCCGGGTCTTGGTGGCGGCCAGCTCACGGCGCCGGCCGACGAAGCTGGTGACCGACTCGGGCAGGTTCCCCAAGTGGCGGGGGCTTGTCCGGGAGTGTGATTCCGCAGCCTCGGCCGCCGGCGGGGCGTCCGAAGGCAAGACCGGCAAAACATCCGAGGGCACGCCCTGTGGCGTGTCTGTGGGCGCCGACGGCGGCACCGTCGGACCGGCACTGGTCCCCATGCGACCCGCAGTCTAGGGCTGGTCAGCCTCGAGCGGGTTGCGACTGGGGTCCCACCGCACGTGTACCTGCTCCGGACCGCGCTGGCTGGTGTTCGGGGAGAACTCGAACTCCTGGTCTCCTACGAGCTCCAGGTGCGGCAGCCGCCGGGTCAGCTCCTCCAGCATGATGCAGATCTCCAGCTTGGCCAGGTGGTTGCCCATGCAAGTATGTGCGCCGGTGCCGAACGCGAGGTGCCGCTTGGCCGACTCCCGTCGCACGTTCAGCTGCTCGGCGTCCGCGCCGAACACCTCCTCGTCCCGGTTGGCCGAGTTGAGCGCGGCGTACACCACCGAGCCCGCCGGGACGGTGACACCGGAGAACTCCAGGTCGGTCATCGCCCGCTGCCGCCAGGTTGGCACCCCGGTGCTGTAGCGCAGGATCTCCTCGGCCGCATTCGGAATCAGGCTCGGGTCGTCCACCAGGGCTTGCCACTGGTCGCGGTGCTGTAGCAGGTGGACCAAGCCGTAGGCGGCGGTGTTCGCGGTGGTCTCGTGCCCGGCCATCACGATGTTGAGGGTGTAGGAGTTCAGCCAGGCCCGGCTGGTCTCCAGCGCGCCCTTGTCCCTCAGGTTGGCGATCGTCTCGCTGATGATGTCCTCACCCGGGTTCTCCAGTCGGTCCCGGGCGATCCCGCGCGCCCACTGGCCGAAGCCGCTCATCATCTTCGCGGTCTCGAGCTGCACGTCGTCGTCCGGGTTGCCCCAGATGAAGATCGCCCACGGGCCGCGGAAACCCTTGAGGTTGCCCATCTCCTCATCCGGCACTCCCATCATGTGCAGGATGACCGTGGCCGGCACCTCGTAGATCATCGCGTCCACGATGTCGGCGACCCCGTCCGTGACGATCGCGTCGAGCCGCTCGCTGACCTGCCGGCGGACAAAGCCGGCCAGCGGCGTGACCCGGCGGGGGCTGAACGGCGGCTGGGACACCCCGCGGTGCAGCTTGTGCTCGGCGCCGTCCTCGTCCACGACCGAGGGAGCGAGGTCGAATTCCGACTCCCGCAGGATCCGCATCGCCTCGGGGATCGGGGCGACGTTCAGGTGCGACATCAGCGCGGCGTTGGCGCTGACGTCCCCACTGCGGTCCCCGAGCAGCCGCCGGCAGTCCTCGTACCTGGTCAGCACATAACCTCGGATGTCCTCCTGGTAGAACACCGGCGTCTCCCGCCTCGCCTTCTCGAAGAAGGCGTGCGGCGTGCCTTCGAACGGGTCGAAGTCGTGCGCGACCGGACAGCCGGTGGGGGCGGTGGTGGGCGGACCCTGCTCCAGCATGCTCATACCGACAACGCTCCCGGGCGCCCAGGGCGTCGTCGACGGCTGTTCCGATAGCCCGAACAGGGCCGCCACCGCGCTGGGCGGCCGACCGGATATCCGACACCGCCGCATTCCGCCGCCACGAACGGGAGCGTCAGTCAGCCGGCGGCGGACCTGCGTTCGGCGATGGTTACGTCGCCCGCCGCCCAGTGGCTAGTCGGGACCTCACGAAGGACCACACGGATCGTCTCCGGTGGCGCGCCCACCGCACGCTGCGCCGCGTCGTGGAGCTCGTGGATGAGCGCCCGGAGTTGCTGCGGGGTCCGGCCCTCGGCGAGGGTCACGTCAATGAACGGCATGTCAGCCACCGGAGATGGTGATAGACCCGAGATGGGTGAAGTGGGCTGCGATGCGTGCCCCGGGTGCGATGGCGATCGCGTCGGTCATACCTCCGGTGAGCACGGTCCAGCCGGCCTCGATCGCGTGCCCGCGTTCGGCCAGGGTGTTCGCGGCGAAGGCCAGCGCCTCCGCCGGATGGCCCTCAACGGCAGCGCCGGTGGCACTGTCGACGATCTGACCGTCGACCTCCAGCAGGACCGCCTCGAGTGAGAGGTCCAGATCCTCCGGACGGACGCCGATGGGACCCGTCACGTAGCCGCCGGAGGAGTTGTTGTCGGCGACCGCGTCCGCCAGGGTGAACCTGAACCCGGCGTAGCGGCTGTCGATGATCTCGATCCCCCCGTACACTCGATCGACAGCCGCCATCGCGGCCGCGGCCGTCACGCCGGGCCCGGCGAGCCGGTCACGCATCACGAACACGATCTCCGGCTCGGCGCGGGGATGGATCAGCCGCGCGCGGGGAACCGGGGCGCCGGCGGGCAGCGCCATCGCGTCGGTCAGCCAAGCGACCGACGGCGAGTCCACCCCCATCTGGATCTGCTTGGCTCGCGAAGTGAGACCGAGCTTGACCCCCACGATGCGCTCGCCGCGCTCCTGGCGCCGGGCCAGCGCTTCGTCCTGCGCCGCATAGGCAACACCGAGGTCCAGATCGCTCCACTCCGCCTCGATCGAACCACGAGCCGTAGCGGTCGCCTCGGCGTCGAGAAGAACCTCCGCCACGCGGACGGTGTTCCACGCATTCATGCTGTGTGCTCCTTCGGGCCCAGTACCGCGGTCACATTTCCCAGCCCCGTCATCGCCGCGACGACGGTGTCTCCCGGCGCCATCGGAACGGCACGGGTCATCGACCCGGGCAGCACGACGTGGCCTGCCTCGAGGCTCACCCCGAGTGGTCCGACGGTGTTGGCCAGCCACACGAGCGAGCTCAACGGTGACCCGAGCACGGCGCCGCCGGCGCCGGTCGCCGCAAGCTCGCCGTTGCTGTGCAGCGTGCACCCCATGAGCCGCAGATCCACCTCCCGCAATGGCGCCGGCCGACTCCCGAGGATGACCCCGCCCGACGAGGCGTTGTCAGAGATCGTGTCGACGATCGAGATCTTCCAATCCCGGATCCTCGAGTCCACGATCTCCAAGGCGGGCAGCACAAAGTCGACCGCCCCCACCGCATCGGCAACCGTCACACCGGGACCACGCAGCGTCCGGCCGAGAACGAAGGCGATCTCAGGCTCGATACGGGGTTGGATGAACGTGCCAACCGGGATCGTCTGGTGCTCCAGGTGGAACATGCTCCCCGTCAGATGGCCAAAGTCAGGCTGGTCCACCCCCGCCTGCCGCTGCATTGCCGCAGAGGCAAGGCCCACCTTGTGTCCCCGCACGACGTCCCCGTCTGTGACCCACTGCTCGACCTGCTTCCGCTGGATCCGGTAGGCATCGGTCAGCGTGGCGTCGGGGTAGCCCTCAATGACGGGGTCGGTCGGCGTACCGCTGGCGTAGGCGCCGAGCAGTCGCTGCGCCACCTTCGAGATATCGTCGCCGTGCATCTCTTCCTCTCGCCGCTACCTCCTCGTACCGCTCACCGGTACGTCTGCACTTACGGCTGAGCGGGCCACAGCGACAGTGATGATCTTGCTCGTCACGGCTCGGCCGATACGAGCCCTGCCATCAATGGCCTCACTCCTCCCACCGGACACCCTGGCGCAGGGCGTCGGAAGCGGGCGCCGAATCCCGCGATGGCGGACGAGGCCGACGGTGATCAGAGGGCACTTCCGCGATAGCTGTACACGCGTTGTGGCGATCGGCCGAGTACCTAACGATTGGCCATCGACTGCTTGACGGTGGCGGCTTGACGCCGCAGCCGCAGAAAGCCCCAGAACACCGGCCACACCGCCGCCAAGGCCACCGACCGGACGTGCGCGCAGAAGGGCGCCGTGACAGCTCACAACGCGAGAGTGCGGAGTCCGCCGCCGACAGCGGGGCAACCTTGCAGAGGAACCACGTAGCGCCGTACGGCCACAGACAACAAGCTCGCTTAGTCCGGCGAGCATGATCATGAATTAACGTCGTCCCCAGTGTGGCAGCTCACATGCTGTGTACCTCGAGTGTCGTGCTTGTGACCGAACCCGCTGATTGTTGTGGATCTTCACGAGTCGTGATCTTGTCTTCTCGGGCGCGGCTCGGACTCGCGAGCGACCACCGTGGACGGATGTTGCGACCTGCGGCTCGCCTTGGGAAACCGAAAGACCGCAGGTCAGCGTGTTGCCGACCTGCGGTCTGGGTGGTGCGCCGCCAGGGATTCGAACCCCGAACCCGCTGATTAAGAG
>Ga0137415_10003644_pt1 | contig 15311 bp, 14 predicted proteins | sample CZODoug3_1_1_16f_FD_183082 | JGI IMG/M metagenome (GOLD analysis project Ga0137415, IMG submission 183082) | Vadose zone soil fungal communities from Angelo Coast Range Reserve, California, USA - CZODoug3_1_1_16fungal (Hybrid Assembly) | ecosystem: Environmental > Terrestrial > Soil > Vadose... | reverse complement strand
AGCATCGTCGACAGACCGATCGCCGAGTCCATCGAATAGCGCCCGCCCACCCAGTCCCAGAATCCGAACATGTTCGCGGTGTCGATCCCGAACTCCGACACCTTCGCCGCGTTGGTGGAGACGGCGACGAAATGCTTGGACACCGCCTTGGCGTCGCCGCCGAGCCCCGCGAGGAGCCACCGGCGCGCGCTGTCGGCGTTGGTCATCGTCTCCAGCGTCGTGAAGGTCTTCGACGAAACGATGAAGAGCGTTTCCGCCGGATTGAGGTCGCGGGTCGCCTCCACCAGATCGGCGCCGTCGACGTTCGAGACGAAGCGGAAGGTCATCGCGCGCTCGCTGTAGTGCTTGAGCGCCTCGTAGGCCATCACCGGGCCGAGGTCGGAGCCACCGATGCCGATGTTGACGACGTTGCGAATCCGCTTGCCGGTGTGCCCTTTCCAGGCGCCGCTGCGCACCCGGTTGGAGAAATCGGCCATCGCGTCGAGCACGGCGTGGACCTCAGGAACCACGTTCTTCCCGTCGACGACGATCGAGGCGCCGCGCGGCGCCCGCAGCGCGACATGCAGGACGGACCGGTTTTCCGTCACGTTGATCTTGTCTCCCCGGAACATCGCGTCGATGCGCTCGCGGAGGCCGGACTCCTCGGCGAGGCCGCGGAGCAGCGCCAGCGTCTCGTCCGTGACGCGATTCTTCGAATAGTCGAGATAGATGCCGGCCGCCTCCGCGGTCAGGCGCTCGCCCCGCTTCGCGTCCTCGGCGAAGAGCGTGCGCAGGTGCAGCTCCCGCATCTTCTCCTGATGGGCCTGGAGCGCCTTCCACGATTGGCGCGCAGTCAGTGGCAGCGTTTTCGTCATGGCTTTCCTTTTCTGTCAGCTGGCCTTGTCGAGGATGGCGGGTTGCCACGCTCCTCATCGGGCAGGCCCTCATACCACCCGCGCGTCGTCGTGTTGTCATGAGTACCCGGGGTTCGAGGCCGGGCTCGAGATTCGATGTCGGTGTCAACTGTCAACGGGCTCGCTGCAAGCGTTGCCCGTTCCGTCACCTCGATGCCCCGCGCTGGGTTACAGTAGCCGCATGCGCGCCGAGGCTGTCGCGTTCCTCCGCACCTTGACGCCGGAGCAGCGGCGCCTCGCCGCCTTCGCCATCGATAACCCTGAGCGGCTCGACTGGCACTACATTCCGCGCGAGCGCGCGGGGCTCCCGCTCAGGGCGATGGACGACCGGCAGCGCGCCGCCGCCCACGCGCTCCTGCGAGCGGTGCTGAGCGATGTCGGCTACCGCAAGGCCACCGACATCATGCGCCTCGAGACGGTCCTCCGCGCGATCGAGACAGTGCGGCGGTTCGATCGGGACCCGTTCAACTATGCGTGGACTGTCTTCGGCGACCCCGATGATGGAGCGCCCTGGGGCTTTCGGGTCGAAGGGCACCATCTCTCGCTCAACCTCACGCTCGGCGCCGGCCCGGCCGAGGCCGTCACGCCCGCCTTCATGGGAGCGAACCCGGCTCGCGTGCCCTCCGGGCCGCTCGAGGGCCACCGCGTCCTCGGCGCGCAAGAGGACCTCGCGCGCGAGTTGATCCGGGGCCTTCCGGCAGCTGACCGGGGCCGGGCGATCATCGCCGCGCGATCGCTTGGCAACATCGTGACCGGTCCGGGCCGCGCGGACGCCCTCAAGAGCCCCGAGGGGCTCCCCATGGGCGAGATGGCCCCGCCGCAGCGCGTACTGGCCGAGCGCCTGATCGAGGAGTTCGTCGGGAACTTTCGGACCGAGCTCGCCGAGGCGCAGCGCGCGCGCATCCGCGAGGCGGGGCTGGGCGCGATCCACTTCGCCTGGGCCGGTCCCCTCGAGCCGGGTCACGCGCATTATTTCCGGCTGCACGGGCCCCGGCTGCTCATCGAGCACGACAACACGCAGAACGACGCGAATCACGTCCACTCCGTGTGGCGGGATCCGACGCGGGACTTCGCCCTCGACGTCCTCGGCGAGCACTACCGCAGCGGGCACCACGCGCACACCGCGCCGTAGTGCAGTCTCAGTCGAGCTGCATCTGTTGGAGGAGCTTGCCGAAGCGCGGATCCTTGCGCAGCGGATCCCACATCGGGCTCACCTTCACGTCGCGCAGCATCCAGTCTCGTTCCGCATACGCTTGCTCGAGCAAGGCGAAGGCGCGATCGCTCTCGCCCAGCATGCCGTGGAGCGCGCCCAGGGCTGCAGGATGGCCGCGCTCCAGGCCGGAGTGGTGGTCCAACTCGCCCATCAGCGCCCGCGCGCCGGCGCCGTCTCCAGCCACCGCGAGGATCCAGGCCCGCATGCCGACGTGCTCCGCCGCCGAAGCCTTGATCTGATCGAGCTCCGCGAGCGCCTCCGCCTTGCGCCCCATGCTTGCGTAGGCGCAGGCGATCACTTCGCGCGCCGGCGCGAAGCCCGGATTCAGCTCCAGTGTCCTGCGGAATGCCGCGATCGCCTTGTCGTAGTTACGGCTCTCGTAGAAGACCACCCCCAGCATGTTGTTGACGATCGCCGACGCCGGATCGAGCTCGAGCGCGCGCTCCGCCTCGGCCTGCGCTTCCTCGAACCGCCCCAGCGTCACGAGCAGGATGGCATACCAGTGGTGCGCCGTGGCGTACCCGGAACGCAGCTCGATGGCCTGCTTGAACTCGCGCTCTGCAGTTGCCCAGTCGTAGTCATAGAGGCTGATCAATCCGAGCGAGGCGTGCGGTTCGGCGAGGTCGCCGGCGAGCTCCAGCGCCCGGTATACGTGGGGCTTCGCCTTTGGGAGGATGTCCGCCGGACGCGACGAGCTGTATTCGCCGAGCAGCAGGTAGCAATCGGCCAATCCGGCATGGGCGAGCGCATACGTCGGGTCGAGCGCGATGGCTTTTTCGAACAATCCCATCGCTTCCTTCAAGTCCTCCGTCGTGCGCTTGCTCCAGAAATGGCGACCCTTCAGGTACAGGTCGTGCGCTTCGGAACTGGCGGTCGCTTGCGGTGCCAGCGGCGACTGCTTGAGGAGCTTGGGCCGGAGCGCATCGGCGATGGAACGCGCCAGCTCGTCCTCGACCGCGAAGACGCTCTTCAGCTCCCGGTCGTAGGTCTTGGACCACAGGTGGTATCCGTCCGCGGCGTTGATCAGCTGCGCGGTGAGCCGCAGCGCGTTGCCTTCGCGCCGGATGCTCCCCTCCAGTACGGTGGCGACGGCCAGCTCCTCGCCGATCTGGCGGATGCTCAGGTTTCTGTTCTTGTAGGCGAACGCCGAAGTGCGCGAGACGACCCGGAGCCCGTCGACGTTGGCGAGCGCGTTGATCACTTCCTCTGTGATTCCGTCCGAAAAGTACTCCTCGTTCTTCGCGGCGCTCATGTTCACGAACGGCAGCACCGCGACCGACGGGGCCGCGGGCGCCGTGGGCGCGGCCGGGGCCCTGCTCGCGCGCGCGAAGTGCCAGGCCACCGCTGGCACGACCGCGATGGCGACGACCACGCCAACCGCCAGCGCCAGCGGTAGACGTCCCAGACCCTCGGGACGGAGCGGAAGCGTCCGCTCGATTCCCCCGGCAGAGACGTCGAATACCCAGGCGAGTACCAGCACCACCGGAAACCCGACGGCGAGCGCAACGACCACGAACGAGAGCGTCCAGTCCGGGAGGCGAAGACCGTGCATCGGGCCTCCGTCCAAACGTGGCGAAGCCTACCACGTCAACTCCAGGGCCGGATGACGTCGAGGGTCGCGAACGACCGCGTCGCGTGATCGAGAAAGGCGCGCACCTTCGGCGCGAGATGCTGCGCGCTCGTGGTCACGAGCTGCACTGGCAAAGGGGGCGGCTCGTACTCGGGCAGGAGTCGAACCAGTGAGTGCGAGGCGAGGTCGGAGGCGACCTGGTACGAGAGCGGCCGGCCGATACCGCAACCCGCCCTCACCGCGATCAGCATGGCGTCGATCTCGTTCACGACCAGCCGGGGCTTCAGGCGGTGCACCTTCTCTCGACCCCTGCGTCGGAAGCGCCACTCCAAGGGACCCGGCCGGGTGGAAGTGAAGATGACGTCGTGCTTCGCCAGATCCGAAGGCGTTCGTGGTTTCCCGCGGCTCGCGAGATAGCCCGGACTCGCGACCAGCAGCCGGCGTACCTCCCCCACGCGGCGGGCGATCAGACTGGAATCGCCAAGTCGTCCGATCCGGAAGGCCACCTCCAGTCCTTCCTCGATGAGGTTCAAGGGACGATCGTCGAACACGAGTTCCACACGCATCCCCGGATGGGCGTCGAGGAAGGTTGCGACGATCGGCGTCACGTGACGCCGTCCGAAGACCAGCGGCGCCGTCACCCGCAACTCGCCGCGCACTTCCGCCGCGCCCGTTTCCCGGACCGCGCCGTCGTAACGGGAGAGCACGTCGCGCGCCTGCTCGGCCAGCCGTCGGCCGGCATCGGTCTGCCGCAAGCGCCGCGAGGTCCGCTCGATCAGGCGCGCCCCGACGCGCTCTTCCAGCGCAGCCAGGAGGCGCGTCATCGCCGGTGGCGAGCGGCGCAGTCTCCGTCCTGCTGCAGCAAGACTGCCGACCTCCAGAATCGCGACCAGCGCCTCCAGCTCGTCCAGGCGATCCATCGATCATTCCGTAACACGGAACGCTGGGTTTCCGCTCGAGGGCTGTGGAGCGCAGCGCTGGGGGATTACACCGTCCTGAAGAAAGGGAGGCCCCTCATGGGCGCAACGGATCTTTCACTCCATGGAACGCTGCGCTCTGAAAAAGTCCGGGCGATCCGGTCCAGGCGCGGGAAATCGCCGGGGACCTGCTTCGTTTCATGAACGGGCACCTCGCGGGCCGGGCTTACCTGGCTGCCGATCGGCCGACGATCGCGGACCTCGCTTGCTACTCCTACGTCGCTCACGCTCCGGAGGGACGCATATCGCTCGAGCCCTATTCCGAAGTCCGCGCCTGGCTTGCTCGCGTCGAAGCCTTGCCGCGCTTCAAGTCCATACCGCGTTCAGCGGTCCCCGAGACGCGTGAGCTTCGCCGATGAGCGGGTCTCGCTTCCATCCGGGGGAGCTCGAAGCCCAGGCCCGCGCGGGAGGAGGATCCCAAGGCAGCGGCATTCGCGATTTCATGATCGACCAGCATCGCGCGTTCTTCGAGTCCCTTCCGTTCATCGCCGTCGCATCGATCGATCGCGGCTGGCCCGTCGCGACCCTGTTGGCCGGCGCGCCGGGGTTCATCCAGGCCCCGGATCCGCACACGCTCGAGGTCAGCGCCGAGCTGGATCCGTCCGACCCAGCACAGCGCTCGCTCACCGCCGGCGCCCCGACTGGCCTTCTGGGAATCGAGTTCGCGAGCCGGCGGCGCAACCGCGCCAACGGCGTCATCATGTCCGCCAGTCCGCGGGGATTCGTCCTCGACGTCCGCCAGAGCTTCGGCAATTGCCCCCAGTACATCCAGCCGCGCGACTTCCGCACCGCTCCAGCAGGCTCCCGATCCCCGGAGACCCTGCAACGCCTCGATCGCGAAGGCCGGGAGGGGATCAGCGGCGCGGATACCTTCTTCGTGGCCAGCGCGGCTCGCATGAACGAGGAGGCCTTCGGCGTCGACATTTCGCATCGTGGCGGGCCTCCCGGTTTCGTCCGCGTCGATGGGGACACCCTCACCATTCCCGACTTCAAGGGCAACCGCTATTTCAACACTCTCGGCAATCTCGTCTCCAACCCGCGGGCGGCGCTCCTTTTCGTCGACTTCGCGAAAGGCGACCTCCTCCACTTGCAGGGAGCGACGGAGATCATCTGGGATGGTCCGGCGGCGCGCGCCTTCCCCGGAGCCGAGCGCCTCTGGCGATTTCGCGTCCATCGGGCCTGGCGCAAGCGCGGCGTGCTCCCCTTGCGCTGGACCTTTCGCGCGCTCGACGATCGACCGGCTTGTGAAACGCGAGGTCGCGCTACATAACGGAGTCGTGCACTGCCGGAGGATGACGTGACTTCCAGCCGCTATCTCCTCAGTGTGGACATCGGCGGGAGCAAGATCGCCGTTCTCGCCCGGGAGCAACGCGGCGAAAAACCCTTCTACGCCGACAAGATCAAGACTCCCGCCGAAGAAGGGGTCGGAGCCATCCTTCGGCTGCTCGACGAGCAGATCGAGAACGTTCCGGGCGGGCGCGCGAGCCTGAAGGCCCTGGGCGTGGCCGTGCCCGGCCCCGTCGATCATACGGGCCACGTCCTGCGCGCGGGAAACCTCAAAGGCTGGGTCGACATTCCGCTTCGGGAGACGCTCGAGGACCGTTACGAAGTTCCGGTGTACGTCGAGCGGGACGCCAACTGCGGCGCCATCGGCGAGAAATGGTACGGCGCCGCGAAGGACATGAGCGACTTCGCCTTCCTGTCGCTCGGCACGGGCGTGGGCGCAGGTTTGTTCCTCGATGGCCAGCTCTATCGGGGCGCGCATTTCGCCGCGGGAGAGGCTGGCGAGATGACGTTTCCGACCGGCGGCTCGGACCCGCCGCCACGCGTCTCGGATGTGGTCGGGAAACGCTCCATCCAGAAGAAGGCCAAGCGCGCCACGGGCGAGAAGATGAGCGCGGCGGAAGCGTTGACGAAATCGCAGGACGAGCCCCGGCTCGAGCGCGTCACCGACGACGTCGTCGAGTACCTGAGCAGCCTCACTATCGCCATCTCCTCACTCCTCGACCCGGAGGGAATCATCTTCGGCGGCGGAACGAGCAAGGCCGGCGAAGCGCTGCTCAAACGCGTGCGCGAGCGCGCCGAAGCGCACGCGGCGATTCGCGCGCGCCTGCTCCTTGCGAAGCTGGGGTCAGAATCGATGCTGTACGGCGCTCTCTGGGGCGCAGGGAAGATGGCGGACGCGCGCTGATCCCCGCCACGACTCGAGAGGAAGGAGAGACGATGAGGGTCCACGTCCGGAGCGTGCTCGCCGCGCTCGTCGTCGCCGGAGCGGCGAGGGGGGATCCGGTCGTGACGATCACGCCACCCGACGGCGCGCGCTTCTTTCCCGGGCAGCGCTTCGACATCCGCGTCGAGGCGAAGGGCAAGGGCAAGTTCTCCGCGACGATGGCCGTCGACGGAAGATGCCAGGGCTTCAGCTCGCCGAGGAACGCGTGTCCGAAGTGGACGGAGCCGTCGGCCACCACCGACGGCGTCACTCTCACCACTCCCACGCTCTACGGCGGCTTCAACCTGCGCGGCTTCTCCAGCAGCAAACCGGGGAGCCACACCATCACCGCAAAGGTGAGCGACGACGAGGGAACCACCACGGCAGCGGCCAGGTTCGTCGTCCAGGCGCCCCGGCCTGCACACGGGGGCCGGACGCGCAACGTCATCATCATGCTCGGCGACGGCATGGGCGTCGCGCACCGCACCGCTGCACGCCTCGTCGAGTTCGGAGCGACGGGCGGCGATCCGAACGGCTACCTGGCGATGGACGGCTTCCCGGGTACGGGCATGGTGATCACGCACTCGCTCAACAGCATCGTGACCGATTCCGCTCCTGGAATGGCGTGCTACACCACGGGCAACCACGCGCAGAACGGCCAGGAAGGCGTCTACCCGGCCCAGATGACGAACCCGTTCTATTACCCGCGCGTCGAGTACATGTCCGAGTACCTGCACCGCGTGAAGGGGACCTCGACGGGCATCGTTTCCACCGCGGACGTCGAGGACGCGACCCCCGCCGCGAACGCCGTGCACACCGGCGACCGCAACGCCGGAACAGGCATCGTCGACCAGTATTTCGACGAGCGGAACAATACCGGCCTCGCGGTGCTGATGGGCGGCGGGCGCCGCTGGTTCCTGCCCAGGGGGCAGTACGGGTCGAGCCGCGCCGCCGGCAACGACTATGGCGCGCTTCCGGAAGACCTTCAGGCGGCGTGGAACGCGCCGGCGGGGGCGATCGACGATAGCCGAGACCTGCTGGCGGATTTCCGGAACGCCGCGTTCACCTATGTCTCCACCGCTACCGAGTTGAGCGGCGTTGGGAGGCCCGAGAAACTGATCGGCCTCTTCGGTTACGGGAACATGAATGCCGCGCTCGACAAGATCGCCAAGCGGCGCGACCCCTCAGGGCACGGCGTCGTGGACGACTACCACGCGCCCGATCAGCCGATGCTCGACGAGATGACCGCCGCCGCGCTCCGGGTGCTGAGCAGGAACAAGCGCGGTTTCTTCCTCATGGTGGAAGGGGCGCACATCGACAAGCAGTCGCACCTGATGGATGCCGAGCGGACGGTCGGCGAGGTGATCGAGTTCGACCGGGCAGTGGGCGTGGCGCGCAACTGGGCCGACAAGCTGGGCAACACCATCGTCATCGTCGTGTCCGATCACGAGTGCTCGGGCTTCAGCATCGTCGGCGCTCTGAAGGGCACGGTGGCGCAGCTCGAGGCGGAGCCTTCCGAGGCAGACGACCTCCAGCCTGATCCGACGTTCAAGAAGCAGCCGGCGCGCCTCACGATGGTCGGAGCGTACGATTCCGCCGCGTTCCCGAAGTACGATCTCGAGGCCGACGGGTACCCGAAGACGTACGACGTCGACGGCAAGATCCTTTTCGGCTTCGGCGCCAGCGGGGATCGATACGAAACCTGGTTGACGCGGCCGCTGACCGTCGTCGACAGCCTCCTGCCTTCGAGCATCAAGAGCGAGCTGGCCGGGAAGGGATATTCCGCGTCGCCCCTGCAGCGCTCGGCAGACCGGTCCGGTTTCTTCGTTCGCGGACAGGCCGCCGGAGAGCAAGCCGTGCACACTGCTTCGGACGTTCCCATCTCCGCTTACAGCACCGGCAGCGAGGCGTGGCGGACCTTCGTCGGCGTGCAGAGGAACACTGACGTCTTCTTCAAGCTCATGGAGGCGACGGCCGGCGCAGGCGCGAGGAGGGGCGAGTAGGGTCTCCCACAAGAATGGGCGGCCTGCGAGCAGGACCACTCTGGGAGGCGAAGCGCTTTCACCCGCGCAAAGGTGTCCAGGACCAGGCCGCGAGCGGCGCAACCGCTCCCATGGCGGCTCTTTGCGCGAGAGCGGGCCCATGCCCATCGTGCGCAAGGGGCGGTTAGCGATCGCACCGCCGCTGGCGGTCCTCGCTTCGGAGCGCTCGTCTTCGGGTGGACATTCGCGCTCGGGGACGTCATCATCCCGTACGGTCAAATCCGGACCCACGCAGGGGCGAGCGATGAAAACCGTCGTGTTTGCGAGCGTCCACGACGCTGCGCGTTCAAAGATGGCTGCGGCGTTCTTCAATGCATTCACCATGCCGTCGCTGGTGCGCGCAGTTTCCGGCGGCACCCGACCGCTGCTCTGGGTCGCGCCGGAGATCGTGCAGGTCATGAACGAGGTCGGCCTGGACGTGTCGGGCCGGCCGCAGGTGCTTCCTCCGGACGCTCTGGAGCGGGCCGCGCTGCTCGTGACCTTCTCGGACGAGGGCGCCTGGCGCAGGCCCGCGGCGGTGCCGCACGAGTCGTGGGATCTGCCGGATCCACGCAGCCTGCCGATCGACCGCTTGCGCGAGATGCGCGATCGCTTGCGCGAGCGAGTGTGGAGGCTCGTCGCGCGGCAGGGTTGGTACAAACTACAGCCAGCGCGAATGCTGCGTTTCAATGCCGAGCAGAGCCAGCACGCGTAGATAGCCGCGTCACAGCGTCGCGAAAAAGGTCGCGATGTCGCGGGCCAGTAGCTCGGGCTCCTCGGCCGGCGCGAAGTGACCACCCGAGGGCATTCGCGTCCAATGGCGGACGTCGTACAGACGCTCCGCCCACTCGCGCGGCGGATCTCCTTCGAAGGCGAGCTGCTCGATGAAGTTGGCGATGCCGGTTGGGACCCGGACGAAGTCGTCGGGCCCGAGCGTGATCCCGTGCCAGCGATTGTCGAAGTAGTCGCGCATCGACGTCGTGATCGTCTCCGTGACCCAGTAGAGCGTCACCAGCGTGAGGAGGAAGTCGCGTGAGAATCGGTGCTCCAGGGAACCCTTGGTGTCGGCCCACGATCGCCACTTCTCGAGGATCCAGGCGGCGATGCCGGCCGGGGAATCATTCAGCGCGTATGCCAGCGTCTGCGGCTTCGTGGACTGGATGGAGCTGTAACCCCGCTCCGACGCGTCCCAGCGCTGCCTCTGCGCCAGGTAAGCACGCTCCGCGGAGGAGAGCGGTCGCGAGCCTTCGCCCGTCCAGGGCGAGAGCTCCAGGTTGCTCAAGTGAATGCCGATCATCGGTCGCGGCTCATCGAGCGCCATCAGCGTGGTGACCCCCGCGCCGAAGTCTCCCCCGCCGGCTCCGTAGCGTTCGTAGCCGAGCTCGCGCATGAGCCGACGCCAGAGGGCGGCGACGGACCGGTAGTTCGCTCGAGCGGGGCGGCCGGAGAAACCGTAGCCGGGGAGCGAGGGAATGACGAGGTCGAACGCGGGCCCATCGATGCCGTGGGCGTGCGGCTCGGTGAGCAGCGGCACCAGCGGCAACAACTCGGTGAACGCGCTCGGCCAGCCGTGCGTCAGGATGATCGGGACACCGCTTCCCTGCCGCGCACGCTCGTGCACGAAGTGGATGGCGACCCCGTCGATCTCGACGCGAAAGTGTTTGAAGCGGTTCAGCTCCCGCTCTCGCGCCCGCCAGTCGAACCCATCGGCCCAGTACCCGAGCAGATGTTTCAGATATTCGAGGTCGGTGCCTTGGCCCCACTCCGCTCCCGGCGCGCCCGGGGGCCAGCGAGTGCTCCGGATGCGGGCGCGAAGGTCGGACAGGACCCGATCAGGGACCTGGATGGTGAACGGCGATACCTGAACGGGAGAGGTCATGGTGGCGTACAATCGGCAGCGCCATGGACGACAAAGTGGAGAAGAGCGACGAAGAATGGCACCGCGAGCTGACCCCGGAACAATACCGCGTGCTCCGTGAGAAAGGCACCGAGCGCGCATTCACCGGCGCGCTCTGGAACGACCACGAGCCAGGGCGCTTCCTCTGCGCCGGCTGTAGCGCGGAGCTCTTCCGCGCCGAGGACAAGTTCGACAGCGGCACCGGTTGGCCGAGCTTCTCGCGTCCCGCCAACGCGCGCGCCGTCGCCTCCGACCGCGACTCGAGCCACGGGATGGAGCGCATCGAGGTGCACTGCCGCCGATGCGGTGGGCACCTCGGGCACGTCTTCCAGGATGGTCCGGCGCCCACGGGTGAGCGCTACTGCATCAATTCCCTGGCGCTGAAGAAGGGGCGCTGAAGGGCCTTGCGCCGCCCGCAGCGATGGTTACCAGATCCGCGATGGACGACGATCGCGTCGAATATTCCTGTTCCAATTGCGGGGCCCTGAACCGCATCCCGCGCAGCCGGGTGCGCGACGACCCGCGGTGCGGCCGCTGCAAGGCGAGCATCTTTCCCGACCATCCTGTCGCTGCCACCGATGCCAGCTGGAAGCGCGAGGTCGAGGATTGCCCCATTCCCGTGCTGGTCGATTTCTGGGCGCCCTGGTGCGGTCCCTGTCATGCCGTCGCGCCGGCGCTCGAGCAGGCCGCGAAGGAGCGCAAGGGCAAGCTCAAGATCGTGAAGCTCAACGTCGACGAGAACCCGCGGATCTCCTCGCTGCATCAGGTGCAGTCGATCCCCACCCTCGTCTTGCAGCGGGGGCCGCTCTTCATCGGCCGGGTGGCGGGCGCGCTTCCCAAGTCCGAGCTGGACGCATTCATCGACCGTTACGTGTGACGTCGCGGCGCTGGCTCCGGTAGTCTAGCGGCATGCAGCGCTACGTCGCCGTGGTGGGAAGCGGGAGCTGCTCTCCGCAGGAGGCGCTCGCCGCAGAGCAGATCGGATCCTTGCTGGCGCGCGCCGACGCGGTGGTCGTCTGCGGAGGTCTGTCCGGCGTGATGGAAGCCGCCTGCCGCGGTGCGCGCCGCGAAGGCGGGCTCACCGTCGGCATCCTCCCCGGCAGCGACCGCAGCGCCGCGAATCCGCATGTAGTCGTCGCCATCGCCACCGGACTCGGCGAGCTCCGCAACGGGCTCGTCGTGCGCGCGGCGGACGCCGTCGTCGCCGTGGGCGGCGAGTTCGGTACGCTGTCGGAGATCGGATTCGCGCTCAAGCTCGGCAGGCGGGTCATCGGGCTCGCGACCTGGGAGCTCTCGCAGAAGCCGGATTCAATCCTGCGCGCCTCCAGCGCAGAGGAGGCCGTGCGGCTCGCGCTCGAGGGGTAGAGCGAATGTGCTCAACGTGAGCATCGACGGCAAGCACGAGGACGTCGCAGAGCAGGTCGGCAGCTTCGCGCCCGACGGCATCGCGGCGGTCCTCGCGTTCGCGGGGGGCGAGGCGCTCGACGCCTGTGTCGATCGCGTTCGCCCGGGCGGCCGGGTGGTCCACCCGAACGGCGTCGAGCCTGCGCCGAAGCGGCGCAGCGGCGTCGAGATCAACACCTACGACGCGGAGGCCGGTCCCGATCACTTCAAGCGGCTCAACGACACCATCGACGGCTCCCGGCTGAAGGTCGCCATCAGCGCGGCCTTCCCACTCGAAGAGGCCGCAAAGGCGCAGCGCCTCGCTTCGGGCCACGTCATCGGAAAGATCGTCCTGCACGTCCGGCCCGCCGCGCGAACGCGGTAGCGATCGTCGGGAGGAGCGCGCACTGGCGCGCCGCGCTCAGCGCGGCTCGAGCTGCACCGTGGCCGGGAGCGCGACCGCGAGCGGTTGTCGCGGTGCGGCTTGACTTTCGCCCCGGGGTTAGTTTAGGGAGCCAGTTTAGTTTCTGTTCAGTGAACTAAACTGCTCGATCACGGCGTCGCACACGGTTCCATCCAAACGAAACGAAGGGGAGGTCTGGATCATGGAGAAGCTATTGGCTCGCGTCAGCGCCCTGGCGGTAGCAGCGGTGCTGGCCTTTGCGCCGTCCGCGCAGGCGCAATCGAAGCAGTTGACCCTCTGCTGGGCTGCGTGGGACCCGGCGAACGCCCTGGTGGAGCTGTCCAAGGACTTCACCGCGAAGACGGGCATCGGTATGAAGTTCGAGTTCGTCCCCTGGACGAGCTTCGCGGACCGCTTCCTCAACGAGCTCAACTCCAAGGGCAAGCTCTGCGACCTCCTCATCGGCGACAGCCAGTGGATCGGCGGCGCCGCCGAGAACGGCCACTACGTCAAGCTCAACGAGTTCTTCGACAAGAACGGGATCAAGATGAGCGACTTCATGCCGGCCACGGTCCTCGGCTACTCCGAGTGGCCGAAGGGCACGCCCAACTACTGGGCCCTGCCGGCGATGGGAGACGCGGTCGGTTGGACCTACCGCAAGGACTGGTTCGAGCGCCCCGAGATCAAGGCCGAGTTCAAGAAGAAGACCGGCCACGAGCTCGCTCCTCCGAAGACGTACGATCAGCTCAAGGAGATCGCCCAGTTCTTCCAGGGCCGGACCATCGACGGGAAGAAGGTCTACGGCGCGTACATCTACACGGAGCGCGGGTCGGAAGGCATCACCATGGGCGTCACCAACGTGCTCTACGACTGGGGCTTCGAGTACGAGGACCCGAAGCACCCGTACAAGATGCGCGGCTTCGTCAACTCGCCCGACGCGGTCAAAGGGCTCGAGTTCTACAAGTCGCTCTACGACTGCTGCACCGCGCCCGGCATGACCAACGCCTACATGCAGGAAGGCCTGGACGCCTTCAAGTCGGGGCAGGTGGCGATGCAGATGAACTTCTTCGCCTTCTGGCCGGGGCTCTACAAGGATCCCAACGTGGGCGGCGACAAGATCGGCTTCTTCGCCAACCCCGCCGAGAAGAAGCACTTCACGCAGCTCGGCGGTCAGGGGATCTCGGTGGTCTCGTACTCGCCCAACCGCGAGGGCGCGCTGCAGTACATCAAGTGGTTCGCCACGCCTGAGGTGCAGAAGCGGTGGTGGGCGCTGGGCGGCTATTCCTGCCACAAGGCCGTGCTCAACGACCCGGGCTTCCCCAAGAGCGCCCCCTTTGCACAGGGGTTCCTCACTTCGATGGGCATCGTGAAGGACTTCTGGGCCGAGCCCTCCTACGCGCAGTTGCTGCTCGCCATGCAGAAGCGCGTCCACGACTACGTGGTCGCCGGCAAGGGCACCGCGCAGGAAGCGCTCGACGCGCTCGTCTCCGATTGGGAGAAGGTGTTCAAGGACGACGGGAAGATGTGAGCAGGTCCCCCCACGACGGGGACCGTGCCGCCTCTCCCGCCCCTGGCCGGGATGCGTCGCGGTCCCCTTCGGAGCACCGCATGAGTGAGCACGGCCTCAGCATCATGGAGCACGTGGCGAGGGCGACGCCCGAGACGGTCGCCAGGCGGGTGCGCGGGTTGTCCGACCGCGCGATCCAGTGGTTGTTCATCTCGCCGACGATCCTGCTGCTCCTGGCGATCAACATCTTCCCGCTCGTCTGGACCATCCGGCTCTCGTTCACCAACTATCGGGCAAACCGGCCGAACGCGCGGCTCCTCGAAATCGGGACCGCGAACTACGTCTCGGTGCTCACGGACCCCGACGTGTGGGCGGCGATGCAGTCCACCGCCCATTTCCTCTTCTGGACGATCCTCCTGCAAACATCGATCGGCTTCGGGCTCGCCTGGCTCGTCGACCGGCGGTTCCGGGGACACGGGTTCTGGACCACCGTGATCCTGATCCCGATGATGCTCTCGCCCGCGGTGGTGGGGAACTTCTGGACCTTCCTCTACCAGCCGCAGATCGGCCTCTGGAATTATGCCCTGCAGTTCCTGACCGGTATCCCCGCCTCTTCGTTCTCGATGATCGGCTCGGTCAAGCTCGCCCCCTGGTCGATCATCATCGTCGATACCTGGATGTGGACGCCGTACGTGATGCTCATCTGCCTCGCCGGCCTGCGCTCGATCCCCGACTACATCTACGAGGCCGCGGAGGTCGATCGCGCTTCCAAGTGGCGGCAGTTCTGGACCATCACGCTGCCGATGGCCTTGCCCTTCATCATGCTCGCGGTGCTGTTCCGCGGAATCGAGAACTTCAAGATGTTCGACATGGTGAACCTGCTCACCAACGGCGGTCCCGGCTCGACGACCGAGCTCGCCTCCATCACCCTCAAGCGCGAAGCGTTCGAGAAGTGGCGGACGGGCTACTCGTCGGCGTTCGCCATCATCCTCTTCGTCACCGTGTTCGGCCTGGCGAACATCTACGTCAAGGTGCTGAACCGGGTGAAGAACCGCTGAGAGGCCACCATGACCGCTACCACACTCGCGCACTCGGTTGTCGAGCCTTCCGGCCGATCGAAGGGGATCGCCGGGACCGTCATCGTCGTCTACGCGGTCATCTCCATGGTGCCGCTGGTCTGGATCTTCCTCACCGCCTTCAAGTCGCCCTCGGACTCGATCGCCTACCCGCCGAAGATC
>Ga0137415_10003643_pt1 | contig 15312 bp, 14 predicted proteins | sample CZODoug3_1_1_16f_FD_183082 | JGI IMG/M metagenome (GOLD analysis project Ga0137415, IMG submission 183082) | Vadose zone soil fungal communities from Angelo Coast Range Reserve, California, USA - CZODoug3_1_1_16fungal (Hybrid Assembly) | ecosystem: Environmental > Terrestrial > Soil > Vadose... | reverse complement strand
AGCGCCGCCGCGGTCACCAGAATTTGCCGAAACGTGCGCGAACCTTCCGGATCGACCACCGGCAACATCAAAATTCCTGCCCGCGCATAGTCTTCCCGATACATCCAGGCAATGGCGTGAAAATGTGGAAATTGCCAGAAGAAAAGTATCGCGAACAGCAGCCAAGCCCCGAGGTCGAGCCGGCCGGTCGCCGCCACCCAGCCAATCATCGGCGGGATCGCGCCCGGAAACGCGCCCACAAACGTCGCCCACACGGTGCGCTTCTTCAGCGGCGTGTAAGCCAGCAAATAACCGAGGCAAGTGATCACGCCCAACCCTGCCGCAAGCGTACCCGCCGCGAAATACAGATACAGCGCCCCGGCGATCGACAGCGCGATCCCATACACCAGTGCTTGCCGCGGCTTCAACACTCCGCTCGGCAGCGGCCGCGAAGCGGTTCTGCGCATCAGCCGGTCCGAGTCGCGCTCAATATAATGATTCAGCGCCGCCGTGCCCGCGGCGATCAGCATCGTTCCAAAAACGGTGTGCACCATGTGCAGCCAATCCACCGGTCCGCGGGAGCCCATATAGAATCCTGCGGCCGTGGTGATCAGAACGAGGAACGACACATCCGGCTTGGTCAGCGCCACATACGCGTTCGCGCGCGACGCCAGCGTCAGCTCCGCGGTACGCAGCGTGCTCATTGTGCAGGCACCTGTCTGGGCGCCGTTGCCGCCACTTCCCTGCTGCGCGACACCAATCGGAAGCACATCAGCACGATTAGGATGGAGAACGCGAACAACAACGCTCCGAGCACCGTGTGTGCCACCGTAAGAATCACGGTCGCGGACGTCGGGCCGACCTTCAAGCTTTCTAGGCGTGCCCAATAAGCCCCAAACCCCAGCAAAAGCTGAATGCCAAAGATTGCATGAAGCAAACCGCGCGCCCGCGACAGCTCGCTGGATGTCCCAAAACGCCTGCGCAGCGCGCCTGCGGTCCATGTCACCGTGGCCAAAACCGCAAGCGCCCCGACCATGTGCGGCCACACGGGAATTTCGGAATGGCGAAAGCCCGCGCCCAGCACTACCTGCAAAAAAATCACGGCCGCATTCACGATTGCCAAGGTTTGGATAGAAGGCGCGCCGCTGTCCACCAGTTGCGGACGCTCCGATACCCACCACTTGCTCGTAAACACGGCGATTCCCAACACGGCAGCGAACACGATCTGTGCGAAGACCGCATGCATCACCGGCAACCAATACTGCAACAATTGCCGGACCACTTCGCCGCCCAACACCGCCTGCACCACTACGCCTAAGACTGCAATCACCCCAAACCAGCGCAGCCAGCGGCGACTGTCTTTCACCCAAATCAGAATCGCCAGCGCCAGCGTGAAAACGCCCAAGCCGCCCGCAATCACGCGATGCGAATGCTCGAAAAATGCTCCGCCGGCCAGTTGTCTCAGCGAAGGAAACCAGGTTCCGAACGACTTAGGCCAGTCAGGAACCGAAAGCGCGGCGTTCTTGGACGTTACCAGGGCTCCCGCAATAAACAGGAGCACCGTCCAGACCACCACGAAGTTGGCAAACCGGTGGATTCCTCGATTATATGTCGCCGTCATACGTCGAATCTCGCCGTGGATTATAGCTCAGCCGCAACCCTTTTGCCCTTGACCTGAAAACTACGCCAAATCTGTCCGACAACCTAGAACTTGCCTTTGCGCTAGCTCGCCAGCGACGCCGTATGCGCCGCGATTGGCGCTACTTCCATTCCTACGGCGCGCAGCACCAAATCTTTCAGCGCCCCAATAAAGAGCGGCGAATCGCCCACCGCCGGCATCATCCTAAAGGTATCGATGCCAATTTGAGCGGCTTCGGCGCGAGCTTCGATATTAATTTCGTGCAGCGTCTCTATATGCTCGGTAACAAAAGAGATAGGCACCACCAGCATTTCCTTGACGCCTTCGTGCCCCAGGCGTTCGATTGTTCCGGTCAGCGGCGGCTGCAGCCACTTGGCCGGGCCAACCCGGCTCTGGTAGCACAGCAGGTGCGTTCGCGGCCACCCGGCATATTGCTGCGCGCCGGCCTCGCACACCATCTTTACCGTCGCTTCGATTTGCTTTGGATACGGGTCGCCTTTCTCCACCAGGCTCATCGGCAAACCGTGCGCGCTGAACACCAGATGAATACGCGAGCTGTCCGGGAATTGCCGCAACACTGATCCAATCCGTTGCACCACCGCCTGAATGTATAGCGGGTGATCGTAAAACTGTCCAACGGTGTGCTCTTTCGCGCGGCCATCCGGCGGTCCGTACACGCGGCGCCATTCCTTCAAGCTGCTTAGCGTGGTGGCGTAGGAAAAATGCGGATACAGCGGCAGCAGCACGATGTCGTCCAGCGGCGCTGCCTTGCGCAAGGTTTCCGCGGCCTCCGCGCTCATCGGATGCCAGTAACGCATCGCGGTCACCGCAACGGAGTCCATGTAAGGCGACAGGGCTGTAACCAGCCGCAGTCGCTGCCGCTCGGTCAGCAGCCGAATCGGCGAGCGTCGCCCGATCTCCGCGTATTTTCCGGCCACCGGTATCGAACGCCGCGAGGAAATCATTTTGGCGATCGGCTTTCGCAGAATTCCCAGCGGCCCCAGCGGAATGATGTCCGGATCGAGAAACAAATTCAGCAGAAACGGCTCGACAGCCTCCAGAGAGTCCGGCCCGCCAAGCTGGAACAGCACGATTCCGACGCGCTTCTTCCCCGCCACGCTATTTCCCTCGCGTCAAAGTTTCCTTCAGCCGCTGGACGTCTTTGCGCAGCTCCGCGGTGCGTCGCGCCACGGTGACGAAATAAACGAAGAATACGCCCCAGCCAATCATGTACGCGGTCATAACGCTGCCAAGATTCTTCACACCGCCTCCGCCTCTTGCGCGAGCGTTTGCGCTTCAGCCCGCACCTGTTCCAGTTCGTAGCGCTGCCGGATCAGCAAAATCATCAATGCCGTCAAGCTTAGCCAGGACAGATAGAAAATCTTCCGCATCTCGGGATTCAGGCCGCCGCTGGTGAACACCACCGGCTGCGGATGCTGCGTGCGCCACCACCAGATCGATCCGTAAACGAGCGGCACGTCGAGAAAAATGAACACACCATAAAACGAGCTGATCAGCGCGCGCCGGTCCGGATCATCCACCATCGTCCGCAGAATCAAATACGAAAGGTAGAGCAGCCACAGTACAAGTGTGGAGGTTAAGCGCGCATCCCAGGCCCAATACACGCCCCACGCCGGCTTTGCCCAGATCGGCCCAGTAATCAGCACGACAGTGCAGAACGCCAGGCCGACCTCCGCGGCGGAAACCGCCAGCCAATCCCACTTGGGCTCCCGCTTGAACAAGTATCCGAGGTTGCCGACGAAGCAAACAATAAACGCCGAAAGCGCAACCATCCCGCAAGGCGCGTGTAGATAGAAAATGCGCTGCACGATGCCCATGGTCAATTCATTGGGCGCCACAAAGAACGCGCCGTACGCCGACGCGCCCAAGAGCAGAACCACCGCCGCCGCGCCCAGCAGTTTTGCCGTCATTTGCTTCCCTTCCCGAATTTCCGCGACATCTTCTCGAAACGATCGATTTGCATGTCCTTTGTTTTGATACTCTTCCGAGTTGCTATCCCTGTAAGTCCTTTACTCTCACATTGATCTGGGTTTCCGGGGGGAGGGGGTAGTTGCACCCTACAACCGCCACGGAGCTACCACATCGGACGCCTTCATTCCTCCAAGAGATATTCCCCGAAAAGCCATACCGCCGTCAAAAAAATGACGTCGAACGCAATCAGGAATGCCAGCCAATCCCAGCGCAGCACCGGATTTTCCGCGAACAGCGCGGCCGTGGCCTCCGTGCTGGCGATAAGCAACGGCGTCAGCAGCGGCAAAAGGAGCAGCGGTAGCAGCAGTTCGCGCATTCGCGCCTGCGCTGAAATCGCGGACAGCGTCGTGCCCGTAACGGAAAGACCCAGGCTCCCCAGAAATAGCACCAGCGCAAGCTGCGGTACAACCCCGAGCAGCGGCACATTGTACAAGACAGCGAATATCGGCAGTAGCAGCAGCTCGGTGATCAGCAGGAAGAGCGTATTGGCGCAGAGCTTTGATAGAAAAATTGCGAATGGATCGGAGACGGAAAGTCGCAGCGCGCTGAGCGTGTCATTTGTCTGCTCGCGCAAAAAACCCGGCTGCAGCATCAGCGAAGCCGCGAAAAGAAAAGCCAGCCAGAGCAAGCCGGGCCCGAAGCGTCGCGACTCTTCCCTTGTAGGGTCAAATGTAAAGCTGAACAGCACCACGATCATCAGGATGAAAACGACGGTGGTAGTCAGCAGTTCGCGCGAGCGAAACTCCGTCCGCAGCTCTTTCCCCAGCAGGACGCTCGTATTGGAAAACAAGCTCATCTAGCTCATCTAGGCATCGGCGAAGGTCAGGATCGATGGCAAGTTCGCACCGGTCCGCGTGTCGGCAACAACCGCGCCCGCATCCAATCGTATCCCTCGCGTGGCCAGTCCGGAGATTTCGGATTCACCATGCAGGCTCATCAGAATTGTCGATCCGGCATCGCGGAGCCGCCGCAGCGTTGCCGCAAGCCAACTCACGCCTTGCGGATCGAGTCCCGTGGCTGGTTCATCGAGAAGCAAAACGGATGGCTCATGCAGGAGAGCGCGCGCAATGGCCACGCGCTGCCGCATTCCGCGCGAAAACGTCCGGACCAGTGAGCCGCGCCGCTCCAACAAGCCCACATCACGCAACAACGACTCGACTCGATGGGCAGGCTCCGGAATCTCCAGGAGGCGCGCAAAGAGCATAAGATTTTCCTCGGCTGTGAGCTCGTCGTAAACCATCGTAGCGTGCGCCACAAACCCCGTATTCTTCGTGGCCCGCTCCGAGTCATTCTGGGCCGGCGAAAATGTCAGCTTCCCCGCCGACGGCCGCACCAACTGCGCCGCAATTCGCAGCAGTGTGGTCTTGCCGGAGCCGTTGCGTCCGGCAAACGCCACACATTCGCCGGGCTCAATCTCCAGTGACACGCGGCGCAATGCGTAAAGCCCGCCGTATCTTTTGTCGATATTTTCGAGGCGAAGACCTATGCGGCGCGTTTCCGCGGGGCTCACCGCGAGCCCTCACGAAAATTCAGCGCGCACGGCGTGCTCACGGCTAGCCTCGCACCAGCTCGCGCAGGACTTTCTCCGCGCGCGCACGCTCTTGCGCGTACTCTTCTTCGGAAATCGTGCCTGCCTGCCGCCGCAGCTCCAGGCGAAACAGTTGATCTTTGAGTGCATCGAGATTCGTGTCAACAGCGGCATCGACCTCGGAGAGCCTCTTGGACTTCGACACAGCCTTGGCCTTGCCACCGGACGCAGGCGCGTCGCCCGCAACCGCCATCACCGGCTTGCGCGCCAACAGCATCGCGCCCAACGCAAAAATTCCCACGAAGCCGGCAATCAGCGGCCACTTCAGCACATCCAGCCGCCCAGGTATCGACTGAATGTTTGGCGCAGGCGCCCCGGCCTGCGCTTCCCGAGAGCCCTGTCCACCGCCCCCGTCGGCGCCTTCATTTTGCAGCGGCGGCGCAATGCCGGAAACATTCACAGCCATAATGTTGTTCGCCGGCACATTCTCGCGGCCGTACACGCTCATGCCCTGCTCTTGCCCGCCGCTCTCCAAACCTTCGCCGCTGATCTGCATGGTCGGCGCAGCCACGACAAGCAGTCGCTCCGCGGGATAAATCGTCGCCACTTTGACCGTGGCGGTGTTTCCAGGATAGGGGACCTCGTACGCGTAACGCATCGTGTTTTGTCCCGGACGCAGCGCGTATGCGATCGCGTATTTCCCCTTGCCTTTATCAATCGGAGTTTGCGTCACCGGCATGCCCGTCGGCCCGGATGCGGCCACTTGTTGCAGATGCGCATTCTCTGGAATCACAAACTCGAAGTTGCCGTCGGCGCGAAAGTACGCTTGCGGCGGCTGCGAATGATTCTGAACGGAATATTCCTCAGCCACGGTCAGGTGGTCACCGCTGGGTTGAAAGAAAACAATCCGCGAAGCCACAGAAATGATCTTGGGATCCTTGGACGGCTCGAAAACGCTTACTTCCAGAGTGCTATTGCCCGGCGGCGCGGGTTGGTGAAAGTTAATTCCCTTGTAGATGGCGCGTACCAGCATCGGTTGTGAGCCAAGCGCCGGATAATCAAACGAGAATTGCCCTTGCGCATCCGTCTTCGAGTTCGCAACCGGCTGCATCCCGCCTTGCAATTGAATCAATATCACTTCGACGCCGGGCGCGGACTTTCCTGTGGTGCCGTTCTTTACCGTACCGTGAAGCGTGCCGGCGCGCCCCGAAGCCGCAAAGAACAGCAGTGTCGCGAAGCAAACGCCCAAGCTGCGAAGTGGCCTCATTACTGGCCACGCTCCGGCTCCGCGGGCCGCGGAGCACGAGGGCGGCGAACCTGCGATTCGGTCACTTGCTCAATTTGCGCCAGCACCAGCGCCGCCTCGTTTTCGAGAGAAGTCCTCATCGCGTTGTAGTCGCCCTCGGAATATTTTCCTGAACGAAACTCAAACCGCAAGTCTCGCAAGTTGTCGTAAACGGTGTCGCGCCGTTCCATCAATTGGTCCAGCTTGGTGCGATGCGGCGCTAAATCCGAAGCATCCGGCTGGATGTAGAACATAAAAAGCAGCGTAGCGACGGCCAGCGCCAGGCAGGCGCCGAGCACCGCGCCATCCGACGACGAAATTACAAGGACCGTTGCCAAATTCAAATAAGCGCCGCCCATCAGTCCTCGGTCTCTTCCGTGACACGACGCCGCGCGCGTTCGAGATCTTGCGCCGAAATTCCCGGGGTTCGGCTCGAAGTTCCGCTCACGGTCGCCGCGCGCGGCACGGCGTGACGCCATCGCCAAATCACGAACACAACGAGCAATGTTCCCAGCACCAGGTAAATGCTCGGCAGGCTCCACGCGACCAGGCTCAGCCCTGATTTCGGCGGCTCCGCGTACACTTTGGTGCCAAACTCCTGCACAAATCCCGAGGTGATGTCCGTCTCAGAATCGCCGCGCGCGACCGCTTCTTCCAGATGTTTCAACATGCTCGCCGAAGTTGTGCAGCCGACGTGATTGCATTGCGTGAGCACCTGGTTGCAGCTGCACATGCACATGAACTTGCCGCCGATTTGCTTGACGCGATCGCTTTGCTGCTGTGCCTGCAGGCTTGAGGACAGCAGCGCGCTTGAGGAGGCAATCAGCGCAACGATGAGAGAGAAAGCTGCCAGGCGCCGTTTAATCATGCCCTTCCCGAAGCGCCACAGAAGGCGCGAGCGCCTGTCCAGACGCCGACTGTGCCGCACGTTCCGGGGCGCCGGATAGAACCAGTACCGCGCGGCGGTTAGGTAGCAGCGTCACCAGCGTCCCCAGAACAACGACTAAGCCGCCCAGCCAAATCCATTTCACCAGCGGATTCAAGTACGCGTGAACCACCGGAGCTTGCGTTTCCGGGTTCTGCCCTGCGTATACGACGTACAGATCTTCGCGCAGCGTGGAATAAATCGCGACCATCGTCCCGGACTGTTCGTTGGTCTGGAAAAAGCGGCGCTCCGGGTACAGCATCATCAGCGGCTTGTTGTCGCGCCATACTTCCACAATCATGCGCTCGGAGGTGTAGTTCTTCTCCACCTTTGAATCGAAACCTTGCAGCAACAGCTTGTAACCGCCAATCTGCAGCGTCGAGCCGGGCTGCATATCTTTCTGCACGTCGCGATTGAACGCAGCGCCGGCCAGTCCCACAAAAATCAGCACCATTCCCATGTGCACGATGTATCCGCCGTAGCGCCGCGTGTTGCGCATCGTAAGGTCGACCGCGGAAGCAAGAAACGACGCGCCAGACCGTGCGCGAATCACGCGCGCGCCCCGGAAAAATTCCATACTGATCGTCGATGTGACAAACACGCAAAGAATCAGACACACCAACGAGAAGAATTCGCGCACTCCCAGTGCGAAGAAAACGGCCCCGCACAGCAATGCAACAACAAGCGGCCAGCCGAAGTTGCGCTTCAAACTGTCGGTCGAGGTCTTGCGCCACGCCAGCAGCGGCCCTACGCCGGTGAGAAACAGAAGCAGCAACCCAATCGGAATGTTTACCTTGTTGAAGAACGGCGCGCCGACGCTGATGCGCGAACCGGAAAACCATTCCGAAAATACCGGGAATAGCGTCCCCGAAAGCACCGCGATGCAGGACACCAGCAAAATCAAATTGTTAAAGAGAAAGCTCGATTCGCGAGAAACCATCGAGTCCAATTGATTTTCGCTTTTGAGGTAATCACGATTTTTCAAGTAGGCCACAAAGCAAACGGCGAAAACCAGCAGCAAGAAGCCTACAAAGTAGTTTCCGATGCTCGACTGCGCGAAGGCATGCACGGAGCTGACTACGCCGCTGCGCGTCAGTAAAGTTCCGAGAATGCACAGCATGAACGTGGTGAAGACCAGCCAGACGTTCCACACCTTCATCATGCCGCGCTTTTCCTGCATCATCACCGAATGCAAAAACGCTGTGCCGGTGAGCCAGGGCAGCAGCGACGCATTCTCTACCGGATCCCAGCCCCAGTAACCGCCCCAGCCCAGCACGGCATAAGCCCAATGCGCGCCAAGCAAAATGCCCATGGTCTGAAAGCACCACGCGATCATGGTCCACTTGCGTGTCAGGTGAATCCATTTTTCCCCGGGATAGCGCGCCAGCAGCGCACCGAGCGCAAACGCAAACGGAATCGTAAATCCGGTGTAGCCGGAATAAAGATTCGGCGGATGAATCACCATTTCCGGGTATTGCAGCAGCGGAGTCAAACCGTTGCCGTCCGCCCGAGTGAAAATATCGAGCGTGCCATTCGCGCCTGTGGTCGCCAGCACCTTGAACGGGCTGGCCACAAAATTATTCAGTGTAAGAAAGAAAATCTGCACGCCGGCCAGGACGACGCCGACGTACGGCATCAACTCTCCGTTCTTGTTGCGGTAGACCAGCAGGACAGAACAAACGTAGACCGCCAGCAGGAAACTCCAGAAAAGAAGCGAGCCTTCCTGCCCCGACCACAACGCGGCGATCTTATAGAAGGTCGCAAGGTCGCGGTTGCTGTGTGCGACCACGTAGGAGACCCAGTAGCTATCGCTGAAAAATAGATAAACGAGGCTGCCGGTGGCGAGGAAAATCAGTCCGCAGGTGGCAATCCCCGCTTGCCGCGCGCTCTTGACCAACAGAGGGTGACGCGTGCGAATAGCGAAGATCCCGCCCACGAAGGCATATGCCGCGCATAAGAATGCAAGGAGTAGCGCAAAGGAACCGAATACATCCACTGTAGGCCCTTCCCCGTAGCGCCCTGTTCCCGCAGGGTCGCATTACCACTACATGGTGCTGGCTTTCGCCGAGTTTGGCTTCGCGTCTCCGCCCGGCGCCGCTTCATACTTCGACGCGCACTTGGCCTGGACGTGCTCGGCCACAAAGCTACCATCGTTCGCCAAACTGCCTTCCACCAACGCTTGCGACTTGTCCACAAATGTGTCCGGCAACGGTTCCGTACCAACGTAGCTTACCGGCAGCAACTTCCCTTCGCCCGCCAGAACGAAATCCACCCGCCCGGAAAGGCGCTTGATCGTCCCCGGCTCAACCGTACCTCCCACTCGGAGCCGATGCGCGCGCGCCGTACCGTTCAAGGTCTTCAACTCAGCTATGGTGTGATAGTAGGTCTTGCTTTCGCCGTACCCAAGCCAGGCGAGGAAGCCCATGGACACAACGATAATCCCGATGCCTATGCCAAACTTTGTGCGCTTTTGCATAGCAGCGCTCCTGAACAGGGGGTAATCGCTCAGATGCATTCTATCATGCGAAAGTCGCAATCTCACGAAAAGCTCTGCCGGGCGGAAGCACTCTGAGCGCCCAGCGCCTCGCGCAGGCGGTTGGCGGATTCACCCGTATCTACGTCTAAGGCAAAGGGTTTTTGCCGGTCGAGCAGGATCGCGCAAGGCAAGTCGCCGGAGCTCAGCACCGGTAAGAATTGCTCGAGCGTCCGAGAAATCGGCACCAACCGCTTCGGTTTGAGGGAGCGGCGAATTCGCGCCAGCACGGCCGGAAGGCGATCGGCGATGAGTTGCTGAAGGTTATCACCGACGCCCTCGTCCAGGGGGCATTCGAGCACATGGGTCAGGAGGAATCCGCCGCGCTGAAATTCGGCAAGCGCCGCCTCGGCAGACTTTCCTGCGACCGTTACTCCCGCGGCCGCAAGCAAAGCCTTCGCCTCACCAGCCCATTCGCCCGCGGGAGAATAGAGAAACTCCGCGTCGCTTTGCGGAGCCACAGATCCCAGCAGCAGCGTAGCGATGTGCACCGGCCGATAACGCGTAGTCCACTCCAGCCGCTGCAAACGCCGGGCAATATGTTGGGGAGAAGCTAGCCGCCCGCAGCCGTCGCAACACAAATCCGCTTGGCTCATGATCACAGAGGATCGTAAATGAGGCAGGCGCCGAGCGCAAATCGCTCAGATAGAGCCGCAGGCCTAGATAGAAAGATTGGAGTGCAAAGCGACAGCGACGCGGTTATTTCGGAACAGCGAGATCGGACGGCAGCTTCGACCGCAGACACCACTTCAATTCCTGGCTCAGCTCGGTCACTTCCATTCCGGGCATCACGATGAACTTGCAGCTCAGCATTTCGCGCGATTCGTCATCGTCCGGCAACTGGCAGGACACGCGGCAATACTGGCATTCCTGGTTCCAGCAGAATCGGCCATACGGAATCGTTTCCGGGCTGATGAACTGAAAGCAGCGTAAAAGCGAATTACGCTCCGGCACCTGGAACTTCTTGCCCAGAATTGTGATGTCCACAAGTTTTTCGTAAGGACGGAACGGTTCCGACATGATCGATTCCTGTTTTCCGCGCACCAGCCGCCGCGTGAAGCTCCGCGCAGCGTTCCCTGTACTGATGCGACTCGGTAGTTGGCGCTAATCAGAGTAGACCTCGCGTGCGGGTGCTACAACGAAACGTCAATCGAAGCGTTGCCAATGTGCTACGGGGTGGTTTCGGGATGGAATGCAGCCTAGGCTGGAGCGCCGTCAGCCGATATCGAAGTATTGCCCCATGTTGCGGAATTTCTGATAGCGCGCGTCGAGCAAATCCTTCACCGACTGATTCGTCAGCATCACCAATTGCCGGTCCAGCACGACGTCCAGCAGCCGCGCAGCCTCTTCGTAATCGGTATGCGCGCCGGCTTCCGGCTCCGCCACGATTTCGTCGACAATGCCCAGCTCTTTCAAGTCGGAGGCCGTAATCTTCAGCGCCACGGCCGCGGTTTCCGCCTTCGAAGAATCGCGCCACATGATGGCGGCGCAGCCTTCCGGCGAAATCACGGAATAGAAACTGTTTTCGAGGATGTTGACGCGATCGCCCACGGCGATGGCTAATGCGCCGCCTGAGCCGCCTTCGCCTGTTACGGTAACGACGATCGGCACCGGCAGGCGCGCCATCTCCCGCAGGTTAAGCGCAATCGCTTCGGCTTGACCGCGCTCTTCGGCGTCAAGGCCGGGGTAAGCGCCCTGCGTGTCGATAAATGTAAAGATCGGGCGGCCATACTTCGCTGCCAATTTCATCACGCGCAGCGCTTTTCGATAACCCTCCGGCTTCGGCTGGCCGAAATTGCGCACCAGCCGCTGCTTGGTGTCGCGGCCTTTCTGATGACCAATGACGGCGACAGGTCTCCCGTGAAACTTCGCCAGCCCGGCGACAATCGCTTTGTCGTCGCCATAGCCGCGGTCGCCGTGCATTTCGAAAAAATCGGTGAACAGCAGCCCGATGAAATCCAAGGTGTATGGCCGCTGCGGGTGCCGCGCGATTTGCGCGCGCTGCCAGGGCCCCAGGTGCTCGTAGAATTCGCGCCGCAGTTCGGCTACTTGCTGGCGAATACGCTCGAGCTCCGCGTCTCCATTCGCGCTTCCCGCGAGATGGCGCAGATCCTCGACGTCCTTTTCCAGGCGCTCGATCTCGCGCTCGCGGCTTCCCTGCGTCTGCACTTTGTCTCTGCGCGCCATCACATCACCAGTTCGATCGCCTGCGCACCGCAGATTTGCCGCACTGATTCTATCAGTTCCGCCTTCACGGTAACGCGCTGTTGTGAATGCAGCACGGCCATCGACCCATCCGGGGAATGCATTTCAAAGAGCACAGGGCTCGGCCCGGGGGAAGCGGCAAACAGCTCTTCCAATCGATCGAGGGTGCTTTCGCTCAACGAATCGGTTTCTAGCCGCACGCGAAAGTCGGGCGCCGCTGCTTTGCGTTCCGCGAGGTCTTCCAATCGCCGCGCTTCTTGCAACGAAAGTCGAGTGCCTGCTTCTTCGATTTGTACGCGAGCCTTCAGCAAAAGCGGCGTTCCCGGCTTCAACACGTTCTCCAGCTTCGCAAAGCTTTCGGGAAAGGCCAGCAACTCTTGCACGCCGGTCATGTCCTGGACGGTGTAAATCGCCCATCGCGCACCTTTGCGCGAGCGCATCGGGCGCACTCCCACGATCAGGGCCGCTACTGCGACTTCTTTTCCGTTGCGCTGGCCTTCAATTTCCGCGAGCGAAACCGTTTTCAGTTCCTGCAGGCGGGAGGCGTATTTCGCCAGTGGGTGGCCGGAAACGTAGAAGCCCAGCATTGCGTATTCGCTGGCCAGCCGCTCTTCTTCGCTCCAGGGCTCGGATTCGCGCATCTCGAACGCCACAGGCGCGGGAGCCGCCGCCGTTCCGAACAGGCCGTGCTGGCCCGATTCGCGGGCCCGCGTGGCGCGCTGCTGCGCTATCACCGCGTCGTCCACCGATGCAAGCATGCTCTCGCGCGCGCCCAGCGAATCCATCGCGCCGGACTTGATCAAGCTCTCGAAGACGCGTTTGTTCAGGAAGCGTGATTCGATGCGCTCGCAAAATTCGTAGAGCGTGCGGAATTCGCCCTGCGCCAAGCGGGATTCGCGGATGGCTTTCGCAGTGTTCTCGCCGACGTTCTTGATCGCCGCGAGCCCGAAACGAATGGCTTCTCCGATCGGGGTGAAATACAGGTCGCTCTCGTTCACATCCGGCGGCAGGATGGAAATGCTCATTCCGCGCGCCTCGTTGATGTACTTCACGGTCTTGTCGGAGTTTCCGGCTTCGGAGGTGAGCAACGCGGCCATGAACTCGACCGGATAATGCGTCTTCAGATAGGCCGTCTGGTACGCAAGCAGGGCGTATGCGCAGGAATGCGACTTGTTGAAGCCGTAGCCCGCGAACTCTTCCATCAGATTGAAAATTCGCTCGGCTTTTTTCTCTGGGATTTTGTTGTTCGCGCAACCCGCCATGAACTTGGCTCGCTGGGCAGCCATCTCTTCTTTTTTCTTCTTGCCCATGGCGCGGCGCAAAATGTCGGCTTCGCCGAGAGAGAAACTCGCCAGTCGATTGGCGATTTGCATCACCTGTTCCTGATACAGGATTACGCCGTAGGTCTCTTCCAGAATTTCTTTCAGCTGCGGCAAGTCGTAGCTGACTTTCGTCGTGCCGTGCTTGCGCTTGATGAAGTCGTCGATCATGCCGCCCTGGATCGGACCTGGGCGGTAGAGCGCGTTCAGTGCGGTTAAATCTTCAATGCGCGTGGGCTGATAGCGGCGCAGGATGTCGCGCATGCCGTGCGATTCAAACTGGAATATCGCTGTGGTGTCGCCGCGCGTGAAAAGCTTGTAGGTATCGGCATCGTCAAGCGCGAGGGTGTCGAGATCGACTTTGACGCCGCGATTCTGGTCGATCATGCGCACCGTGTCTTGCAGGACGGTGAGCGTGGTCAGCCCGAGGAAATCCATCTTGAGCAGGCCGATGCGCTCCAGAGCATTCATGTCGTACTGCGTGGTGACTTCATCCCGGCTCGTCTTATAGAGCGGCACGATTTCCGTGAGGGGTCGCGGCGAAATCACGACACCCGCGGCGTGTGTGGAGGCGTGCCGCGACAATCCTTCGAGCCTTAGCGCTACAGCCATTAGGTCTTTCATGCGCTCGTCTGCATTAATGGCGGCCTTGAGTTGCGGCGCCTCCTTCAGCGCCTCTTCTAGCTCGATATTCAGCTTATTGGGAACGAGCTTGGCGAGCTTGTCGACCTCGCCGTAGGGAATGTCCATCGCACGGCCAACGTCTTTGATCGCCGCCTTCGCCGCCATTGTGCCGAAGGTAATAATCTGCGCGACGTTCTCGCGGCCATACTTCTGGGTGACGTAGTCGATCAATTCGCCGCGCCGGCGCATGCAGAAATCGATGTCAATGTCGGGCATGGACACGCGCTCGGGATTCAGGAATCGCTCAAAAAGCAAATTGTATTGGAGCGGGTCCACGTCCGTAATGCGCAGCGCATAACTTACCAGGCTGCCCGCCGCCGACCCGCGGCCCGGCCCCACCGGCACGTCCTGCGTGCGCGCGTAATGGATGAAATCCCAAACGATCAGGAAATATCCTTCGTAGCGCATCTTCTGAATCATTTCGATTTCAGAAGTCAGCCGCCGTTCGTATTCCGGTATGGGCTGCCTCAGCAGCCCTTGCTGCGCTTGCCGCTCCAATATCGGCAGGCGCGACGCGAAGCCTTCGCGCACTACTTTCTCGAAGTAGCTTCCCGGCGTGTGGCCAGCCGGAACCTTGAACTCCGGGAACGGGCTCGGGATGCGCTCGATCTTCACGTTGCAGCGGTGCGCGATATCAACGGTTCGGCTCAGCGCGTCGGGCAATTCGCCGAAGACCTGCGCCATTTCCGCGGCGCTCTTGAAGTAAAACTGGTCGGTCTGGAATTTCATGCGATGCGCATCGCTCATGGTCTTGCCGGTCTGGATGCACAGCATGACTTCCTGCGCGTGCGCATCGTCGTGATGCAGGTAGTGGCAATCGTTTGTGGCCACCAGCGGAATTCCCGATTCCTTCGAGAGGCGGACAAGCTGCGGGTTCACGCGCTTTTCGATTTCCAAGCCCTGGTCTTGAATCTCGAGGAAGAAATTCCCTTTGCCGAAAATCTCGCGCAGCCGGTATGCGTTCTCTCGCGCGAGGTCAAAATTCTCTTCGGCCACAGCTTCGGTCACCGGCCCTCGCAGGCACGCCGAGAGAGCAATCAATCCCTTGCTGTGCTTCGACAGCAGCTCGTAGTCGATGCGCGGCTTGTAGTAAAAACCTTCGAGGAATCCGGCGGACACCAACTTTATTAGATTGTGGTAGCCCTCGAGCGATTCGCACAGCAGCACCAGGTGATTGCTGCCGCGCGCGCCCGGTTCGCCCTCGCCGCGCTCCTGGCCGTTGC